>Ga0315277_10006115_pt1 | contig 15827 bp, 12 predicted proteins | sample YL17G05_15_MG_FD_203695 | JGI IMG/M metagenome (GOLD analysis project Ga0315277, IMG submission 203695) | Sediment microbial communities from Yellowstone Lake, YNP, Wyoming, USA - YL17G05_15 | ecosystem: Environmental > Aquatic > Freshwater > Lake > Sediment | place: USA: Wyoming | collected...
CGGGGGGCGAAGAAGGGCTCTGGGTAGGCGGGCTGGTCCGGGGTCTTTTTGGTCTCTGGAAAGAATTGCTTTGCCCTCACTGATACTACCTTCCCCATTCATTCGGAAACTCCTTTCAGTAGTTCGTTGTTATTAGTTGTTAGTTCGTAAACTACGAACTCCGAACTACGAACTCACCGGGTCATAGCTTCCGTCCCGGCAGCCCTTAAGGGTTGCCGCCGGTCAGCCCTCTTTGGCTTGTCGATTTTCACTACCTTTGCGGCCGATTTTCTCAAAAGGTATTGCTTTGAAGCCAAGCTGCCAGGCAGGCGAATCATTCTTCAGGCGGAAATCGCCTTTCACAGGGTCAACAAAAAGCGGGTCTGCATCCGTAAGGTTATCTCGAAGTTTAACCATTTCCTTGTTAGCATCCCAGGTTATTTTCAGCAGCTCGCTCCCGACCGAGATATTGTGCGAGGCTTCGATGTTGCCCGGCGGGACCCCGTCCTCTTTGGCATAGTACTGTTCAAGGTCGGCAAGTTCCGGATAGCGCGTTCGGTAAGGCGGCTGACGCCAGTTCACGTCCTCCAGACACTGTTTCATAGTTTTGTACACCATATTATGCCAGACCGGCGCTTTACTTAAGCCACGACCATCAAGCTCGATTGCCGGGTCGCAATCCACGAAGATGTTGTTCTCGATTTTGAAGTCTCGCCCGCCCCCAAGAAACACCGCACGGTGGAGCTTCCACAACACGTTCCCGTAAATCTGTGTGCCGCTGACGCAATCATCCATATAGATGCCCATCGAACCCATACCCACTCCGCCGGTGTGGTGGATGAAATTATAACGTATGATATTACCGCGGTAACTGTAATCTCTGCCGGTGTAAATCGCCCCTACATCGCCGGTCTCCAGGCAGACATGATGTATCTCATTGAGCTCAATAAGATGTTCGTTGCCCGAGAAGAGGATAGCGCAGTGGGGGTGGTCGTGAATCAGATTGTTGGAAGCACGGATTCCGACACCCGTTATTAAAATCGCCGGTGCATAACAGCGGGACCATCGGGCCACGTGATGAATATAATTGTTGTGTGCAAAGTGACCCGCTGCATTCAGCGTCTTACGGTCGCCGCCGGTCAGCGAGATTCCGCCGTCGCCGGTCGCATAAACGGTGCAGTCTGCTATGCCGTGATTATTACCGCCGTTTACTGTAACTGCGTAGTTTCCAAGATTGCGGATGATGCACTCATCTATGAGGTTGTTGCTTCCACCCTTAATCCGCATGCCGTCCGCGCGTCCGCACTCTATTGTCAGCCCCCGAATTGTGATATAGTTCGCATCGTTTATTTGTATCATCGCGTTTTCTGAGATGGATACTACAACATCGCCCTGTTCGATTGGGGCGGGCGGCCAGAAGTATAAAATGCCGGCTTTGCGGTCTATGCACCACTCGCCCGGCTCATCCAGCTCTTCAAGAACATTAAGAAAGTAGAACCGCCCACCTGCACGGAAACCATAATTACCGTAAGGCGGGCTGGTCTTTATGAGGCGATTCTCAATGTCAAGCGTCTCGACATGTTCGTAGGAATTCGCCCAGTCGTAGGCCCAGTACCCGTGCACCCAGATATCGTTGGTATCCGCCCATTGTGTCGGGCGGTCCCCTTCGTAGTTGAAACCGCCTGAAAGCTTACCCAGCGTACCGCCGTGCTCATCACCAACGGCCTCAGGATATCCAACAATTTTTAGAAAGCCTTCATTTGGCCACCGAGCCAAAGTCATTGGCTTATCTCGAAAGAACACCTCTAAAGCAGCCGGTGATATTTGTCGGCCAAAACCTCTCGACCGCATCTGGCCAAAGTCAGCGATGTCCTCAGCCTTCAAATTCACTTGCCAGACCTTTTCCCGAGCGGCAGGCTGGAGCCGGGCTGAAACGGCCTGGGCCGTCGTTTTTTGCCAGTTTTTTATCGTTCGCCCACCAACTATTCGGACCTGCTCGTTGGGCATCGCGCGATAGACAATTGGTGTTTCGGACGTGCCGGAATCGGCTGTTGTCAGTTCAAAACCTTGTTCCAAATAGTATTTCCCGGCTTTAATCCAGACCGTCACTGCCCCTGCAGGCAAACCTGTCGAGCGCTTCAGTTCACGAATAGCATCTCGTGCCGCCCGAAGTGTGGCGAACGGCCCGTCACTCAAGTTCGCATCCGGTGCAGCAAGACGGCCCGACCATTCATTTTTCCCGGATGACGAGACGTAGAAACTAATCGGGCTCTCAGCAGCATCGGTTGTCTGCAGGAAAGGCCATATAAACAATAAGATTGTGACTGCCTTTACGTTAAGTCTGCGCTTTTGAATCATTGTCTCTCCGTAGTCATTAACGCGGCACGGAGAGATGCGGGTCGGCAAAATCCATATAGCGCTCCCAATCATACTCAGTCAAGGCATGGCTGCCGGAACGAATATGGTAGCCGATTGCCCCTTTTTGGACAGGTTGGTTGAGGCCGGGCATGTCTTCGACCTCCAGTCCGTTGACGCCCAGCAGATGATAAACACCGTCAGCGTATTTGCATGACAAAAACTCGCCCCGCGGGTCGGCCCACAAATCCTCGTCGGCACTGGCCACATATACCGGACGCGGCGCAATCAGGGCAATAAGCATGTGCTGGTCAACCGGCAGGATATCTTCTTTGCCGTTGTATTTCTTGAAGTTTTCACAGAACCAATGCGGAAAGCTCTGGTTGATGCGTTCCACGGTTTCGCCGAACTGTCGCCGGCTAAGTGCCGCTCCGCCGCAGCCGGAGTTATTGGAAATCACAATCGCAAACCGCTCGTCACAGGCCCCGGCCCAAAGAGCCGTCTTACCAAGACGTGAGTGCCCCATCACCACGACGCGCTTTGCATCGACATCCTTGTCGGTTTCCAGGTAATCCACAGCCCGGCTCAGTCCCCATGCCCAGGCACCAATGGCACCCCAGGCATCGGAAGCACGTTTGCCATCGACCAGTTTGTCAAACACCGGGTGCACACCGTTCTTAAAATCATCGGGAAAGTCCGGGTCGATGTCACCATAATATATTGTCGCCAGGCCACAGCCCCGCTTGAGAATCTTTTCAACCGGATAGCTCGAATAGTCCCGCCCGCGAGAATCTTCTGTCGCAAGATTATTCGCTACTCCTGCACTTCCCGGGCACATCCAGCTTCTCGACAGCTTAATCGCCGGGTCGGGATGAATGGTCTGGTTACCATCAAAATTCAAGATGACAAAAATAGGAACGGGCATCTTAACGGCATTGGGCAGGTACATAAGGATGTCCATCTTCGGGCCGTCTTTTTTGCCGGTAAAGTTCACTTCCACTTGCTTGCGAGTGGCAAGACCAGCCAGTGCTTTGCGGTCCAGGTCAAAGACCTCGAAAGTCATATTTTGGGGCCGGTCGATGAGCGAACGACCATAGACATTGACCCGGAAAAGCTCGAGTATTTCCGGCCTACGCTTGGTCCGCCACATTTGTGCATCCGTTACCTTCAACCCATCGGACATAATGAGCGGGTCGGGCAAATTATATTGTGGGACTTTTTCCTCGGAATAGTTTATCTGGGGGTTTCGTTTCATAAGTTTCTCAACCAGTTCAGGCGAGGCCTTCCAGCCCTTGTAGCCGTTGGGGTCAAGGCCAAAGCTATCGGTGTGAACAGAGGCGGTGATAAAAAGGCACAGCGACGCTATGAGTAATCTGTTTTTGACCATATCTCATATCCTTTAGCCGACTCGGTTGTCGCCGGCGGCCCTCTCCGCCGTAGTGCCTGCTACGCCAAAGTTCATCCTTCGTAGTTTCATCCTTCGGAGTCCTACGGAGAACGGAACTACGGAGAATGGACGACCGCAAAGACTGTAGGCTACGAAGGCCGGGTGTCGGTTCCTCGATTTGGTTATTTTCCTGCCGTTTTCTTCGCCTTGTTCAGTATCTTCCTTGCACGGCGAATCACATCTTTGTTGTCCGTGGTTTGCATTACCTTCTGCAGGGCGTCGGCAACTTCGCCGGGCTTTTGCTCGACGATATTCTCACTGATTGCCACGGCCGCCATGCTCGCCTCGTCTTTGGTCGCTGAGTTATCTATGTGCACCATTGCCATTGATAGCGCCTCGACCGCCGGCACTGTGCCCAGGACACCTAACAGAAGCTTCTTCTCTTCGTTGCGATCAACCATCGCTGCTGCTTCCCTGCACATCGCAAGTTTTTTCTCGGTCGAGAGGCCTTCATCTCGAACCAGCCCGATATAGCCGCGCAGAGCCGCAATCTTGCGAGATTGCTCCGGCGAGGTTCTGGCCATCTCGAGCAGGTCAGGCGCCGCATCCGCGCTCGGCCATTCGCATAACGTGCGGATTGCTGTCTCCTGGATTTGCGCATTGGCGTCCTTGACTGCGGTGCGAACGGCTTGCAGCGCATCTGTGCCACCCGTCACACGCAGCAATCGCAGCAGTGCGCACTTGGCTTCCGCCTGCGCCTGCGGCAGCGGCGCCAGCAGTTTCTCGGCGCACGCCTGCTTGTCTGTGGACCTCCCACAAACAGCTTTGGCCGCATTCTCTGTGGTCCTCAGTTCCTCTGCGTTTTTGCGATTGACCAGCATTGCTACCAGGCCGGCCAGGTCTTTGGTCTCCCCCGTTTGTCCCAGAGCTTCGATGGCAGCAATACGAATCTGCTTGTCCGGGTCGTCCGCAACCTTGAACAACAGCGGGTTGCCTGTCACCATACGACGCTGTGCCACCACATCAATGGCAACAAGACGGGTTTTAGACTCGCCCTTCTCGACCACTGCCAGAATCGCTGCATCGACTTCTTTTGTGCTCGTAAGACCAACCAGCGTGTCTTGCGCGGCCTTGGCCACTTCTGCATTCGACTCGACCGCCGCCTCGAACAACGTCGGCACGACCGAGGCATCACCCAGTTGTCCTAAAACTTTCAGCGCCGTCACTCGCAATGCAGCTTCACCGCTCTTGGCTGTTTTGACAATCGTTGGAAGCGCCGCCGCATCGCGGCGGTTTCCCAACGCCTGCATCACCAGAATCTGATTGTCAGCGGGCAGTCGGTTCAGCTCAGCGGCCAGCGCCTGGGTCACTTCGGTGCCGGGCAATTCCCCAGCGGTCTGGACGGCTGCGGAAAACAAAATGTAGTCATCGCTGCGCAAATACTGCCGTAGCAACGTCAGGCCGTCCTTACCACGGGTGAGGATTGCGCCGCGCACGGCACCGCCACGGACCTGGTGCGGCGCCTGCAGGTTGCGCAATTGGTCGTAAATCGTGATGACCTCATCGCGCTGGCCTTTGGCGGCAAGCGCCTCGGCGCAGCGAAATAGTCCTTCGCACAGTGCGAGCTGATTGGCGGCAGGCGCATTTGCCAGGACGCCTTGCAACGCCTTGGCCGCGGCGGAGTTACCGATTTTGCCCAGCGCCCTCGCCGCCGCCTGAGCGACTTCTGTGTCGGGGTCCTGCAGCATTTTCGCTAACGCTGCGACCGCCTTGACATCTCGCCGCACGCCGATGCTGCCAATCACACCGACCAGCGGCCGGCCTTTGAGTTTGCCGAGCGCGTCGCGCAAGGCATCATCCACAGCCGGGTCAGGAATCGGCTCCAACCCGTAACGGGCCATGTGTGAGAGTTTTTCGTCGCCGAGCAGAGCCGCCAGCGGTGCAATGGCATCTTTTGTGCCAATGACGGCGAGCTGACGGCAGGCATCGGCCTTTTCTTTTTGCGGCGCATCCGATTTCAGCACGGCAATAAGTTTATCCACATTCTCCTTCGTGGGAGGCGGAACGGTTTGTCCGAATGATTGCACAGCGCCGACAAGCAGTAATGCGATGACCAGAGCGAAGCTTATTTTTGACTTTGACATAGTTTTATTCCCTTCGAGCTAAAATTGGTTCCTATATAATCCATGGCTCACGCATCGCACGCGAACGCAGCCGATTGGCTTCAGGGTCGTTAATGAATTCCTCTTTGACGGGGTCGTAGCGCATATTGCGTTTGAGCCACATACAGATGTTGGCCGCATGCACCGTTGACATAGAGTGGTGCATCACTTCCGGATTTGCCACTGTTTGGTGACGCGACTTGACACAATCTAAGAAGTCTCGCACGTGGCTCATCGGTCGCTGGGTGCGGGCCATGTATTCAGAAACTATCTTCTTGAAGTCGGCCATCAGAGAAGGCGGCGAAACATCCGGCTGCGAATAACCATCTGCCACCGAGACCCAGCCATCGGGACCATCGAAACGCATGCCGCATGAGCCGCGCCACCACTTATCGCCGCGACTTAATATCATTTTTACGCCGTTGGCGAACCTGGTAACCATTTCATCGCCGGTGGGATTGTTGACATATTCGTATTCGACCGCTGAAGTGTCCAGCGCATCGATTCCTGCCTGGGCCTGGGCGAACGTGTGGGCGCCCCATTCGCCGATGCAACTGGTGTGGAAGTCGTAGTGGCCGCGCCAGCCGCCGCTGACGTATTCGGCATTGTAAGGCCGCCAGGGACACGGGCCCAGCCATTGGTCCCAATCCACTTGGTCTTTGGGTGGTTCGGGCTGCGCAGCAAGCCAGTCGTGCCTCATCTCCGCTGCGTCCCAGGGAGCAATATGCGCGTATGCGGTGTGCACTTTGCCGAGCCGACCGGTGCGGGCCAGTTCAATGGCAAAGACGAAATTGCCCTCGCTGAGTCGTTGCGTTCCGGTTTGATAAATGCGGCGATAGCGTTTGGCGGTATCCGCCACCGCCCGACCTTCCGCGATGGTCATAGACGACGGCTTTTCGGAATAAACATCCTTGCCTGCCCGCATCGCCAGAATCGAGGCAAGCGCATGCCAGCGGTCGCCGGTGGCAATCAGCACGGCGTCAATGTCCGTCCGCGTGGCCAGGAACTCCCGGATGTCGCGGTAGGTGGCGCAATCCTTGTTGCCGTAGCGGGTGTCCACCATTTGCTTGACGGCCTCGCGGCTGGCTTTCTGTGCATCGCAGACCGCAACGAATTGCACATCTGGCTCAGGCATCATCCATTGTAGGTCGTCCGAGCCGCGGTTACGGATGCCGATTCCCCCCAGTACGATTCGCTCACTGGCGGCAACCCTTCCATCACGACCCAACGCCGTTGATTTCACAATTACCGGCGCAGCCACAAGACCGCCGGCTACTGCTGCTGCGTCTCGCAGGAATTGTCGCCGGCTCAAGCGTTTTCCTTTTGCTCGCTTCATAGGTTGTCTCCTTCTGACAAAGCTACATCCTAAAGACCAAAACAAAAACAAATAAATCTCTACCGAAAAGCCTTACGAAGCATTACTCTGCTTCGGGCTCCTGTGCAAGAATTTTACTTTATCTGCCGACCGACAACAAGCATTTAGAAACAATTTCAGCAAAAAACCGGAGAACGAAAACAAAATACTCTTCCGGCTGCCGGTGCCAGGGGCGCATTATGAGTTCATCGCAGCCGCAGGTGCTGACTTTCGATTGAATGGATGTATAGCTTCTTTCAACGGCACTCCTCGCACCTCGATGCGGCTGATGTCGTTTGTGCCCACACCCGCATCAGCCAGCAATCGCAGGTGGTTTTCGCCCTGAAACGGTGGTTGACTATGACCGGCCATAGGGTCGTGACCCATAACGGCCGCACATACGGCGTCGGTGCATACGGCGTTACGCCCTACAAGCAACAGTTTAGGTTGAATCGGCTCGACGCCCTCGTTCCAATAACCTTCGCCTCCTCTGACCGTATCAATGCCATCAATCACGGCCAGGTCAACCGGCCTTGCACACACCACATCAGCGACCGTTCGCGGCACACGGTAACGCCAATCACGGGGCACCCCGCGCTCAATCTCTCCGGGAACTCCATCGGGCACGGCCCGCTTGGCCATGTGAAGGAGTGATGTGCGGGCATTGACGGTATCTTCATTGGGGGCATCGTCGCCATACAATGCAGTTGGCAGCATGCCGAACAAATTCTTGGATGCCATTGTCACACCGGCACTGGCGTGCTCTTTCAGTTTTGAAAGCGATACGAAGACGTCTGTCTTCTCGTACCACTGGTTGACATCAAAAGCGGGAAAAAGGTAACCGCCCCAGGGAACCTTCAGCCGGCTATACCCCGGCCAGCTTCCACGGTTCTTTGTGTTTTCGAGGATGACCTTGTGACCTCCTGCAGATTGGATTGCTGTCAGGTCCCAACCCCCACTCGTTAAGATTTTCTCAACCGGTTCGCGGGAGTAGAGGGCCTCCACTAAAACGATGCGTTTCGCTCCGGCGTCATTAAGTGCCGCGCACAATGCTGCTGCTGCGTTTGGATGGATGTGATAGGTCCGGCAGGCAGGCAGTCCGCCCACCTCGCGAATGTCACCGGTAAGATTCAATTTGACTGTGACTGTCTTGCCGCGGACCAGCTTGTCGATGCCGCCGATTAGTTTTACCGCCTCATCGAGTTTGCGGCGGACCAAACCCGGCTCATACGATTCGCACCGCTGAATAGCCACCGGCATACCTGGAGCGTCTTTTGCGCGGTGAGGCAGCGGTGGGACCCGCACCAGGGCGGGCTCTGCACCCCAGGCCAAAGGAAATTTGCTGCCAGCTAATGCTACGGCGGCGCCTGCCAGGAACTGACGCCGGCCCAAACATCTTCCTTCTGTTTGTCTCAAAGCTTGCCTCCTTCTGACAAAGCTACAATCTCAAAACGCAAAAATAAATTAATCAAGGTCAAGAATCCTCGCAATACCTTACGGTGCTGCGAGGCTCTTTCACCAGGATTTTACTCGCCCCGCTGACCGATGCAAGTCATTTAACATAATTTCGGCTTTTCAATAGTGCCATCTCGCAGATAGATTACCTGGCTGGCAAATTTCCGGGCCTGGAGCTGGTGGGTGGCCAGGATTACAGTGCCTCCGCTGCGATGGAATTCGGACAGATGCCCGATTACCGAAGCTGCGTTCTCATCGTCGAGATTGCCGGTCGGCTCATCGGCCAACATAATCTTCGGTCGATTAAACAGCGCTCTGGCTATCGCAACTCGCTGTTTTTCGCCTGCACTGAGCTGGGCAGGTTTATGAAAAACTCGGCTTTCCAGACCCAGTTGCTTCAGCAGGTCCCGGGCATTAGCTGCGTTTCTGCTTTTACCGATAACTCCGCCGGCAAGAATGACATTTTCGATGACGTTCAAGTATGGGATTAGATGGAACATCTGGAAGATAAAGCCGATATTCTCGGCACGGAATCTTGCCCTGTCGCGTATGCCCATTTTATACAGGTCGTTTTGTTCGATGCGGACTGTGCCTTTGGTTGGTCGCAGCATTGCTGCTATGGCCATCAGAAGAGTTGTTTTTCCGCTGCCGCTGGGGCCGCATATAGCGATGAACCGGCCCTTTTCAATATGGAGATTGATGTCACGCAGCGCTTTAACTATGCCGCCGCGGGTCTGGTAGGTTTTTTCGACGTTCTCAAGGACAACCATATCTATGCTTCCCTTAGCGTAACCGCCGGGTCGTAAGTTGCAGCAATCATCGCCGCAATAAAGCTCGAGACCGCAGCAAACAAAGGTGCAAAGATAAGTGAAATCACGAGCAAAAATGGTTCCGGTTTTATCATCGTTTTAGCCGTTATCTTGAATATGTCCGGGCCAAATCTCATAGCCAGAGCGGTTCCTGCAAGGAAACCAATCGCCGCGCCGAGCAGGCCGATTACTACTGCCTTACCAAGAAATAAAGATATGATTCGGCCTGAGTCGTACCCAAGCGCCCGCATAATGCCTATTTCCTGCTGCCTGTCCCGGACATTTATTACAGCCAGTACCCCAATCCAAACGCCACAGGCAACAACTACAAGAGGCATAATAACGGTAAAGAGATTCTTTACCATTTGTCTTGTTTCTGCGCGGGCCGAGGCGATACTTCGGGTATGAAAGACCTGGGTTTGGGGTAATAGTGAACCAATTTCCTTTCGCAGGACTGACGCAGGGTCGCCAGCCGGAGCAAAACACAGGCAGTCCACCGCCCGTATTTCGCTGATTCGGCCGGGGAGCTTTAGAATGTCCTGAGCATCGCGAAGATGGCACTGAATTCGAATATCATCGGCGCCGCCGGATTCCGACAGACATCTGGCTACCATCAGCGTTTTACCTTCGATTTCCACGGTGTCGCTATCTTTGAGGCCGAGGGTTTGTGCGACTCTGTAGCCAACGTACAAATTACCCGGCTCAATCTGGTAACTTATGGGCGACTTTTTGCTGCCGGGCGGACAAATCTCAGCAGCTAATCCTGTCAATATCACATCAAATCCTCGCCAGGATATCTTTTTCTGCAAACTGGCCAGCAGGTGATTGTAGGAAATTGCCTGCTGGGACGCGAGTTTCTCAAGGTATTGTTCCGGCATCGTTTGGTCGGCAAGTCCGGTGAGCAGGAACTCACTTGTATTTGTATTTTCGGATATGATGTGCACATTAAAGCCCATAGAAAGCATCAGGCGGGCGGTCTCTCGTTCGGAGGCCTTACCTGCGGTAAAAAATGATATAAATAGCGCGACGGCTGCCATTACCGCCAGCAAACCAAACAGGAAGTTGGTCTTGCGGTAACGAATTTCTTTGAAAATAAGGCCGAGTATCATCATATTTTTTTCGGTCTTAAGAGAACCACAATACCGATAATTAAGACAACCACAGCGAGGCCTATTGCCACCAACGCCATAGCGCACAACGGCGAGTAAATGTCCCCTGCAGATGGATTGTCCACATTCGGCCTCTTACCTGCAGGAGCAGATAAAGCCGGTTCCTGGTACCCAAATGGCACATCGGGATACGAAGAACCTCCGATGCCCCTGCCTACTATCGAGCTTATCTCCATCTTTATCATTGGGCTTTCGGGGTCAAAGCCCAGATTTGCTGCCGCTTCGGCCTGCAATTTCCGGTCCCATTTGGCCGGCAGCATCGTTCCCTGCAGCCACCTGTTATCCAGGCCGCACTCACAGTCATCGCCGATTATAAAAAGTAGGTTGGTCAGGTTTGCTTCGGTTAGCTCCTTACCCTTGAGCAGCGGCCCAATCCACCGTGCCCTTCCGTAAATTATAGCTATATGCGGAGTGGCAATCTCCTGCGAATCCAGACCCAGGCTCCAGAGCAGCACTTTTTCCCGGCTGAACGACTTTGAATCCATCACAACCAGAGCTGGAGGCCGAGCGATTGGCTTAGGTAATATTCCCATCTGGGCTTCTATTTTTTTAATGGCAACATAAGCAACGGCTTTTGCCTCCTGGTTTTTCTCAATGTCAGTTCCCTCAATCAAAAGCACCACGCAATAGGCCTCAATGACTCGCTGGAGAATTTCCTGGCGCTTCGGCGAGGAAAGAATGTCATTAAGTGCCGAACAAAGTGTATCTTTGAAAGGACGGTTAGGTTCCGTCACGGGCACCGCAAGTGACTGCCCATCCGGCGAGACCAGAATGGCAGCGGGGAAAGATTTTATCTGCGAAGATTCCAAATACTCCAGTGCCGGATGGTCTTTCGGCTGGTCGGTGTTAATTACCTCATGCCTGATGTTACTATCCATAAAAGCTGCGGACAAAATCTCGCTGAAACTGGAGGCAATATCTGCCGGCGTATCCTTGTTGATATAGCCATAGAAATAATACCTCTCAATGTCCAGGTCAACAAATCCAGTCTCGCGGACGTTGTATCTGCAGGCAAAAGCCAGAGGGACTTGGCAGGTGCTCAATAAGCAGGCAAACAAAACTAATCTTTGAAGTTTAATCATCGGAAAACCTTATATACTACAAAAGTTTTGGCAGAACAACGCAAAAGCTCTTATGCAGGTAACACGTGGATATTTTCAGGGCGTAATACGGCAATCAAATCAGCCCCCTGTTCAGTCTTCAACCCGGCATAAGTCGCGTCCGTCAAATGAGCAACCAGATTAAAAGGTCCGTCCAGTTCTACCCTCACGTAACCACCGTAGTTACGCCGGCGAACGAGCTTAACGCAAATTTCGTTGTCCCCTCTGATTCGGCCCTCGTAGTTCGGGCAAATGAGCACATCTTCAGGACGAATCATCAGCTTGACTTCGCCGTAGTGTTCGCCCGGCACATATAGCCCAACATCACCAACCTTCACCCGCGTCTGCTGCCGAATGCCTGGCCCAATTACCTGGCCACGAAAGATATTCTCGCACCGCATAAAGCACGCGACAAATTCGCTGTCAGGTTTTCTCATTAGTTCCTCCAGCGTCCCTGTCTGTTGCAGGACGCCCTGGTGCAGGATAGCCGCCTGGTCAGCCACAGAAAATGCCTCCTCAAGATTATGGCTCACGTGGATAACGGTCAGGCCGAGGCGACGTTGGATGCAAGACAACTGGGAGCAGACTTCCTGTCGGGTACCCTCGTCCAGTGCGCAGACCGGTTCGTCCAGCAGCAAAATCTTCGGCTGCATGACCATTGCCCGTGCCAGAGCGACCCGCTGTGTCTCGCCGCCGCTGAGACCATTTATCCGGCGTGGCAATAGATGTCGGATACCCAGCAGGTCTGCGGTCCCCGCAACGCGGCTTGCGGCATCTTTGCGGCTATACCGGCGGACGCGTAAGCCAAAGGCAATATTTTGCTCAACAGTAAGGTGCGGAAAAAGAGCATAATCCTGAGGCACATACCCGAGATTACGGGCGCGAGGCTGGACAAAAGTAACCTCACGTCCTTCAATGTATATCTTTCCTGAATCAATTTTTTTGAGACCGCACAGACACTCTAAAAAAATGCTTTTCCCTGAGCCAGGTGGTCCCAGCAGAACAAAATACTGCCCGGCTGCTATCTGAAGACTTATGTCCTGCAACCGGAACTCGCCGATATGAAAACAGATTCTTTCGGTGCGAATCATAATTTCACCACAGTTGAACCGCCGGCAAGGCGAATAATGGTTATCGCCACCAGCGCTACAAAGATAAGCAGCAGCGCTATCGCCAGAGCCACTTCCAGATTGCCTACCGATTGTTCGAGAAAAATAGTAGTGCTCAGAACTTCCGTTCGACCTCGAAATGACCCCACAAAAATCATCAGCGGCCCGAATAGTCCGAACGCACGTGCCCAGGTTAAAATCCCGCCGGCAATAATGCCGTTGCGGGCGAGCGGCAGAGAAACACGCCAAAAACTGCTCCAGCGACTGCAGCCTAGAGTGAGGGCGACATTCTCATAACGCCGGCCGACATCGTCAAAAGCGGTCTTTGCCGAACGGATTGCAAAACTCGCTGCCGCCACAAACTGGCACAGCACAATACCTCTGGGCTGAAAGACGAATTCCAGACCCAAATCCTCCTGTATCCATCGTCCTATGGTGGTTTGTGAAAAAAACACCAGCAGCGTCAGGCCCACGACCAGCGGGGGAAACACAATAGGCAAATCGACAATGGTATCTGCGAGGATGCGACCGGGAAATCGCAGCCGACTCAAAGCGTATCCCATCGGAACCGCAAAAAACAGTGATATGAAAGTTGTGACCAAGCTCGTCCAGATGCTCATCCAGAGGGCGTGACCTATAAATCTTGATGTGAGGACCGTTATGACAGCTCTTTTATCGATGTAGAAAATATCGGCGGCGATAAGTATTAGAACGAAGATAACGAAGATGCACACAAAGAAAAATACCGCTGCCTCGAAGATACGGTCGCACCAGCCTTTTACGGGGCTGTTCATAATCGCTTTTTCCTAAAACTTAAAGTAAACGTTGTGTTTTATTGTGGCGGTTCAACCCGGTAAAGGTGTTTTTTGAAAATGGCCCGCCCCTGCTCTGAAGCGGCAAACTCCATAAACTTTTCAGCCGATAAGCGATTCTTTGTAAAGGTAAGTACCCCGATATCTACTGTGGAAATAACATTGTTTTCCGCAGGGATGGGAATTTCCTGACCATAATTGCTGTAATAGCGTGCAACAGCATCCCAGACAATGACCGCATCGAGCGAGCGCGCCTGAATCTGCATCCCCAGCTCATTTACGGTCAGGGACAAAAAGGCAACATTTTCCCGGATGGCTTCCCACGGAATATTGTTCTTGGCAAGAATTTCCCTTGTTGCTCTTCCGATAGCACAGGCATTTGGGTTACCAAGCCCTAATTTCAAACCGCTGGGCAGCAGGTCCTGCAAGCTGCGTATATTTTTTGGATTACCTTTCTGCACTAATATGACGGGAACAAAATAGCAGACCAGTTTTTGCGAGAGTATCATCCCTTTGCCGGCGGCCTGCTCGATATAATATCTGTCACCGGGCATATAAAGGTCTCCACGATGGCTGACCTTTATCTTCGATAAAAGCACCTCGCTGCCTGCGTAGTCGGTAACAATTTTTATACCATTCAGCCGCTCGAATACCTCAATAAGTTCATCTACCGGCGGGCGGATACCGGCACCGCAATAAAGTAATAGTTCCTTTGTCTGCAACTTTTCAGAGCTTTTGGTTCCACAGCCGCAAAGCAGTGTTGTCGCGGCAATAATTATAACTGCGGCTAAGCGTTTCATTATGTTACTCCGTTTTATTCTTTTACGTAGCCGTGCTCAGCAAAAATCGCAGGTCCCTTGCTGCGAGCAAATTCGATAAACCTATCGAGCAGTTCCGGCTGTCTGGAGTAGCTCAAGCCGATAATGTGTACCCGAATGTCTTTATCATATTCGTAAGGTGCTCGGACCACTTCCAAACTGTCACTGAAAGTATGGGCCACGCCATTCCAGATAATGACCGCATCCACCGTCTGCGTTTTCAGAAAGTTTCCGAGGGTGCTGTGCCCTTTAGTCAGGCGGTTCTTCACGTTTTTCATCACTGCGTCTTTTATGCCCTTCTTTTCCAGAAGCGCAAATACCATTTCGCCGCTGGTTGAGTATTTCGGGTCGGTCAGCGCAACTTTCAATCCGGGCCGGGCCAAATCCTCAATTGTTTTTATGCCCTGCGGATTTCCTTTCTGCACCGCCAGCACAGGAGCTACAAAACCAACCTCAATATGGTCTCCCAGCGAGTTGGCCTCTGCCACATAGTCTAAGTATGGGTCGTGCGTTATGAGGACGTCGCCTTCCCGGCCCACCTTGACTATAGGCAAAAGGTCCTCGCTGCCTCCAACCGTAGTGATGATTTTGACACCGGTTTCAGCAGTGAACTGCGAACACAACTGCTCAACCGGCTTGACAAATGAGCTGCCGCACAATATCACCAATTCTTTCTGTGCGGCTATCGGCTGTTTTTTACTGCAACCAACTACGGTAACCAGTCCAAGCAAGGCAATTGTAAATAAAAAGCAACCCCGTTCCCTTACACGTGGCCATTTCGACCAAAACATAAAACCTGCCCATTCTCAAGAGTAACTATCACACGGCCCTCACAATCAACAGCCAAACCCCAGGTAACAGCAGGTACCGGCAGCGGCTGTGACCACAGCACCTTCCCATCCTTTATGTTCAACGCGGCAACTTCCGATTTGCCGGCAACTATCACAGCGTTGCTGCATACCGCTAAAGCAACGCTGTCCTTACAGTCATAACTCCATAATGGCTTATCCTCGATGCCGAGTCTTCTCCAGTTAATAAGAAAACGGTTCTGTGCATCGGTCATCTTCTTGCTCAGTAATTCTCTGTCAATCTTATCAAAGCACAGTACCTTGCTGCCGGCCTGAGTGCTTACCCAGGCGATGTCACGACCGCTGCTCGACGTAAGGAAGACCTTGCTAAAAACGGTGTCATCAAAGACATCGTACTTCGGGTGGGCATAGAAAGGTTTGCCGCACGCCACGACCTGGTTTCCGAGCACGTAAAGTTCCCAGCCGCGTGGGCTTCCTGAGACACATTGTGCCAGAGGTGCGGGGTCGTT
>Ga0315277_10006116_pt1 | contig 15827 bp, 13 predicted proteins | sample YL17G05_15_MG_FD_203695 | JGI IMG/M metagenome (GOLD analysis project Ga0315277, IMG submission 203695) | Sediment microbial communities from Yellowstone Lake, YNP, Wyoming, USA - YL17G05_15 | ecosystem: Environmental > Aquatic > Freshwater > Lake > Sediment | place: USA: Wyoming | collected...
GCACCAGCACCAGTTGATTTCAACTGATAATTTACTGCTCTATAACAACGCGCAACACCATAAGCATTGAAAAACCAAGTTTTATTATCAGCAACTAAAGTATAATTCTCAGTCGCATTACCATTAATATCATAAGCCATATTAAAGGCAGTTAAAGCAGCACGATTAACCCACATTGTTCTAGCAGCACTAGTCCCACCTTCATTAAGAGTAGCTGTTATAGAACAATAACCATTCAACATATCTTGCTCAGTAATAGTCCGATAAACAGCATTAGTACTAGCTAATCTAATATAATGCATCCATTTTGATGCTCTAGCTTGAGCATTAAGATTAGCTTTAGCTACTTGGTTATAAATCATTTTATCACATATTAAAGCTAAAGTATCAGTAGAACCAATATCATTAGTATCAATTTGAAGTGTCATAGAAGGCGTATCAGAAACATAACTAACTACTCCAACATCACCTAATTCAAAAGTTGGATCGCGAGGAACTTCAAAATTAGCTCCAAGAGTTTGCACTCTACGAGTCATAACGCCGTCAATTGCACAAACTACACCACTTGACTTCTGTTTTTCAGGTTTTGCACACATTTTACATCTCCTTTATTTTAAACCAAATTATTTACTTACAAATTGGGCAAATATACTACCCCATCTATTACTGCGTGATGTTTAAGTCCAAGTATTTCTGTCTCAGCTGGTGGGGGTACTACAAAAACTGTTAAATCTGCAAAAGCATATTGTCCCAAAGTATTAATTCCATTGTACATTGTTACACTTACGGTTGAAGTTGGAAAAGCTGAATTAAAATTATATAAAGAAAATTGATCTTCATCTAAATACTTCCAAATATTATAAGATAAATCATCTCTTTGACTATCGGTTTTCGCAAATACATCAACTGTAAAAGTATATCCAGGCCATCTATTCGAACCAAGCTCAATATCTCGCCCAAACATACTATCTATATCTACGGTTATCGTAGGCCATAACTCATTAGTCTTTAAGTCTAAATCATTGGGATACCCATCCATAATGCGATATTTACTAGAAACAAATCCAACACTAGTTGACTCCATTAACTCTTTGATTTTGTAAACGATACATTGGCCAACTAATCTCATAAGCGACATTCGCATTATAAAATACCTTGTTCTTTCAATTGCTGTTTAAATTGTCCAATAACAATCTTTTCTGAGTTAAATTTAATAGCTCTTTGAGCAGCTAATAAAAAGTTTCTAGCTTTAAGTGCCGGATGGGGAACATTAAGAATTTTAATTTGACGGGGCAAATCTCCCATTTTTCTACTTCTCATCCTAGCAGCTTTAACTTTTGTAATTGGCCCCAATTTTCCATTTGGTAAAATTCGATATGGCTGACGATCAACAGTAGCTCTCGTACCAGATTCTTGCCATTCTAAATGAGGAACTTCTCTTTGTAATCTCTCAAAATCCTCTACTACGACAATTAAATAAGTATCTTCGTCAATTCTAACTGGGTCTGGCAAATTTTTAGAAAATAAACGATACTCTAAACTATAACGTTTTCCCTTTCGATGATAACGCCTACTTACATTTTTAGCAGTAACATAAAATTGATTCTGCATAGCTTCAAAACCATTAAGTTGTAATTTACGAGCAATATTTTGTCCTAAAGTTTGTTGAATAGCTTCCATACCCTTAATGTGTTTAATGAAACCACTTAAATCAACAGTAGTATATCCTTGTTTTTGTATAGTTGCCATTATTGTTTCTCTTGGATATAAGTCAATGCTATACAACAAACATCATAAAAATTATTAATTTCATCTAAAATTGATTGTCTTAATTTCTTTTTATCTGATTCTACTATATCGCTCATATCTAATAAATCAAGAATTTTTTTTATTGAATCATTACGCTGATTTTGTAAATACTTGGTTATATTGATAGGCATCTCCTCTACAAAACTCATAATTTTACCTCAGATAAAGTAGCAATTACTACTTTTAAATTATCAATGCCCGTTCTAGATGTAGCTTTAACTTTATAATATTTGCTGTCAAAATATATTTTAGAATTATAGTCAACGTCTAAATAACACGGACCAGTAGCAGAATCTACATCTAATAAAACATCTTCTAACCAACAAGTAATTCTAGCATCATGTTCTGGTACATAACCAAATTTCGCAAGAGAATAATCAATAGATTTCATATCCCCAACAAATGAACGAACTACCCCATGAATATTGGCCGTACTGACGATATTGTAATAATATTTCCCGTCACACGTAGAACAATTAGCATTTTTAGACTCTTTGTTAATTGGATCATAAAAATTCAAAATACGACAAGAAGAACATGCCGTAGACGTATTATAAATTATCGCTAAATGACGACCCCAATCATCAATAGCTTTATGAATTTGATATTCATATGCTCGTTGTAAACTATTCATAAATTATTTCACTAACAAAAGTATTGTTTATAACACCAATTTGATATGTATCAATAGCATATCCATGACTAGTATACATTTTAATTTCTTTAATAAGACGGGCATATGCTTCTTTTAAATCTTTGAGATTTTCTCTTCTTAATTTTAGAATACTAGTCACATCAACTTTAATATCCCCAACTTGAACATTGCCAGAACTATATAAATCGTCATAAAAAAGAGATTCTAACACGTAAATAACAGTTTTCATTTTAAACAAAGTAGTTGGAATAATAGTCAAAGTCGTATTCCAAGTAATACCAGTAGCACTAATAGTCAAAGTATATCCCATATCTAAATCGGTTTGAACGTCATTAACTGCATCTTGAAGAAAATAATATAAATCTTCGGTGCTAATTCTATAATTACTAGAATTAGTATCACCTATAGCTCTTCGCAATGAGTTAATAAGAGGGTCTGGATATTGCATAAATTATCCGCTAATAAAATGATTTCTAATGGTTGCTGAATCAAATGAATCATGATTCCCAATTCCCGCTTTCCAACATTTAGAATCTTGATCACATTGATCTTTTCTTATAGTAGCTAAAGTAATCCCCAATGTTGCTAAAACAACTTCAGTATTTTTTAAAGAATCTATAAATTTTTGTAAATTTTCTCTGAATTTAAGTTCTTGATCTTTTTGAATTTGAACCATTAACGCATTATTAGTTGGAAAAGCATCTATAAAATTCTTTCTTACTTCACTTATAAACGCTTCATATAAACCAAAAATATCATGATAATGTCTCTCTAAATTTCTGATACCATAAAGTTTTTGATAATGATCAATTTGTTTTGCATTACCATTACCACAAGCCAACGAAAGAGTACTTTCATAACAACAAACATAAAAATCGAATCCTTCTAAAGTATGTTGAATCTTTTCCCCGTCTGTTAACATAACTGAATAAATTCGTTCTTCTTTGGGAATAGCATCCCAATAAGGAACATCTCTACCTTCGATAAAAACCTTGCCTGATTCAGTCGTAACTACAAACATACTAACTCACCTTTCTTAAATTTTTAACCAAATATTTATATTGAATTTTATAATGAGAAGTTGGTAAACCAGCAGTAGTACCTTCTACTAAAATAATATGATATTCATCTAAATAAGTAAATGGGCCACCAGACCCCATATAACTATTTGCTATAATAGCATTATCAGCAGAACTTAAAGTAAGAAGCATATTCTTTGTAGAAGCAGTACTTAATACTACATTCTTCCCCCACACTCCACCACTATAAGCGTCTGTAGTACTTAAAACAGTATCACTTCTCTCATCATAAACCGTAACTCTCATAGAAGCTATATTGGTTGGTCCTATAATATTACCGTCCCTATCTTTTAGAGTAGCTTTATACCAACCAGTTGATCTCTCGTATAGCCATTTAATATCTTCTGACATTACTACTCTCCTGATTGGGGGAAAATCCCCCTGTTATTATGAAGCAGCGTTGGCCGCCCAACCTTCTCTTGTCTTTTCGTAACTAGTTTGTGGAATATTAGCATATAAACTGCCATCAGCTACATCAGCACGACAATGTTTAATACCATAAGCAGTACCCGAACCAGACATATCTCTCCAAGTTTCAGCAGCAGTAAAATGCCCATAAATATATCCACCACCATAAGCCGTATTAACTTGAAATCTAGGAGTAGGATCAACACCAGTATAAGTATATCGAACCGTTAAATCAAATCCCATTTCATCACTTGTTTGACAAACATATGGAACAATACAAAACATATTAAATTGAGCATTACTATTAGCTCCAAGTATTGCTCCACTTTGTAAAACTTTATTAGTCGTACCTTTTAATCTATTTGGATTTGAAGTAGTTCTATTGGCATATGGTATACATTTTCCCCAAGCTGTAGTTAACGCAGTACCATTCCCATAAAAAGTAGCACCCCACGCCGCAGAAGTACTCACATCAATTAAACAAATAATCGACCCGCTAGCATGGGGTGAACCAGTACGATCCGTCATCATACCAGTACTTCTAGTAAAACAATGATTTGTTACAGTAACTGCGGACCCAGTACTAGGCCAAGAAGAATCATTATCATAAGCTTCATAAATAATTTTACTAGAAAGAGCTTGAGCTACATGAAATCTGAAAGCTTTTTTCCAACTACTTGCTGTAGTTCCTTCTCCATAATTAGCAACTGCAAATGAACTCATATTATCCTCCGTCTATATATCAAAACTCATTTTTTCCAATTTTTCATCTTCTACAAAAATAGACATTAGTTCTGCTTTTTCAGCAGTAATTTTATCTAAATCTTCTTCTACCACGCCAATACCCACAATGTCATTGTTATATACGGATATAGAATATAGATTCTCATCAAAAACTTCTACCCCATAAAGAGGAGGGACAAACAAAAGAATACAACGTAATCGGAGTAAGGCATTTTTATACGCTTTAAAAATATTGGAAAATCTAAATTCTTGGAATTTTTCTGGAGTAAGTTTTTGAGCTAAACGAACCCCTCTAGTAATAAGAACAACTATTGTATTGGCAATTCTCTCTAAATCTAACCCGACTAATGGTATAATCTGTGATAATCGCTCAATCTTAATTCTTTCAAGACCCAAATAATGTGCTATACGGGCTTCTAATTCCTCTTGTAGCCCAATATTATTAGCTATTCTGGCCAAACGATCAGCTTCAAATTTAATTTTATTAGATATTCTTATCAATTCTTCTTCAGAAAGAACCAACAAATTAGCCAACCTAATAAAAGAAGCTTTTTCTAAATGTATTAACTCTCTTAATCTCAATAAGTTACCAGATTCTAACCCCAAAACATTAGAAACTCTTCTTGACAATTCTTTGTCTACTATAAAACGATGAGCAAAACGCAATGTCAACTCGGCCATTAAATCAGTTGTTTGGGGTAATCGTAAGGCAGAAAACTTTTCTGGAACAAAAATATTAGCCATTCTAATATCTGGCTGTGATTCAAAAATAACTTCTTGCGCCAATCTAGCTAAAAATGCTTTATCTGGATCAATAGTCCCAGCCATTCTTAAAAAGCTAGAAGCTTCTAAATCAATCCAACCAGCAAGTCTTGTTAATAATGACTCTTCAAGACAAACAGTATTAGTCAATCTTTCAATAAAAGTCTTATCCCCCAATAATTCGTTAGCCACCCTATTGAAAACAACTTTATCAGATGCTATCGTATTCGCAATAGCAGTTATATTGTTCTTGTCTAAATCAAGTATTTCTGCAAGACGTTGTGTTAAAAATTTATTATTTCGTAAACTATTAGCAAGACGAGCACTAAATCCGGCCTCAAGAACAATTAAACCAGGCACTCTTTCAAACCAAATTCTTTCAATATCTAGAACATTGGCTAATCTGGTTGACAAATATTGAGAAATCGGAATCAAATTAGCAACTCTTTGAGAAATTTCTTTATTTTTAATAATATTATGGGCCAAACGAACAGTGTTGCAATATTCTAATTTAGCTGTTTGCGCTAAACGTTTAAAATCTGTGGCTTCAGCAACTAAAATATGGAGAATTCTAGTCAAAGTTTCTTTGTCAACATCAATCACTTGAGCTAATTTCTCGATATCAACTTTATCAAAACCAAGAATATTAGCCACTTTCGATATTAAAATTTTGTCAACATCAATAGTATTAGCTAATCTTCTAGTTTCAGTATCTTCAATATCAATAACTTGAGATAATCTTGCAATAGCTTCTGATTCAAGATTTAATATGTGGGCAATTCTTAATATGCCCCCCAATTCTAAATCTACCCAACATGCTAATCTTTCAAAAACAGTTTCTTCTAATTTAATAATATTCCGCATTCTTTGAAGTAAGGTTTTATCTCCCAAAAGCTCATTGGCCAAAGTTTCTAAAGCATGTTTATCTGTTACAATAATTAAAGCAAGAGAATGAATATCTTCTTTGTTAAATCTTAAAATACTAGCAATTTTCTCTGTAAGAATTTTATTCCCTCTTAAAGTTTGACACAATCTCTTATGAGCCATAGCTTCAAATTTGCTTGTATTGGGTAATCTAGCTAAAACTTCTTTATTTAATTTTAAAATTTCAGATAATCTTGCAGTACCAATTGGGGTTATTGGAATATAGTTGGCTAATCTATCGGCAAATGCTTTTTCTTTAGCTAAAGTATTAACTAATCTAATAACTTTTTCATAAGCCAAATCAGCTTTTTGAGCTAAACGTTTTAAATCTGTTTTATCCATCATAGAAATATGGAGTAAACGCAAAATCGTTGCCTTATCAGTATCAATTACTTGAGCCAAATCAGCAATATTACTCTTGTCAACTTTCAAAATATTGGCAACGCGCTGAGACAAAATTTTATCTGTATCAATCAACTGGCTTAAACGTTCAATTTCTTCAGCATCAGTAGAAAGATAATGGGCCAATCGTGTTCTTATAATCTTGTTGGTAATCATTTCGTAAGATAAACGTAACTGATCTACTTTTTCTATTACAATCAAGTTAGCTAAATCAACACTACGAATAGCATCTAATGATAATCGATTCGCTAATCTAAGATATAGCTCTTCTTCTAAAATAAGTCTATTGGCTAACTTATTCAAAACATATTTGTCTGGAACAACAACATTAGCAAGTTTAGAATCTTTTTCAATCTCTAAAACTATAATATTCTTAACTCGTTGACGTACAATTTTATCTACTTTAATAATTTGCGCCAAATCAGCAATCCAAATTTTATCAGATAACAATTTATGTGTTAAACGAACAACTTCAGTTTTGTCCACATCGAGATAAAAAGCCAAACGAGTAACAAAACTCTTCTCTGATACCAATTTATTAGCTAAACGATTTGTAACTGTTTTGTCAGTATCAATTAAATGCGTAAATCTTTCACAAACTACTCGATCCAAATCAACTAAATTATCTATTCTTGCAATAAAAGCTTTATCAACCCCTAACTTATTGGCCAATACTGCAATTTTAACTTTATCTACATCGAGACAATGAGCCAAACGAATAATAAAGCTTTTATCAGTAATCAACTCTTGTGCCAAACGATTACAAATTGTTTTATCTTTGACAATTATATTAGCAAGTCTATTGCAAACTTCTTTTTCTAAATCAGTTAAGTTAGCTAAACGTTGGACAAAAATCTTATCAGTAATTAATCGCTGAGATAAACGTTGAATTTGTGTTTTATCAACATCAAGATAATCAGCTAAACAAGCAACAACACTTTTTTCTGAAAAAAATCTATTAGCTAAACGATAAATTACAGTTTTATCTTTAAACATTAAATTAGCAAGTTTTTGACAAGCTATTTTATCTAAATCTGTTGTTTCAGACATTCTTTGAGCAAAATTTTTATCAACAGCTAATTTTTGGGACAAACGATTAATGACAAACTTATCAGAAACAATTCTATTAGCTATTCTTTGAAAAGTAGAAGCTTCTAAATCAATCAATCCAGGTAAACGATGAGTACCCACATACTCCAAAAAGATTCTATCGGCTAATCTTTTAAGTTCAGTTTTATCAACATCGGTAAAATCACTAATTCTAATAGATTTCGTTTTGTCTAAACTAGTATAAGGGGCACCAAAATGTCGTAAACGTCTAGTTTTTTCAAGCTGTAATTTAGCTATTTGAGAAATTCGAGCAGTATTCCAATTATTTGTTCCTTCTGGTGCGCTTAAAGCTAATTCTGGGGGGTCTGTAACATAAGATTTCAAAACAACATGATCAAAATAAGCGACCGCACTTAAAGTTCCAGAAGTAGCAACTGCACCAAGACTAAATTTATCTGCTGTTGTAAATTTTTTACAATTAGAGAAAGCTAATTGACCATTAACCCAACCACTTACACCATTTGGATTAATTGTCATTTCTACATCTTGATATCTAGAAAAAGGAGTATAAATCATAGGGAGAACAGTAGTCCATGTGCCACCAGACGAAGCCCAATAACAACAATTATAAGGCTCAAGCAAACCACTACGCATTCCTAACTTAACCCAATTTAATCCATTATGAAATCCAATACAAATCATATCTTCATTAACATCAATTGGTTGTACTTTAACATTTAGATAATGTTGATTTAATGTAGTACTATAATAGACATAAGATGGAGAAGTTTTCACCCCACCATACATATAAAGACATTTTTTACCATCCCATAATACTCGATAATCAAAATCCTTATAATATTCTAAAATTTTAAAATTGCTACCAGTAGTAGTCCCTACTTGTAACCAACCACCATTTGATCTAAGATCAGCATTTCGCGTATATTCTTCAAAACCATCAAACATCAAATAAACATTATCTGGATCATGTAATGCAGTAGAAGCCATTGGATTAGCATAATATAACCAATACTGAGTATAGGCATGAGCAGTTTGCAAATTTACTGGACATATTTGTGGCAACTTAAAAGATATTTGTGTATTAACTGCATTAGACCTATCAATAATTCTGTCAATCTCATAAGTGTCCCAAGAAGCTGCTTCGCTCCAAAAATTAGGATCAGCAGATTGTCTATGAGCTATAATCCTCAAGTCCATACCATCTGATCTAATATATGGATAATAATAATTGGGATGATAATAAGAATCCCAACATCTACTATTGGCGATAGTTCTATAATAACTGCAATCTTTATCTTTAATATATTTGACTCCTTGAAGGCCATGATCTGTAAATTGTGTTAAATATTTACCTGACCAATGTTCTCCCCAATTATCAGTATGCCATTCAAAAGTTTCAGCAGCAAACATTTTTTCAGAACTAATATTTGGAGGATAAACTTTTCCAAGAAAATATATATCGCTATCTTCTACAATAAGGTCTATATCATGCATGATGGTTTTCTTTAACAGACTAACCCCCCAAATAGTACTTAAATTAACTCTCTTCCAACTAACCCCATTCCAATAACCTGCCCATATTTCTTTTTCTTCTCCATAAATTGAGTTCCATTCTGCTACAGTAAACCATGGATATCCACGATAATCTGTTACTACTTTAGAACTAATATAATAACCAGGACAATTATTAGTAGAAGATAAGGCTGCCCCCCAAGACCATTCTGCTGTATCATATGGATTATCATTTCCAGAAACAAAAACCCTGTCTGGCGGGTAATAAATAGTAGAACCTACAGTTGTTCCATAATATAAAATACGACTCCCTCTTACACAGCTTGTAGCATAAAAGGCTGAATCAGCGATACCACATAAATCCCCATTTATATTATACCAATTAACAGCATCATTACTCCAATGATAACTCACAGCCCTTCCAAATTGATCTCCTGATTGTAAATAACGATTCCACCAATTTAAAGTTAAATGAAATCGGCCATTCAAATAACTCATATCACGGCTATATATTGTCGGATAATTCCATCCAGTATAAAAATCTATATTTTCTCTAGAATAATCAGCAATTAAATTCCATCTATGCCATTCTGTCCAAGGACGACCAGAAGAATGTTTAAAATACCCATAACCAGCAAAAGTATATGGTGGTTGTCTCATTTGTTGAGTTTGCCCACCTCGACCAAATAAATATAAATTCCCCTGAGAATCTTCACATGGAGCTGGATAAGTAAAATAAGTTGGAGTAGTATTAGTGCTGGGTCCACTAGTTGTCATATTATAAATTGCTGACCAATTTCTTAAATTAACATCAACAGCAGCCAAAGAATATATATGTCTAAGGGGGTAAGTCTCATTACCATGAGCACCATAAAATATATGCATTATCCCATCATTAGAAATATATGTTGTTGGAATAGAGTGATCATCTGTCCAAGGCCCACCATACGCTATAGGAAATGGAGTACTCCAATTACCTACAGTAGGATTAGAGCTATCCCCAGTAATAATAGAAGTATCATCTACATTATATTTAACAGCATATATTTTTTGATCACCACCTGTTAAAGACCTTCCCAAATAAGCTGAATATACATATGTCTTACCATTACGTTTATATCGAACAGGTTGGTTATTTACCCAAGTTCCAATACTAAGATCATTAATGGGTATTGGACCCTGTTCATAACCAGTCAAAAAATTAAAATCTACTGTATAACCAATTGGTAAAGCACTATGAGTCTGACCCGCACTTGACAACTTAATTTTAGACCGTCTAAAATAATTATCATCCCACCAAGGTGGAGTCCCATATGCAACAAAAGAAATTTTATTAGATAATCGCTGAGTATTATTGAGTTTATCTAAATCAATAACATTACTTACTCTTTTAGCTTCAATACTTCTTCTTAATTCCCACCATAAACTACTCAGTTTAAGAGTATGCGAACCACTATCAGTTGTACTAACTTTAATCCCAAAACTTAAATTATTAATATCTGGCTGGCCCCATGCTGTATCAGAACCAGGACACCCACTATCCCAACTAAAAACATAATCTGTAAAACCAGTAGTATTAACAATTTGAGAAGTCGACAATCTCCATAAATCTATACCAGCCTTATAAGTACCCCCTTGAACTCTAACCCATCCTGCATTAGTTAAACACATACGAGCACGAATACGAGGAGCCCAATCTCTTTCAGTAAAATGGTACCTATCTCCAGAATAACCTATTCCAGCAAAATAATTACCCAATTTAGCACTAGAAACCATATAACAAGAATCTTTATCCGAAGCCGTAGAGTATACACTTCTCCATCGGGTATCAACAACAATCCCACTATTACTCCAAAAAGCTGTACTATATGGATAAGCACTTGGATTCCAAACACCAGAATAAATATTAGTATTGGTGATTCTAAAAGCATTACATGTCACACTATAGTGTGCCGTAGAAGTATAATTAGTTCCTGAAGGATAAACAGTAGTATCTGGAGTAAAAAATTGCATAAAAACATTATTGATATTTATTAATTCATTATACCCAGATTGTATCTCTGCTATCCTAACTCCAAATTGATAATTTTGTGTTATCCCCCAATCATCCCCCCAAGGAGGATTATAAAAATCAAACGCAACTTGAGTTAAAGCCCGACTTATACTATAGGCTGGAGTAGAAAGATATGTTACTCCACTTTTAATTAAAACTCCCCTCATTTTTAAATAATAAGTGTTGCTTCTTTGATTGGCCGTCATCCGAATTTTCATTCTTCGCCAAGATGGTTGGACTAAATGGCCATCTGTTATATTACTAGCATCAAAAATTACTTGCCAACCAGTACTAAATCCAGAATAAGAATATTTTGTAAAAATCTGATCTCTAGGATTATAAATAACCCCTTCATCAACATAACTGTATAAATCAGTTGAATCAGTACCAGTTCCAAACTGATTATCACCAGTACATTTATACCAAGTCCCAACTTTAGAAACATCTCTTCCAGGAGGATAAATTAGATTAGTAGCATAAGAAACATTAAAAGGAATTTTATGTCTTAATCTTTCGCTAGTCTCTTTCCATCCCTTAAGAATATTACTAGACCTAGCAACCCATTCTTTGTCTTTGTAAATTCTATTGGCTAATCTTGGAACAACTTTAGTCTGATCAAGACAAATTTTATTAGATAGTCTATATCTATACTCAGGAAAAACTAACTTATTAGATAATCTCCTAGTTGTTTCTGTAAGTTCAGTTTCAGTATAATTTATCACTACCCTAGCATCAAAGATTTTTTGCGCTTGTTTTAGTTTTGGGCACCAAGGACGAATACAAAAAGCACTCGAATTAATTTGTGCAAAAGTTGGAGCTGTACCAGCAGTAGTTGAATACCAAATAGTTGCTCTAAGCCATTCTGCTTCTATTCCTGGAGCATAATTACCAGAATAACCGAATTTAGTATGGCTCATTGTAGCAGCAGTATGCAAATCAACATAAATTTGAGTACCAGCTGCTCCATCAGAACAATATAATGCTACAGCGATGTTATTAAGATTGCAACTAGGAATAGAAAAACCAAAATTCTTAAGATAAGTTTGGGTTTGAACTGTACCCGAATCGCCACGATTCATACTAGTAGCAGTATCAGTATCACAAGCATATTGTTCAGTCCCGATTTGCCAACAATTGAATGCTGAAGTACCAGTACTTACAAAATTAGTAGGTCTTGAACTAGCTACAGACATTTTTTACTAAAAATGGTCATAACGACATATGAATCGTTATGACCATTAATCCTTCATCAAATAAATTTACATTATGCTTTTTCGATAGTAATCTTGACTTTATTATTTTTAAACTTTTTATAAATCTCAAAGGGAATACTAAGATTAGTATAATCATATACTTCGCCAGATTCTTCAGAACTAGCTTTTTCATTATATAATCGAAAGCTAAATATGACTTGTTCACCATTAGCATAATGATCTATCTTCCCTATAAATTCCATTTATTCTACCTCACTTGGAATAGGAGCTTTCATTTCTTCTTGTTGCCCTTCTTCAAGAACCTTTAAACGAAAATCACAAAAAGCTACTAAAGAAGAGGGAGCATCTTTAGCAATTAAAATATCTTTAGTGCGTTTGAGGGCAAAATCACTAGTAATCCCATTTAAAAAATCTTGCATTTTAACTGGGTCTTTTATAAATCTATCAACAATCTTACTTAATCGAGAATCACTTAAAGCATTAGCATTAGCTATATTTTCTTCGTTAATCTCTTGTTCATCTTTTTCTTCAACAACAAAACCATCTCGATAAGTTTGACTTTTTAAAATATGAGAATATTCTTTTTCAGTAATATTGTCTAAAGTTTGATGTCCTTCGAAAAAATCCTCTTTTCCTGTTTCCCTCATAAAATGAAATACCCCAGGACGAAGATTAGTCATCGTATAATATTTAGTTTCTTCAACAACAATTAAATGATCTTTTCCTTCTTTATCAGTAACAATCTTAGCTGATTTATTGGGCACAACAGTGTGCTCTTTTCTAGTTCTAGACATTTTCCTTTCCTTTCTGTCTGAGAGGGGGTAAAAACCCCCAAACATTAAGTGGTAATTTCAATTCTATATAATCTCTCAGGGAACCATACCGCACAACCCATCTTCATATAAAGATGAATATGCCAAATCAAAGTATCAACTTCAATTTCATCTTTAGCACGAAGTTCTTGATTAACAACATAGCGACCCGCATCTTCACCAATTACCATAACAGTTCCTTGAGGAATTGTTAATTTCCCAAAACCATCACGCCAATTAGGAAGACCAATAACAGGGACACCCCTGTAAGCCGGAAACGCATTTCTTAAATTTAATGCTTCATCTTTCTTAGAATCAGAAAAAGCACCGGTATCGTAAGTACTTATTCCCCAATTTAACATACTAAACAAAACATTTCTACGTCCAACAATCGCTTTCACTCCACCAACTTGATCTTCAACCCAGTTGATAGCATAATCCAAAGCAGTCTTAGTCAAAACATTAGCAGCCGACGTTCCATAGTTTCTGTCAGTCGTTGCCACAGAACCACGGAGAGTATTAAATACTCTAGCATTAATAGCACCTAAGATAGCTTCTCTTGCAGCCTTAACTTGATCTTGCACAGACCCATAACGTCCAGCTTCTAATTGAGAAATCTCGTATTCAGGATGTGCAGAAATCATCCAAGTAGGAACTGTAAATACTTTTTGAATCATAGCAGTACGTGGTGCATATGATCCAGGCTCATGCCAATAAGCTTTTAACTTACCAGGCACAGCATATTCAGCAGTTGTACCAACTGGAATGTATTCTTTAGGCAGGAGAAGAGAAGCCACATCTCTTTGTTCGATGCTATCACTAACATATTTAACAATTTTATTAGCAACTGCATGACGTTTTTCAGTATCCGCAACAGCTTCACGCATTTCTTCGGCAAACTGTTGCCATTGTTCTTTATTAGCGTTCACTACGAACCTCCTTAAAATATTATTAAACTAAGCTTTATAAGAACCAACATTATTATCAAAAGAACCACCAAACGGAGCACCAGCATTATAAGTTATTGGAGCTATTCTATAACGTAAATAAGATTCAGCACTATTCTTATAATAAATACCAGTAACAAAACCAATAGCAACTGCGCTACAAAGAGTAGCACCAGCAAAAGCTGTATTACCAACTAATACACCTTTATTAACGTGGGTAGTCGGTAAAGTAGCTCCACCAGTACAAACAAATACTTTTCTAAGCATACCTCCACTATATGTAGCAATCGCAGTAGAACTACCTGGGGCATAAGTAGCACGACCCCAAGTACCAGTTGATGTTAATTCAGCAGCCGCCCAAGTTGTAGTAGTAAAACCAAAACTTCTAAAACGCCACTGATCAGTAATATATTCACCACCATCATAGTATATACAAAGATCACCCTTTGTAATCACATCAACAGTAGCACTATTATCCGCATAACCATCGCCAAAATATTTCTTATCAACAGGATAAGTCCTATAAAAACAATGTGCTGTGGCTGATGGTACAGTTAACTTTTGATAACCATCGGCACTATATCCTGAAATATAACAGTGAGCACCACGATGAACATTTGCAGTATCCATAATGCATTCACCATATCTTATACCAGGAATTACAACTTCTAACATTGTGTGTCCTCCTTAAATTATTATAAACTTAATGCATCTTTCAAAATCAAATCAACAGCCGTATCCCCGTCTTTCTTGTCATCTTCAATTTTACTAGCAATTGCAACTTTATTAGAGTCGGTCACTACATCGGGGATTTTCTTATCAGCTTCAGCTTTGTCAGCATCAGCTTTAGCTTGAAGCGAAAGTTCACGCGCTTCTTCTAAAGTTGCAACATAAGCATTAAACGATTCATCAGTCATTTTAGCTAAAGAAGCTTTTACAAAATCCGCACTTTTTGCAAAAGCAAAACCCTTACTCGTTAAAGTATTCCAACGAGCTTCAGCAATTTTAACTTCTTCGGTATCAGCTTTATATGTCGCAAACTCTTTCTCAATTTCTGTCTTAACAGTATCAATCTCAGTCAATTTAGTCTTTAAATCACTAATAGTTGATTCAGCCTGGGCAACTTTTTCGTTCAATATTTTTAACTCATCACCGCTTTCAATTTCTTTTAGCTTGGCATCTAAAGCTTCAGCTAAAGCAGTTTTAAACTCAGGTGAGTTTGTATCCATAGTCATTATAATTTCTCCTTTATCTATCAAACTATTAACTTCAATATCATATTCGCTAGCAGCAGCTAAAACCTGTTCAACAATAAAAAGTTTCTCTTGAGGCAAATAAAAATCAAGAGAATTATTAAAAACTTGTTTAGCACTCAAAGTAACATTTTCAACACAATCAATAGGGAAAACTTTATTGGTGTTATCCGCAAAAGAAT
>Ga0315277_10006117_pt1 | contig 15827 bp, 7 predicted proteins | sample YL17G05_15_MG_FD_203695 | JGI IMG/M metagenome (GOLD analysis project Ga0315277, IMG submission 203695) | Sediment microbial communities from Yellowstone Lake, YNP, Wyoming, USA - YL17G05_15 | ecosystem: Environmental > Aquatic > Freshwater > Lake > Sediment | place: USA: Wyoming | collected...
CTACCCTACAGCGGGCCCGGCCTTCGTTCACCCCCTCTCTGTCTCACATGTGCTGGAACACCACAACTCTTGCCAAGAGGGTGCCCGCGGGGCTATGCTGCGCAAGTGGTGGCGGGCTAGGCTTCCATCGACCGGGACAGGGGTCGCCCGCCCGGCCCGGGAAGGAGCCCTGAGGGGGAGCCTTCCGTGACCCTGCGCTGGCCGCTCATTGGCTCGCTGGCGGCCCTCATTGCGGGGGCTGGCCTGGCTGCGCTCGTGCTCGCGTTCTGCGGCAAAGGCGAGGGCGGGCCCACCGTTGCTCGCTCCCCTACCCGCACCCCCCTCGCACGTACGGTCACCGTCACCCGCACTCCCAAGGGTGGCACTCCGGTCGGCACGGGCACCCCGGGCGGAACTCCCTCCGCTCTCACGCCTCCAGCGGACACAGCGACGCCCTCCGGCGGCGTACCCCCTGAGGAAACGCCGGAGGCGACTCCGCCTCCGCCGCCGGAGGAGACCGGGACGCCCGGGCCGGAGCCCACGCTGGCTCCGGGTGAGACGCCGCTGGCCCCGTCGCCTACGCTTCCGGCGGGGACGTCCACTCCTGTACCCCCTACGTCGACACCGCGGCCCACGGCGACGCCGACGCCGCCCCCTATACTCCCCGACCTGGTGGTGCTGGACATGTTCGTGTCCAACGACCGCGTGGGGGTGGTCCTGGGCAACCAGGGAGAGGGCACAGTGCCGGTCGGCCAGCAGATTGAGCTGCGGCTCCGCAGTGTGGCGGCGGAGACGGTGACGCTCACCCAGGCATTGCCGCCGGGCGCCAGCGTGTCCACCATCTTAGAGGACCAGGTGATCTACAGGCCGGAGCTGGTGCTGGCCGTCGTGGACCCCAACAACCTGATCCCCGAGGAGGACGACAACAACAACGGCCTGGCCAAGCAACTCGCTCCCGATGTGGCCCTTGATCTGGCGGTGCACGGCGTCTTCCGCTCCACCGAGACGAACCAGTTGCTGGTGGTGATTCGGAATACTACCAGCGCTCCGGCGGTGCAGGTCACAGTCGAGGTGACGGTTCGCACCGGGGGTTGTTCAGGCCAGCCCGCGATGATATCTACCTACCTCCTCACCATCCAGCCCCTGGACTTTGAGACGGTGGAGGTCGCAGGTGTGACGGTGGTACCGGGGGTGCCGGTGTGTGTGGAAGTGAAGATGACGGATCCGCCTGACGCCGATCCATCCAACAACGTGTGGGAAGGCGCCGTCTCCTGAGGAGCTGCGCCGGGTTGGGAAAGCGACGGACAGTGGCAGGTTCGTCCGGAAGCTGTGGCAGGGGAAGCCTTCTCGATCCACCGGGGCGGGCGCTAGGCGTGCTGCTCCTCGTGGCCGCCCTGCTGGTAGCCGCCTGCGACATCGGCCAGGAACAAGAGCCGGAGGCCACGCCCACGTCCTCGCCCGCGCCCACGTCTTCGCCTGCGCCGACGCTGGAGCCGACGGCGACGGTCGTCGCCAGCCCCGATATCGAAGCGGTGGACTTCTCGCAGGTGCCGGCCGTGGAAGACCTGCTGGCTGAGAGCGGCGGCCGCCTGCTGCCCGAGCAGATCATCTTCGCCGACCTGACGGGCGACGGCGCCGAGGAGGCGGTGGTGCCCATCAGCTCCGGCGGCAGCGGTGGCAACGTCGCCTACGCTGTCTTCGGCTATCGTGGGGGCGACCTGGAGGAGTTCCTAGTGGTGAGGCCGGAGGCCGGACGGGTCACGGTCAGCGTCGAGGATGGGGCGCTGGTGGAGACTCAGCCTGTCTACGCCCCCGAGGACCCCCTCTGTTGCCCCAGTGAGCTCCGCCACACCTACTACCGCTGGGACGGCAGCGAGCTCGTCGTGGACCACGAGACCACGGAGAAGGTCCCCTCCGCCAAACCCTGAAGCCTCTCCCTGATCCCTCTCCTAGCTCTTTGCCCACCCGCGGGCCCGCTCAACGGCGCGCTGCCAGCCGTCGTAGAGCTCCTGGCGCTGGTCTTCGCTCATGGCCGGCTCGAAGCGGCGGTCCAGGCGCCAGTGACGGCCCACCTGACCCATGTCTTTCCACAGGCCTACCCCCAGTCCGGCCAGGTAAGCCGCCCCCAGGGCCGTCGTCTCGATGACAACGGGGCGCAGGACGGGCCGGCCCAGAACGTCGGCCTGGATCTGCATGAGGAGGTCGTTACGGGCGGCGCCGCCGTCGGCCCGAAGCTCCGGGAAGGCGATGCCGGACTCGGCCTCCATGACCTCCAGCACGTCGCGGGTCTGGAAGGCGATGGACTCGAGCGCGGCGCGCACCAGGTGCTCGCGGGTGGTGCCACGGGTGAGGCCCATCACGGCGCCGCGGGCGTACATGTCCCAGTGGGGCGCGCCCAGCCCGACGAAGGCAGGCACCAGGTAAACCCCGCCGCTGTCCTCCACGGCCGAGGCCAGGGTCTCGCTCTCGGCGGCGTTCTCCAGAATGCGGAGGCCGTCGCGCAGCCACTGGATGGCGGCCCCGGCGACGAAGATGCTCCCTTCGAGGGCGTACTGAAGCTCGCCATCGAGCCCCCAGGCCACGGTGGTGATGAGCTTCTCCGAGGGGACCGGTCGGCGGCCCGTGTTGAGGAGGACGAAGCAGCCGGTGCCGTAGGTGTTCTTGGCGGCACCCTCCTGGAAGCAGCCCTGGCCGAAGAGGGCCGCCTGCTGGTCGCCGGCTACCCCAGCGATGGGGATGGCAGTGCCCAGCATGCCGGGCTCCGTCTCCCCCAGCACGCCGCTGGAGGGGCGGACCTCTGGCAGCATCGACGCCGGCACCCTGAACTCGGCCAGGAGGTCGGGGTCCCACCGGCCGCGGTGGATGTTGTAGAGCATGGTGCGTGAGGCATTGCTGGGGTCGGTGGCGTGCACGCGCCCGGCGGTGAGCCGGTAGATGAGCCAGGCGTCGACGGTGCCGAAGAGGAGCTCGCCGCGTTCGGCGCGGGCGCGGGCGCCCTCGACGTGCTCCAGCATCCACTGCACCTTGCTGGCCGAGAAGTAGGCGTCTATCACCAGGCCGCTGCGCTCGCGGATGAAGGGCTCGCGGCCTCGGGCCTTCAGGGCATCGCAGAGGGCGGCGGTGCGCCGGCACTGCCAGACGACGGCGTTGCAGAGGGGTCGGCCGCTTCCCTTCTCCCAGACCACGGCCGTCTCCCGCTGGTTGGTGATGCCGATGGCGGCGATCTCCCTGGCCGGGACGCCGGCCTCGCGCAGGACGGCCTGAGCCGCCTCCAGTTGCGATGACCAGATGTCCTCGGGGTTGTGCTCCACCCAGCCGGCCTGGGGGTAGATCTGGGGGAACTCGCGGCTGTGGGAGGCGATGGGTTGTGCCTCCTCATCGAAGAGGATGGCGCGGGAGCTGGAGGTGCCCTGGTCCAGGGCCAGGACGTATCGAGTCATGGGCTCCTCCGGGCGTGGAATAGCTGGCGGCCCCGCCTGGTGGCGGGCGGGCCTGCCTGCTGACGGGCAGGGCGCGGCGACAGTGTAGCGGCTGGGGGCGGCTGTGTCACATAGTCATCAACGAAATAAGCTATCAGCCACAGATGGGCACAGACCTGCCTACCCTCCTACGGCGGGCAAGCCGGCAGGCAGGCAGACACAGATTGCCCGCAAGAGGTTCTGCTGGCCTGGCAATCTGTGTCTCATCTGTGTGAATCTGTGGCCCGGGTCGCTCGCCTTGACCGGGTCGGCTCGATTGCCCTAGGATTCACTTGCCTCAACGGTGGGCGATTAGCTCAGTTGGCAAGAGCGTCTGTTTTACACACAGAAGGTCACAGGTTCAAGTCCTGTATCGCCCACCACCATTCCAAATCGACGCGATAGCCGTCGAACGCCACCGACAACCCAACACGCGCAGTCTGAACGCTTCTGCTACAATCGCCCCGAGACTTCCACATCAGGGGGTAGCTCTATGCCAGTGCCAGGTGTAAAGCCGGAACGGCCGCCCAACGAACGAACGCGCGGCGTCATAAAGGCTAGAGTCGCGATGATCAGGTTGGCAGGTTTCACGGCAGTGCTCGTGCTTCTTTGCATTTCGGCCTCGACGGCCTGCGGTGGAGACAATGATTCTGACGAAACGCCTACCATTCCCGCATTAGAGGGTAGTCCCACACCAACAGCCTCGCCTGGACGCGGTGCACGTAACACAGGAATTGCTGAGTTGGACGCAGTGATTCAGGCTGTCGAAGAACATGACGTAGAGGCGCTTCGCAACCTCATTCAATTACAGACTCGTGCTTGTGCGCCTCCGCAGGGAGCAGGTGGCCCCCCTCAGTGCAAGGACGGGGAGCCGGAGGGTACTTCTGTGCACGTGTTCCCGTTTATCGCGTGCGAGCCCGAGTGGCTCCGTGAGACGGAGATCGACGGAGTGCTCGCGGAAGTCATGGCTCATCCTTTTGAGCGCTTCGCGGCGTTCGAAATCGATCAACGCTTCGTTGCAGTCTTCCAAGCCACAGACCAGCCTGTTGTGGGTGCAGGCGTGGCAATGGTTATCGAAGATGGTCGAATTGTCGAGCTTCGGCGCACCTGCGGGGCGGGTGACACGGCCAAAGCCCTCATTCCGGCAGGACAGACTGATTTCATTCTGCCTCCATGAAGTCAGCCACCTAGCGACGGCCCGCAACCTCCTCGAACATATCCTCTAGCGCATCGACAACTTGGCGCCGGAGGCTCGGCATAACGTGTCCGTACGCGTCGCAGGTGATGCCGATACGGGCATGGCCAAGCATGGCGCTGACTTCCTTGGCGCACGGGCCGCGCGACAGCAGGCCAACCACTCCGCGACCCTGAGCCCCAAATTGGGGCTCGACGGTTGCTCCGCGCGCTTCGCGCGCACACGCTTGGGTGAGGCTTCCCAACCCGCACACTCCATCGATCGCGGCCAAACTTGGAGCTGATAACTTCCGCCTTTTCGCTCACGGGTGCTGATTCCGTCGCACAGCGCTCAGCCCCGGGTGGTTTACGCACGGAAGGTCGCAGGCCTGCCTGCCGGCTTGCCCGCCTCAGGAGGGCAGGCAGGTTCAAGTCCTGCATCGCCCACCAAGCCATTCCAGTGTCGGACAGAGACAGCAGTCGTCCCCTAACAGTGTGTCATCCGGCGACCTACTCGTGGCCGAATGCCTCCCCTATCATGAAGATGAGAACGAGGAGGCTGAGGACAAGGGCCAGGAATGTGAGCGCGGATCTTTCCCGCCGAAAGGAAACCGCGAAAGCGGCGACTGCCCCCGCAATCACCGCCGACAAGCCCGCGCCCAGCATCGGTATCGCCAGCCACAGGTTGTCGGAGAATTCCTCCCCGCCTTGCTGGCCGCTGGCAGCGAGGGCAATGCCGATGAGCAGGAGCGTGGCGGCCGCCGTCAGCAGCCCAACCACCAGCCAGCCAAGCGATGTGGCGGGCAGCAGGCGGAGAGCACGGGCACCAGGGCAAGCCCTACCGCTGGGATTGCCAGCCGCTTCATGGTCTACCTCCTGCCGGAAGACTAGCGGGGACAGGCGCATTGTACACCCACGAGTCAAGTGGTGTGGCGCTGCCTTACCCTCAGGTTGTCGTGGGGCTCGCCCTCCGGCGGGCATCCCCCAGGTCCCCGCAGGCAAAGGGAAGGGGCGGCCTCTAGGACCGCCCCTGTGGCAATGGACTGGATTTGCCAGAGCCGAGCCTACTTGCACAACCCTGGGATCTCCCCGAACTTCGCCTCCAGGATGACATCGCCGGTGAAGTTGATGACGTTGTTGCTGTCGATGTCGAAGTCGCCATCCCTCCCGAAGGCTGACGGGTCGAGCATGGCGGCCTTGGCGTAGGAGATGACATCGCCCGTGAAGTTGACCACGCCGTTGCCGTCCACATCGGCCGCCTCCCTGCAGTCGCCGAGAGTGTCGCCGTCACTGTCCACCACGGCGGGGTTTGTCCCCCAGTGGGCGCGCTCCCAGCCGTTGAGCAGACCGTCGACGTCGGAGTCATTCAAGTCGTCGGGGAGAGCAGCCGGCCTGCTGAGCCCATTCCTGGGATTGGAGCCGTGGGCACACTCGTACCCGTCCAAGAAGCCGTCGTTATCAGTGTCCCAGGAGGGGCCGTTGTCAGAGGCGTCAGTTCCCATGGGGGGAGCAGGGTCCCCGTCGTGGTCGTCGTCGTTGGTGACGTCGCCGCCGGCCGGGTTGGGATGCAGGTCGCTGGCGCCGGCGAAGGCGGCACAGATCCCTGTCGCTCCCAGAGGGTTGGTGTCCTGGGAGTCAGGAAGGCCGTCATTGTCGCGGTCGGAGTCGCAGGCATCGCCCGTGGTGTCCCCATTCGGTATCGTGGCGTCGTCACCCCCAATACCTGGGCCATTGTCGATGGCGCCTGTGCCAGAGGGGGGCGGCCCGCTGTCAGAGTTCCCCTGGCCGGCGTTGGAGACGAATGGGCAGTTGTCCTTGCTGTCTGGCACGCTGTCGCAGTCGCTATCACCGGGGCACACCGTAGCAGCAGCCGTTGGCGTGGCTGTCGGCGTGCTGGTCGGCGTGCTGGTCGCCGCGCTGGTCGGCGTGCTTGTAGGCGTCGGTGTGTTCGTTGGCGGCACCGGCGTGTTGGTAGCCGTCGGCGTGCTGGTCGGCGTGCTTGTAGGCGTCGGTGTGTTCGTTGGCGGCACCGGCGTGTTGGTAGCCGTCGGCGTGTTGGTCGGCGTGCTTGTGGGCGTAGGGGTCTCCGTTGGCGTCGGCGTGGCCGTCTCGGTCGGCGGCATCGCCGAGGTTGTGAACGTCCACGTGGGGCCCGTCGTGGTCTGCGTTGCGTCACTCACAGTGACGTACCATTCATACTGCGTCTCGGCCGACAGCGATTGCCAAACGGTAGTAGTGTTGCTGCCGGAGGGCACTCCGCTGTTCGTCGCGATGACCTGGAACTCACCGCCACCTTGCATGTCGTAGTCCAGAGTGAATTGGCTGTTGGCGTCGGTCTCGAACTCACCGAGGCCGCCGTTGCGGGTGGGTGAGTAAGTGTAGGCGTAGATCTTGTTCCCCTCAGGATCGAAGGTGAAGTACCTTAGCCAGCCGTCACCGCCGTTCGCCCGGCCCTGATAGTCCTGAACCACCTGGTAGACAGGCTTCCCGCAGTCGTTGACGTCGGTTCTCCTGGCTTCGCCCAGGTAGTGGCCGCTGATGACTAGGAAAACGTTGCAGTTGGGCTTGATCAGTTGTTGCCAGACTGCCTCGGCGGATGTCCCGTCGTCGGTTCTGTAGGTTACCGACGTCGGCCTCCCTCCGGCGGCCGTCAGATAGGCGTGTGTGCTGATGATTGCGCGCCGGGTGGGATTCCCCTTGAGAATCCGGTCTGCCCAGCTCAGAGCGTAGCTGGGGACATCCTGCTCAAGGTGGATGACGATAAAGTCAAGGGAACCCACCGAGAAGAGCTCATAGTTGTCCTTGTTCTTCCGGTTGACTGGATCGAGGAGGAGGTCCTTCCCTAGATAGCCTCCGTACCAGCTGAATTCTTCGTAGCGGCTGACCGGGAAGTACTGATCGAACTTGGCGGCGACCCCGGTCGTGCTTATGTCGTGGTTCCCAAGAGCCACGTTGTTCCTCACACCGTTGCTGTCAAGGGTGGCCATGTAGCCGCTGGCGTCAGTCCATTCCTGCTCGGACGCGTCGATGTGCTCGACGATGTCGCCCACGTGGCTTACGAATGCGGTATTGAGCGAGTTCTTTGTATTCGCGACCCACAGGGTTTGCGCTCCGAAGGTCGGTGAGTACGACGGGTTGCTTATGTAGCTCTGGGTGTCAGGGAGCACGACCATCGTGAAGTCGGACGTCCCGGGCGTAGGGACGGGCCGCCCGTAGAATGTCACCGTCAATGGGTTACCGTCTGGGTCAGAGACGGTGACATCAAGTGTGGGAGAGGTTGAGACGCCGACAGCACCATCCGGCGGTGCGTTCAACGTGGGTGCTGATGGCGGTAGCGGCGTGGCGGTGGGAGTTGAGGTGGGTGTGTCGGCTCCAATCGGCGTCACTGTCGGCGTCGGCGTGGGCGTTGGTGGCAGCCCCGCCAGCGCCGCTATTTCCGACGCGCTCAGAGCCCGCCTGTATATGCGGGCCTCGTCTATCTGCCCCTTGAACTTGTAGGTGCCGTCCCGCTGCGCGCCGATGCTCGCCTGGCCCGTATTGGTGAGAATAGCAGCAGGACCCGCGACCGAGTTGTTCAGGACTCCGTCGACGTAGAGGCGCATCGTCGACCCGTCGTAGGTGGCCGCTAGGTGCACCCAGGTGTTGCCGTCGGTGGGATAGTTCACCGTGGCATTCACCCTATAGGTGTCGCGGCTTGTGTTCTGGTTCAACCTGAAGAAGGCCTGGCCCGCGTTTCCCAGCGACAGCTCGTACCCGTCATCGGTCCCCATGAGTGCTTTTTTCAGCACGTGCTGGGTTGCCTTCTGTCCGGGCTTGAGCCAGACCGAAAGCGTTATCGCGTTTGTGATGTTCAGACAACTGTCATTCGGTACCGTCGCGTACTGGCTCGTGCCGTTTAGCGACAGGGCATAAGAGCCCACCTTGCCGGGGCTCACCCACGTCGGGGACCCGACGGTGGTGCCGTTATTGGCCGGCGACGAGGAGTCGATGAGGGTCGTACCACTGCCCTCGTTCATCGCCCAGTAGCCGACGAGACCGTCCGCGCCGCAGGGGTCCGGGGTCGGCGTTGTCGGGGGCGTGTTCGTCGGCGGCACGGTTGGGGTGGGGGCCGCGTCATTCGTGATCAGAACGCCGTGCGCGTCGCCGTTGGCGGCAAGGACAACGAGGCTGTCTGTCCAGTTCTGCTTCGTGCTGGTCGCGTTGTTGAGAGGGCCGGCCATCAGGGTCTGCCGACTTCCGAAGCTGATGGAGGAGACGGGCGACTCCTTGTATACGATGTCGCCGCCGCCTTCGCTGGTCGTGTAAATAACGCGCAGTGTTCCCGCCGTTTCGTTGAGGGCAACGATCCCCCGCGTGCCTGACTGGTCGACCTCGTAAAGGTTGTCCCACGTCCCGCCGGGGCGGCGCACGAGGAGGGCTATTTTCGGGTATCCCGACGTGTCGTAGCTAGTCTTGACCGCGGCATACAGTGTCCCGTCGGCGGCCACCTTCATGTTGAGATGGTCGTCGGCCATTCCTGCTCCGACGGGAAGCTCCGACTCGGACGCTGGGACCTCGTCAGCCGACCAGGTGCTGGGGCCGGCGCCGTCCACGTGGGTCTTGAAGCCAAACCGCTGCGTGTTCTGGTTCGACCAGAGGACACCAACCTTGTTGCCGGGCATGGCAATCACGTCGCTGATGTCATCGTCGTTGATGTTGTTGGCCAGGGTGATGGGGCCGCTGAACGACGAGTAAGGAGAATCGCTGTAGTAGACGTTCACGTCCGAGCCGGATTCCGTGGCCAGCCACACACGGCCGGTGGAGTCGATGTCGATGGTGGCGGTCTCGCTGCCGGGCAGCGATATGGCGGTGGCCGTCGGGCGCCCCGACCACAACTGGTAGGTGTTGCCGGCGGATACGTACTCAACCGATACGAGTTCGGGGGTGCTGTCATGGAGCAGGATGTGGGTGACGCCACCGACGGCCTTGACGTCCGCCCTGGCGTCGGTACTGTCCGACAGCTTGAGGACGTTCGTCCAGGTGTTACCTGGCTCGAGTCGCCACAGCCAGGTGCCGGTCGGCGAGACCGAGGTACTCGGTAGGACTGCCCACCAGGTGTTGTTGTACAGCCAGACCTTCGACTGAGGCTTCTCACCGGTGTCTTGGGAGACCGCCAGCGGCGCAAGAGAGGTGGTGGAGGCGCGTGTCACCACGGCGCCTCGAGGGGACAGAAGGACGAGGCCCACAGCCACGGCCGCGGCCAGCACGGCGATAGGCAGCAGCCTGGCAGCGGCCCGGCCCAGCAGCGCCAGCGGGGTTTGAGTGGTTCGCTGCGAGGACGCCCTCATGTTACGCCTCCGAGTGCATGTTCCAGCGCTGCCATGGCCCCGATCTTCGGCCAGGCCAAAACCGATACGTGTGGATTGGCTCGCGAGCCGCTGCTGCGTCTTTGGCCAGCGGGGACGGGCGCGAGCTCAAACGTGACGCGACATCCTTGGCCCGAAGGATGCGTAAGGATCTGGGGCATGGGCGCCAGGCGGGGAAACCTATACGGCCGAGTGAGCCGGCAGGCTACCCCGGTGGCTTCACCCCAGGTCGTCCACTGAACTCACCCTCCTGTCCCCGCCGGCCAGGTGGCGTCTAAACACCAGGGGCGGCCTCTAGGACCGCCCCTGTGGCAATGGACTGGGTTTGCCAGAGCCGAGCCTACTTGCACAACCCTGGGATCTCCCCGAACTTCGCCTCCAGGATGACATCGCCGGTGAAGTTGATGACGTTGTTGCCGTCGATGTCGAAGTCGCCATCCCTCCCGAAGGCTGACGGGTCGAGCATGGCGGCCTTGGCGTAGTAGATGACATCGCCCGTGAAGTTGACCACGCCGTTGCCGTCGACATCGGCCGCCTCCTGGCAGTCGCCGAGGGCATCGCCGTCGCTGTTGATGACAGCGGGGTTGGTGCCCCACTTGCAGACCTCCCAGGTGTTCCTGAGGCCGTCCCCGTCGTCATCGCCGTTGGGGTTCACGGCCAGCGGGCAGCTGCCGGGCACAAGGTCCTTGCCGTCCAATATCCCGTTGCAGTCGGAGTCCCAGGAGGGGCCGTCGTCGGCTGTGTCTGCCGGGCACATGATCCCGTTGCTGTTGTCGTCGTAGGTGACGTCCCCGCCCGGGTCGGTGTCCGAGGCGTTCGGGATGCCGTCGTTGTCGAGGTCAGCGTCACAGGCGTCGCCGAAGGGGTCACCGTTGGGGATTGTGACATCGTCCCCGGGGATGCCCGTGCCGTTGCCGATGGCGCCCGTACCACTGGGGCGCGGCCCGCTGTCGGAGTTGTACTGGCCAGGGTTGGGCACAAGAGAGCAGTTGTCAGTGCTGTCTGCTATGCCGTCGCAGTCCTGGTCCCCAGGACAGGGCGTAGCTGTAGGAGTAGGTGTGGGTGTGAACGTCTCAGTCGGCGTCGGAGTCAAGGTGTCCGTCGGCGTCTCGGTGGGCGTTGGTGTGTCTGTGGGCGTCTCGGTTGGTGTGGGAGTGAAGGTCTCTGTCGGCGTCGGCGTGAACGTCTCAGTCGGCGTCGGTGTGAACGTCTCGGTTGGGGCAGGCGTTGGTGTTGGAGGCCCGGCCGCCAGTTCAGCGATCTCCTCGTCGCTGAGGGCGCGGTTGTAGATGCGCACGTCATCCAGTGTTCCTCTGAAGTAGCGGCCAGAGTCGTTCTGGCCGACGCGCAACACCTCGTCGTTGGTGAGGATGGCGGATGGGCCGGCGACGGAGTTCTCCAGCACGCCGTTGTAGTAGATGCGCATGGTCCGAGTCAGACCGTCATAGGTGCCGGCCACGTGGATCCAGGTGTTGCCGTCAGTGGGATAGCTGGTCGTTGAAGCGATGCGGTAGGTGTTGCCGTACGTCGCATCATTGAGGCGGAAGAAGACCTTGTTCGGGCTGGGAGAACCAGACCCCGTAGCAAGTGTGATCTCGTATCCATCCACGGTGTCCTTGACGGCCTTCTTCACCATGTCCTGGGTCGCCAGTTGGGTCGGCCTCACCCAGAGAGCGATCGTCAGGTCATTCGTGATGTCCAAGCAGTAGTCGTCGGGGACTTGGGCATAGTCGCTCGCGCCGCTGAAGTAGAGGGCGCGGTTGTCGACGCCGGCCACCCACGACGGCGCGCCGTAGAGAGTTCCGTTGTTGGCCGGCGTCGTCGAATCGACGAGCGTCGTTCCGCCGTCCTCGTCCATCGGGTAGTGAGCCACCAGCCCGTCCGCCCCGCACTCCGGCGTGGTCGTCGCTGTTGGCGTCTCCGTAGGCGTGTCGGTTGCTGTGGGTGTAGGCGTCTCCGTAGGCGTGTCGGTTGCTGTGGGTGTAGGCGTCTCCGTAGGCGTGTCGGTCGGCGCTGGCGTGTCGGTGGGCGGCACCGGCGTCTCGGTAGGCGTTGGCGTGTCGGTGGGCGGCACCGGCGTCTCGGTAGGCGTTGGCGTGTCGGTGGGCGGCACCGGCGTCTCGGTAGGCGTAGGCGTATCGGTCGGCGTCTCGGTAGCCGTCTCGGTTGGTGTGGGCGTATCGGTCGGCGTCTCCGTAGGCGTCTCGGTCGGGGGCGGCGTATCGGTCGGCGTCTCCGTGGGCGTCTCGGTTGGTGTGGGCGTGTCGGTCGGCGTCTCCGTCGGCGTGGGCGTCGGCGGCTCGGCAGCGAGGGCCTCTATTTCAGTGGCACTCAACGCCCGGTTGTACACGCGCACTTCATCCAACGCACCCTTGAAGGCCCGCGTGCCGTCGTTCTGAGCGCCGATGCTAAGACTGACGGTGTTGGACGCGATGGATGGCAGACCAGGTACCCCTGAGCCCTCCTGGACGCCGTTGTAGTATATGCGCATGGTCGTCCCATCGTAGGTGGCGGCGACGTGGAACCAGGTGTTGCCGTCGTACGGGTAAGAAGTGGTGGCGTCGATGCGGTAAGATCCATTCAGCCGGAAGAACGGCTTCATGGTCGAAGTGCCAGACGCCAGGCTCACCTCGTAGCCGTCAACGCTGCCCGAGGTCGCCTTCTTGACCAGGTCCTGTGTGGCCTGTTGCCCCGGCTTTACCCAGGCCGCTAGCGTAATCGCGTTGGTGATGTCCAGACAGTCATCGTCCGGAACCAACGCGTAGTCGCCGGAGCCGTCGAGGGCCAGCGCGTGCGCGCCGACCCTCCCGGGTGTTGCCCAGGTCGCGTCCCCATGGAGAGTCCCGTCGTTGGCGGGTGGCGAGGAGTCAGTGATCGTCGTGCCGCTTCCCTCCTCCATCGCCCAGTAACCTACCAGCCCATCGGCACCGCAGTTCGGCGTGGCCGTCGCTGTTGGCGTTTCCGTGGGCGTGTCAGCCGGCGTCGGTGTGTCGGTGGGCGGCACCGGCGTCTCAGTCGGCGTTGGTGTGTCGGTGGGCGGCACCGGCGTCTCGGTAGGCGTGGGTGTGTTGGTAGGCGTCTCGGTCGGGGGCGGCGCCATCGCGTAGAGGGCAGCGATCTCCGCGTCGCTGAGGGCGCGGTTGTAGATGCGCACCTCGTCCATCGCCCCCTGGAAGGAGCGGGAGCCGGTGCTCTCTGCGCCGATGCTAAGGCCGAGAGTGTTCGTCGCGATGGCCGTCGATGTCACGAGCGAGCTCTTCAGAACTCCATTCATGTAGATCTTCATGGTCGTCCCGTCGTAGGTGCCGGCGACGTGGATCCAGGTGTTGCCGTCGGACGGGTACGTTGTCCCCGAATTGACGCGGTAGGTATCGGCTGAGGACTGCTGGTTGAGTCTGAAGAAGACCTGGGTTGGCCAGGTCGAGGTGCTAGTAGAGAGGCTCAACTCATACCCGTCGGTGACCCCATTGGTGGCCTTCTTGATCAGGTCCTGCGTCGCCACCTTTTCGGGCTTGACCCACCCGGCCAGCGTTATCGCGCTGGTGATGTCAAGGCAGTCGTTATCGTCGACCACGGCATAGTCGCCCGTGCCGTCGAGGTCTAGCGCGTAAGAGCCGACCTTCCCGGTTTCCCACGTCGGGTTCCCGTAGATCGTCCCGTCGTTGTCGGGCGGCGAGGAGTCTTCGAGGACCGTGCCGCCGTTCTCCTCCATTTGGTAGCCAGCCACGAGACCGTCCGTGCCGCAGAAAACCGGCGTAGGCGTGGGAGTGGGCGTAGCGGTGTTACCGGGGGTAGGCGTTGCGCAAGGCGTCAGGCCCGCCAGCACACGAATCTCGCACTCGCTCAGCGCTCGGTTGTAGATGCGCGCCTCGTCCATCTGCCCCTGGAACTTGGAGACACCGTCGCCCTGGGCGCCGAGGCCGAGAAAGAGCGCGTTGGCGGCGATAGACGCTGGGCCTGCCTTGTTCGAGCACGGGGTGTCGCCCGTCGGGTTTCTGCACTCCTCTACCCCGTTAACATAAAGGCGCATGGTCGTCCCGTTGTAGGTAGCGGCTACGTGCATCCATGCGCTTCCGTTCAGCGGATAGGACGTTGACGAGTTGATTCGAAAGGTGTCAGCGGATGTCCCCTGGTTGAACCGGACGAACACCCTGCCTGCACTAGAAAGCGATAATTCGTAACCGTTACCCGCGGCACCACCATTCATGGTTGCCTTTTTTATGATGTACTGCGTGGTGTAGGTCGTCGGGTTGGTCGGCTTGACCCACGCCGATAGCGTTATCGCTGTTCCAGGATCAAGACAGTCGTTATCGTCTACCTTCGCGTACTGGCTCGTGCCGTTCAGCGACAGGGCATAAGGCCCCACCTTCCCCGGGGTCACCCATGTTCCAGCCACTTGAAGGGTGCCGGTGTTCGCTGGCGGCGAGGAGTCGAGGAGGGTCGTACCGCTCCCCCCCTCGTCCATCGCCCAGTAGCCCACCAGCCCGTCCGCGCCGCAGGGGTCCGGCGGGGTTACGTCGCTGGTGACCAGCACGCCGTTGGCCTGGCCGCCGCCCTCGGCGAGCACGACCAAGGTGTTAGTCCAGTTCTGCTTCGTGCTGGTCGCGTTGTTGAGACTGCCGCCCGACATGAGCGTCTGGGCGGACCCGAAGCTGATAGACGATACAGGTGACTCTTTGTAGACGATGCCGCTGCCCGTGTAGATGACGCGTACCGTTCCCGCGGCTTCGTTGAGAACGACGATCGGCCGGGTACCCCCCGAAGTGTCGAGCGCGTAGAGATTGTCCCAGGTGCCGGCAGGGCGGCGGACAAGCAGGGCCATGAACGGATAACCCGACGTGTCATAGCTTGTCTTGACCGCCGCGTACAGGGTGCCGTCCGAGGCCACCGCCATGTTCAGGTGGTCGTCGGCCATCCCCGCTCCGATGGGAAGCGCGGATTGGGACGCCGGGCTCTCGTCGGCCGACCAGGTGTTGGGGTCGGCGCCATCCAGGTGGGTCCTGAAGCCAAACCGCTTCGTGGTCTGGTTCGACCAGAGGACACCAACCTTGTTGGGGGGTATGGCGATCACGTCGCTGATGTCATCGTCGTTGATGTTGCTGGCCAGGGCGGGACTGATAGGACCGGTAAATGACGAGTAGGGAGAATCGCTGTAGTAGACTTCCACGTTCGAGCCGTTTTCCGTGGCCAGCCACATGCGGCCGGTGGAGTCGATGTCGATCGTGGCGGTCTCGCTGCCGGGCAGCGATATGGAGGTGGCCGTCGCGCGAAGCGACCACAACTGGTAGGTGTTGCCGGCAGACACGTGCTCAACCGATACGAGTTCGGGGGTGCTGTCATGCAGCAGGATGTGGGTCACGCCACCGACGGCCTTGACGTCCGCCCTGGCATTGTCGCTAACCGACAGCTTGAGGACGCTCGCCCAGGTGTTGTCGCCCTCTAGTCTCCACAGGTAGGTGCCGGAGCTGTTCGGCATTACCGCCCACCAGGTGTTGTTGTACTGCCAGACCTTCGACTGAGGCTTCTCACCGGTGTCTTGGGAGACAACCAGCGGCGTAAGAGAGGTGGTGGAGGCGCGCGTGATCACCGCCCCCCGGGAGGACAGGAGGACGAGGCCCACAGCCACGGCCATGGCCATCGCTATGATGGGCAGCAGCCTTGGGCCAGCCCACCGGACCAGCACGAGCGGGGTGCGGGTAGTTCGCTTAGAGTACGCCTTCATGGCACGCCTCCCAATACACTTCTCCGCGCTGCTGCAAAACCAGGCGCGTATCCCTTTCAGCGAGCGGCTTACTTTCCTTCAAGACTGGCCGCAATCGAGCGGCATCCGTTGGCGGCGCGGCGCGACCTGGCTGGTGGTGAGGAGGTCGCG
>Ga0315277_10006118_pt1 | contig 15826 bp, 12 predicted proteins | sample YL17G05_15_MG_FD_203695 | JGI IMG/M metagenome (GOLD analysis project Ga0315277, IMG submission 203695) | Sediment microbial communities from Yellowstone Lake, YNP, Wyoming, USA - YL17G05_15 | ecosystem: Environmental > Aquatic > Freshwater > Lake > Sediment | place: USA: Wyoming | collected...
GTCCCCATCCCGCTGGACCTGTCGGACAAGGAGATCGGGGATTTCCGCTTCCGCGCGGAGGTGAACCCGCGGCCGGACGAGCAGAACGCGGGCAACAACTCGGCCGAGGCGACCGTGAGGGTCTCGGAGAAGAAAATCCGGATCCTGCTGGTCAGCGGCGACGCGGGCAAGGAATACCTGTTCCTCATGAACTTCCTGCTGCGCCAGCCCGAGCTGTACCGCGTCAGCGTCTGGCAGCAGAACCTGGACCCCAACGTCAACCAGTTCGGCTCGGAAGGCATGAAGGTCAAGCACCTGCCCCGCACGAGGACGGAGTTCATCGGCGACTCAGCCAATCCCAAGGAGTTCCCCGGATACGACGTGGTGATCCTGTATGACCCGGAGGCCACCCTGGGGGGATTCGACGAGACGTTCGTCCGCCTGCTGAATGACTTCGTGGACCGCGGCGGCGGGCTGTGCTACGTGGCCGGGAACAAGTACTCCGAAAGGACCGTGCTGAAGACGGCCGGGCACGAGCTGCTGGGCGACCTGCTGCCGGTGATCCTCGCCCCCAACACCCTGGACATCACCGAGCGGATCGGGGACCGCCCCCCGGAGGCCTGGCCGGTCGGGCTGACCTCCTATGGCATGGAGCATCCGATCATGCGTCTGGGCGAGTCCGACAAGGACACCGAGGGCCTCTGGTCGGTCCTGCCGGGGATTTACTGGTCCCACTCGGTGATGAAGGTCAAGCCCAGCACCCGCGTGCTGGCAGCCAACTCCAACCCCATGCGCCGGACGGACCGCAACGAGCGCGAGCCCCTGATCGCCGTCCTGATGGTGGGCAAAGGCGGGCGGGTCATGTACGTCGGGACGGACGAGACCTGGCGCTGGCGGAGCCTGAAGGACGCCTACTACTACGAGCGGTTCTGGTCCAACGTCGTGCGATACCTGGCGACGCTACAGGCGCGGAACGTCGTCATCACCGCCGGAGGCGACCGCTTCTCGGTTGGCGAACGCATCACCATCACCGCCGAGGTATATGACGAAAAGAACGACTACAAGCCCCTGGCGGCCGATAGCTTCACCGTCGTCATGGTCAACTCCAGAGACCCGCAGGACGTCCAGGAGATCGTGCTGAAGCCGTCGGAGGGCGGCCGCCCCGGACAGTACAGCAAGGAGATCGTCGCGGCCCACCAGGGCGCCTTCCTGCTGACCGCCTTGCGCGGGGATCCCAAGGCCGGCGAGAAGGTCGCCTCCAAGGAGATCATCATCGCCCCCTCCGAGGTCGAGAACGTCCGCACCGAGGCGAACCTGGAGACAATGAAGAACATCGCCTCCAAGCCGGAGTACTTCCGCCCGATCCAGGAGGTGGACCGCCTGGCGGAGCTGATCCCCTCGGGGCGCCTGACCGCCGTCAACGACGACCCCAAGCGGCTGTGGGACACCCGGGTGTCGCTGCTCCTGATCGTCCTGCTGCTGGCGGTGGAGTGGATTCTCCGCAAGAAATACAACATGGCCTGACCCGGCGAGCCAGCGGTCCGGATTTGCGATTCCGCGGGAACCTGGCGGCGGACCGCCCGTCTAAATGCCGGAGGTGAGCCGCCCGGACCGTCTGTGCAGGCGGCCGGATGCGGATAAAGGACAAGATGGCACCATGCCGCAAGGCGACTTGCTACATTTCGACGTGCGCGGGAAGCTGCGCCGCCTCCGGTCGGCCCTTCATGGGCGCCTGCTCGGCGAGGGGCTGGCCTGGCTGCTGATCTCGCTGGTGGCGCTGGTGTTCGTGACCCTGGGCTTCGACTACCTGCTCCGCGCGGACCGCCCGCTGCGGGCGGTCGTGATGGTCGTCGCGGTCGGCGGCGTGGCGTTCGTCGTCTGGCGCCAGTTGATCGTCCCGATGCGGGTGCCGATGGACGCCGCCGCCCTGACGCTCCTGGTGGAGCGGCGTTGGGGGCAGTTGGGCGACCGGCTCATCAGCGCGCTTCAGTTCACGGACCGCCCCGACGTCATTGAGGCGGGCATGAGCGAGGCGATGATCCTCCGCGTCGCCGACGAGGCCAACGCCCTGGCCAAACCGCTGAACTTCAAGGAGCTTGTCGAACGGCGATCCCTGCGCCGGCTCGCGGCGATCGCCGTCTGCACGGCCGCCCTCCTGGCCGGTTTCACCGTCTGGCAGACGGACGTCATGAAGCTGTGGTTTCAGCGCAACGTCGCCTTTGCGGAAGTGGACTGGCCGCAGGAAACCTACCTGGAGGTCCTGGGCGAGCCGTTTCACGTCCTTCGGGGCAGCGACCTGCGGGTCGAGATCGTCGTGAAGGAAGGCGTCGCGCCGCCGTACGTCACGCTGCACGCCAAGTACCCCTCCATCGGCAGCACCGAGGAGAGGGTCGAGCCCGCCGGCAACGGACAGCACAGCTACGTCAAGCTCTTCCCGGCGGTCAGCGAGGAGTTCGAGTTCTACGTGACCGGGGGGGACGACTATCGCGACAAGCGCAACAAGCACTCGGTGCACCTGATTGATCCGCCGAAGCTGGAGAAGGTGAACTTCAAGGTCCGCTACCCCAACTACACCGGGCGGGCGCCGGAATTCGTGGACGGCGGACGGGCCATCATCGCGGTGCTCGTGGGCGGCAAGGTCGAGGTGTACGGCAAGGCGAACAAGGACCTTCGCTCCGCCGCGATCCTCCTGGACGGCAACGTGGTCGCCACGATCCTGATCGACCCCAACGCCCCCCGCAACCTGGTCGGAGAGTTCGGCGTCGGCAGGGAGAACCGCTCCGTCAGCCAGACGCTCCAGTTCGCGCTGAAGGACACCGACGGGTACGCCAATCCCCTCAGTCAGCAGCAGTACGTCATCCAGGTCAAGCCCGACACCGCGCCTGGGGTGGAGGTCCGCAAGAGGGCCGTGGGCACCGTCCTGACGCCGCGGGCGTTCATCCCGTTGTGGGTCCACGCGAACGACGATTATGGGGTGGAGGTGGTCCGCGTCCAGGCCGCCTACGGGGGCAAGGCGCAGCAGATGGGCGATCCGGTCAAGCCTCCCGCGGACAAGCGCCTGGATTTCGGGTACAACCCCCACCCCGACGTGGACATCGAGCCGCTGAAGCTCCAGCCGGGGGACGTCGTCCGCATCAGCGCCGCGGCCGAGGACGCCCTGCCCAAGGAATTCGGCGGGCCCAACACGGGCTTCAGCCCCACGCTGGACTTCCGCATCGTCAAGTCGGAGGAGCTGATGGGCGACCTGGTGCGCCGGCAGAAGGAGCTGACCATCGAGTTCATGCAGGCCATCGCCCTTCAGGACCAGGCCCGCGCCAAGACGGAGGGGGCGGGCGAGTCCCTCGCCGCCTCACAGAGCGCCGAGGCGTTGCGGAGGGTGGACGACTCCATCAAGCTCCAGACAACTGTCGGTTCGGAGTGCGCCAAGGCGGTCGATACGCTCACGGCCATCCGGGAGGAAATGTGGTGCAACCGCCTCGTGGAGGCGTCCGAGTACAACGCGATGAACGACAAGATCATCAAGCCCATCCAGGACCTGGCCGAACCGATGGGCAAGGTGACCGAGGAGCTGGGCAAGGCGTCGGCCGCCATGAAGGCGAGCGCCGCCGTGGACGCCGCCAAGCTCCGCGACCAGGCGGCGGAGCAGGAGAGGATCCGCGCTGTCATGGAGGATATCCTCCAGCGGATGCAGAAGCTCGAAGGCCAACTCGAACTGGCCAACCAGCTCAAGGTCATAATCGACTGGTCGGACGAATTGCAGCGCCAGATCAAGGCGGTGGCCGACCAGAAGACGGGCGGCTTGTTCGATCCGACCACGCAGCCGGGCAGATCGGGACCCAAGTGACGAGTGACGATTCCCCAACTCCAGAGACCTGGGAAGGTGCAACATGACGCGACGAAACGGAAGAATCTGGGTGCTCCTGGCCCTGGCGGGGCTTCTGGTCGCCCCGGGGGCCGCGCTGGCGCAGGAGTCGGCCAAGCCGGAAGCGACCACGCAAAGCTCCGACGCGCTGGCGAGGGCGAGCTTCATCCGCCAGCAGTTCCAGAAGCTGATCTCCAAGATGGACGAAGTGGCGACCTTGCTGGAGAAGACCGAGCCGGCGACGGCGAAGATCATCCGCGAGGCCGTCAACCAGGCCAACCGCGCGTTCATCTCCGAGAACATGGACGAGGTCGCGGAGATGCTGCGCAAGGGCCTGGAAGACGCCGCCGCCAAGAGCGAGTCGGACGTCATCAAGAGCCTTCGCGACGTCCTGACCACGCTCCTGCACGGTGTGATGAACCTCGACAAGCGCAAGGAGCGGCTCGACACCCTCGTGAAGATGCGCGACGAGGTGAACACGATCGCGAAGAAAGAACAGCCTCTGGAGGAGCATTCCCGGATGGCCAAGGACGGCAAGGAGCTCAGCGCCGAGGCCCAGAAGCTCGCCGAGAAGCTTGAAGGCATCATCAAGGAGCAGGAAAAGCTCCTGAAGGAGGCCCAGGGCGCCACAGGCGATCCGGTCGTCGGGAAACTCTCCGAGCTCCGCAAGCAGGTTCGCGACCTGATCGAGCGGCAGGGCAAGACCAACGACGTGACGGTCGATCCCAACACGGCTGTTGAGAAGCTGCCCGTGGTCGGCAAGGCCCAGGGCGACCTGGGCAAGGACGCCGACAAGGTGAAGGGCAATCTGTCCGACGCGGCCAAGGACGGCAAGCTGGGCGAGGCGCTGTCTAAGGCGGGGGCGGACCCCAACGCGGTCTCCGGCGCCGCCCGAAGCGTCGGCCAGGCGGCCGGTGAGATGCGCAAGGCGTCCGACTCGCTGGGCAAGTCCGACGCCACAGGCGCGGTGGACCCGCAAAGGAACGCCCTGTCCGACCTGAAGGACGCCGAGAAGGCGCTGTCCGACGCCATCGCCAAGGCCTCCGGCGGCACGCCCTCGGGCAAGATCGGCCAGGACCAGGGCAAGCTGAAGGACAAGACCGAGGAGCTCGCCAAGGCCGTCGGCGACCTGAACGCCAAGACGAGCAGCGGGCAGCCCGGTCAACCCGGGCAACCCGGGCAGCCTGGTCAACCCGGCCAGCCTGGTCAGCCCGGTCAGCCCGGCCAACCCGGTCAGCCCGGTCAGCCCGGTCAACCTGGTCAGCCCGGTCAGCCCGGGCAGCCCGGTCAGCCCGGTCAGTCGGGTCAGAAGTCGCCCGCGAACCTGAACAAGGCGGCGGAGCACATGGCCCAGGCCGCTGACAAGCTCGGCGGACAGGACCCCAACGGCGCCACCGGCGACCAGAAGGCGGCGTTGGACCAGCTCCAGGGCAAGAAGTGGGAACTGGCGCAACTGAAGCGCCGGATCGAGGAAGAGGCCAAGAAGCCGGTGTCGGAGGAGGCGAAGGACCAGAAGGAGCTTGCCGACCGGACCGACAAGCTGAGCGAGGCGATGAAGCAGACCGCCCAGTCCAGCGGCAGCCAGACCCCGGGCCAGTCCAAGGTGTCCAGCGCGGCAGGCTCCATGAGCAAGGCCTCCGGGCAGATGAGCAAGAACGACGCCGGGAGCGCCAACGAAGAGCAGAAGAAGGCCCTGAACGACCTGGAGCAGGCTAAGAACGAGTTGGACGAGGAGATCGCCCGGACGCAGGAAGAGCTCCAGAACGAGTCGCTGGCCCAGATCGACCAGATGCTCCAGAAGATACTGGATCGGCAGACCAAGGTCTCCAAGGGAACCAAAGAGACGTACGATAAGCGCATGGAGCCCAAGGACAAGGAGAAGTACAACCGCCCGGAGGAGATGGCGCTGGCGGACCTGTCCAAGCAGGAAGGCTCCCTGGCCGAGGAGGTCCAGAAGGTCCTGTCCCTGCTGACCAAGGAGGGCACGACGGTGGTCTTTCCCGAGGTGCTCCAGGAGGTGCAGAAGGACCTCCAGAACGTCCAGAAGCTGCTGGCGGACAAGCAGGCCGGGCCTTACCCGCAGGCGGTCCAGGAAGGCATTGAGCGGTCCCTTCAGGACATGATCGACTCGATCCGCAAGGAGCTTGCGGAGCGCCGCAGGAAGAAGGCCGGCGGAGGTGGCGGCGGCGGAGGTGGTGGCGGCGGCGGAAAGCAGCCGCTCGTCCCGCCCCTGGCCGAGCTGAAAATGCTCCGCTCGCTCCAGCTCCAGATCAACAGCCGCACGGTCGCGCTGGACGCAGCCAAGGCGCAAGGCCAGCTCCCCGCGGACGCGGCGACCAAGGAACACAAGGCCCTGTCCGAGCGTCAGAGCAAGGTAAAGGACTTGACCGGTAACGTCGCCAAGAAGATGGGCGGTGGCGGCGGCGGGGGCGGGGGTGGCGGCGGGACCTGAGGCGGGAAATAGACCGTGGCCTCGCCGCTCGGCGATGCCGATACGTATTATGATTGGAGACAATCCGCAACCGTGACCGGTATAATACAGTCCAACCCTCTGGGTGGAGGTAGCAAGCGATGAACAACGGCAGAAACATCTTGATCGCGGCGTTGATGCTGGTGGCGTTGGCGTTGACTTCCGGGTGGGCTCTTGCAGCGGCCCCTGCGGGCCCGGAGGCCGTCGCGCCGAAGGAAACCCCCGCCAAGACCGACGAACCGGCCGTCAAGGACCCCGCCAAGGACACCGAGGAGCTGGAGAAGCTCCTGGAGGGCGTCACGCCCGAGCAGCTTGAGAAGATCATCAAGATGGCGGTGGAGCAGCGGCTGAAGGTGGAGCGAGACCAGGTCAAGCGGGAGATCACTGACAACCTGCTGTACGAGCCGGACGCCGTCGCGGCGGCCGTGGCGATCCTGGAGAAGGACCCGGCCAACACGCAGAGGGACAACATCGACCGCATCTGCAAGGCGTTCGCGAAGGCCGACGCCGCCTTCGGCAAGGCCTACAAGCTCTTCGAGGAGAAGAACTACAAGGACGCGGCAGAGGCGCTCAAGAAGCTCCTGAACGCCCAGCAGTCCACGTATCTCAGCGCCGCGCAGCACTTCCTGTACGCCGATGCGCTGGCCAGGACCGATAACGTCTGGGACGCCGTTGACGCCTACGCCGTCGTGCTGGCGGAGATGCCGGACCGGATCAGCCTGGCCGCTGCCGCGGCGGCCAACTCCGCGGACATGATGGACAAGAAAGGCCGGCGCCTGTACGCGCTGAAGGAGTACATCGCCTGCCTCAAGAACTACGGTCTGACGCTGTCCAAGGAGGAATACGACGCGATCTTCAAGAAGGTCGAGGACCTCCAGAAGATATACAGGGACCCGCTGGGGACGGCCGCCAACATGATGGGCGACGTGCAGAAGCGCCTGGACGCCGTGGACAGCGGCAAGGAGACCCAGACCAAGGAAAAGGAGATCGTCGCCCTCCTGGAGGACCTCATCAAGACCGCCGAGGAGAACCAGAAGGCCAGCAGCCAGAGCCAGGGCCAAGGTCAGAAGAAGGGCCAGGGGCAGTGCAGCAAGTGCGGTCAGAAGGGCTGCAACGGCCAGTGCCAGGGACAGGGCCAGGGACAAGCCCAGGGGCAGAGCAACAGCCCGCCGAGCGGCACCCGCATCAAGCCGTCCTCCCCGGCCATGCGGAGCGCTCTGGTCCCGGGCGCGGTCGAGCGTCCCAGCAAGCTCAGCGCGAAGTATGAAGGCAGCGAGGTCGGCGACTGGGCGGAACTGCCCCCGCGCGAGCGGGAGCGGCTCCAGGCGATCGGGAAGAAGCTCATGTCCGACCGCTACCGCGACGCCATCGGCGAGTACCGCACGCGGCTGGCGAAGGTCCATCAGGACACGGGTGCGGAGAAGTGAGGCACGTCGCAACGACATCGCTGGCCTGGGCGCTCGCGGCGGCCTTTGCCCTTGGCGCGGACCGCGTTGAGACGCTGGACGCCCGGCAGATCGACGGTGAGGTGCTCTCGATCACGGCCGACCAGGTCGTCGTCAAGACCTCCCAGGGCAAGCAGAGCCTCTCGCGAAACGAGGTGGCCGAGATCTCGCTCGCCGACGCCCCGGAGCTGATGGAGCGCCGCAACCAGGGCGTGCTGGTGACCCACGGGGGAGACAGGATCGCCTTCGGCACCCTCTTGCTGGAAGAAGGCAAGTTCAGCTTCGACACGGCGATGCTCGGGGGATGCCAACTGGAGATCGGCGCGGTGGGCCTGGTCTATCAGCCCAACGCACGCCTCTCGGCCGCGCAGATCGAGGAGAAGTGCAAGGAACTGCGTATCGCCACCTCCACGCAGGACACGCTCGTCGTCGCCCAGAAGGACGGCGCGTGGCTGGGCGTGGAAGGCGTGCTCAAGACCGTCGATCCCCAGGCGGGCAAGATCGGCTTCCGGTGGAAGGACGAGGACAAGAAACTCGCCTCCAATCTCGTGGTGGCGATCCGTATGGCGGCGATCGCGGGCAAGCAGCCCGAGCGGTCGGGCGTCCTGGTCGGCAAGTGCGGAACGACGATCGGCTTTTCGTCTCTGACGATGGACGACAAGTCTCTCGCCGTCAGCGTCGCGGGCCTGGGGGAGAGGAAAGTCCCGCGCGACGCCGTCGCTGCCATCCGTCTGAAGTCCACCAACTCTGTCAACCTGACCGACCTGACCCCCGCCGAGGTCAAGGAACACGGCTTCTTCCAGACCGAGACGCCCTTCCCCTACCGGGCCAACCGCTCCATCAGCGGGCAGGAGCTCCGCCTGGGCGGGCGGACGTACCGCACCGGGCTGGGGCTGCACAGCTTCTGCGAGCTGACCTACCGGATTGACGGGGCGTACTCCACGTTCGTCGCCACGGTTGGGATCGACGACGCGGCCCGACCGGGCGGCAACGCGGTGCTGACGGTCCTGGCCGACGGGAAGAACCTCGGGGAACCGCTCCGGCTGACGGGCAAGAGCGACCCGGCCGCCGTCCGCGCGGACGTAAAGGGCGTCAAGCAACTGACCCTCCGGGTGGACTTCGGCGAGGGAGGGCTGGGCGTATCCGACCACGTGGACATCGTCGCCGCACGGCTCATCAAGTGATTCCGCCGTCGCGCGACAGGGCTTCTGTCCCGCCGCGAGGGCAAGCAGCATCTCGTCAAGTAGATGGACAAGACCACCTCTCTCGTCAAGCAGCTCGCCGCCGATGTCGGCTTTGCGCGCGTCGGCATCGCGCCGGCCGGCGAGGTCCCCCATTCCGAGCGCCTGCGGACCTGGCTGGACCGCGGCTGCCACGCCGACATGACGTACCTGTCAGAGAACCTCCAGAAGCGCCTCCGGCCCGAACTGCTTGTCCCCGGCGCGCGGAGCGTGATCTGCCTGGCTGTCGGGTACGCCCCGCGCGATGAGGCGCCGGGGGGAATCGTCGCGCGATACGCCCGCGGCCGGGATTACCACAAGGTCCTCAAGCGCCGCTGTGGAGCCCTGATGGACCGCATCCGCCGCGTGGAACCGGGCTTCAGCGGCAGGGCGTTCGTCGATAGCGGGCCGGTCATGGAGCGCAGCCTGGCCGCGGCCGCGGGGTTGGGCTGGATCGGCCGAAACGGCTGCCTGGTCGTCCCGGGCCTGGGCAGCTACGTCGTCCTGTGCGAGGTAATCTGCAACCTGCCCCTGAAAGCGGATTCCGCGCTGCCCTGCGGGTGCGGCGATTGCCGGGAGTGCGTGCGGGCCTGTCCGGCCGGCGCCGTCCTCGACTACTCGCTGATCGACGCCCGCAGGTGCATCAGCTACCTCACCATCGAGCCGCGCGGGCCGATCGACCGGGAGTATTGGCCGCGGATTGGTCGGCGAGTGTTCGGGTGCGATGCGTGCCAGGAGGCCTGCCCGCACAATCGCGCGCTGCCCCCGGGCGACGAGGAGTTGGCGCCCGGCCGCCCCCCTCTAAACGGAGCAGGGCTGGCCGAAATCCTCAACTGGGACCATGACGCGTGGGATTCCGCCACGCGCGGCTCCGCCACTCGCCGCGCCGACTACGAGACGTTCCTTCGCAATGCGATCATCGCTGCGGGAAACGGCGGGGACGCTTCGCTGCGGGCCACTCTTGAGCGCCTTGCGGGCCGCCACCCGGAACTTCAGGAGCCGATCCGCTGGGCGATCGGGCGCCTGCAAGAGCGGGGCAATCCTGTTTGACGCACCCGCGTCGGAACCTTATAACAGGCCGGCATGAGCAAGGAAAACAAGACCGTGGACCTGGCCGCCATTGAACGGGCAGTCCGGCAGATTCTGGAGGCCGTGGGGGAGGACCCCGACCGCGACGGCCTTCAGGCGACGCCGCGGCGTGTGGCCAGGATGTACGCGGAGCTGTTCAGCGGGCTGTCCGAGGACCCCGCCCATTACCTGGACGTCGGGTTCACCGAGAAATACGACGAGATGGTCATCCTCCGCGGCATCTCGTTCTGCTCCCTGTGCGAGCACCACCTGCTGCCGTTCATGGGCCAGGCGCACGTGGCGTACCTGCCGCGGGGCAAGGTCGTGGGCCTCAGCAAGATCGCCCGCGTGGTGGAGGTGTACGCCCGGAGGCCGCAGGTGCAGGAACGCCTCACCAGCCAGATCGCCGACCTCATCATGGAGAAGCTCGACGCCAAGGGCGCCGCCGTCATCATCGAGGCTACGCATACCTGCATGACGATCCGCGGGGTCAGGAAGCCCGGTTCGGTGATGGTGACCTCGGCCATGCGCGGCACGTTCCGGAGCAACCTCGCCACCCGCACCGAGGCCATCACGCTGTTGACGGGGAGGGATTGAGCGCATCTGAGGACGCGATGGTTCAGGCGCGTGTCCGGGTGACTGATCGTGCCTTGCCCGGGGGCACAGGCATCTACGTGGACGCATCAACTGAGTGTTCCGCGGGTCGCAGTTCGGGTAAGATCGGACGTGCAGGTGCAGCATGCGCAAGGTCGCTATCTACGTGGAGACATCGGTCTGGAGCCATGCGTTGGCCGACGACGCCCCGGAATCGCGAACGGCGACCTTGGACTTCCTTGGCGCCGCGGAGGCTTTGGGATACGAGCTGCACGTGTCCGAGATTGTGCTGACCGAGATATCGCGAGCGCCCGAGGATGTCGCGCGGAAACTTCAGGCCCTGCTTCAGGAACACCACCCGGCCACGCTCGATTTCGACGAGGAGGCGGACAGACTCGCCCAGGAGTTTCTCCGCTTTGGCGTGGTTCCCCTCGCCAAGATCGAAGACGCTCAGCACGTCGCCGTTGCGGTCGTGAACGAACTGGACATCCTGGCAAGCTGGAACTACCGGCACCTCGTGAATGTCCGAAAGCGCGAGGCATTCCGCCATGTCAGCGCGATGAACGGATACTACAAGCCCCTGCACATTGTCACCCCCCTGGAGGTGGGCGATGAAACACAGTAAAGCCCTCGAGGAAGTCTGGAAGTGGAAGGAGGAGGTGTTCCAGGACATCAAGAACATGACGGCCCGCGAGAGGATCGCGTACTTCCGGGAGGGGCGGCGGCGATTGGCGGATAGGACGGGCGTCAAGCTCAGCCTCCCGAGCATCACGCGCAGGCGACCGAGGTAGCCGGAGGGAAGCCCCGAAATCCGGCTCGCCCATGGTCACGTCGGCCATGCGCGGCACGTTCCGGAGCAACCTCGCCACCCGCACCGAGGCCATCACGCTGCTGACGGGCAGGCCGTAAGGTGTGCAGCCCAGACGGGCAAGACAAACAACGCTGCACACCTTACGTACTGCTGGAGTTGGGCTAGCCCTTCTTGTCGCCTTCCTTGGGCTTGCCGGGGCCTGGGGCGCCTCCACCCCCACCGCCTTCCTTCCCGCCTTCCTTGCCCTTCTTGGGCAGGGCAGCCCTGTGGACGAGCACCTTAAGGGCCTTCGTGCCATCCTCGCTGCACGTCACGGTGACCCGCTGGCCGATCTTCTGGCTCAGGTCCGCCAGTGTGCCGTCCACGACCTTCGGCCTCTGCTTGTTCTTGCCGCCCTCCCCGGGGACGTTCTCCATCTCGTCCGTCTCGATGGAGACCTTCGTGGTGTCCTTGTCCACGGCGATGGTCTTGGCCTCTTCGACTCTCTCCTTCTCCTTCCCCTTCGTCACGGTGACCGTGATGGCGGCATCCTCGACCTTGGTCAACTTGCCGGAAATGGTCACCGCCTTCGGGCCCTTCTCCTTGTCCTTGTCCCCGGCCATCGACGCCGTGCCGATGACCAACACCGCAGCCAACATCAGCACCATTACTGTACTTACTCGCATCTGACCTGCTCCTTTCCTGTTGCGACGCCCTCGGGCTCGACCGAGCCCATTGGCGTCTGACCTGGCCGGCGCCGATGCCGGCCACATATCCCTATGAACAGGGCACCACGCCCCATTGCTCTGTCCGCCACGGAACGTCAATCACCCCCCTTGCCCCGCCTCGGCTGGCTCGGGGCCCAAGTGCCGCCTTCTTTGTCCTTCTCCTTGCCGATCTTGGGCGCCGGGAGCCTATGGATGAGCACTTTCAGCACCTTGATGCCGTCCTCGGTGCACGTCACTGTGACCTGCTGCCCGGCCTTCAAGTCCGCCAGCGCCCCCTGCGCTACCTTCGGCCTCTGCTTCATCTTGCCGCCTTCCCCGGGCACGAACTCCATCTGGTCCGTCTCGATGAGGACCTTCGTGTCCCCGTCCACGGCAATCGTCTTGGTCTCCTCGACCTTCTCCCTTTTCCGCAGGATGGTGATCGCGCCTCCGTCGATCCTGGTTAACAGCCCGGAGTGGGAGACCTCCTTCGGCCTGCGATCGCCCTCGGGGCCGAACCGGCGGCTCTGGCCTGCCTCCAAGGTGACTGTCTCGCCCCCGGACTCCACCTGGACGAGCCCCGATGCAACCGACACCGAAAGAGCCATCTTGCCCGCTGTTCCTCGGGCAGCTTCCGGGTCATGGCCATTGGGCGCAAGAAGCCTGACGGAGAATTCAGTGCCGAGGACGGTCAAGACCCCGATAGTGGTCTCGATCCGGAACTGCCCGCCGCCGCGAGTCACGCTGAACCTCCCTCCGCCGGCGATGAGCTCGAGCACCTGGCGCGCCGAGTCCGACTTGCGGAAGACGACCTCCGTCGAAGGTTCCAGCTCGGCCCGGGAGCCGTCGGTCAGGCGAACGACGGCAGGTGACTCGCCCAGGACCTTGATTGTGGCCCCAGGGGGGATGCGCGTGCCTCTCACTTCGTTCACAAGGACGCTGCCCGACAGCACCTCCGCCTGCCGAGACGTCGGCCAAAGGACAAGGAGCAGGCCCGCGCCAACCGCCAGGAGGGCCGCCGCGGCGACGGCCGCCCACCTCCACCTGGCCGGACGAGCCGACACGCCCGCTCCCCTCGCCGGTGTCTGTTCCGTGCGGACCTGTTGAGGCTCCACTGCTACGGCCGTTTTGCCGGCGTCGGAGCACGACCGGTACAGGTGCACCTCCATCAGGACCCGCTCCACGAGCTGCTTGCGGGCGGAGGCGTCGCTCCCCAGGACCTCTTCCAGTTCCGCCTGCTCCGCCTGGCCCAGGTCCAGCAGAAGGTATCCGTCCAGCAGATCTTCAAGCCGTGACGGGTTCATGCCTGCCCCCTGAGCTTTCGGCCGACGCACTCGGCTAGGGCCCTCCGCGCCTTTGCCAGGGCGACCTTCACCGAGCCTTCCTGCCAGGAGATGGCTGCGGCGATCTCCCTCAGCGTCAGGTGCTCCTTGTAGCGCAGATCGACGATCTCCCTCGCCCGCTGTCCCAGGCGCTTCAGGCACTCCCGCAGATGCCGCAGGCGCTCCTGGCTTTCCTCTGCGGCCACGGGGTTCTCATCGAACGCGCGATCCAGGACCTCTCCGAGCTGCTGGATGTTCTGCTGGCCCTCTTGGCGTCGGGCCTGCCTGCGGAAGTAGTCCATGGCGCGATGGCGGGCCAGGGACCTCGCCCAAGCCATGAAGCTGTCCGGGTGCGTCCCCTTCTGCGACTCCGAGACGACCGCCAGGCCCAACTCCTGGAACAGGTCCTCGGCCGCGTGGTAGTCGCGCACGAAGGCCAGGAGATACGCAAAGAGGACGTCCCGGTTCCGGAGGAACTCCTTGACCACCTGTGACTGGTCTGTGGACGGCTGTTCCTGCACCACAGAGGCTCCGTGCCTGTCCGAGAGTCCGGCCGGCGAGGCTTGGCCGGCGAGGGCCTGCATTCTTGACGCCAAAGGCCGTGTTCGGCAACTCCTCAGGTTGAGGCGCTCCAGAACCAGAAAGGTTACCAGGGATTCCGGGTGACCAAGTACGGCCCGGGCGAAAAACGATTGCAGTTCCGCGCGGTCCTTTTACTTCAGGACCGTGAACCGCGGCAGAGGCTCCGTCTGCATCCGTCGAGAGATGGCGGGGTCCGCCAGACACCCCCGCCGCCCGTTCTTCCGCTTCTTCAGTTGTTCCGGGGTATATTCGATCAGGCCGCACGGGGGGTCGGTCACGACGGGATGGACGGACACGGGCCGCGCCAAGGCGAGCCATTCGAACGCATCCACGCAGGCCGTAAGGTGTGCGGCCCAGACGGGCAAGACAAACAACGCTGCACACTTTACGCACTACGTGCTCTCAGTTTCCTCTTGGTCTGAACCCGGCCAACCCCGGAATCGCCTTGACCGCCAGCTTGTAGTATTCCGGGTTGATTTCCACCCCGATGCTTCACAGCCCGCAGGCGACCGCTGCCCCGATGGTCGAACCCGAACCCATGAACGGGTCGAGGATCACCCCTTCGCCCAACGGAAGCGCCGCCCGTACGATCTGGCGGAGGAAGCTCTGGGGTTTCAGGGACGGATGGGGCGCGATGTGACGTTCCGCCCCGCGGGCGGGACAGGAGAATATCAGGTCCTTGAAGGGCTCTTCCTCGGATATCCGGCGAAGGCCTCCGGTCTTCCACTTCCGGAGGTTGTCCTGCACCCGTCCTTCGCACGGCTTTCGGAACAGGCCCCAAGGCTCCCAGCAGGACTTGGGCATTACCGAGATATCGGGGAACTCCTCGTGGGCGTTCTTCGGTCGGTCGCCTCCCCGAAGCGTGTGGACCACGCGGATGATCTCCCCGCGTTTCTCAAAGCCGGCTGCGATAAGCGGCTCGTACACCAGGTATGACACCAACGGGTTGGTGGCAATGAACACGTGGGCCCCGGGGACAAGGACGGGAAAGAGCAGTTCGGCGAACCGGGTGAAGAACGAACGAAGCTCCTGCCGTTCCTTCTCCTTCAGCACCGTGAAACGGGGCAGCGGACTTCGCTTGCACCCGTCGAAGGAAGGGGGAATCCGCCATACTCCCCCCCGACCGTTCTTGCGCTTCTCCAGCTCCTCCACTGTGTATTCGATCAGCCCGTAGGGTGGATCGGTGACGACGGCGTGGATCGAACTCCGTTCCGCGTGCGCCAACCACTCGAAGGCATCGACGCAGTGGACCTCGTACTCGCCCCGCGGGGGTCCCGGAGTGGGAAAGAGCGTCTCCACCGGCGCCCGATTGCTGCCGCGATCGCCCATGACGGGGAATCCTATCACGCCCCGACCCATTCCATCAATACGCCCGGACGATCTTGGCGCCGGGGTAGTAGAAGTTGAGGATGTCCTCGCCGGACATGCCCTTTTCGCTCTTGCCCTGGGCGCCCCACTGACACAGGCCCACCCCGTGGCCGTGCCCGCGGCCGTCGTAGAACTCAAAGCAGTCGCCCGCGTCGCGGATCTGGCAGTTCATCGAGTAGAGCTTCCTCGTGCCGGGCAGGCCGCTGCGGAGCAGTGCCAGGCGCAGGTCGTCGGCCCGGAGGCGGACCTTGGCCTCGTTTGGGCCGAACAGGTGCAGCCAGAGGGCTCGCCCGTACGAGGTGGAGTCGGCGACCTCGATCCGGGCGACGGTCCCGCCCAGGTCGGCGGCGTTGGGATAGGCGGCAGCGACCGCGCGGGCGATGTCCGCCTTGGAGACCCTCACCGGCGGCCAGCGATAA
>Ga0315277_10006119_pt1 | contig 15825 bp, 14 predicted proteins | sample YL17G05_15_MG_FD_203695 | JGI IMG/M metagenome (GOLD analysis project Ga0315277, IMG submission 203695) | Sediment microbial communities from Yellowstone Lake, YNP, Wyoming, USA - YL17G05_15 | ecosystem: Environmental > Aquatic > Freshwater > Lake > Sediment | place: USA: Wyoming | collected...
ATACGTTAGCTGGTATTTGACAAGGGAAGTGCACGAAGAAAAAGCCCTTCCCGATCCCGCTGTAATGTCGACCGTTGCCGCTATGCGTCGCACGATGGACGAGAGCCACCAGGACAAGATGAGACCGTGGTTTGGCTGCCCAACAGCCAGATGGCATGTAGTGTCGTTGGACGAGATGCAGGACCTCGGCACTCTCATTTTCCTCGACGCCCCTTGGACTAGAAAGGCTAACCTTATTAAGGAAACCGGCAAGGATCGTCGGCTTCTCAACACCGTCATAAAGAACGCCGGTGCGGAGCGTTTTTTCGGCAATCGCGAGGTGCTAGGAATAACTGAGGATGCGGAGAAAACGCGCAAAAAATACTATACGCGCTTCCATGCGGCATGGCCAATGCTTCGCGCCATAGACCGTGTAATTCTTTGCACACCGAACGACGCCGAACGGCTAGGAAGCCCGGACGGAACGTATTATTTGCACGACGGGATGGGAAGACTTCTCGCCTATTACTATATGATCATGCATGAGGGGCGGCACTTCCGCCCAGTCGAAGCTTTCTTGGCGGAGGAAGGGCAACGGTAGATACACGCGGCAGGACCGATTCAGCGGGCGCATCCACGCCCGACCTCTACGAATAGCCTTTTCCTCACATAATCGAGGAGTCCCTATGACCAGAACCGTATATACTCAGAGCATTCCTTTCTGCTGGCGCGTATACGGCGCGCCCACAGAGATCCTTGAGCAGGCTGTGCTTCTTTGCATGGAGGCTGACCATCACAGGGGCAAAATACAGAAGGCAGCATTCTACAAGGCTTCCATCATACTCGCTGTCACGGCGGCGGACGCTGAACTGGCCTCTGCAGTCGAGTCTTTCACACTGTCTGCCAAGTACGGAGGGCGTATCAATTCGACCCCCCAACTCCGGGCGAGGATACGAAAAGACATGGACGAAGAGCTCCGCGAGGCATTTGGGAGAAGAAAACGACGAGGCACATCTGGCGCTATGGAATATTGGTCTGAGAAATGGCTCGACCGAAACGTCTTCAACTTTAGTCAAGGGGATCTACAAATATTCAGAAGTGAGATTGAGCTCTACCGGAACAGTGTTGTTCACAACAGGATTGACGAGTCCACACTCCTCCGTGATTACACATGCAAAGACGGAGCACGGCGCGCCATCACGACCTGCCTGCATGTCATGATCCAGATAGACAGCGCATTCAGCCATCACAAACCCGCGATAGTAGATTGGTGGCGCCGAATCTGCTTGCCGCTGCAGAAAAATGCCCAATAGCCCATCAGGCTTCAATTCGCCTCTCTATGCGTTCACCCGCAGTCGTCTCGCGCCAGTACGACATTACTGACAGTCACCGTCTGTCGACCGCTCCACACGAACTCTCGGAAAACCTGGCCTGTTTTCTTGAATATTCCGTTCACGTATACGTCATACTCAATGACGGCGAACACTGGCACCCCTTGAGACTAAAATGAAACCTTAATGTCGAGGCAACAACCAATGCGCTTCACGGTATTTGTCAGCCACAGTATGAAGCGTGGAGACAAGAACTTCATCAAGAGCATCAAAGACCAGGGACTCCTCGCTGGTTGCAGCCTCTATTTCGCCGAGGACGACCATCAGCCTGGAGTTCGCTTGGACTCAAAAATCGAGAATGCTATACGGTCATCTGACGCTTTCCTAGCACTGGTGACAAAGCACGGTGCACTCTCCGCCTACGTGCAGCAGGAAATAGGCTTTGCCCGCGCCTGTGACAAACCCCGGTTTCTGGTAGTGGAAAAAGGCGTTTCAGCCGAGGGTTTCGAACTTGGCGCTGAGCACGTAGAGTTTGACCGCAAAAATCCGCAAAGAGCATTCGCAATCATCGGCAGCCGCCTCGCACGGTTAAAAGCAGATAACGATTTGACCACGCTCCTGCTGGTCGTTCTCCTGATTCTCGGCGCTTTCATACTTCTTTGCTGCTCGAAGTCCCGCTGACCTTACGTAGTAATCGATCCTTCATATCGGACCATCAATCCGCGTTTACCCGCGGCCAAACGGCAGGCAGTTTTCTTTGTGTACCTTTGTGCCCCTTGTGCCTTCGTGGCGAGAGTCTTCTTCTCTGCGCAATCTGCAGATAACTATTCTTGGTGCCCTTGGTGAACTTTGTGGTGAGAGTCTTCTTCTCTGCGTAATCTGCGCCCAAAGTTTGGAGCTTTCCCTACCCGCGTTCATCTGCGTCAATCCGCGGCTGACCAGCCTTTCTCTGCGTAATCTGCGGATACCCATTCTTGGTGTCCTCGGTGGGCTTGGTGGTGAGACGCCTTCTCTCTGCGAAATCTGCGGATGATTACTCTTGGTGCTTGGCGATCTTCGTGGTGAGATTGAGCCTGATGCTCGAGCCCTGACGCAGAAGCCTGACGCCCGGCCCCGTGCGAAGTGCACTACTTGGGAATGAGTTTATACTTCTCTATTACCGCCGCCGAATTCCTGTAGAACACATCTTCCACCAGCGCCCCCCAGCCGATTCGTTCTAACATCCCCGCCTGGACCTCGTATTCCGCGCTGGGAGATAACTGGGGACAGATACGAATGGCGCTTCCTTAGCGCACGGGTGCGACATAGATGATCCTGAAACTGGCGTTTTCGAGCGAAAGAGTGGCCAATTCCGGAAGAAATCGTGTCATCTTGGCTTTCGTTTTCGCTTAAGGAAGCGCCATTCGGGACAGATACCATTTTCCTAAATCGGCTTCATCACCGCAACTTGCCCCCCGCCCTGAGTCCCGACTGGTCGGGATCGAAGGACTCTCAGCCTCAGAGAGGCTATTGGCCAAACCCGCTGGTCGGCAGGCAGCCGATTGGCTGCACTGATCCACATGCATACTCGGCCGCCGGACCCGCTTTTTGTCGAACGACTCACCGCGCGCGGGTGTCATCTATACCATCGCGGCCGCGATGCGCTTTGCGTCCGGGAGGGTACCTTGAAGAGCGTGGCGATGACCGGAGGGGCTCTCTGGCGGCGAGAAGGCTTGATTTGCGGTACGCTGTTAACTGCTCGGGCATGAGAATGCCAGGGTGAAGTCGAGGGTTCCGTCTGTTGATTGAGGGAACACTCATGAGCTTGCGACTGTTCACCTTCTGTTGATTGAGGGCACGTTCATGAGCTTGCGGCTGTTTGCCTTGGTTGCGATCTGGATTGCGACATTTGTTTGCGCCGGTTGCGCCATGCCCATAAGCGGCCCGGCGAAGGAAACCCCGCGCCAGGTCGGCCCTGCACACGCGGGCTCGACGAAGGGCGCTCTGGCCTCAGGTGGCCCAACGATCGCGTCGGCGGAGCTCGACGAGTTGACACGGGCTTTCGCCGATCGCTACGTCGGCTTGCTCTCTTCCGCTTGCGACGCCTTAAAGAAGGATAATTCCGACCTGGTGCAGCGCCGCGAAGCGCAGGAACTGATGGTGAACGGCGCCACGAACGTTTACGACATTGCCAGCAACGCCGACGCCTTCACGCGGGTGCTCGACCTGGTTGTGGTCACCACATTGGCCAGCCAGGTGTGGATCGACGACGACCGGGCGACGGAGATCTTCGGGGACCGCGCAGAGGTGCTGGTCCGGGCACTGCACCACGGCCGAGTGGAAGCTTGGGCTCTGGCGGCCCAGGTGCTCCGGCCCGACCAGATTGACCTGCTGGACTACCTGCTCTGGGACTGGCGGCGTCAAAACCCCGACATGGTCCGAGTCTACTTTGTCCGCTTTTCCAACTTTGCCATCGGCCGCGGCAAGTCCGCCGACGCCGAGGTGCTCGCGGCCGGAGGGCTGTTCGGCAGCGTCGGACAGGCCGGTCAGGCCATCGGGGAGGCCCGCCTCCTCACCGAGCGGATGTTCTACCAGCTCAAGCGCGAGCCCACGCTGCTGCGCTGGCAGGCCGAGGCACTGCAAGATGCGGCGCTCGCCACCCCCGAGGTCGGCAGGGCCCTCGCGGACGTACATCGCCTGACCGACGAGGTCGAGCAACTGCCGAAGAACGTCGCCGCCGAGCGGCAAGCCCTGCTCGCGGCCCTGGATGAGCGCATGAATCGGGCGGACGCGACGATTGCCAATGTGAGGGCCACCCTGGGCGACGCGAACCGGCTTGTCACCTCCCTGGGGCCGGTCAGCGACTCACTCAAAGACACGTTCAAGATGGCAGACGCCCTCTTTGCCCGGTACGACTCGTGGGACAGGTGGAGGACCGCCGCGCGATCTCGCCCCTTCGACATCCGCGAGTACACGACGGCCCTGGAGCAACTGGCGGCATCTGCCGGCATGGTGAACGAGGTGCTCAAGTCGTCGAACGAATTGCTCGCATCCTCGGAATGGGACCGCCGGGTTCAGCAGGTGAGCGAGTCGGCCGACGAGCGGGTGAGGAAAGCGGTCGGGGAGAGCCAGCAGGTCGTGAACACCTTCTTCTGGCGAGCCTACGCCGCCTTGGCAATCCTGTTCGTGATGCTCATCATCTGCTTGGCGACCGCCTTCGTGTTGATGCGGCGACTCATCAAGAGGGTGGCGAGTAACACCGCATTACTGAGGTCCCAGGGGGATCGCGCCGTTGGCCGCGAGGCCGGCCCGGGGGCCGGCGCGGGCGGCGCGCCTCGAGAGGGGGTGCCCGGATGACAAGGCTGCTTCTGACGATGGCCATGGCTCTCCTCTGGGCCCTCGCGGCGGGCTGTTCCGGACCGATAAAGCCGCGCGGCCAATCTGGCGATAGGGTTGCCGCTCCGCCACCTGGCGCCGAGGGTGCTGCGACTGGCACGCCAGTCTCGTCTGACGTGCTGCCGCCCTATGTGCCCGTAGCTGGTCTCACGGGGGAGATTACCAGCATCGGCGCGTCCACGGCCACCCATCTTGTGGCCCGCTTCGCGGCCGAGTTTCGGAAAATATACCCGGACGTGACACTGCAAGTCACCGCCAGCCCGATAAGCATCGGCCCCGCAGCACTCTTGGAGGGCCGGGCCGACCTCGTGCCGATGAGCCGGCCGCTCACGCCCGAGGAGGTCCAGAGCTTCACAAAGAAGTACGGCTACCCGCCCACCGAGATCAAGGTGGCCGCCGATGCCTTGGCGATCTACGTCGGGAAGAAAAACCCGGTGCCGGGGCTGACGCTTGGGCAATTGGACGGAATCTTCTCCCAGGCACAGCGCACCGGCACCAGTTCGATTGAGACTTGGGGCCAGCTCGGACTCACGGGCGAGTGGGACGATCTCCCGATCACTCTCTACGGCTATGGTCCGGAGGAAGGCGCCTATCAGATCTTTCGTCAACAGGTGCTGCATGACAAGCCGTTTCGGCTGTCGTTGCGGGTTGAAGGCGGCGGGTCGTCGATTGTGCAAGGCGTCGCCGCGGATCCGGCAGCGATCGGATTCGCCAGCGTCTCTTTCGCCTGCAAGGCAGTGCGGGTGGTTCCGCTGGCCGGGGCCGACGGCCGCTTCTATGCCCCAACGGCCCAGAGCGTTCGCAGCCACGACTACCCGCTGGGCCGGTTCCTCTACATCTGCGTGAACAAGCCTCCCCGACAACCGTTCGGCGGCCCGGCGGCGGAGTTCCTGCGGCTCCTCCTTTCGCGCGAAGGACAGCAACTCGTGGCCGCCGCCGGCAACATCCCGCTCGACGCGGCCACGGTGAACGAAGGCCGGCGCAGCCTGGCGGAGTAAGAGGCAGTAGAGACAAGCACTGAAAAGAAAGGATGTCGGATATGCTATACACGGTCGCAGTCGTTCTGATTCTGCTTTGGCTGTTGGGGATGGTTTCGTCATACACGATCAACGGGTTTATCCACATCCTGCTCGTCATCGCCATTATCGTGGTTCTTGTGCGTATTATCAGTCGCCGGAAGCCGCTTTGACTGCCGCTCACTTGGACCGAGTATTCCATATGAACAAACGCGTCTCAGTTGCGTAGTGCGGCTTCAGCCCACGCGCAAACTCCGCGTGTAGTGTGTAGGGTGGGCTTAAGCCCACGCGGAAGCCCCGTTCGCCTGTCAATCGAAACTCTTCGCGCTGCCCCGCCCATTCCTCTGCTCCGCCGCGGCGGGATTATGCCTCTCTTCCCCCTTGAATCTACAGCGTATACAATGTTATACTATTGCCATGCCCAACAACGACCCGGATAACCGTAAAGACCACGCTGCAGCGCCCCGGCCGTCCGCCCTCATCGACACCCGCGTGATTCACTGCGGCGTCGCCTTCGACTTCTCCGAAGATGCTCTCACCGAAATCGACGCCTTCTTCCGCAAATCCGGCAAAGTCATCATCCCGCTGACCGTCCAAGAAATCCTCGAGGAACAAATAGCCAAGAAACTGGCGTAGCTCTGGCACGTGGGCTTGCCCACCTGGAGATAGAATGATTTGGCAGATACTAACCCCGTTAATCGCGGCCATCTTCGGCACGACCGTCGGGTCCCTCTTAACATGGTACCTCATGACGGTTTCTGCACGCAAACAGGCGCGCCGAGAAATACTCTTGAAGACGGCATACGCCCTTGAGGCCTACCGCGTCGCCTACGCCCTATGGTATGGCGAGTACCTGTCGCCAACGGCACAGCAGTCGGGACCCTGGGCCAAACCCCCCGGCGGAGGCGATCCGCGCTACCTCAGCCTCATGAAAGCAGTGGATATGGGCCGCGGCCGCCTCCGCGCCCTTATCGGTGCCCTGTACGCTCATTTCCGCGAAGACGAAATAAGGCCCCTTTACAAGGATATCACGGAAGTGTTAGTCAAGAGCGGCCCCCAGCACGCGGATTGCCGCGACGTGGATATCATCGTGGAGAAAGCGTGTGACCTTATACCTGGCATGATCCGGCGTTCATTCTAGCGGCATCGTCACACGCAGTTCAACCTGGGGCAGACCTCCGTCTCGTTGGCCGGGCTTCCAGCCCGCGCGTCCTTGCCCGCCTTTCCGGTCCCAACTGGAAACACCTCCTGCATCACCGCTACCTTTTCTCGATGACCGATTTCTCTGTCCTTTTTTGGTTTGGGCTTCAGAGAACACTTGATAGAATCTCGCACCTAGGAGCAGTGCACCATTTCTCAATAACACCCTAATCTGAAGGGGGGAGTAACGATGGTACGGAAATTGTCGGCCACTGGCAGTGCCCTCGCGTTGGTCTTGCTGTGCGCGCTCTTCATCTTTCTGTCGTCTACCGGTGCCGAGGGACAGGCACCCTCAAAAAGGTCAATCACTACGAAGGTGCCCAGCGCCCTCAAGAAGCCATCGGCCGCCCTTGTGATGCAGGGCCGGTCGACCTACTGGGAATTCGATTACGGCGACAACTTCTCCGGCGGTCTTGCAAGGGTTTGCGTCCACGACGTGAGCACCCCTCAGGGTCAACAGCCTATATATGTGTGGGGATACATGGGAAAGTCAGGAAAGTTCTTGGTACAGCCAGACTTCGCTTACGCGTACGATTTCTCCGAGGGACTCGCCCTCGTGGCTTTCGACCCGGTCGGCAACGACGACCCGGCGGACTATGAATGGGGTTTCATAACGCCGACCGGCAAGTGGGCGATACCCCCTACATTCCTCAACGCTAGGTACCCGGGCGCGCGTATAGACCCCACCGATGCGGACGGCTATGTCGTCGACGAAGATGACCCGGGTTACAATACCTACGTCCCGAGGTTCTCTCAGGGTCTCGCGAGAGTTTGGCTCTACGCACCTCTCCAACAGACAATCTATCAATGCTATATTGACAAGAAAGGCAGAGTTGTGATCGGTGACCTCAAGTAGCACGTCATCGATTTGTGTAGGGCGGGTTTACGGTTCGCCCCCTGCGCCTTCGCCGTCACGCCGCCCCAAGACGAAAAGGGTCGGCTTCCAGCTGCCCCTTTCTCTTGTCAGCCGCTGCTTCTGCCCGCCGCCTGAAGTCCGATGCCTTCCGGGCTCCAGCCTCCAGCCGACGGACTTTGGCCAGTGGACTTCAGACCAAGGACGCGGGTCTTCTTCCTTTGGTCGTCTTCGTGACCCTCCTGGTGAGTTGAGGAAGCCCTACTTCCCGAGCAGTATCACAAAGTTCCGGAAGTAGTACGCGTCGAAATGCGTCCCCACGGCGGCATAGAGGGACGGGGCATAGAGGGACAGATACCATTTTCCTAAAGCGGCTTCATCAGCGCAACTGTGTCCCCCGGCCTGAGTCCCGACGGGTCGGGATCGAAGGCTTCTTGGTGACAGACGACGCACGGCTGCCCTGACGTTTCTTGTGTTCTTGCCGCTTCACCTACTGATCCGTATGATCTGCGCTAACTTGTCCTCCGTCTTGTCCTCCGTAGCCTTGGCGAAGAAGGAAGGCTTGCCGACGGAGGATCCGCGGCTGAAGGGTTTTCTCCACGCCCTTGACGCAGGCGGGGCGGATCCGCGCGGATAGCGCTGGTGTGAGCGGCACGCCGAGCGCAACTGCGTAGGGAATACCCTTGAAGGCAGGAGTGCGACGAATACTCTAATCATATAGCGGTTGCGAGGCGGTTTGAGAAAGTCGCGAGGGACGGCTGTGTCGAAGCGCGTTTGGAAGGCGCGAGCGATTGTAGCTGCGGTAGTTGCCGTGGCTGCGGCTATTGTAGTTGGTTACCCGAGGTCCCGGCTTGTCTTTGGCGACGGGAACGTGGACGTGGTCTGCCGGGAAACGATCCTTGTTGACAAGACCACCGTTTCCATTGAGAAAATCGCCTTCCCGAATGATCTGGGAAGGTGTGCGTACGTCAGGCAACACAACGGCAAGGACGTTGTCGTTGTGGACGGCGTCGAGGGGCAGGAGTATGACAAGGCGGGCAGGCGCGACGAAAAGGGTTTCACTCTTCAGCAACTCCCGAAAATGCAGATTCCTCCCTACACCTCTCTCTGCATCAGCTTCAGCGGGGACGGCAAGCATTTTGCCTATATAGCTGCGCGGCGGAACAAGCAGCTATTTGTGATAGACGGCGTAGAAGGCCCCGAGTATGACGAAGTCGGCTCGCCGCTGTGGGACAGGAGCCAAGCATGGCTTGCAGCATATAAGTGGCAAGGAGGGGGAATCGAATTTGGGCCCGTCTTCAGTCCTGACGGCGGTCATGTTGCGTATCGCGCGAGACGCGCCGACAAGTGGTACATGGTCGTCGACGGCGTTGAAAGCGGCCCATACGAGCAGATAACCGATCAGTACAACCCCGTGTACGGCAAAGACGGGGCCCATATCGCATACTCCGCGCGAAGGGGCTCGCAATGGCTGGTCGTGCGCGACGGGGTCGAGGGCAGACCGTATGACGAGGTCCTGTTCAACGGCCTGACCTTCAGCGATGACGGGAGGCATCTGGCCTACGCGGCGCGGCTCGAGGACAGGTGGTTTGTGGTCGAGGACGGCCTGGAAAGGAAGGAATACGACAAGATATCGTGGCGTCCCTCATACAGTCCCGAGGGCGATCACATTGCTTACGTCGCTCGGGTGGGGAACAAGGAGTTCGGCGTTGTTGACGGCGTTGAAGGGAAGGCCTACGATTTCGTATACCTGTTCGCGCTTGGGCCGCAGGGAACGCTAAAGCCGTATCTTGCGATAGACCATTGGGGCTCCGCGCAGCCATACCTCGTTGTGACCGACGGCGTCGAGCGCAGGCTTCGCGGGTCCGGGGTCAGGGGGCGCCTCAGCAACGATGGCAAGAGGATAGCGCTTAAGATGAACACCGGGGACAACCAGAAGCGTGTTTTCATCGATGGCGTTGAAGGACCGTTGTTCGGAGCAATCTACGGCCATCCCGTAAGCGGGGATCCCGTTTTCTCTCCCGACAGCAAGCACGTTTTCTACGTGGGGACGCCGACCCGCAGCCTGCTCGCGCGCGGCAAGGAATTCATCAACCGTCGTCTGCGCCGGTCGTTATTTGACGTCAGGGTAATCCCCAAGTACGTTGTCGTTGTCGACGGGGTAAAGGGCGGCGTCTACGACTCCGTCGGCTTTATCGCCATTTCCCGCGACGGGAAGCACCTCCTGTACACTGCCACCCGGAGCGGGAAATCCTTTGTGGTCGTGGATAGAATAGAGCACCCGTCGCCGGGTCCCGACTCCTCCGCCATGCCGCACGTCGCCGGCCCCTTTGGCGAGTGCGACCTGCGGTTCCTTACGGAGCGAGACGGAAAGCCGGTCCGCGTCGATGTAACCCTGGCAGGCAAGAGGAATCCATGACATGTCTCGCTCATGTAACTACGGATGCGTTTGGCGGCGATCCCCCTGCGGCCCAGCGAGGGACAAGTGATCGCGAAAGGGGGGAAATGAGGGACGGAAATGAGGGACAGATAACCATTTTCCCAAACCTCCGCAATCTGCGCCCAAAGTTTGAAGCTTTCCCTATCCGCGTTCATCTGCGCTAACTTGTCCTCCGTCTTGTCCTCCGTAGCCTTGGCGAAGGAGGAAGGCTTGCCGACGGAGGATCTGCAGATAACTATTCTTGGTGCCCTTGGTGAACTTTGTGGGGAGAGTCTTCTTCTCTGCGCTAACCTGTCCTCCGTCTCGTCCTGCGTAGCCTTGGCGAAGGAGGAAGGCTTGCCGACGGAGGATCTGCAGATAACTATTCTTGGTGCCCTTGGTGAACTTTGTGGTGAGAGTCTTCTTCTCTGCGTAACCTGCGGCAGATGTTTGAAGCCTTCCCTATCCGCGTTCATCTTCGTTAATCCGCGGCTGAAGGGTTTTCTCCACGCCCTTGACGCAGGCGGGGCGGATCCGCGCCTCTGCGGCAGGCAGTTTGTCTTTGTGTACCTTTGTGCCCTTGGTGACCTTCGTGGTGAGAGTCTTCTTCTCTGCGCAATCTGCGGCTGGATAAGTCACATCAGCGTGGGAGTCTGGCCGTTTCTTTGATCTGCGTAATCTGCGGACAGGTATCTGGCAGTGAGATTCGATTCTCCGCATTGCCGTTGCTAAGGTCTAAGGACTACGGCCGAAGGTCTGCCTTTCTTGGTGCGCTTGGTGGCCTTGGTGGTGAGACCCCTTCTCTCTGCGTAATCTGCGGATGACCACTCTTGGTGCGCTTGGTGATCTTCGTGGTGAGATTGAGCCTGATGCTCGAGCCCTGACGCAGAAGCGTGATGCCCGGCCCCGGCGAGGTGTCCTACTTAGGAATGAGTTTATACTTCTCTATTACCGCCGCCGCATTCTTATAGAACACATCTTCCACCAGCGCCCCCCAGCCGATTCGTTCCAACATCCCCACCTGGATCTCATATTCCGCGCTTGAATCTATCCCGTCCGAACCCGCCGGCGATATCCCGTCCGTCCCCATGAGTAACCTCTCCGCCGGCATCCCGCGCACGAATTCCGGCGCGTGCGCGAACACCCAATGCGACTGCCCCGGAGTTGTATCGAGATAAACGTTCGGAGTCCGCGTCGTATACATTATTCCTTCAAGAAATCCGTCAAATCCTCCCATGTGCCCCATTATGAAAACTGTTTCCGGAAACCGCCGGAAGAGTTCCTCAAACCGCCCCGGGCGCGCGAACTTCGTCGACGAAACGCCTTTGGAGCCGAGCCACCCGCAGTGCGACAGCACCCCGCATCCGAGGCGTGCTACTTTTTCAAAGAATGGTAGCACGCTTTTATCATCGGGGTAATATCCGAGATTCGGGAAAAGTTTCACTATCCGGCACCCCGCATCGTGGTAACGTTTCAGTTCGTTCGCCGCTCTCTTATCCCGCGGGTCAAGGTACGGGCCGCCGATAATTCGCTTCGGCGCGAGTTTTCGAAGCGCGAGGACGCGCTTATTTGCATCAGGGGCGCCGGGCCAACCGAGCGCAAGGATTTTCTCCACCCCGTGCGCGTCCATGAAGTCGAGGATTTTTCTGACTTCGGCTACGGGGTACATCGGGTGGGTATGCATGTCGATGAGTTTTTTCGGAACCATGGTCCTCCCGTGAGCGTACCGGCGTCTACCCGAGCGTCGAGATCGATCGGCCTACTGTCGGCCCAAGCGTCTGGCCGTGGGCGGCTTGCGGCGCGGCGGCCGTCGGAAGATGCGTCCGACTCGTCGGGTCGACGCCCGACGCCGTCGACACGACGCCCTCAAGCGTCGGATTTGTCCGGCACCGCCATGCGAAGCGCGCGATACGCGAAAAGCGCCGCGCCCGCCTTCAAAGTGTCACCAGCGAGAAACGGAACGAGCCCCGCCATTACCGCGGGCCAGAGCGCGCGGCCGCCAATCACATAAAGCCAGGCCGTGCCGCAACCGAGGATGAGAAGCGCGGCCGCCGCGAAGAGAAGCGCTTGCGCCGCAAGCCTTTGCGTGCGCCTCACGCCTATGCCGACAATGACACTTGCGGCGATAAACCCGAAAAGATACCCGCCCGTAATACCCGTGAAATACGCAAGGCCGGAGATTCCGGGGCGCGCGAAGAACGGCACGCCAAGCGCGCCTCCCGCGAGGTACAACGTTACCGCCGCAACGCCCTCGGCGGGGCCGAGAATCGCGCCCGCGAGGAGCACGAAGAACGTCTGAAACGTTACCGGCACGGGAGTATATGGAAGCGCGATTTTGAGATGCGCGCCAAGCGCGATCAAGCCCACAAAACCAAGCACGGCCGCGGCGCGATAAAGAATTGCCGAAATGCTTACGCCGCGAGGCGCCACCCTCAACGCAGCGCTTCGGAGAAACGCCATCATGAGTTCGCTCCTTTTTCCGCCGCGCTCGTCTGCGGGCACAACCGGAACTCTCGCCGCCGCAGTCAGTTACACGAACGCTTCGCCAATCTTTATGTCGGATTGGCGCGGCTTCGAACTCAAATGATGTTAGCGGCGCGGGTCGCTTTTGCAAGGCGCGAGTTTCGCAGGTGCGAAAAACGCTTCCTCTACTATCGGCACGGAGGTAACGTTTTCACGCCTCGGACGGAAAACCGGGGACAGACAAGGATACGGAAAAGCGGGGACAGGCACGAATTTCGTACAAGTGGCGCAAGTTCGAGCCAGTCCTGCTCTGTTGAAAACAGCGCGCGTCGCACTTGAAGGCGCTTGCGCAGGCGGACGGAAAACCGGGGACAGGCACGAATCTCCTACAAATCGCGGAGATTCAAGCCAGTCCCCGTTTTTCCTGCCCGTGTCGCTCCAAGTTTTCAACAGAGCAAGTCAGTCCCCGGTTTTCCTATTGGCGTGGAGGTAACGTTTTCACGCCCGCGCGCGCCTGCGCGGGGCCGGCGGCAATGGTTGGGGATTTCACGGGGTCCCTTGGGATCGTGCGGGGGATTCATCGACGACACGCGCGGGCATGGGAGCAGTCGAGTCGGCCGACGACGCGCCGTATTTGTCCCACCAGTCGGAGAAGACTTTCGTGCCGGAGAGAACGGACTCGAGGGAATCGGCTCTCTCGATGACTATCTTCCAGCCAGGCTGCCGATCGTCCACTTGGGGCAGGGGGTAGACGCCGCCGCCCGAGGTTTCGAAATAGGCCCTCTCGTACGTCGACGCTTCGGAGCCCTCACACTGGAACTCGTAGGCAAGGTCGTGGCGCCCGGGGCCCGGCGGGCCGTTAATGCGGCCGCTGTACGGGCCGTAACCGGGCTCAATGCTGTAGGCAAGGAACCCCGAGCCGGCCTTTACGGTGCGCACGCCGCCCACTACGGCGGGTGAATTCGGGGCGACCCAAAGGCTGATTCCTGCCGCTTCGGGTTGTCCGTCCTTCATGAGTATGATTCTGACGTCGCCCTTCGTGACCTTGTAGCCGGGCGGTATCTCGGGGCGGATCTGACCGGTGTCGCGCCAATTGAGAACGTCAAGGACGATCTCGCGCCAACCGTAGAGGTTTGCGTGAGGAAGTCCAGCCTTCACGTCCGAGCCAAGCCCGGCTATGTTCACGCCGTGCCAGAGGTTGATGTACTTGACCATGAGGCCGAGGGCTTTGCCCGCGCGGGCGTAGTCCTTCGCGCTCGTCAGGAAACTCCAGATCGCGCGCTCAGCGGCCGCGCGGCCGCACTGGGCAACCATCAGTTCGAAAACGGCCGCAAAAGCGACAGGGTCCCGGTCCTCGAACTCGGGCGTGACGAGCGCCGGAAGGAGGGTGCGGGCATCGGAGGCGGGAGCCCGACGGGAAACGATCGCCGGGTCAAAGCCGGAGGCGATGAGGCGGCGATCACGCAGTTGCGGCTGGAGCGCATCAACGGGGCCTGCGGATTCGGGGCACCTTTCATCACGCAGCGCAGGCCACCAGAGCCAGGGCCTCGGATCGCGGGCGAGGCGCGACAGCGCGTCAGGGACCGCTCCGGCGCGAGAGGACGTGATGGCTTCGAGGACAAGGGACTTGTTGTGCTCGGGACCGAGTCCGTTGAGCGCGGCGTCCGTCAGGCGGAGGACGTCATCGTCGGAGAGTTTCGAGGCGTTTTCGACGAGCGCACGGGCGGCCATGGCGCGCGCGTCGTCGTCGGAGCATCCGAGCAGGTCGATTGCGGCGTTGACGAACCCGCGGAAGTCGATTTTCACGCCGAGACAGGCGCCGGCGGAACGGATACGGGGGTCGTCGGCCGAGACCCATGCAGTAAGGGCATTACGCAGCCTGTCGCGGTCAGCTGAGGGGAGCGCGGCGTACCATGTTTCGCCTGCGATCGGCTCGATCGCGCGACAGGCCCTCAGTATGTGCATGCCGCGGACGAGGTCGATTGCTTTGAGGTATCCGCCAGGGGCATCGAACGCGTCGCTCAGGGAGCCGGTCCTCACGTTGAGGCGCTCGCGGAGTTTATCGAGGTACCCCGGCGCGCCTGGCCTTGCCGGTCCGCCGTAGGCGACGGTGACGTTGTGGAAAGTTTTCGTTCGCGGCATCTCGCTGAATGTTATGGCGGAGATCTCATGGGGGGCGAGTTCGGGGACGACGAAAAGCGCGTGTCCCATGGTCTGGCCGCCGCCGACAAGGCTATAGCGGACCCGCCGGCGTTTGCCGCTGAGGTCGTAGGCCAGGACTTCGTGGACACTCATGGGCGCGTTGCCCGAGAGCCAACACCAGGTTCCCCACACGTTGCTGACGTTGAAGTACGAGGCGATGATGAGGGTACCGACGGCGCCGCCGCCGGGGGAGACAGTGGTGCCGGGCTTGAAAGGGCCGGTGAAGGTCAGCGATGCCGGACCGCGCCGGCCGTACCAGTAGGAGACTGCGAGGTCGATCTGTGTGACGGGCGCTTGCCAGTGCCAGCGCGCGATGAAGGGAACAGGCTGAAACACCCGAAGGGGCTTGATTTCTTTCGCCAGGTGCAGGCGGAGGCCGTCGCAGGCGTCGAAGGCCCCGGGGCGCAGGTCGCCGCAGAGCACAATGTCCTCAGGCGTGTCCTGGAGACGAAATACGAAGTACCGGGGGAATGCTTCCTCAGCGGCCACGGTCCTTTCAGACCAGTCCGCGGCGGCAAGCGTGTCGCCGATGACTTTGCCAGAGGCATCGTGGAGGTCGGTGCTGGAACTCGTGTACGCGCCGACTAAGCGTATATCGAGAGGGTCGCCAGTGGCGCGGCCGGGGGGAAGCAGCAGGTGGACGAGGACATACGCGGTCAGTACCAACGCCGCGAGGAAGGAAAGCGGCAAGAGGATCAATCTCAAACGGCGTTTTGTCGTCGACTGCAAACGGTCACTCTCTCGTCCATTAACTTAGTGTAGACGAAGTACTCCCGGGTTCCAAGTTTTTCGATGGCGGACGGAAGGTAGGTGACCGGAAAGAAAGGTGACAGGTACGAGTTTCCTACAAACCGCGGAAAGTCGAACCCGTCACGTTTTTTCCTTGGGACAGGCACGGATTCGGAAAAGCGGGGACAGGCACAAACCCGGATAACCGGTGACAGGCACTCCGCGGCCAGGGGGACTTGCGTAAGAGCCTGTCACCGG
>Ga0315277_10006120_pt1 | contig 15824 bp, 10 predicted proteins | sample YL17G05_15_MG_FD_203695 | JGI IMG/M metagenome (GOLD analysis project Ga0315277, IMG submission 203695) | Sediment microbial communities from Yellowstone Lake, YNP, Wyoming, USA - YL17G05_15 | ecosystem: Environmental > Aquatic > Freshwater > Lake > Sediment | place: USA: Wyoming | collected...
TGGAAGATCGCGCGTGCAACCCGGGTCGATTTACCGGCATTCTGCCATGTGATATCATTCCTCCGATCTATAGGAGCAGTAAATGCGGGAAGGCGCCATGGGAAGAGCGCGTGTTTTCATTATCGGCCTTGACGGAGGCTCTTGGGACATCATCAAGCCTTTAATGGACAAAGGGCAGCTTCCGAATATCAGGAATCTGCTGGATACCAGTTCGTGGGGTATTCTTCGCAGCACTTTCCCAGCCAGCACCTGCCCGGCATGGTTCACTTTCTCGACGGGCATGAAACCCTCCCGCCTTGGGATATATCATTTTCAGGAAATGCACGAGAGATCGAACCAGGTGAAATACAGCCATTACGGGGGCCTGGAGCAGGTAGAGATCTGGGATGTCCTGATGCAGGAGGGGCTATCCTGCGGCATAATAAACCACCCCATGCTCTTTCATCGTAAACGTCATAAAGGTTATATCGTGCCGGGTTACATCATACCGGAATTAAAGTACCGCACCTTCCCCGGGGAACTCATGGAGGAGCTGGACGGGGCCACGGGAGGTTACGAGATCAACCAGGCGGGAAGTTATTTCATAGATGATGAGACTCTGCTCTCCGGCTGCCTCAGGATCGCGCGCAAGAGGACGAAGGCCATGTCTTACCTCATCGCCGAGCACCCTACCGATTTCTTCCTCGGCGTTTATACCATAACCGACCAGGTTTCCCATCGTTTCCTCACCCGTGCCTGGTCAGGGGAGGGCAAAGAGAAAGAGGAGGGCTGGAAAGCCCTTGGGGAGGGCTATGAGGAAGTGGACCGGGGTATCGGTCAACTGATGTCCTTGCTGGATGATGACGACTTCCTCCTCATCGTTTCCGATCACGGCTTCAAGGCCAAACCGTGGAACATCCATGTCAACCAGTTATTGATGGAACGGGGTTTCCTGAGCGTTGACACCAGGAGCGCGCTGGAGAGAACGGGACTGACCCAACGCAACCTGGGGAAGTATCTCAGCAGGTTGGGATTCAAGACGCAGTGGATGGAGAGACTGTATCAACTTGCCCCGGGCTTTGTCCGCGATCTTCTTCCTACGGGCAAGACCATATATGGGCAATACCTGCTGGCCGAATTGATGGAGCGGGGCAGGCTGGATTGGTCCAGGACTCAGGCCGTTTTTTTAGGATGCGGTATTTACTTGAACACGACTGACCGTCCCCGGGGGATATTGAAACCCGGCGAAGCGGAAAGAGTCAAGGAGCGGATCAAGGAAGGGCTGGAGGGACTACGGAGCCCGGACGGTAGTCCCTGTGCCATCAGGGCGGTAGAACCCGAGGAAATGTACGGTGGAGGCAGATTGGTCAATCCGCCGGACCTTTTGATTGAAGGGGACGATATCTGCGAGATCGAGGATTCTATTTCCAGCGACCATGAGCTGTTTACGCCCAATGAGCGCGCCGGGCACGCCCGGGATGGCATATTCATCCTCAGGCACCCCTGGGTGAAGGCGGGCGAGCTGGCCTGTCCCCTGGAGATGGAGGATATAGCACCTCTCGTGCTGCACCTTTACGGTCAGCCGGTTTTCGATGAGATGGACGGCGAGGTGAGGTTGGATCTCTTTCGGCAAGACGCGGATATATGCCGGGAGGTTATAACCCGCAAGACGTATGCCGATGCCACATTGCGCGAGGAACAGTATCTAAGGCAGCGGGTGGCAAGACTAAGAGAAGCCGGTCTGCTCTAGACCTTCCCATGTCAACTGCCATACGATGCCGCTCAGAGATCTCCCATCGCAGTCCCCGCAAGAACGGCGCCGCTCCCATGGAATCGGTATGGTTTACAGAAGGGATTTGCCATCCATAGCACTGGTGGGATTGATTCCCATGAAATCGAGGACCGTGGGGGTTATGTCCTCGATGCAGGCTTCTCCGCCTCCCCTCTCCCTGATCCCAGGCCCTCTTAAAAGGAAGATCCCCTCCCTGCGATGGTCGGCACGAGAAACAGGCAATGAAAGCTCGCCGCTCCTGCTCAGCATCGCATGGGTCTCCCATCCCTTCATGGTCTCCACCACCAGGTCCGGGGCTTTCTCCACCCTGGGCCCGGAGTACAGCTCCTCTCTCCTGCTGACCTTGGCCACCGGCTTCTGGCCCGTCTCCGGGTCCTCCCAGTCCAGCAGCTTTTTCCGCATCTCCTCTATCAGGGAATCCCTCTCGCTTCCCACACCTACGGCACCCTGGGGCCGGTCCGAGGTGTTGAGGTAGATGCCATGGTTGGGGAGGGCGACGGCCAGGGTCGATGCCCAGTCCACCTTGCCGGATTGGATAAGATCTACCACGGAGACATGAGCTCCACTCCCGCTTCCCTCCGGGACTATCTTTCTGAGAAAACGCGGGGTCAGTCTTATGGCCGGCTTGAGCAGGCTGATCCTATCCAGGACTCCGGCTATCCTCCTTTGGTTGATACCCAACCTGGACAGACCTCGCAGGGGGTTCACGTCAAGATACCCCTCCTTGATGAGCCAGGAGTTGAGGAGAAAACCGTCGTTGGAAGGTGCGAACCCGTGGTCCGAGGCGATTACCAGCATATCCTTTGCCTTTACGCAGTCCTCAACCAGCGTCCCGATATACACGTCAAGCTTCTCGAAGAAGGAGACGGCGGCGGCTCCGAGGCGGTCCTGATCGTCCAGAGGCAAGCCCGTGCGGTTGATAACATTATGGCAGACCCGGTCCACAAGATGAAACACCCCAAAAAAAAGGTCTGTGGGTCGCTCATCGATCAGGGTCTTGATGGCCTTGAATCTTTTTTCCATTATCCTTATACATTCCCTGACGGTCTTCTCCGGCTCCATGATGGAGAATCCCCTGGGCTCTATCTCGTACCCTCCGCAAGCACCTTCCAGCAAGAGCCTCACCGACTCGGGATATGTACGGTAATTGCGGTCATCGGCAAGGAACCCCGGGATCATATACCCCCGCACCGGCCTGGGATTACGCGCGACGGGGAGATTGACTACTCCGCTTGTGATTCCTCTCTCCCCCAGGATATCCCATATCTCGGGCACCTCGGGGTCCGCGCGGTAGTCATAGAAGCTGAGGGAATAGGACGAAGGCTCCAGGTTCAGAAATCCGAAGGCACCTATCCATCCCGGATTTTTCCCGGATACGAGGCAGTTCCATGCGGGGCAGGTTATATAGGGGATCGTGCTGAGAAGAGTACCCCAGCTGCTTGCGGAGATGAGATCCCGAAACCGGGGCATATGTCCTGATTCAACCAGGGGCAGCATGACATCCCAGGAACCGCCGTCTATCCCTATGATAAAGACCCTGCCTTCAGCCAAGCTTCTCCCGCTCCCCTGTTGCTTTTCAGCGGGCTCGACCGCTTTCGTATTTCCAAAAGCGGTACTGCTCGCGCGCATGCGCCGCCTTTCCCGCCCGCGGCCGGGATATTTAATATCGCTCTTCACTTCCGCCCACAGCAGGTTCAGGCCCGCTCCTGCCGAGCGGAAACCTCAACCCTCCGCACCTCCCCTTTCTCCGTATGAAAAACGAGTGCGAAAAGGCCCGATTCCCCATCAAGACCCTCGATACCGCTGAGTATCTTTTACGGCGATGACGTATAACCAGTCGCCCCTCAGCCCCACGTTGGCGGGCACAAGAAGCACGGTCAAGATGATATAGCCGATGATATACGGAACGAACAGGCGGCGATCTCGGTACACGATCTCGAACCTCGGGAACAGGTTCCCAAGGCTGCCGAAAAGTCCTCCGGCAGGGGTGATGGTATAGCTTTGCTGTATGGAGAAGCCTGCCTCTTCGAGCATTGCGGCCAGTCTCGCGGGGGAAAAGTGCAGGAGGTGGCGAGGAACATCCAGGTGGAACCATTTTGCCTTTAAAAGTCCGAAGAGAGCGCTGTCTATGTTGGGTACTCCCACCATTAAAACGCCTCCACGTTTCAATACCCTCCGTATCTCGCCAAGCGTTGCGCCAGGATCCCTTATGTGTTCGATAACATGGTTCGCGTACACGATATCGAAAGATCCGCTGGCAAAGCCCGCATCCTTCAACTCACCCGTAGATATCCGCAGGCCTCGCTTCTTGCCTTCAATCGCCGCCAGGGGAGAAACATCGACCCCCCAGGCCTGCAAGCCCGTTTCCTGCCATAAAGCCATCTGGTCCCCCGCGCCGCAACCAACGTCCAGGATGTCGCTTGCGTCGAAAAACAAGGGTGTCATCTGCGGGATATTTCTCATGAACAGGAAAAGCAACCTCTTGAGAAGAACGGCGTACCTGGACCCCGACCCGCGCAAGGACCGCATGATCGTCGCTATCGCCCTCGCTGCGTGTTTCCAGAACGCCAAGCTTTCCAGGCTCTGCGACCGGAAGGAATAGTAATCCTCCCCATACCGTGCCAGGATCTTCTCGTCTTCCGGCACGGGGTAAGTGAAAACCAGCCCGCAATCGACGCATGAATAGAGCCTGTAGATATCATTGAAACAATTCTCGCCGGCATCGACAGCGGAGAATAAGCCGATCCTTGTGGATGCGCAGAGGGGGCAAAGAATATCCACCTTATATCTCGTCCTTTATCCCGCTTGATCCGGTAAGAAAAGACGCCGTGCGCGCCCCTGGTTGCCTATGCGCCACCCATCGTTGCCTTGTATCCCTCCGCCAGCTCCATATAGATCTGCAGCAACCTCTCCGCTACGTCATCCCAGGAAAGGCTCTCCTCGGCCAATCTGCGGTTCCTGCCCTTCATCTCCATCCGTAGACCATCATCGTCCAAGAGCATATTCACGGCATCGGCAAGGCTGTCCGGATCTCCTGTCGGGATGATGAAACCGTTGCGGCCTTCTTCCACTATACCGGCAGCGGCAGCGCCGCTCACCACGACGGGAAGACCGCAAGCCAGGGCCTCCAGGGTTGACAGGGGTAGCTCCTCATCTATCGAGGGTAATACAAAGACGGATGCCCTACGGTAGAGTGAGGGCATCTCCGCATGCGGAACATCGGTGATAACCTCCACGCCTCTCCTGCTTGCCTCGTCTACCAGCTTCTGGTCCACCTGGTATACCACCGCGGTAACGGGCGCTTTGATCTCAGGGGCTGCCTCGAGCAGTACATCGAAGCCCTTGCTCTTTGTCGCCCTGCCCGTGAACAGCACCCCTTCTCCCTCCGAGTCGGAGGGGCGAAACATATCGACGTCCACTCCGTTGCCGAGGATATGCTTCTTCGTCTTTCCGGTATCCAGTCTTCGTTCTATAAACTCCAGGGTCATGGGGTGAACGGCTACTACTGCCTGGACGTTCTCGATGCAGCGCCTTTCAAACCATGCCATTACCGCCTGGCTGAACCGGTTCACGATCAGGCGATGGCGCAGGGGGAAGTCGAATTTCTCCCATTTATGAGATATCACCCCGTGGCAAAAGAGCAGAGTCGGCGTAGACGGACTATACAGGGAAGCCGTGCTGGTGGAGGTGATATGGATAAGGTCGTACTCCCCGTTCAAGGACTTGAGGATTCCGCGTCCGGCCAGGGGAAAGGCGGTCACGGCTCTTAAGAAAGGAGTTTCCCTGAAGAAACGCGGCAGTACGTGAGGGATGCCCTCCGAGAAACTGAAGATATCCACGTGCACGCCACGCTTTCTCAGGCAGTGCATCAACTGCCTGGTGGCGAGTTCCCGGCCACCTTCGAAGCGGGAGCCAGCCATTTCCATGATGCATGCGATACGCATGAACCTCACCTGGACCCTTTCGCATCTATCCTTATCGAGTCCACCTCCAAGGCATCGGAGTCGTCGCATTCGATGAGCAGGCCGATCTTTACATAGCGCGTTCCGGGATTGAAGTCGAAGCCCCGCCTGTCCCCGGGTTGGGGGCCTATGGCATATTCCACGGTGCGCCAGTCCTCGCCAGCGAGTTCCACCTGCAGGTCGGTCTTGTAGAGCGCGCCTTCGATCCCGGGCTCGTCGTATTGGTAGAGGAGCAGGTAGGCGCGGGGGCTTCCCGATGCGCTGCGCAAGGAGCTCTGAAGGACGTACGGCCTGTTCGGATCGACTTCGATAAAGCCGCGGTTGAGGAAAAGCAGCGTGTCCATGCGTCCTTCCGATTCCACCCGCAGGTATGAATCCCCCGCTTCGCCGGGATCGTTCACCGCCTGCAACAGGGCACCCTCTTTCCCCGCAACCATAACATCGGCCCATAGGTCGTAGCGGGTAAAGCCGTTCTCGATAGCGCTTCTCTCCAGGTCGGGATCGGGTGCCTGTGTATAGGTTGCGCTGTCTATGTCCCCTGGATCGGTCTCGTAGAGGTCGAAATAGGGGTTCCTCGCCAGGCGTATCCCGTTCAAGAGGAGCTGAAGGTCGCAGTATTGCGGGGACCGCGGAACGAGGACCTGGTCGGCTTCGTAACCGGTGAGCAGTTCCCTCCACTCCTCGGAAGTAGGTGCGACAAATGCGACCCTCAGTTCGAGGTTCCTGTCCTGCGTGAACTCCGCCGGCGCGTGACCTTCAGTCACGGAAACAACGTTGTATCCCGAGACCCCCATGAGATTGTAGCCCGGTGTCGGGTGGGCGATAAGATTATTCCCTTCCTCGGCATATGAGGCGAAATCCGCCACCTTGGCGTAAGCGTTCTTGCCCATGATCGCCTGGTAGCGTAGCACGCTACTCCAGATCGAGACGCCGATAAAAGCCGCCATTATGGCGAGCATGACCGTTACCGCCGCCAGCTTCCACCTCCGCAGGGCCCAGACGTCCTTTCCCAGCCCCAGGGCCAACCCGATCACCAGTGGAATACGCATGACATATGCAAACCTCCAATAATAAGCGACGGTTATCGGGGCGAGGAAAGAAAGGCAGATAATGGCAAAAATCACCGCCCAGGCCAGCAGGAACATCCTTTCCTTCTTCGCGCTTATCAGGAAAGGCAGCCCGATGAGGTAAAGGACTATGCGGTCGAGGAATTCCCCGACCGAGGCATGAAGGGTCCCGTTCCCACCGAAACCCAGCGGGTTCTTGCCGAAGATCGAGTACCAGTGATAGAGCGGCCACAGGGTGGCCAGCGCAAGGGCGGCCGGGATGAGTGACAGGAGTAACAGATGCCTCCCGCTAAGGCGTTTTTCCCTGATCGCGTAGACCACGACCAGGATGACCAATATAAGGAAATACTCCATGCCGGTCAGCATGTGGATGTTGAAGGCCGCGGCGCACAGGAATGCCTGGAGTATGTACTGTTTCCACGAGCCTTCCTCGAGAAAGCGCACGTTCAGGCCGACGAGGAACAGGGCGATCCCGAGGGACAGGATGGAGGCGTAATGTGCGTTGGCCAGGATCTCGACGGAGGTATAGGAATTGCCATGCATACGTGGGCCGTAACCGCAGAGGACGAGCGCAAAGAGCGCCGCCAGGAAAGCAACCCTGCGAGATGCGAACAAGCGCCATACCATAAAGTACAGGCCGGAAAAAAAGACCACGATGCCGAGTATCCCGAAGATATACAGGGTCGTGGTGTTGGAGATCCCTGGCAGTGCCGAGACCAGCGCCATGAGCACGTAATTGATGCCGGTGCGGTTGTTCTCCCGGTAGAGGTAGGGGAACATGTTGGATGACAGGTCTTCTTCGAGGCCCATCTGCTCCCGCGTGCAGCGTAATATTCCCAGGTGGGAGTAGGAGTCCGACCCCGCTTCCCTGAAGGGCAAATCGCGGGCGAAAAAGAAGTAGGTATAGAAAACGATGATCACCATCAGCAGGACGATCAGGGCTACGGTATAGGGATGGATCGACCGTCGCCCGTCGGATCCACCGTTGCGTGAGCTCTTGCTCGCTTCAGAGGCTTCTTCCATCTCGAGTATTGACCCCGGCTTCCTCCCATTCCCACGATCGCCCCGTCAGGCATGCTTACCGCGCCCCGCATATTCCGTCTACGCGGGCAGGCTGACCTTAATGCCCACCGCCGTCTCTCGCTCGATACCCGGCGAGAAGTCCCGCGAGGGAGGCTTTTCCCATGCGCTGGCTGTAAACGATCTTCTGCTTTATCTCCTCACCGCCAATACCGGCCAGAAACGCCAGCCGCAGCAGTAGCGAAAGAACGAGGGACCCGACCGCCATTAGGGCAATGGTCATGTATGCATGCGCGGGACTGAAGTGCTTGCGCAGGAAGTAATCGATCCCCGTAACATAAAAAGCTATCCTTCCGTAGGAATAGAGCTTCCCGATGGTCTGGATACCTGATCGGTTCGTGAAGTGCACGATCTCCGTTCCCGGCAGGTAAACGGTCTTCCAACCGGCCAGGAACGCGCGATAGCAGAACTCCATATCCTCCATGAATACATAGAATCTCTCGTCGAAAAGTCCCGCCTGGTCGAACACCTCCCTGCGTACCAACATGCATGCGCCATGGATCCAGTCCACCTCTACCGGCCCGTCCCTGTTATGTGCAGGGTCCGCGCAGAGACCCATGATGCTGGTCCCGTGGGGGAACGCCATGTTCGCGAGCAAGAGGAGCGCGTTTTTCAACCCCGGGGTGGTGAAGTAGTTACAGCTCTGCTGGTACCTGCCACCGCCGGATACGAGCCTGGGCCCCACTATACCGGCTTTCGGGTCACACCGCAGATATTCCAGCATGTGCTCGATGGCTCCGGGTTTGATCAGTGTATCCTGGTTTAAGACGAGGATGTATGGAGCGGCTGCCGCCCCTATCCCGAGGTTTATCCCGCCCGAGAAACCCGTGTTCCCGGGATTCCTGATCAACCGCACCAGGGGGTATTCTCTCTCCACCATGTCCGCGGAGCCATCCCCGGAGGCGTTGTCCACCACTATCAGCTCCATATCCAGGCCCCCGGTGTTCGCCATGACGGAATCAATACAACCCGCCAGGAGATCGCGGGTGTTGAAGTTCAACACCACTATCGAAACGTCCAACGGCATCCCTTCTCTCCTCGCGCACCAGGCATCTCTCGTATCAGGGCCCGTTCGCGTTCCCGAGCAGCCAGATCTGAGAACCTGTCTCGCCCCACGAGTTCGGCTAGATTCTACATGAAGGGCTCTTGTCATGTTAAGTGCTGTTTTCGGCCATCTCCCTCGGCTACATCTTGCCGTGCCGATTTACCTGCTATTTGTTATGTGGTATCATTCGTCCCGTTTGTGCGACCTGACGAATCCCTTTTGTGTAACCTGACAACGCGAGAAAGGGCCATGGGAAGAACCCGCGTTTTCATAATCGGCCTGGACGGCGGCTCCTGGGATGTCATCAAGCCCCTCATGCATGAGGGGCTTCTCCCGAACTTCAGGAAGCTGGTCGACAATGGGGCCTGGGGTATCCTGCACAGCACCTTTCCACCCAGCACTTGCCCGGCATGGTTCACCTTCTCGACGGGCATGAAGCCCTCACGTATCGGCATCTATCACTTCCAGGGGATGCATGAGGGATCGAACCGCCTGCGGTACAGCCATTACGGCAACCTAGAGCATACGGAGTTCTGGGATGTACTGATGCGGGAGGGCATGTCCTGCGGCATCATCAACCACCCCATGTTCTATCATCGCAAGCGCCACCATGGTTACGTCATACCCGGATCGATAGTGCCGGAGACGGAAAACACCACCTTCCCGGGCGAGTTGATGGAGGAATTGCACGCGGCCGTTGGGGGATACGAGCTGGATCAAACGGGACTGTATTTCATTGACGACGAGACCCTTCTCTCCGGCTGCCTCGAGGTCGCGCACAAACGGACAGCGGCTATGTGCTACCTCAACGCCACGTATCCCACCGATTTCTTCCTGTGCGTTTACACCATCCTCGACCGCGTTTCTCATCGCTTCCTCACCCGGGCTTTCCTGCGCGAAGGAGAAGAAAGGGAAGCGGCCTGGAACGCCCTGGAGGAGAGCTGCAAGGAGGTGGACCGAGGCCTCGGAAAGCTGCTGTCTTTCCTGGATGAGGACGATTTGCTCATGGTCATCTCCGACCATGGCTTCAAAGCCAAGCCGTGGAATATCCATATCAACCAGTTCCTGATCGATCGGGGGTATTTGAGCATGGATACGGGGAACGCGCTGGAGAAGACGGGCCTGACCCAGCGTAACCTGGGAATGATCCTCGCTAAGCTGGGGTTCAAGATGTCCTGGTTAGAGAAGGTGCATCGCCTGGTCCCGGGCTTCGTGAGGAACCTCTTTCCCACCGGGAAGACCATCTATGGAGAATACATGCTGGACGAGTTGATCGAACGAGGAAAGCTTGACTGGTCCCGTACCCAGGCCATTCTGCTGGGTTACGGCATCTATCTTAATACCACGAACCGGCCCCGGGGTATCGTGACACCCGCTGAAGTGGAACCGCTCAAGGAACGCATCCGGGATGAGCTCCAGGGGTTGTGCGATCCGGACGGAGGACGCAGCGATCTGAGAGTGGTGGAACCCACGGAGGTCTACGGACCGGGCGAACTTATCAACCCTCCCGATCTGATGATCGTGGGGCATGGCAAGTGGGAGATCCAGAACACCCTTTCCGGTGACGGCGAGCTCTTTACCCCCAACGAGCGTGCCGGACATCACCGGGATGGCATGTTTATCATCAACCACCCCTGGGTGGAGAACGGAGAGGTTACCCGGCCCCTGGAGATGGAGGATCTTGCCCCTCTCATACTGCATCTTTACGGCCAACCGGTGCTCGGGAGCATGAACGGCGAGGTAAGGTTTGATCTCTTCCGGCAAGACGCGGACATCCCCCGCAAGGTGCTCAGGTGTGATGCTCAAACCGATGCCGGCCTGGCCGAGAGGCAGCGTATAAGTCAACGGGTGGCCAGGCTTAGAGAAACCGGCTCGTTGTAGTATTCCATTTATATCACTTCCGGATCCTCAAGCCTTCGGGGCTGAGCCCAAGGGGAGGACGGGATGCAGACGGATTTCGAGGAAGCAATCGACAAACTGGCAGGGGGGACGCTAACCGTCTTCTTAGGTCTGTTCTTTGCCGTCCTCTTCCAGTTTATAACCCGCCTTGTGCTGTTCCGTGGGCTCTCCCAGGAAGATTACGGCATCTTCATCCTCGGCACGGTCATACTGGGCCTCGCGGTTATCATCGCCGGCCTGGGGTTGAAGTCCGGCGTCACACGCTTCATCTCCTATTCCCGGGGGGAAGCTCGTCCGGACAAGGTACGGGGAACCATCAGGGATTCTCTCAGCATATGCTTCGTCTCCGGCATCATCGCCGCTCTCTTCCTCTTCCTCCTGGCTGGTCCCATGTCCAGGTTGTTCGACGCTCCGGGATTGCGGGACGTCCTGCGCATCTTTGCCCTCGCCCTGCCCGCCGGCATCATCCTGAGCGTGATCACCGCGATATTCAGGGGATTCGACCTGGTGAGGGTCAAGGTCATCTTCGAGGATATCACCTTCTACGGCTTGAGCACCGTCCTCATCATAGCGGCGGTTACCGCCCAGCTCGGCCTGGCCTGGACCGCCTTTGCCATGACCTCCGCGTACATCATCACCGCAGCCGCCATCATCGTCTACGCCGCGAAGAAGCTGCCGCGCCTTCTCGAACCGGTCCCGGCGGTTGAATCGGCCCGGAAGCTGCTGTGGTTCTCCATCCCCCTGGCCCTGGAGTCCACCCTTGCCACCATGGCCTTATGGACGGATACCATCATGTTGGGACTCTACAAGAGCGAGGAGGTGGTGGGCACATACAACGTTGCGGTGCCCTTTGCGAACTTGCTTCCGGTCGTTCTTGTCGCACTTATCTTCGTCTTTCTGCCGCTGGCAACCAGGTTACTGGCCGAGGGGAAGAAGCTGGAGGTCAGGGCATTGTACCGCACTGCCACCAAGTGGGCTTTTGTCTTGACCCTGCCGCTGCTCTTGACCTTCTCGCTTTTTGCCCGACCCGTGATCCTTTTGTTCGGCGGGGCACGCTACGAGGAGGCTGCGACCGCTCTGGCCATCCTCTCCCTGGGCTTCTTCGTCCATGTCTTACTGGGTCCGAATGGGGTTACCTTAGTTGTACTGGGCAAACCGAACCTGCTTCTCTTAGACGGATTCTTCGGCCTGTTATGCAACATAGCTCTTAACGCCCTGTTGATACCGCGTTGGGGTTTACAGGGGGCGGCAGTGGCATCCTCTATCTCCATCGCTCTCTCGAACGCCTTGAAATCCATGCAAATATATTTCCTGGCGAGGATCCATCCCTTCTCCTCCGCGTACCTCAAGCCCGTCGTGCTTACCGTCCTGGGGGGCATTGTCTTATACCTGCCGATCTCTTTTCTTCTCGAGAAGGCAAGCCCGCTGGTGATCCTGGTTTACCCTGTCATGCTTGTGCTCAGCCTTGCGTTCACCCTGGCTTCGCATAGCTTGGAGGAGGAAGACCTGGCCTTCTTATCCAACATCATGGTGAGGTTGAGGTTGGACCCTTCTCGCGTACGTGCCCGCCTTTCCAGGTTCGCGGTCGCGGGGAACGGTCCGGGGGAGGAAAGCGGGTCATGATCGCGGTATTTCCGTTAAACCGGGAAGGATCTTTATGAGCCATATGTCCTCCGCGTGATACACACGGCGCGACAAACGGTGTTCCAGGCTCTTCTCGAGCGCCTCCTCCCAGGATACGAACTCCGCGACGGGATAGACGGCAATGTGCCTGAGCCCTGCGGGAGGCGCTCCCGATATGTCCGGACGCCACAGCAGGTAAACCGGGCGCTCCGGAAAGCCAAGGTCCCCGAGCAGAGCGGTGAAGTCCTCTTCCAGGAGGACAGCATTGTCCATCAGCCAGGCGTTCTCCACCCCGTAGAAACAACGCAGCGGGGGGCCGAACAGGTCCCCGAGTTGAAAATCCATCAAAACGACGGCGTCCTCCTCCACCGTGCTTGCGATATCTCCGCACAACTCGAGCTGATTACCTCCTTCCCGCAGTCCGAAAATGGGGATGCTCGCGTTGGCGAAGAAGAGGAGGAGGTAGATCAGGATTGCGGCGACCACGGTCCTGCCCACCCATGCGCCACGCTTCCATCCGCCTATGGCTTCACTCAATACCTCCAAGAGGGTTCTTAAGACGTATGCGACCACGATCATCGCCACAGGAAACACGATGGGAACGAGCCGCCGCATAGCAAAGATATGCAGCGGGGTGCAGCGCATGTTCACGCCATAGGCGAGGGTGATCGCGGCGCCCATCAATACTACCGGGACCTCTGGGTAGGACCGCCGGCGGGAGAACCACAGCCCATATCCCACGAAGATGAGCACCAGCCCGGAGAACGAGAAATACCACGTCCATCTCAACAGGGTCTGATTGACGTAGGAGGGTCCCATCATTTGGTTGATCTCGCCATAGTTTATGAGTCTATCGGCACTACCGGGACGTACACCGTAAAGGTAGATGAAGATCCCAGCCAGGCTGAGCCAGAGCAGGGCAGTCCAGAACCCGCGGGCTCCCGCGACGCGCAAGGCTATCTTCTTCAATCTGCCCGCGAAGATGAAGGCCAGGACCGCCAGGCAAATAACAACCCCTACAACGACGATCACCAACTTTGAATCCGGGATATGTCTGATAAGTACCGCGTTGAAATACGGCGTCGAAAAAACCGCTCCCACCACGGCCGCAAGTGCTGCTCCGGCCAGGGTCAGGCCGCAGAACCACCGGTCAGCGGCGGTAAAGCCCGAGAGGATCCGCTTTCCCAGGAAGAACAAGCCAAGTGGGACGAGGACGAGTATAAAATCGATGCGGCACAAGAAGCCCAGCGTGAGCAGGAACGCCGCGGCGGCGGCCAGTCCCTTGGGCCCGCTCGTCTCCCGTTTTCTTTCCTGCATCAGGTAGGTGGTCAGGCATAGGGACGCGGCTACGAAGAGGGCCATGTTCATCATCTCGGAGGTCCCGTAACGGGAGAAGTAGACGAAAAGGGGCGATAGTCCACCCAGGGCCGCCGCCGCCAGCCCCCATCTCCAGCCCAGCAGCCGGCGGGCCAGCAGAAAAAGGCCCCACAAGGCCAGGACCCCCACGGCGGTGACCGCCCAGAACATCCGTTCCTGGCCTAGAAAGGAAGCGAAAACCGCCATGAAAGAAGGCCAGAGGTAGTAGTAGCGGGGAGTTACCGAGCCGGTCTCGAAGTCGGTCACGAAGAAGGCTTTGTTCTCGAAGGCCAGGAACCCGCTGGAGGGGTTTTTGCTCGGTTTGTAAAGGAGGTCGCGCCGTTCTGGCGCCACCTCCCGCACCGTGGGGACCTCCATCTCGATCCCGCCTTCATGCTCGATGTGTGCGGCGATATTCGCGTAGATCCCCACGTCGGACCAGCCGAAGACGGTGCGCCCGGGAGGTGCGGAGAGTATCAAAGCCACGACGATCATCGCCAGGGGTAGGAGCCATGCCTTGAAGCCCAGGCGCACCGGCCAGGCGGCTTTTTTTCGCACCCTCAGGGCCAAAACCACGCATACTCCGCCCACTAACGCGAGCAGGGCGGGCAGGCTGTAGATGGAGGCCAGTGAGAGGAGAAGCGCGGCAGCCGATACCACGCCCACGCCCAACATCGCCGCCATGAAGAGCTTTTCGTGGCCATCCAGGCCGCCCTCTTCTTCCCGCAGCAGGGAAGCGGCGAGCCAGCCGGGGACGAGGAGAAAAGCGACCAGGGCGAGGGCACGCAGGACTATCAAGCTTACCTCACCTATTCCCTTTCGACCTCGCCCGTACTTTCTGGATAATAATGGTAAGCGTGAACCTTCCCGCCAGCCCCACGACAACCACCGGCAACAGCGCCAGTCCCTGCCATCCCCGGTAGCGCTTGCGGAAAAAGACGAACATGCTGCGGTGATGATGGTAGAGCATGCGTATCGACTGCTGGGAGCTGGTCCTGCCGATGTGGTGGACCAGCCGCAAAGCCGGGTTGTACACCACCCGGTATCCCGCCTCCCGCATGCGCCAGCAGATGTCCACGTCCTCCACGTACATGAAGTAGGACTCGTCGAAGCCGCCCACGCGATCGGCGGCCTCCCGTCGCAGCAGCATGGCCGCCCCGGAGACCCAATCCACGTCCGTGGGTTCATCGCGGCAGAGACCTTTCATCTGGTATGACCTGGTATACGGGTTATCGGGCCAGATGTCCCCCAGGAAGCCGTGAACCAGGTTCTCGAACATGGACGGGAAACGGCGGCAGGACATCTGCACGCTGCGGTCGCTGTTCAGGACCAGCGGGCCGAGGGCTCCGATGTCGGGGTTGGCGTCCAGGTGATCGAGAACGGCACCTATCCCGTCCTCCAGGAACTCCACGTCGCTGTTGAAAATGAATACGTAGGGCTGGGTCGTGGCCCGGATGCCCCGGTTGCAGGCGGACGCGTAACCGGGATTGCCCGGGTTGTCCTCCAGCCGCACCCAGGGGAACTCGCCTGCCACCATCTCCCTGCTGCCGTCGCTGGACCCGTTGTCAACCACCGCCGTCTCCACTGCTGGTAGCATCTCCCGCACGGACTGCAGGCACCTGCGCAGGTCCCCCGCGGTATTGTAGTTCACGATCACCAGCGCCGCCCTCACCGGCCTTTCCTCCTCACCAGGCCAGCCAGGTATCCGGCCATCTTGGCGCCATCGATGGCCAGCATGAGCAGGGCGATGCAGGGCATAGCCGCCGCCTGTTCGCGGGCGGGGCGTCCCTCCATGTAGACGGGGATACGCAGCCAGCGCCGCCCGGCGTATAGCGTGGCGGCCCCCGCCGTCACCCCCGCCAACCGCCTCCCCCGCTGGGATGCCACGCTGAATACAAGCCACCCGTAGGTGGCGAAGCGGAGCAGGTGGCGCTGGGCGTACATCCCCGCCTCCCCGTCCCCCCGGGCATAGAGGAAGTACTGCCACAGCAGGGAGCGCAGGTCCTGCCTCATCCTCCAAT
>Ga0315277_10006121_pt1 | contig 15823 bp, 16 predicted proteins | sample YL17G05_15_MG_FD_203695 | JGI IMG/M metagenome (GOLD analysis project Ga0315277, IMG submission 203695) | Sediment microbial communities from Yellowstone Lake, YNP, Wyoming, USA - YL17G05_15 | ecosystem: Environmental > Aquatic > Freshwater > Lake > Sediment | place: USA: Wyoming | collected...
AGCACTTCTTGCGGTCCTTTGCCGAAGGCTTGAAGGTGATTCAAAGCGGGAAGGATTTGCTGGCCAGCATCGTGATTTCTGTGGTTCTCTGGACCGTCAACGGAGGCGTCTTCTGGCTGGTCTTCCGCAGCCTGGGCGGAGAGTTAAGCCAACTTTCATGGCTGGGCGCGGCGCTCACCATGTTCTTTGCCGTGTTAGGCCTGGTGGTGCAACTGCCGGGCGTGGGCGGGGGATATCAGGTGGCCACCATCTACGCTCTAACGAAACTCTTCAGCGTGGGCGCTGAAGCAGCCACTAGCGCCGCCATTTTGACTTGGATTGTCATATCGGTCCCCTGCCTGGCATTGGGCATGGTACTGTTGGTGCACGAAGGCCTGACGTTTAAGAAGCTGGAGGTCATCGCTGAAGAAGAACGGGCGGCGGTGGAAGAAGAAGTATGAAGGATGATGGACAAAGGACGAAGGACAAACCTTGGCTCGTCCAGGTCTTGTTCGCTGACTGCTGATAGCTGATGGCTTCTTGCTGTCAACTTTCGACTGTCAACTGTTGACTCTTGACTGATGACTGACAACTGGGATCTGACAACTTCCTATGAAATGCCCATTCTGTGGATACCTGCAAGATAAAGTCGTCGATTCGCGTGAGGCGAAGGTCGGTGACACGATTCGCCGCCGCCGCGAGTGCGCGGAATGCGGACGCCGCTTCACCACCTACGAGCGCATCGACGAGATTCCCTACATGGTGGTCAAGAAAGACGGCCGCCGGGAGAAGTTTGACCGGCAGAAGGTTCTTGCCGGCTTGCTGCGCGCCTGCGAGAAGCGCCCCGTCCCCATGGCGAAGCTCGAGGAGATCGTCAACGAGGCCGAAGCCCTGGTCGCCGAATCACAGGACCGCGAGCTGCCCAGCCCCGATGTCGGCGCGCTGGTCATGGACCGCCTGAAGAAACTCGACAAGGTCGCCTACGTCCGCTTTGCCTCGGTTTACCTCGACTTCAAAGACGTCAAAGAATTCATGGACGAGTTGAAGGACCTGCTCAAAGCAAAAGGGAAATAGTGGCCTCTGATTGGCTCGCCACCCCGCGAAAGTCCAGTAATGGCTTATAAACACGCACCTTCAGGGCTGGCGACGGTGGCTTGGCTCTTCATTTTGCTCGGCAGTTGTGGCGCCGGCACGATAGCGCCTACGGGCACGAATCCCCCGGCGGACCAACGCCCGTGGACCTTGGTCTGGCGCGACGAATTCGAGGGAGCGAACGGCTCGGCGCCCGACGCCAGCAAGTGGACCTTCGACCTCGGCGGAGGCGGCTGGGGCAACAACGAGCTCGAGACGTACACGAATCGCACCCAAAACGCTTTCCTGCAGGATGGCAGGCTGGTCATCCAGGCCCTGAAGGAAACCACCGCGGGACCGGACAAGATTCCCCGCGCCTACACCTCCGCGCGACTGAAGACTCTGGGGCTAGCCCAGTGGACCTACGGGCGGGTCGAGGCGCGCATGAAAATGACGGCTGGGCAGGGACTCTGGCCGGCTTTCTGGATGCTGGGCAGCGACATCACCCAGGTCGATTGGCCGAACTGCGGCGAGATTGACATCATGGAGAACATCGGCCGCGAGCCTTCGATCATTCACGGGACACTTCACGGCCCGTCTTACTCGGACGGAGCGGGCATCGGGAGCGCCTACACTTTGCCCGGCAGCCAGCGCTTCGCCGACGACTTTCACGTCTTTGCCGTCGAGTGGGAAGCCAACGTCATTCGCTTCTACGTCGACAACAATCTGTACGCCACCCGCACTCCCCCCGAACTGCCGTCGGGCGCGAACTGGGTCTTTGCCAAACCCTTCTTCATCATCCTGAACGTCGCCGTGGGTGGGGACTGGCCGGGAAACCCGGACGCCTCGACCGTCTTCCCCGAGACGCTGGTCGTCGACTACGTTCGCGTCTATCAACGCCAGTAGGCTATCGAACAGGCCCCGCGGAGGCCGCGTCATCCGGGCGCGCGACCCTAGCGCGCTTCCCAGACGAACGCGCCGAAGGTGCGCAGAGTGTGGAATCCCAGGCGGTCGTAGAACCGCACGGCGCCGGCATTCAGGTCGGTGACCGTCAGCGTGACTTCTTCGTAGCCGTGCCGGGCAGCTTCCCGGAACGACGCCTCCATCAGCCGGCTCCCCAGGTCCATGCCTTGGAACTCTCTGGCCACGGCGATCTGAGGGATATGGGCGGTGCGGGCGCGAACGGCGGTAAGGGCGACCACGCCGGCGAGTTTCTCTGTGGCGCGGTGAATGGCCACGAGCGAAGCATCGGGCAGCACATCGCCGCACCCGTGCTGACGCATGATGTTGTCGACCAGCCGGGCCGCGCCCGCAAGCGATCCATATTGGTCATTGATTTGGGCGTCGATATGGCCGCGGTAGGCACTCAGGATGATTTCGGCCGCCCCGCGATCGTGCTTCCCTTCCCAAGGCAGGAATTGAAATCCTCCAGGAGGTGAGGCTTGTGCCCGGCCGCGCCGGTTTTCGGTGGCGGAATAGCTCGTGGTCGCCGGCCCCCCTGGCGAGAGCGGAAGCACCATGAAGCGGCGAAGAAAGCAGTCGAAGCCGTGCGCGCGAAAACACGGCTCAAGCTGTTCCAGTGCATAGTGAGGGAGCTGGGTCTCGACGCGCCGAAGCGCGGGAGTTGCGAGCAGGGTCTCGATCACATGCTGGAGGAGAAGCAGCGCCGGCTCGAGTGGGTCGCCGTCGGGAGCCATGAAGAGGCTGCCGATGAGTCCCTTCTCGCCCTCGTAGAAGAAGAAGCTGTAGCCGGTAATCCGGCCTTCCTCGACCAGGGCATACCCCGAGATGCGTTTTTCGTCCAGGCAGGAGGAAATCAGCCGGCGCGCGGGGGTGTAATCCCAGTGCAGGGCCGCGTCCCAGGCAGCCGACTCGGCATCAAGCAGGTGCTCAAACGCTTGCGCGTTGAACTGGCGGATGTCAATGACTTCCGGCGCCAAATCGCGTCCTTTCATGCCTCCCCGGCAAGGCCCTGGCAGCTTCCCCGCCGGAGAATACTCGTGCGGCGCTTCCCAGGCCTTCGGGTCCGAGAACGCGGCGGGGAGTATAGCGCAAAATCCCCGGAGCAACCCGTCAGGTTTAAGGTGGTAGTAAGTTGCTCTCCGAGAGGCTGACTGCGCGCGACTCGGCAGGCGGGCCGAAAGGAATTGGGGTGCTGAGCGAGGTTCTGTGGCCTTCGCTTGCAGCAGTAGCGCCGACGTGCCCTTTACGTCCGCGGCTCCTTGGTGCGGATTCTCGAATGAACCGCGGACCTCCAATTTAGGTCCGCACTACTTCGCCCGCAGGCGGAGCGGGTACCTAGTTGTGATACCCTAAATGTTGCCGTCCAAAAAGTCGTTACTATCAACACGGGGGCCCGCCAATTGACAGGCTCGCCCGCCGGGGCGGAGACGAGTACGACGAGGAGCCCGGCGGCAGGTTCCGCTGCGCAAGCGGCGGTGCCGCGACTGGTGCGGTTCAGCGGGACGCTGCGGGATGCGGGGGCGAGGCCGCTGCACGGGCCGGTGGACGTGACCTTCTCGTTGTACGCGATCAAGGCGGGCGGGGAGCCGCTCTGGTTCGAGACGCAGACCGTCGAGGCCGACGCTCTGGGACGTTACACGGCGCTGCTGGGCGCGATGCATCCCGACGGGTTGCCGATAGATCTCTTCGCCTCCGGAGAAGCGCGCTGGCTGGGAGTGAGCGTCGGAAAGCTACCCGAGCAGCCGCGCGTCTTGCTGGTGAGCGTGCCGTACGCGCTCAAAGCCGGTGATGCGGAAACATTGGGGGGGCAAGTCGGCCACGGCCTTCGTGGCTTCCGACCAACTCAAGGAGCAGGTGCGCAGCGAACTGAGCTCACAAGTCAGCAGCGGCAAGGTAGGCGGGAAAACCCTCAACGCGCTGATCAGCGGAACTTCGACCCCCGTGCCGCAGGCGTTGAGCGAAGGTCCGTCGTCGTTCGCGTGCAACCTGGCGAGCGACAGATGCAGAATTTCCTACCGTGCTGGCATGCGTTCCTTTAGCTGGTTCTTAAGGCGCTGGACTTGCTGAGGAGAGATCGTGACCTCTCCTCCCAGGACAATCGCCAGGCGACCGGAACCTTCATCCTTAAATTGCGCTTTATCAATCATCGCCATGTCCTGGACCGCCGGCGGGAGCGTGAGACTGCGATCGGTCCCCTTCTGCATGGCGGAGAGCAGCGCTTTGGTAATCTTCTCGCGCACCATCGCCCCGATTGGCCCCGACCTGAGCAGCTCGCCGAGGGACCCATCGGCTTGTATGGACTCGACTTCTCCCACGAGCCGCAGTGCCTTCCGGTCTTCGACCGTTGGGGTGAATTTCATCTGAATTATGCCGTTCCCTCCAACTAACTTCCCGGTCATCTGCTTGCCGAAAGCCTTGACGCACGTGTGACGCTCATAATGCAGTTGAACAACGGCTCGACCGGACGGGCCGACTGGGATTAGCGTGACGTGTTCAATTGCGATGTGATCCCCACAGCGGTCATCCTTATCCAGTTGGGACCGCAAAAGACCTGTCATGTTCTGCTGAAGGTCCGAGAGGTCAGCATCCAACTCCAATTTGAGGATGTACTCGTCGTGGCCCCTTGAACCCACCGAAATGATTCCTGAAGCGGTAATCGTGATGGGCTGATTCTCGATGTTCAACGAGGTTCTCTGGGGCGGTATCCTAAACGTAAAGTCTTCGTTTCTTGCCGGGGCCGAGAACGCTTGAACGACAAGGGCCAAAGAGAGAACTGCGGAACCGAGGAATTTAATTACCATCGAGCCTCCCAATGCCATGTCGTTCGAAACCTGGGATTCAAAGATTTGATCCAGCGCCTAAGTTTTCAAGGCGGCGGTGGTTACGGCCTTGTTCGTCGCTTGCTTTGCTATGGTCCTCTGTCCCATGCGCTCCTACGCCACACGCAGTTTTGGTGTCGTCGGTACTCCGGTGCGGAGGTATTGATCGCGCCAACTGCGTGAGGCCAAGCCCACGATTCGGATGACTTCTTCGGTTTGAAAAGGCTTCGCCAGAACATCGTACGCTCCGACGTGCAGAGCTTCCGCCCAAAGGTGCTCGTCCGCCAGCCGTGAAGTCACGATTACGCATGGCGGCTGAGGCAAGACGATGGCCCCATCCAAGAGGTCCTTCCAAGTACCCGGGGCCAAATCACGCTCACAAATCACGACTGGAGCGGGGTTCTCTGCCAAGAATGCCATGGCGGATGGAAGCGTGAGGGCCCTCTGCACAGTCCATCGAAACTCGCTGAAAATCTGTTGCAGAGAATTGTGGTCGTCTTCGATGGGACTGATCGACAGCACGGTTCGAACGGCGGACGCGCTCGTTTGGATGCCCGACAGTGCGCTCACGATCATTGACGGGCTGGTTTCGATACCGGTCGTCTGCTTCATGACGGGCCTCCAGAAAGCTCAACTCGAAGCGAACGGCAGGGCGAAATACACTGATCTGCGGGGCCGAAGCACACAGCCCCCAGAACGGCCCTCCTCCCGTGCGCTCCACCAATCTACGATCTGCCAGTACAGCGCCCTGACTACAATCCCGATCGCGTTGTTAGACGCAAACGCCGGGCGCAAGGTTACCCACAAGCGATGCACTCGTTGTCCGCGGACTCGCGAAAGGCTATTCCATCTCAAAGGCGACGTACTGCAACTGTCTGCCGCGCTCCACCTGCAGCACGACGGGCGAACCCGGCTTCAGTCCCTCGAGCGCGGAACGGAGCGCTTCCACAGTCAGAATCGGAAGGCGGTTGATGGAATGGATGATGTCACCCGGGAGTAGTCCGATTTCCTGGTGGGCTCCGGGGGCAATGAGCGCCGCGACGATAACCCCAGAGGCTATCCGAATTCCGGGGACCATCTTGGAGAGCTTTTCGTCAATCTGCAACCCCAAAATCCCCAGCTTCGGGATCATATTCTTCTCCGCATCCACCAGATCCACCATTTGGTCGAGCTCATCCTTCTGCGGGATGACAGGGATCTGCAGCGTGAGCCTTTCGGAGCCACGCAGGACGTCGACTTTCACGCTCTCTCCCAACGTGCGGAGGATGAGCAAGGTCTGGAATTGCGGGAGGGTGGCAATCGATACGCCATCCAAGGCAACCACCACGTCCCGGATTTTCATTCCCGCTGATTCCGCGGGCCCATCGGGCATCAAATCCGTCACCAGGACGCCGTGGTCCCGGGGCAGTTCGAGGCCGGCAGCCAGGGCGGGAGTTATGGCTTGGACCGCGGCTCCGATGCGGCCGCGATGCACGTGGCCCTGCGCCTTCAGTTGCGGATAAGCGAACTTGATCATGGCGCTGGGGATGGCGAATCCCAAGCCTTCGCTGCCCCCTCCCTGCGTGAGGATAAACGTGTTGATTCCCACCACGTTGCCGTCCACGTCGACGAGCGGGCCACCGCTGTTTCCCGAGTTGATGGGGGCGTCGGTCTGAATGTAAACCATCGGCCGCTTGGGATTTGTCTGGCGGGCGACGGAGCTGATCACGCCCATGGTGACGGAATTTTCAAGCCCCTCCGGGCTGCCGAATGCCAGCACGAGCTGCCCCTGACGCAGCCTGTTATAGTCACCGAGGGAGAGAGTAGGAAGTCCGGTGGCATCAATTTTGAGGAGCGCGATGTCCATATCTTTGTCTTAGCCGACAATTTTGGCGTCCAGGACCCGCGCGGTTGACCTGAGCACCGCATGGGGCGACCCGCTGGTCGCGTGCGACACGACGACTCGAACCTGCTGCGCCCCCGCGATGACGTGTGCGTTCGTGATGATGTACCCGTCAGGGTCGAAAATGAATCCTGAGCCCGTGACGTGCTGCTTGCCGATTAAAGCGGTCTCCTCGTCTTGCCCTTCGTGCACCGGGCCGTAACTCGTCACCAGGATCTGCACTACAGCGGGAGATACCTTTGCAGTAAGGGATTGAAAGGATTCACTGAGCTCATGCAAGAAGTCCGGAGTCGGTTTCGCTGCGGCCTCCTGAGCTGACACCGTACATGGCCACAAGAGAGTGACCGCACTTAGGGAACAGGCCAGATTAACGCAAAGCATCGTCTGTGAAAGCCAGTCCACACTTCGACTGCGCATACTTCTCCTCGAATTCGCTTTCCTGTTATGACGTTTGACAGGGCGGCAGGGTTTCATCGCTGTGACCCTGTTGTCCTCTGAGGTCCGACCCTTCAGAAGGTCTCTGACGGGCTTGGCGAGATTGGTCCGAGAGCACCCCGCTGCGATCAAGGCCTTCTGGTTCGCAATCTGGATTAAGACTCAAATTCAGCGAATGGGGTTTGAGCCGGAATTTCCTTCTGATTTTCCGGCCAACGGGCAACATATGCCCGACCGCCTCTGAATGGAAGGTCCAGTCGAGTTTTCAGTTCCGGGTGCGTCCACGGACCACGGAACGGGTCAGTTTTAGCTCTCGGGAGAATCCCAAAGCCTGAAGCTGCCGTTTTTCCGACCCTGTCCTCAGACACTTTTCCTTCCTCTTCCTCCCTCGTCACCGAAATCTGATCCGGTCTGCGGCTCGCCTATCCCGCTGGCGATGGTAGCGCAGCGATCCGCTGTAGCATCGCTCCAAAGAGCCGCCATGTCAGATGACTCTCCGCCGGGAGCAATCAATAGTACCGAGCGTGCTTGACCAATCGGCCACCCGTTCTCACCAGCCCCATCTATAAGCTGGTCAATAACCAACCGTCGATCCTCCGGGGCAGCACCAGCTGCCGCCACAGGTTCCCCTGTTTGCCTCCTTTGATCCACTGCTCCGCCGTGCCTCGCTTGATGCCATTGCGACGTCGGCCTCGCGCCGGCCACTGGGAGCACCCCGGGACCGAATAGTGGGAGGGAGCGTTGTATGCGCACGCGGTCACTTGTATATTACCCCTCGCTCGGGAAGCCAAAATGGAAATCGTGGCCAATATCTTTGGAAGTTCCGAGGAGTCTTGCGATGAGGCGATTCGCGATTCTGATGGGCTCATTCTACATGCTGCCGGGCTCGGCCTGGGCGCAGGGCGCAAAGACAGAAAACACCGAGGACAGGCTGAAGGTGCTGGAGGAGCGCATCGTGGCACTGGAAGTGGAGGTCCGCACTCTGAAAGCCGAGCGCACCGCTCGCAACTCCGGAACCTGCTGCCACGCCGCCACCTGTGGCTGCGCCCGCCCCGCAAGCCACCGTCGAGGCTCCGGCGGGACTCGCAGGCTCTGCTCCCACAGCTTTGCCCGTTTGTGGCGGCGCATCCGCTGCGAAGGTGTCCCAGGCGTCGTTGGAGGTGGGCGACGGATCGTTTCATTCTACGCCACCTCCTATTGAACAAGAACTTGGTTCTGATCCAAAGCTGCTTTAAGCATCCAGAGATCCCGATAACCCATCATCCTGCGGAAATGCTGTTCGGTCATGAGCAGCGCTGCGCCAGCCCAGCACAGCACCATCTCGACCGTGGCGCGTCCCAACACGTCAATCAACTCGTCCAGCCCCACCTCCGCCTGTTCGATCTATTCGACCAAGGGTAGCAAGGCCTGGCCGTGCTTGCTCAGAAACCCTCCGACCGCTCCGGTGTTCTCTTTCTCCGTGATGTGATATCGTCTCTCCACGGCGGTTTCCCTTTTTTGAGATTTTCCCAACCCGATTCTATCTGAACCGGGTCAGAGAACCGCCGCTCGACTTTTAACGGAAGTCGGGACACCTTCTCTGGCAGTCCCATGTATGTCAATGGGCTATTACTGGCATGCGCCCAGCTTGCGATTGGCCCAGGTTTACCTACCGACCAGACGGTATGTCTTGCGGTATGTGGGACTTGACAAAAAATACAGGATTCTGTAAGATTTCTAGGTATCCCAGCCCTTGGCTACTGACCGGAGCACGACCGAAATTGGACTCGACTTTGCAAAGTCGAGGATGGAGGTTGGATGAGGAAATTGGTCATGGGCTGCGCAGTCGCAGCGCTTATTGCGTTATCCGCCAGATCAGAAGCTCGTCCTCCTAGCGCTATTTCAGTTATCTATCCCATTTCTGCTCCATCCCGCCCGGAAGTTGGCATTGCAAGCTGGTATGGGCTGCAGTTCCATGGCAGTCGCACCGCTAACGGTGAAGTCTATGATATGAAAGGACTTACAGCCGCCCACCGACTGCTTCCCATGGGAACAAGGGTAAAGGTAACGAACCTCCTCAACAGCAAATCCGTCCTGGTAAGGGTTAACGACCGTGGCCCAGCCATTCCAGGACGCCTCATCGATATCTCCATGGCGGCCGCCAAAATCATTGGCTTGCTGGGACCCGGAATCGGGCCCGTCCAGTTGGAAATCATCAGCACCGGCAGACCGACCCCAATGGCCGCTTCCCGGCAAGAAGCTCCTGCCCAAGTCTACGCCGCGTTCTAAGATATAAGTCTCCCCCTTGGCACCCGTTAGTCCCAGAGTCTTCATCCCCACATGGAAGGGCTCCCTCTCCGGGTGTAAACGCCCCGTCGATTTCAGACAAAATGCCTGCTGGACCAGGGACAGGCGAGCGACCGAGGAAGGAGAGCTACTGGGCAGCTGACGCCGCCTGATGAGGTTGCAGGCGGAAGTTCCGAATCGAGCCGCCGACGCCTACCGAGATGTGGACGATCGAAACCCAGCGCTCCATCTTGTGGTGACCACTGCGGTGGAACAAGTACGCGACCCCGATGGAAGCAGCCACTCCGGCGGCTTCGATTCCAGCGAACAGCGCGTGATTGTCGACCGTACTTTTGCTGAGGAGGATTTCGTTAACGCCCCGTGACCGGAAACCTACAGTAGACGCATAGTCCAGCGCCCGCGCGCCTCCCACTCCGGCGAAAAGCCCGGCGTTCGTCGCGTCCCAGAAACGGTGAGTTGATCCTTCCTTGGGCGCGGGAGACTGGCTGGTCGACGAGGCGCCGGTCACCCCTGACTTCTCCGGTGGTTCCTTTTCCGCCCGCGCCTCCGAGATCAGCACCATCTGGACCATCAGCAGGCAGCAGACAACCTTGAGTACCTTCTGCATTGTGATATTTCTCACGGGAGAGACTTCACGACTTCGCGCGTTGCACTGCTCGTGCGATTACGCCCCGGGCACGGGCGGGCAGCCGGGAAACTCGGCGAGATAATCGTTCCCGACGTACCCCAGGTACTTGATTCCGATTTCGCTGGTGAAGAAACCATCCGCTGTCAGGTTGCGGAGGAACTCGAAAAAGTGAACACCTGCGGACAAGCTCGCATCTTTCTCCGCGTTCTGACGATAGGCTAAAAGATCGAGGATTGATTTCTGGTCGGCGGGTGCGCATTCCAGGTAGACATTTCCGAATCGCCCCGCACAGGCCGCATCCAACCAGATGATCCCCCCGCCCAGCCGGCGCTGGTAATCTTTGTTCTCACTGGTCAGTAAATCGATAAACTCCGGCGCACCCGCTTCGAGGGCGCCCCCAAACTGCTCGTCAGGAGGGATAATCGTTTGGCACAGGGCCTGAAGCGTCTTGTATTGGTGCGCCGTGAAATACTTCGGCGCGTAGGACCCCGACCGCGCCGCAGCCTTCTCCTGCTTGACCATCTTGTGGGCGTGCTGCGCCGCCTGGAGCGGGATCACGCTCAGCACTGAACCCAAAGGCACAGCCGCAGTCAGGGTCCTCAGAATGTCGCGCCGGGAAATCGTTTGGCTCATGTTGTTTTGCTCCGCGGACGAAACACAGACCTCGAGGACGAAGTGTGAAGTGCGAAGGACAAATGCGCGGATCGCGAGGCTGCTGCCTGCCGCACTTCAGCCCTTGTACTTCGTACTTCGTACTTTTTCCTTTCAAAGGTTTCCCTTCTTCGCCTGTTCCAGCAAATACTCCGACGCCCTCCACGACACCGCCAGGATGGTCAGCGTCGGATTCTTGTCGGGATTCGTAACGAAGCAGGCGCCGTCGGTTACAAACACATTCTTGACATCATGGGACTGGCAATACTCATTCAGGGCCGACGTTCTGGGGTTCTTCCCCATCCGCACGGTCCCGAGCTCGTGAATGATCTCACCGCCATTCGAAATCCCGTAAGGGTTCGAGCCCGTGGATTCCGTTCGGGTGAGATAGGTGCCGCCGGCGGCTTCCACGATGGAACGAAACGTTTCCTGCATGTCCTTCGCCATTTTGATTTCGTTCTCGCTCCATCGGAAGTGGAAGCGCAGCACGGGAATGCCCCACTCATCGACCACGTTGGGGTCGATGTCGCAATAGGTTTGCTCATTGGGAATCATTTCGCCGCGGCCCGCAAAGCCAATAAACGCGCCGTAAAGTTGCTTGCACTTCTGCTTGAGCGTGGCGCCGTATCCTTCGTAATGCTGACAAATCCCGTGGAACTGTCCGGCGCGCGGCATGCTGCGCCCGCCGCCAAACTCGATGTGATAGCCGCGCAGGAAATCGTTTTTCCGATCGAACTTCCACCAGGGCACGTACAAGTGCATGCCGCCCACGCCGTCGTGGTTGTGGGGCGGCATTTTCTCGAGCTGAGGGAAGTATCCCGCGCCGTCCGAGCCGACCGAATCCACCAGGTACCGGCCGACCACGCCGGATGAATTCGCCAACCCCTGGGGGAAGAGCGGGGACTTCGAGTTGAGCAAAAGGCGCGTCGATTCGCAGGTGCTGCCCGCGACGACGAAGGTCCGCGCGCGCACTTGCTGCTCGGTGCGCGTGGTCTTGTCAACGTAAGAAACGCCAGCGGCCTTCCCGTCTCTCCCGACGAGGATCTCGCGCGCCATGGCGTTGGTGATGACTGTCAGCCGCCCCGTCGCCAACGCCGGGGGAATCAGCACCTGGCTGGAACTGAAATTAGACGCCGTGCGGCATCCGCGCCCGCACTGGTCGCAATAGTGGCACGGCGCGCGGCCGTTCAGTGGTTGCGTGATGATCGCGAGGCGCGAAGGCACGCAAAGCACTCCAACTTTATCGCACGCCTTCTTGACCAGCAAATCCGTGCAACGCGGTTTGGGCGGCGGCATGAAAATGCCGTCGGGCGCGCTGGGGATATTCTCGCGGGTGCCGAAAACGCCGATGTAGGACTCCACCTTATCGTAATACGGCGCCAGATCCTGGTAAGTGATGGGCCAGTCGTCGCCCATGCCGTCCGTCGAGCGCGCCTTGAAATCGACTTCGGCGAAGCGTAGCGCGATACGCCCCCAGTGGTTCGTGCGTCCGCCGACGATGCGTGAGCGGAACCAGCGGAACTTGGAGCCCGGAGCCGAGGTGTAGGGCTCGCCTTCGATCGTCCAGGCGCCGTTGGGAGCCATGAGTTCCGTCTTCCCGTAATCCTCGAATCCTTCGCCCCCGATGCCCGCGCCGCGATGCGCCAGCTCATAGGGCCAGACATGTTCCTTGTAGTCTTTTTCGGGATTGAGCGGCGGACCCGCCTCCAGCATCACCACCTGGAGCCCGCCCTCGGTCAGCACTTTCGCCGCCGCCCCGCCCGCGGCTCCCGAGCCGATGATGCAGACGTCATACACTTTCGGCGAGCGCACAATCTCCGGCATGAATTGTTTTCTCCCGTTTGCCCTGAACTGTGAAATGCGTGCCCCGTAGCGCCGGGCGGAACATGTCCCCGCCAACTGGCGGGGAGCCCGGCGCCCTGCCCTCGAATTGCCGGGCTGAAGGCCGGCGCTACAAATACTTCACAAGCTCGTCCAGAATTTTCTGGATGCCCTCGTAAGGGTCGCCGGCGCCCGCGAACTCGGCGGAGTAGACGCCCTTGAAGCCGGACGCCTTCGCGATCTTCATGCAGCGAGCAAAATCGATTTGAACCAGCTTGCTGCTCCCCTCCGCGCCGCCGGGAGTCTCGTAACGCGCGTGACAGACCACGGAGGCGTAGGGGAACATCAGCGCCAGGCCTTGATAACGCTCCGCCTCGGGGAAGTTGCCGAAGTCCGGCGTGGCGCCCACCCATTTCGGCCCCGCCCCTTTGATGATCGCCACGATGTTCTCGGCCTTGGCCGCGACGTTGCCGTGGTTCTCAATCAGGACTTTCACGCCTTTCGACTTCCCGTACTCACCCAACTCCTTATAAGCAGCGATGGGCCGGTTGAAGTCGGTCATCTTCATCGTGCCGCCGGGATTGGGACGAATCGACTGCGCGCCCAGTTCCGCCGCGATGTCGATCCATCTTTTGCGCTCACCGATCTCCACGCGCCATTGCTTGTCGTCCGGATCGCACAACCCGACCCCTTTCCAGTCGGCCTCGTAATCCACGGGCATGTTGGTCACCCTGCTGTGGGTTTTCTGGATCGAGGCCTTCAGGTCCTTGATGTAGGAAGTATCGGTGGATTCAAAATGGCTGTTGCAAAGCTCCAGGTTGTGGATGTGGTACTTGTCCGCCATCAGCTCGGCGTACTCGCGCAGATCGAGCATTTTCCCCGGCCACTTGAAATCTTTGGGACGAGTCTTCGGAAAATAACCGTGCAGGCTCCACGAGCAGACACCCAGGCGCTCTCTTTTCTTAGCGTCGGTCGTCGCACCGCCGCCGGCGCCGGCCCGCCCGAATTGGGCTGCCCATCCCGTGGCGAGCACCGTGGAGGCAGTTCTTTCCAGAAACTTTCTCCGGTCCATGCAGACCTCCTTGATCGTAGGGGCACGGCTCGCCGTGCCCCTCCCTCACGAAACCGTGGAATTGGAAAACGATTGCTGCTCTACAAATACTTGATCAACTCGTCCAGAGTCTTCTGGACGCCCACGTAGGGATCGCCGGGCCCTTCGAATTCGATGGAATAGATGCCTTTGAATCCCGCCTGTTTGGCTGTGGTGATGGCGCCGGCGAAATCGTATTTGGTTTCCGCGCCCGCCGCGTCGAACTCCAACCCCTTGGCGTGACAGACGACGTTGGCGTGCGGAAACAGAAGTTTCAATCCCCTCTTGCGTGTCGCCTCATCGGGAAAATTGGCAAAATCGGGGAGCGCGCCGAAGTAGTCACTGCCCACTTCCGTGAACAGCTTCACCAGTTCTTCCGGGTGCTCCGAGCCTACGCCGCCGTGGTTCTCGATGACGACGTGCACGCCGCGCGACTTGCCGTGGGCCGCCAGCGCCTTGTAAGACTCGACGGTGGGCGCCAGGTTTTGCGGGTTCATCTTTCCGGGATCGCAACGCACCGACTTCGTGCCGATGGCCGCGCCGATGTCGATCCACTTTCTTCCGGCGGCGACGGCCTTCTCGCGCACCGTGTTGTCGGCGTCGGACAGGCCCCCCTTGAAATCGAACTCGTCAATATCCACGGGCATGTTGACCACCTGCGAGTGCGCTTTCGCCAAGCGGTCCTTCACTTCCTTCAAGTAGCCGGCCTCGGTGGAAGCGAAATGCGGAGCGCAGAATTCCAGATGGTGGACCTTGTACCGGTCCGCGATCATCTCTGGAAATTCCACGAGTTCCAGCATCTTCCCCGGCAGAGTGAATTCTTTTTCCCGCGTCGATTGGAAATAGTTATGGAGACTCCAGGTTGAAACCGCAATCCGGCGACGCTTTTCGTCCGAACTGAGGCCCGTTGCGTGGCCCTGCGCGGCGGCCCAGAGGTCGGACCCGCCTCCCGCCATGCCCGCCGCGGCTGCGCCTCCGGCGATACGAGTCAGAAAATCTCGACGTTTCATTGCACAATCCTCCCTTGGCGAGGGCACAGGAGGGTCCTGCGAAAAGCGCGGCTATTATACCGCTACTCCACCGCGATCCCGCGCAGGAAGCTGGCGTTTTCCTCCGGCAGCGAGACGTTGATGAACATCCCGGAGCCAAGCTCGAAGCCCGCCATCCTGGTCAGCCGCGGGATGATGCTCACGTACCAATGGTAGTGCTTCACGCCGGAGTACTCGGTCGGCGCGGTGCGCACCACGTAATTGTAGTCCGGGTCGGCGAGACCGCGGTAAAGCTTGGCCAGCACGCGGCGCAGGATGCGCGCCAGGTCCGCCGCCTCGGAGTCCTTAATCTCCGCGAAGCAGGCCATATGACGTCGTGGCATGATGAGCATCGAAAAAGGTGTGAGCGTGGCGAACTGGACGAACGCCACGAAGTGCTCGGTCTCGAGCACGATGCGTGTTTGGTCTTTCAATTCCTGCTCCCGGACGCGGCAGAAAATGCACTCGCCAAATTCGTCGAAGTGCTCCAGCGCGTGCGACAGCCGCTCGCGGAGTTGGGAAGTAATAACCGGCGTGGCGATCATCTGGGAGTGAGGGTGCTCGATCGACGTGCCGGCCGCCTCGCCGTGGTTCTTGAAAATCGTAACCTGATCGATCCGCGGGTCGGAAGAGGCGAACTTGAAGCGGTTGAGGTAGGTCTGGATGATGATCTCGACCTGCGCGTCCCCGAGCAGCGCCGTGGTCATATTGTGCACGGGCGTTTCGACCATGACTTCGTGAATGCCCACGCCCGAAACCGTCCGTCGGATGCCCTGAACTATGCGCTTTCGCTCACCCTCGTAGCTGAGCGCGGCGAACTTGTTCGGCGTGACGCGCACTCGCCAACTGTTCGTGTCGGGAACCACATAGGTGGCGGGCGGCGTCATCGCCTCGTTGCCCGGGCAGAAAGGACACTTGGCGTCGAACGGGGGAAGGGGGTTTCTCTCCTGCTTCCTGACGAATTGGTCCGGGCGCTTGGCGCGTTCGGTGGCGATGATGACCCATTCGCGCGTAATGACGTTGTATCGAAGTTCAGGCATGGGGTCCTTCCTGAGCTGAAAATGGAAAAACATCGCGGACCACGCGGAAACCATAATCCGCGTACTGAAATTCCGGAGGGATGCTCGAGCGCGCTGCGCAACGGCTCACCTTCACGTGATGACGCCACGA
>Ga0315277_10006123_pt1 | contig 15815 bp, 15 predicted proteins | sample YL17G05_15_MG_FD_203695 | JGI IMG/M metagenome (GOLD analysis project Ga0315277, IMG submission 203695) | Sediment microbial communities from Yellowstone Lake, YNP, Wyoming, USA - YL17G05_15 | ecosystem: Environmental > Aquatic > Freshwater > Lake > Sediment | place: USA: Wyoming | collected...
TCTCCTGACTTGACGATCATGAACCATCCAGGTCTCCTTCCATGAATACCCGGATAGTCTATTCCCCCAGCTCCAGAAACGGGAATTATAATTGTCGTCAGCCGGGAATTATAATTGTCGCTGATCATAAGGCACTCGAATCATTCCTTCCCCCACTCATATCACAAAAAGCAAAATACCTTTCAGACCCCACCTGATGGTAGACTGCCTCGTGCTCCATCACGCCTTCAACTTCTTCTCGAGTAAGGTATGATTCGACATCTGTTCTGAACTCGGCCATGAATTCTGAGCGCATGGCTTCACCACGTCTTATCAGTTTATCAATCTGCTTTTCGCTATAGGAAGAATTCATCAACTGTGTTGGGGCAACCCAAATCAGCACATCCTCGTTTTCCTTTGCAAAATACTGTGCATAACTTTCATACAAGTAACCCATGCGAGCGTATGGCGTAGAAATTCCAACTAGCTTTCCACCTTCAACTAGACCTGGCAAAAGACTATTGATAATCTCTTCAGCAGGATTTGCACTCGCCTCGTCTCTGAAAAATGCCAGCTCATCTAGAACAATCATCAGCGTGCTGTAGCCTCTGCCTGCTCTGAAGGAAGCCGTTTTGACCTCTATTAGAGTTTTTTCAAGCTCTATCTGCTCTCTGTAGACCTTCGCCTTTTGTCCAATTGTATCCAAAATTCCTTTGCAATAATTCAACACAATCCCCGCTTGTCGTCTATCTGTTGCAATGATAAAGACCGATCCCTTTTCTCCAGGTGCTAGCCGACCTATCCAGGGATTGTACAGAGCCTCGAAGCAAGCCATAAACGCCGATATGAAAGACTTGCCTCCTCGCCTCCCGCAAATGCTGTAGATTTCTATTGGATTGCTTGGCGGCTTCTCCCGCTTTGTGCAATATTGATAAAGCTCCATCTCCTCTTCACCAAGTGGAATGCCATAACAAATTTTACAGAATGCACGCCAACACTCCCAGCTTTCTTTGTCTTTGAAAACCTTGGCGCAATCTTTATCAAAAAAGTCGATGATGGTCTTCTGATATGTCAGTGGCTTTTGAACCTGACTAATCGACACTTTTTCATCGCCAGATAAATGAAAGAGGCAGTGCTGTTGACCTTTTAGTGCTGGACGTGGACAAGCCTTTCCAGACTTCGTGACCGCTGTGCACCAATATGCCATTCTACTGCCTCATCTTCAATCCAACAGGTTCACCGAAATCCCCTTTGCTAAACTTCCACCTGAAGCTAGAGCACGTGCCGGTGGTTCTGTGGAGCACAATTAACAAAGGTCCAGGCTCTAGGTTTTCAAGCTTCACGTCGAATACTGTGATAAACGAATCTCTAGTCAGGTCTGTTATCTCCTCGTTCAACTCTTCAACTGTGCAACGCACTTTTTTCATTAGTCTGACAGGCCAGAGTGCTACAACGTTGTTGCCTCTGCAGACTAGCTGATCGTGCATCGTCTTTATCGCTGGGGGAAGAGCTGCACAGTCGTCCCCTTCTGCCAGCGCTATCCGGGGTATCCATATCAAAAGGTCTTTCATCTCTATTCCTCCAGTAATGAAAAAGATTTCTGAGTTGGCCTTGCCAACCCGAAGCCTTGCTGAGGGCAAATTTGCATACTCTTGATAACTCACTACGTTCGTTATCAATCGTACTAATCGTACTAATCATTTCTTTCTCTTCTTACATTGTCTTATTCGTATCAATCTACTTAAGGGGTGCCCTCAATGTCCTTTAGGTCTCAATTTTTTTGTGCTGTCTTTCTTTTCAATGCTTTTATAGGGTCCAATAGCCGATATCTGTTGGTTTTTCTCCCCCCACCAACCTCAGCAATTTCCAACAGAAAACACTTTATTAAACCTCCCCTAGCCTTCAAGGCAGTAGGCAGACTACATTTCATCAGTCTGCAAAATGTACTCATAGCGGGAAAACAGAAATTCTTCTTTCCAAAGGTGTGCCTTTTAGCGATGAAGTAGAAGCAAAGCTCATACACATTAAGGCCAAGTTCAAATACCTCATTTCTAATTGGTGTAAAGTTCGTCAAGGGGTCTTCATCTACAGCATTATCACCCCCAGCTTCAACCTTTGTCTTCGCTAGCTCTTTAGCGGTCTGTTTATCCACCCCTTTATCGAGGTAATCTTTTGTTTCCTGCTCTAATGTTTTTTTCTGATCTAGTGTTTTTTGCCACCACAATTTTTCTTCGTCCATTTTCATTCTCCTTCTTCCTGAACCTATCAAGGTCCTTCTTTTGAAATAACTTAAATCCAATCTCCATTAACGTCTCCTCAAACACCGGCCCTTTATGGCCTACGTCGGTCTACAATGGGCTGTAACGAGCCGTAACCCCTTGGGAGGTACATTGTTCCTCCTGGGAACTTGAATTAAGCCTTGACCACTTTTCGAATGTAGTCAGAAATGCTTCCTTTGAAGCCAGCCAGCACGGCTTGCCGATATCTTGCTGGTGCAGTCTGATTTTCATTCAGCATTTTGTAATCCTGAAAACTTCCCTTGTATGCAGACTTCTGAGCGCCTTGGTAACGAATGCGCAATTGCTCTTCTGTTGACTCTTGTGGTGCTTCAGGAAAAGTTGCACTATCCCATTGTTCCAGACCACCACCAAGCTCTACCTCACCAGCTTTAGAAACTTCATAATCAGACCTGAAGTACACCACATCATCCCCAAACTTTTTGACAATGATAATGTGATTCCCCTCTAGCTCAAAATCGCTAAGCTCGTGGTCGCTGCCATACTTTGCTTTGATTGCCTTGTCTAAGTCGGCTGACATGGCTTCCAAAATCTCTAAGGCTTCTTCCTCAGTCATCTCGTCATCGTCCTCTTCCTGAAGCTCCTGACTCGAGTAGCGGTCGAACTTGCCCTCTTGAAGCTCTTCGATGATGTTTTCCTGGCCAACGTGCATCTCCGTGAACGATGGCGAGAGCACGAAATCAACGCTTTTGAAAATGTAGTCCGGCTGAACGACGTCAACGCTCTTACCTTCTTGCATTTCAGTTTTGGTAGAACCAAGACCTCTTGCACTCACGCCGATTCGACCACCAGCATTGATAATGACCGCGAGATTCTTACCTTTTGCTGTCGGCAGAATTCGTCCTTCTGCGACCACAACGTCGTTTTCAAAATACAAGCGATCGAGCACGTGACTAACATCGGAAACTTCCAGGTCCTTCTCTGGATGCTTGTCGCCTCCATAGATGCTTTGCCCTGCTGCCAACTTCTTCTGTGCTTCAGCCAATGCTTTTTCAACGACGGATCGCGGATAAAGTCTGTTGTTCGCATTCCTTAAATCTACAATCATGAATGGGAATTTCAGTTTGATTACGTCGCCGTCTGTACGAAGCTGAACTTCTGACAGGTATCTTTCTTCTAAATTCTTCATTGTTTTCATTCTCCTAAAATAAGCTCAAACCACCTTTATTCCGGTGTTGAGCCTTTTTATCCCTAAAAAACACGTCTACAATCCCGTGTATTCAATTTGTTTGAACCTCCTTGACCCATATGACCCCTACTGCTCCTAATAGGTCTGAGGGGCCGAGTGTCCGGCCCCTCTTGCATTAACATTTACAACTATCGAGCCAGGCAGACGCTCCTGCAAGGCGATAGCATGGAAGCTCGAATGATAAATGGGGCAGCCTCTTGCCAGCCGCCCCCTCTTGGTAAAAAAGTGAAAGACATTGCAAAGTTAAAAGTGCAGGCCGGCCTTGTATCACCGGCACTTGTTAGTAAAAGAGGGAAATTAGAATGATTCAAAGTCGAAGTCCTTAGCTGCAAAAAATGATAATTATTTTTGGCCTTTGTATTTGTCGATTTCTTCCTGAGGTCGAGGGGTTCGAACTCCATCAATAAACTCTCGCTCCTCCAGGTAGTCGGGCATCCCCTCTCGTGGAACCTTCCTGCTGACTTTCTTCCATTCAATTTTCTTCCACTTGAAGTAGGCGTCATTCACCGGAACCTCGACCGTAACGGGAATCGAGAGTGGACAATTTACCGTTTGTCCACCTATTGTGAGAGCTTGAATTGGCACGCCTTCACTATTCAGAAGCTCAATTGTTGGCTCCTTAAATGGCGACACCCACTGCTTGTTTTCCACGAAATCTATTTGATTTTTCGACTTGAAAATAATCTGCTGCCATCTAGCAAAAGTCGTCTTCGGGTCGAAGCTCTCCACTGAAGCCGATTGACCTGGCTCCAGCTTGAACATCGGACGACCGTACTCGTGGATATTTGCGGTTACATCACGTTTGTTAATGAATTGGGTTTTGTATATTGTCATGCTACTCCTTCCTTTTGTGTGACGGCTCTGAAACACCATAAACGTCGTGGGCTGGGAACGATTCTTCAACCACTTTGATTTCGATAAATTCTATGGCCCCGTTATCCCGTCGTTCGAGCCTGTCCTTCAGTCGCCAGTAGTGCTCGAAATAGCCACTCCAAATTAGCGAGGGTTTCCGGTCAAATACTTTCACTATTTCGTATTTTTTGTATGGCACCAACGGGTCGTCCTCTGCCAAGCCTATCAAGATCGGAATCTTTTTCATCAAGTAGACAAGATGACCTCCAATGTAGCGTTGCTCAACCCAGTCTCCGTCGATGTTGGTTGCTTCCAGCATATGGGCACCACGGTCAGGTTCGTGCCATCCGGGCCGCCCAATGAAAATCGTTTCATCTACTGCCAGAACAACCTCTTGCCACCTGGCAAAAGTACTCAACGCTGAAGTGGACTCGAGCTTGATTGAGCCGTTCCATCGCACCAGCTCAAGGAAGCCTGATTGGTCAAACACCTTGACCTCCATGGGCCGCTGATTCCTGATGATTGTTTCGAATATTTGCATATGTCTCCTTTTTAAATGTTCGAGTTACACATTAATAACGGGGCGAAAATAAAGATTTTTTCAGAAAATCTATATTTTGAGGTTTTCAACAAACCTCCGTAACCTTATGACGAGGGGACTTTCCTTCTTTTTTGCTGAGATGTCTTTTTTAGAAAGCACCTCTTCTATATCCAAAAGTGTTGTTTTTTCAATCTTCTTCAACAGAGAGGACGCTTTCATCTTGTCTATGCCAAACGCCTCAGCTAACTCTTTTTGTGTTGGGTAATAAACCCCCTCCGGGTAGCCTTCCTTTGACCTCTGACCAGGTTGGTCGTCTACATAGACCAAACCACTCTCCTCTTTCTTACGAAGAGCAAGCCCCACTACCCGCTTCTGTTTATTCAAAGTCTCATTTAGCAGGTCAGCCATCTGTGCACGTTCCATCTTCTGCCTAGACGGAAATGATAATCGAGGTCCGATGAGCATCAGAGCTTCGAACGCTTCTTCTGGCTCCAATTTGCCGTCTGCACATTTCTGAAAGAGTAGCAGCACATCCCAAGACAAACTGTCCTCTTCCTGTTGCTCTAGCCAACGAAGTGCGACGTTGAGGCGTTCCTTTTGGTATCTATCAAAGAAGATTTCCAAAAGCTCCACAACTTTTTCATTCGATTCCACGATCCCATCTTCACGACTCGTGTAGACGCCTTGAATTTCCACGTCCTTCTCCAGCGACTGTGCGGGCTCTGACTCTCCCGCTTCGCCGTCATCAGTGAAATGTGGCTCAGCCTCCTTGATGGCTTCTCTCACGGTATCCTTTATACCGTCGTCGGGACGGCCTTCAACACTACCGATTGAAGTGTCCGTGAACGTGGAGCGGCTTTGGTCAGCTTTCTTTTCAGGTATCTTTTTCCTCTTCCCGTAATTCCAACTCTTGAACTTATCCCATAGTTCATCTTCAGACAAACTTTTAAGGCTCTCCTGTTTGATAAAATGCTCTTGAATAGCCAGGTAAAGATCACTAATTGCGTCCTTTCTATCCTCACCTGCACCTAATCCCTTTCTTGTTTCTAGAAATTTAAGAAATTTTTCACCATAATCTTTGGACAGTTTATCTTGTTCCCCATCTCTCCAAGCAAGCAGATACACCTTCGCCTTCGACCAACCATTCTTTTCTTCCATCTATGCCCTCAATTAAATTATAAATTCACCCAGTCTTCAAACCAAGAGAAGTTTCGTCCAGGATGTCTATCCCGGTCACGCCTTGCCTTGGAATGCCCTATACGCACGTGTACGCTCGTCGTACAACGGTTTTTCATCTTTTTTAATGACAAAGTACCTACCTCCAAAATTGATTGTTCCTAGGGGATTTCTAAAGAATCGAAATTAACAGCGAAACGAAGGCGTCTGGTTTCTTTCCCTGAATGAAAATCGTATAAGCCGAAAATGATAGGCGATTAAAAAGCCCCACAGACAAAGTCGCGTTCGTCATCCGATAATCTGGACTATATGAAAGTGAAGCCGTGACCCGCTTGAAATAAATGCAGCCGCCGATCTGCTTGAATGTCCTTGCTCCCCAAAAAAAGGTCCCTGCCGATAATGAAAATCCTCTGCCTTGATACGCAGCGTAGAGCTGACTGCCGTAGGAAATCGGAGTCTTTTCGTATTCGGAACGCGATGTACTGCCATGTATAGAAAATCTCCCAAAATTTAAATGCCCTAGTAAACGAACCCCTTGTCGGTTCGTTCCGTAGTCCAATGCTACTTGTAGGCCTCCGAATTTATTTAATCTCTGACCAGAAGTGGAGACAAGTGGAGCTTCCTTTCCCTTACGGAATTCGACCTGCTTAGGGACGATGAAATTTTTCTCGTCATCGAATATTAAACGTCTCTGGTAAAATCCATCAGGTAACTTTTCGATATTGATAATCTTTCGGTTCGTTTCACCCGGGTAAATGCGGACCCTCCCATTGATATCGTCGCTCATGAATTTCAGAATGAGGACGTTGTCCCCTGTATTCGTCACATCAAGGATAAGCTCGTTACCTTTTGTCTTGAGTTTTTCATTAACCTCGATTGCGTTTTTCCCTCCCGAAATCGTAGTGCATAATTGAATTGTCATAGCCACGCCAATTCTCCCCCCGCTTGCCTTCTGGTCGCTAGGGGATGCAGTTTGCACTACCAGCGCTGAATAGTAAGTGCCGGGTGGAATACTCAACGGAACTTTAATCGGCACTTCCAGAGCGACCTGACTCATCGGGTCGATTTTGTACCGGACGTTTCGTAAGGTAATCCACGAAGCGTTTGACCGCCTTATCACACCAACAGAAACCAGCCCGATATCGCCTAGACTTTCTTTCAGGTCGGCTTGAAATAATTGGACGACAACTGGTGCTTGGGTCGGATTCTGAACTACAACTTTTTCCACGTACCTGTCTCCCGGCTTACAAAATTTCTCTCTCCACAAATCTCCCAAGACTGTGATTTGGGCCATTGCTGATTGACCCAAAAGAATGAGGAGGAGCCCGAAGGCCCCTCCTCGAACTGCGTGCTGGTAGCTCGTGGTCCTCATCGACCTAGACAACATCAAAAACCGTGTAGCTTGCCTGCCAGCCGCACGTGCCCCCACCCATCAGCAGCTTCTGAATGAACTTGTAGGTCAGGAGCAAATTCTCGCAGTAGCCGTTACTGTTCACGCCTACAACTATTTCCGTGTTGGGTGTGGTCGTCATCCACTCGTCCACCTTGTTTATTGTGGTACCTGACGCCTGCAACGTGCCAGTCGCGCTCCACTTAATCATCCCAGTCGGGTCCAACGGACCTCCCTGATACAAAAAATTGCTGGCCGTAAACCTGAGTGCTGCACGGTGACCTGGAATAAATCTCCACGAGAAAAATCCCTGGATTCCACCAGCAGGTTCATTCTGAACTAGGAAAGTGTTATCCTCCGCCTTGGACGAAATCGGGGGAATCACCCAACTGACTGCGTTGTGCGAAAGCGTAATGGTTGCTCCCGTTTGAATCACCGCTGAGAAATTGACCACGACGGGTGTGCTGTTTTCTGTCATCGCCGGGGCAATAATGAAAAATCCCATTGCGACCAGAGCCAAAATTCTCTTAAACACTTTTGAGTCTCCTTCTTTCATTCTGATTTCCTTTGCCCAAAAGCACCCTTGGTTCCTCCGCATTTGATCTCCTCTGAGTCACCTCCTCTTATTGGCATAGATGAATAAAGCCTGTTTGATTCTTTCGTCTGCCTTTTGCGCCTGAGATCACGCAACACACTGCTAGAAAAGCACTAGCCAAGACGCCAATACCTAACAAAATGAAAATGACTTTAACCATTCCCCAACCTCATAAACTGTTCTATATCAACCACTTAAAATAATTTTATAAAGTCCAAAAAGATAGTTCAAGTACTGTTTTTAAGGTTGATTTCGCCCTATGCAGCCGCTGTCAGAAGCTGCACTTGTCTGGCAAAAGAGGTACGTTTAATGGAGGTTAAATAATCGTATATTAAGGGACCCTGCCCCTTTTTCTAGGCATTTAACTGCTTTTCATCAACCTGGCTTTGATTTCGCTTGCAGTTGACTCTCTCCCCTATTCCTTGATAACCTTGAGCCACACCTGATAGGAAGGGATCAACAGTGGCGACCAAGTGCCCGAAATGTCAGACAGAGAACCCCGAAACGGCGCGATTTTGTCTTGATTGCGGGACGCAGCTCATTCCCTCATCAAGGGACATCCAGCCAGGCGTGACGGAAACCCTTCAAACGCCCATTCACGAACTGACCACAGGTTCCACCTTCGCCGGTCGGTATCAGATCATCGAGGAGCTGGGAAAGGGTGGCATGGGCAAGGTCTACAAGGTCTTCGATACAGATATCAAAGAAAAAGTGGCTTTGAAGCTGCTGAGGCCCGAAATTGCCTCCGACAAGGAGACGATCGAACGGTTCTCAAACGAATTGAAGTATGCCCGTAAGATCAGCCACCGGAATGTCTGCCGGATGTATGACCTGGGCAAAGAAGCGGGAAACTATTTCATCACCATGGAGTACGTATCCGGAGAAGACCTCAAGAGCTTTATCCGAAGATCACGCCAATTGGTGGTGGGAACGGCCATTTTCATTGCCAAGCAGGTCTGTGATGGGCTGGCCGAAGCTCACCGGCTGGGCGTGGTCCATCGGGATTTAAAACCGGGCAATATCATGATTGACAAGGAGGGCAATGCCAAGATCATGGATTTCGGGATAGCCCGGTCCATATCTGTCAAGGGAATCACGGGTGCCGGGGTCATGATCGGCACGCCGGAATATATGAGTCCAGAGCAGGTGGAGGGGAAAGAGGTTGACCAGCGGTCGGATATATATTCGCTGGGAGTCATCCTTTACGAGATGGTGACGGGGAGTGTGCCGTTTGAGGGGGATACGCCTTTTACCATAGGTGTGAAACACAAGAGCGAGGTTCCCAAAGACCCCAAGGAACTCAATGCTCAGATTCCCGAAGACCTCAGCCACCTGATACTCCGCTGCTTGGAGAAGGATAGAGTGAGAAGGTATCAAAACTCTGAGGAAGTTCATTCAGAGTTGGATAAAATAGAAAAGGGCATCCCTACAACTGAAAGAGAAGCGCTTCCCAGAAGGCCTCTCGCTTCAAAAGAAATAACCGTCAAGTTCAGCTTAAAAAGATTGGTAATTCCCGTTTTAATTCTTTTAGTTTTAGTAATTGGCGGTATTATTATCGGCCGGTTCATTCTAAAAAAGGCAACGCCAACATTTCCCGCCAAACACTCAATCGCAGTTCTTCCATTAGTGGATTTAAGCCCCGCCAAAGATCATGAATACATGTGTGATGGAATTGCAGAAACTCTCATCAATGCCCTGAGCAGTGTCAAAGACCTGCACGTACCGGCCAGGACTTCTGCTTTCTCATTTAAAGGCAAAAGCACGGGCATCAAAGAAATCGGCCGCGCCTTGAATGTGAAAACCGTGCTTGAGGGAAGTGTCCAGGCCTTTGGGAACAGGCTCCGAATCACCGCCCAGCTTATTAACGTGGACGATAGCTTCCATCTCTGGTCCGAAAAATATGATCGGGGCATAGAAGACGTTTTTGCCATCCAGGATGATATTGCACAGAAGATTGTCGAGGCCCTAAAGATTAAGTTACTAGGAGAAAAGGAGGCCCGGGTTGTCAAACACTATACGGAGAATCGCGAGGCTTATGATTTGTATTTAAGGGGATGCTACCACTGGAATTTAAGGACAGGAGAGGGATTTAAGAGAGCGATAGAATACTTCCAGCAAGCGATTAAATTAGATCCTACGTACGCCTTGGCATACGCGGGAATGGCCGACTGCTACGGCATGCTCTCAAGGTACGCCATCCTTGCTCCGGAAGAGGGATATCCAAAGGCATTGACATGGGCTAATAAGGCGCTAGATTTAGATAAAACTCTTGCCGAAGCTCATACCTCAATAGGATTTGTGAAACTGCTTTATGATTGGGACTGGTTGGGCGCGGAGGAAGAATTTAAGCAGGCTATTCAGCTAAACGAGAGCTGTTCCTCTGCTCACCACTGGTATTCTCATTATTTTATGGCAATGGGTCAGGCCGAGGAATCGCTAATGGAAAGCAAATTGGCGCTCAAATTTGATCCCCTTGATCTCGCTCTAAATACGCATCTTGGGTATCATTACTATTACGCACGCCAGTATAACCAGGCTATAGACCAATTACGAAAAACGCTCGAATTAGACCCAAACTTTGCTCGAGCTAATTATTATCTCGGTTTGACCTATATGCAGCTGGGCAGGAATGATGAATCTATCATTGAATTTCAGAAGGCAATAAATCGTTCAAAGGGACAAAGCTCCTACAAAGCTAGTCTGGGGGAAGCCTATGCAAGAGGCAGCAACCGAGGCGAGTCCTTTGTAATCCTTGATGAGCTAAAAAGTTTACTGTCTGAGAAGACTTATGTCTCACCTTTCGAGATAGCGATTCTGTATTTAAGCCTGGGAGAGAAGGATCAGGCATTCGAATGGTTAAACAGGGCTTGCTTGGAAAAGGATGCAGGAATTCATCTCCTAAGAGTAGAACCAAGGCTCGATGGAATACGCTCAGACCCACGGTTCAAAGCCATCCTGAAAAAGGTGGGCCTAGATAAATAAAAGGAGGGGAGCCATGTTTGCGCGTGTGCTTAGAATATATGTCAAAACCGACAGGATAGACGAATCCACGAAACTATTTAAAAAGAGTGTTCTTCCTTTATTGAAAAAGCAAATGCCCTGAATCCTGGGGAGATGCCGACACTTGCCAACCCGCGGTTAAGGACTCTACGGGGAGATCGGCTTCGCTGGTCAGTCTAGGCTAAGGACTGAAAACATTGAACCTGATAAGCTATGCTGTTATGCGTGAGGAAAGTTCGAAAATTGGACATTAGCCCACGCCTATATAATAATATTATATTCGAAAAAGTATTAATCATCGCGCGCTCTAAACTTTTTCACTTTTTATACTGCGACCTGCATTAATGTTTCAATTTGAGGTGCGATATCTCTATATCTGAAATAGGTTGTAAAATCGGATATTTCAGTACCCTGCCTATTCTTCCCTATGGAGCTGAGAAATCAATACATTATCCGGACTTGTCGTCGAATTTTGGCCCCAGGTCTTTTTAAGCCGTTCTTAGCCCGACATATCATAGATCTTACGCGTTCTCTTCAGCGTCCCCTCTGCAATTGAACCCGCCTTGCGGTATTCTGAGCTCATCTTGACATTCTCTCATACCACGATTTATTATCCTTAATGATGGGAATGGGCAAAATACTCCTTATGAACGTTCATTCAACCGGCGCAGCAAGAAACGACTTTCCTATCCCGAGCCCACAATTTGACGGCTCTCTAAGTCCTTAATATTCTTTAAGATTTAGCAAGGAGGATTCCGATGAAAAAAAAGAAGAGAATTCCTGTCATTGCTGCAGCCCTGTCCTTGGTTGCTCCCGGACTAGGGCAACTCTATAACGGCCAAATATTAAAAGGAATTATCTTCTTTCTGGCGATTTTGCTAATTCCGACCATTCTGTTTCTGGTAGGATTACCGAGCCAATTCCTTGGCTTGGCAGCCATCTTCATTATTGCTTTTTGCTTATGGGTATTTATCATCGCAGAGGCATTCGTTGCAGCAAAGAGGAAAAAAGAAGTCGTTCTCAAAGCATATAACAAATCGTATCTTTATCTTCTTATTATCCTTTTGGTGAATGGAACCTATTTTATCCCCAGAGATTTGACTGCGAATTTTGCGAGTAAGGTTTTAGGATTCCGGGTCTACAAAATACCGGCTGGGAGTATGGAGCCAACCCTGTTAATCGGTGATTATTTAATTACAGATTCGGCATATTTCAAGAAAAACGAACTGCAGAGGAGGGATTTAGTAATATTCCAGCTTCCCAAAGACCCCTCTAAAGATTCTGTCAAGAGGATTATTGCCCTCGCAGGTGAAAAAATCGAGATTAAAAATAAGCAGGTTTATATAAACGATGAAGTTCTTCAAGAGAGCTATGTGGCCCGAGGCGAAGCAAATTTTGCTGTGGACACAAAGGATGATTTTGGACCAGAACTTGTTCCGCCAAAGCACTTCTTTGTTTTAGGAGATAACCGCGACAACAGCACGGACAGCCGGTCCTGGGGCTCTATACCCCTTGGCAACATAAAAGGGAAACCTCTTTACATTTATTGGGCAAAAGATAAAAGCCGGATTGGAAATAAGTTGAGGTAGTAGCAATTGATGAGGAGAGATGCTGGATATCATTTTCGATGTCCTCTCTTTGATCGGGGATGCACTTTTATTTCTTCCATCACGATTAAAAAGAAAACGGGAGATCCGGCAGGAGTGGTCCGGAACCGTTGAAAAGAAGAAAGCTCGCACAACTCCTTCCCTCTCCCGGTATAGATATTCAGTGGTTTTTCAGACTGAAGAAGGCAAGAGGAAAAAGCTAAGGATGGGGAAAGCGGATTTTGACCTCTACCAGGAAGGCCGGAGATATACAAAAAAAGCGGGCGATTATTTGCCCGACGCTCATTCGGCGATTTAGACTTCCGCTCCTCGGCTGCCATCAGGGCGATCTGCTCGAAGACGTGCGACGGCGGCGGCTTCTCGGCCATAAACTTTTTCACTTTTTATACTGCGACCTGCATTAATGTTTCAATTTGAGGTGCGATATTTCTGTATCTGAAATAGGTTGTAAAATTGGATACTTCAGTACCCTGCCTCAATCTCATGTTTCTCCCGGCTGGAAGAAAAGGGCAGGCGGTCCCTGGAATCCTGATTTGCAGAGGGTTCAAAATGGAACCCTCTTCTTATTTCTCGTTCTTTACCAACTGACCTTTGGATACATAACCGCTCTGTATTTTTTGAATATGTCCTTCTTTTTGGAGAAGAAAATTGCTAAATTTCACCGGCAGACCGATCGCCAGATAAAAATTCGCCTTGTCCTGGACATGCAAATGGAGGTGAGGTTCGGTTGAGTGACCCGAATTCCCGCAAAGGCCGATAATCTGACCACGCTTGACCGCGTCCCCAGCCTTTGCAGCAATGCTTCCTTTTTTGAAATGAGCAAGGTGGCTGTACTCACCCTCGGCATGCTGGACGGTGACATAGTTGCCGTGAAAAAGCCGGGCGGTGAAGTCGATCGAGCCGAGTGCAGGATTATCGCGAATTCCATCTTTCACTTTGACAACTAGGCCATCAGCAGGTGCCAATATGACTTTGCCGAAACTGTAGTAGTCTTCGAGTATCTTCCCCTCATTCCTGTGGGTTTTCTGATGCTCGTCTTTGATAAAAAAGTCATACGCATAGCGCTGATTGAATACGTTCCAGCTATGAGAATTCTCCTTTTCTACGCCCCCGCCGGCGACCATCCAAAATCCTTCAAAAGGAAGATTAAAATAGGTTTTTTGAGCATAGCTTCCGGCGCTTGGCAGCCTGCCGCAGACCCGAGCTAAGGCTACCATTTGCCCGAGCGCATAGGCAACGACCTGAAAAAGGAAACGGAAGTTTTTCCGATAAGGCAGGAGAAATAGAAGGCAAAGAAGGCAGGCAATACGAAACGGTCTCAAAGGTTCCCAAAAAAAACCGATGAATCCAAGGAAGCCCAGGTATCCCAACTTCGATAAATCGTAACTCGCCCGCCTTTTAGGCCTGCCTCTCATAATTTTCCTTTGATGTTAGCATTCTACTCGATCATTTCTGAACAGGCAATCAAGTCGGAGGGCTTTTCTCCTAGAGTCGAAGGCTCCCTGGATAGCCAACTTGGTTCGCACTGTCATGCCTCACACCGATTCCCGCAGCCCAAGAACTGAAGAGCTTGAATCTGATAACGGATGGTGTTGTGCCTGAGAAAGGTTCGAAAATTGGACATTAGCCCACCCTGCCCTTTTTTCCTTGTTAGCCAATCAGTTCCCTTATATTATGCTTCTGCCCTGGGCAATTTAAGCTGAGCCCTTATTAGCGTTTTTGTTCACACCGTGTCCACAGGGAATATTGGGTAAAGTTTATTCAAGGAACGCAAAGGACCGAAAATCCTTGCGTCTTCTGGGCCTAACTTCCGCATTTATTGCTCAACTTGACAACCCTGCAGATAACTTTCTATCATCCCTAACGATGGGGTGAGGCAAAATCGGAGCATGAACACTTATTCATCCGACACACCAGAAAACGTAATGCTTATCCTTTCTTATCCTTTGATAACCTTTTTGAAAAGGAGAAAAACATGGAGACCTTTTATGACCTTCTAAAATTTCTGCACATCATGAGCTTTGTGTTTATGTCTGTCCCACTGTTTAATCTCATCGTGGTCAACGAGCGGGCAAAATTGGGTGTCTCGTTCAACTATTATGTTGATCGTTACATGGAGAACATCATTCGAAGGGGTGCTACCCGATGCTTTGTATTTCAATCCACAGTTTTCATCACAGGGATTCTCCTATTGATATTGGGTCCATTGAGGATGGCATCACTCTGGATTAATTGGATCCTGTTGGTTAAAACGCTTCTGTTATTCACTCTGATGGGGCTTTTGTCCTATGTGCATTTTTGCCTTCAGCCCAAGATTGAATCTATTTTAGCCTTAGTCACTCCCGATTCCGTAGTGCCGGATGATCTCACCGCTCAACTTAAGCCTTATCGGGTTCGCCGAAAAAAGATGGCAACTTTCTGCCTTTTTTTAGTGATGACCATAATTATCTTGGGACTGCAGGTTTACGGACGTTTTCATCCAATTTTGACCATCGCTCTTATCGTGCTGGCAGGCATCTTTGCATTAAGAGCTAATAGGACCCTTTTACGTTTTGGCTGGATTTGAGTCCAAATTCGAATCTATCGAAAAGGTTTGCTATGAAACTCGGGTTTCCAGAACACCGTCCCAATCACTGCTCTGTTGAACAGACATTAATTTCGACTTTTCTTATTTGGCCAGAAACCCGTGTTGCCAACTCCCTTAAACGTCTTGGCTTGATTGAGTAGGGGAAGATTGACCCGGAAGTAATTCGCAAGTTGCCGACTGAGAACACGGCAAGGTCTTTCGTTAAGGCGGTTAAAAAGTTTAAGCCAACCTCGGCGCGCCTAAAGTCGAGGCCGCCAGGACGACCGGGATGAGAATCCTGGTGAGCTTTCGTTTTTCATTTGATCGTTGTCCTTCTCCACTCTTTCAAACATCAATGGAGGGGAGGTTTGGCGTTTTAATTTTGAATTTTTTCGAAAACGATGAAGGCGGGCTTTATCGATAGCGTTTTTTTGTATCGTTGCCATCCTTTTTCTCGCTTATCCTATATGAAGTGTTGAACAATGTGACCTCTCATTTATTGATTCCTGCATATATAATGTCCTAATGTAAGCGCAAAAAAAGAGGCGTATGTTTCATGAAGGAACGAAGCAGCGGTTGGCGACGTTGGAGAGAGCGGCCATGACGCCGAGCCGTCTTAGTCA
>Ga0315277_10006124_pt1 | contig 15815 bp, 11 predicted proteins | sample YL17G05_15_MG_FD_203695 | JGI IMG/M metagenome (GOLD analysis project Ga0315277, IMG submission 203695) | Sediment microbial communities from Yellowstone Lake, YNP, Wyoming, USA - YL17G05_15 | ecosystem: Environmental > Aquatic > Freshwater > Lake > Sediment | place: USA: Wyoming | collected...
CGTATCATCAACCACCTCAAGCTGACGTTTGTGGCGGAGAGACCTCCTCCGCCTCGGGTCGTTTATCAAGAGCTCTTGATGGCCGCCGAGACTCCGGCCGCATATTTTTCATGATCTTCTTTTTGCATCTTATCATCCCTAACGATGGGATGAGGCAAAATTGACGCATGAATGCTCATTCAGCCGGCGCAGCAGAAAAGCAGTTTCTTTTCCCACACCCTGACTTCGGACCGATCAGCGAAAGCCAACCCGTCACCCATAACGCTTCCGCATTGGCCTCGGGATTCGCCATGAGTTTCGTTCTTGTTTTGAACTCGGGCGTTTGTCTCCATTCCTCCAGGACTGAATCATCGCAGAAAACGATCTCCTTATATGTGTTGGCTATTGTGCGTCTTCTGAATTCCCGGTATTTACTTTTTGGAATTCCGTCTTTCTCACGCCATGAGCCTTCATCGTTACGCATGGAGAGGTCGATCTCGGCAAGCATCCTCGGAGAAAGCGCGATCATCAAGTTGTTCGGTTTAATTAATGCCGGAGTATCCGGCAAAGGGAACATATGTTTATTTGTTTTATAGATAATCCATCGTGATGTAGCCAAGCCCACTACCATCCCGTATAGAAAATCCGGGTCTGAGAGCGCATTTTTGAGCAGCCAAAAGAACTCAAATCGCTCTACGCCGACTTCCTTAAGATGCCTTATAGCGGACGTAAATACCGCATGACTCCTCAGGTACTGGATAAATATAAAACTCGAGAGATTGGCGATCTCGTCTCTATTGTCAATCCTTCCTTTTATTATCACAGCCCGAAGTGCGTCATATGCCGGGCAGTTTTCTAATCCAGTCAATACGTTTTCAAAATCTAAGGTCAACGTCTCCGGATGCTGCTTCATATATCTATCAATTTTCCTGTACTCGGACGGATGATATTTTTTACAGAACGCCCTTGCCATATCTGGGGTTATTTCTGCCAAGCCAACATCTTGATCAACATGGACCTTGTCAACGATCGTTGGCAGCACCTTGTTCGCCTTGACGTTTAGTGAGAAAACGTACTGTTTTCGAACGTCCAAGGTTTCCGATGGTCTATTTTGCCTTTGAAGAAAATAATCAACATTCCAGAAGGCGGTCCACCAACAAGGATTTGAATGGTTTCTCTTTGTCAGACGCATTTAGTTGGTTTGGAGCTCACCTGGGCCATGAAGGCGATCACGCTGTCCTATTCGCTATGAGAAGAATTCCCTTTCCGAACGTCTATCTCCTATGAGGCGCGATCATCCGCCTTAACCGGCGTCTTTATAATCAACCGGGGCTGTTATGCCTCATGTTTGGGCCTACTTCTTATTTAGGCTCGAAATGATGAGCTGCTCTAATTTCGAGTAATATTTCTCGGGGCTGCCTTCAGATCCGACTCCAACTTCCCCAAAAAGAATTTTACCGTCAGCACCGATGATATAGAGAGTCGGAAGTCCGGAAACCTGATAGCTCTTGGCAACTTCATTTCCATCCAGTAGGAGCAAAAAGGAGAACCCATTGTCCTTCATAAAGCGAACAGGGTCGGCGCTTTCCCAGGTATTAATGCCTACAACCACGACGCCCTTTTTTCGATACTCTTCGTGGAGCTTTTGGAGAGTGGGCATCTCTTGGCGGCAAGGACCGCACCAGGTCGCCCAGAAATCCAGAACGACGAGTTGACCTTTTAGGTCCTGCAGGGAATAGTGCTTGCCGCTTGCGTCCTGAAGGGTCCAGCCTGGAGCTGTGCTGCCCACAACAAGTCCGGGCGCGTTAGGATGAGCCGGCAGCTCGTATTTCTTTACGGAAAAGCCTTCCGGCGCATCAACGACGAACTGAGTCCGATCAATTACCGGATTAGCGTCAACGCCTGTCAGAGTCAAGACCTGTGTGATTTCCTGGTTGGGCAAGCCGAACCCAACATTTTGCACTTTCCGAGGAAGAAAGTCATCCACACCCAAGAACCAAAAACATTCTTTACGGGACGTATCTCCAGAATATCCAATCTGGACGATATGACAATCAACGCCTCCGACAATTGCCTTGCCTGAATACTTGACCTTCCCTGCCTTCAGGACATCATCAAACGGACCTGGTTCTCTCAATTCCGCTGGGATGAGAGCGAAGACATTGCGCAGAAGGTATTTTCCCGATTGATCCGGGTCATTTACGAAGACGGTCTTTTCTTTTTCTCCGATATTCATGACTTTTTGTCCATCATAGACAACCTTGTACGAAGCGGATGCTTTGGGGGATTTATTCAGAGGTTTTGGACTTTGAACACTGAGCTTCCCGCCGAAGAACCGATCTTCCGGCTGCCGGACGAACGTCACATCGGCTTGGTTTGGCGTTAATATAGCATCCATATCCCCGTACTTAATCGTCCCGATCACATAGTATTCAGCGTGGTATGAGATGGAATGGAGATTTTCGATTGCGGCCTTGGACTTCGTGAGGATTTCCCTGGGGTCAGGAAGCTGCCCCAATACTAGGGTCCTCGCTGATAAGAATAGCAATGTCCCAATTAATGAGGCGCGCAAAATCTTCCTGTTCCCCTTTAAACAATGCCGGTCATAAACGCATTTTGTCGTTGCCATGCTGACACTCTCCCTGCCTCCCGATTATATTCCTCTGGATGGTCAGGCTCAAGATATCCGTTTCGCCCGTCTCTCCGCCCGCTTGCTGGTCGAACGGAGGCAGGGCTGGTATTAGAGGTGGTATTAGACTTTGGCTTCAGCAAATAACTCGTTAATGGTGTCGGCACATATCCGGAGCATTTGTACTGACCAGGGAGCATTCATCGGACTTCCATGTGCGATAAGGTTTCGCAGATCAGGGATTGTCTCGGGTGCCAACTTGTCCTGTAGGAACCCTTTTGCTAGAGCCTCTTCCAGTATCGGCCGGAGATTGCACTTAGCCTCATCCGGCTTGCTCAATCTTATTCTCAATGCCATCTCAATAGTTGCATAAGCTTTAAAGCACATAAGATCCCGCGGATCGACGACTCACGGCTGGCCGAGATCTTTGCCCCCGAGGTGTTGGCGATGCTTGTCGGCCGGGAGCTTCTGAGCCCGGAATGGGGCGAGAGGATTCTCGCCTGGCGGCATACCGGCTTCAACGTCCACAGCCTGGTGAGGGCCAAAACTAGAGGAGAGGCCGAGCCGGTGGGAAAGTACATGATCAGGCCGCTCCTTTCCCTGGAACGCCTCTCCCTCGGTGAAAAGGAAGGCCGGGTCTGCTACCGATATGGGAAAGGCGCAGGAGAGCTGGAGACGATGGACTATCTGGAGCTCATCGCCCGGGTGACCTCCCACATCCCCGACAAGGGCCAAGTCATGGTCCGGTACTACGGCCTCTACGCCAATGCCCATCGGGGAAAGATCAAGAAGGCGAGCCTGGCGGCTTTTCCTCTGTGGATTGTTGAGGACAAGCTCCGGCCCATCCCCTCCAAAGGCTGGGCCGAGATGATCCGGAAGGTCTATGAGGTTGACCCGATGGTCTGCCCTCATTGCGGCGGCAAGATGAAGGTCATCGCTTTCCTCACGGACTACTCCGTAGTGGACAGGATCATCAATCACCTGAAGCTGACATTTGCCGCCGAGAGGCCCCCTCCGCCTCATATCGCCTATCAGGAAGTCCTGATGGCTGCTGAGTCATCGGCCGAATATCTTTCATGATTTTCTTCTTGCCCGGAAGGAGAGGTCCGGCGCTTTTTGGCTTCTCGGCAGCTTTTTGACCCGCCATCAGCATTCCCCGACTTAATTTGACATCCCACGAGCCGCAATTTATACTCCCTGAGGACGACCGGAGGGGAAAATTGTCACGAAGAGGCTCGCTCGGCCGGCCCAGCCAAAAAGGAGATTCTTATAAACCTGACCGGCTTCCAGGAGACGTTTACTGGGCTCACCCCGGAGGCCAAAAGCGAGGTTATGAGCTTTATGCTAAAGGGGGCGGTGCTCCGGGAGGGGGAATTACAGGCAACCTGGCACGAGCCGTTTGCGACCCTTTTCCAGATGAGCCGACTCGTTATAAAAAATGACAAGTGGGGTCCGTCTAAAAACTCTTTTATAACCTACCTACAGACTAATTCCCTCGCCCCGCTGCTCCCGCAGCTCGAACGGACGCTCACTAAAACACTACCATCTGAAAGAGGAGACTATGCTTACACGAGCCAATCCGAACATCCTGCCAAAGGGTCTCAAGCTCAAAGCCGTCCTTCTCACCACCGACGGCGGCAAGAGCTGGACCGTCCTCAGGCAGCACTATTTGACACGGCTAGATGGATGGGTTATATGTCCGGTATGTTAAAGATCATTGATTATTCCGCGCCTCACCGCAAGGTGGCCTTTGTCATTCCCAAGTCACTGACGTTGGACTCTCCACTAGGCTCCTCGGCACCCCTCATGGAGGTCAATGACATCACCGTGCGGCAACGATATATTGCCGATATGCTCACGCAGAGAAATTCGTCGCTTCGAGCGGCTATGCGACACGGCGCGGAAAAAGGAAACTTCTAATTCTCAGGGGCGCGTTTTCCGTGAAGTTGCGGACCATGGGCAAACGCACGCTGACCCTGATCATGGGCTTGGTGCTCGTTGCGGCATCGGATTTGAACGCGGCCCAAACACAAACGACACCTGCCTCCAAGCCCAAGGCGGCAGGCCAACGACAGTCAACCGACGTCAAAGGCCTCGACCCGCTCTATCAGGATTTTCTCAAGCTCGCCGCATATATCATCAGCCCCAAGGAAAAGGAAGTCTTCCTCGAGCTAGCGACCAACCGCGACCGCGACATCTTCATCGAAGACTTCTGGAAGCTCCGCGACCCTACCCCGGGCACTCCCGAAAACGAGTATAAGGAAGAAATTGCCCGGCGGTTCGACCATGCCAACAAAAGGTTCTCGGAAACGCGTCCAGGTTGGATGACCGACCGCGGGAGGATTTACATGATCCTGGGCGAGCCTAACAGCTACGACCGCTATCCGGGGACATCGGGGATAGTCCCCTGCGAAGTCTGGTACTACTACACCGACGGAACCAAGGATCTTCCCACCCATTTCGGGTTGATCTTCTATCAGGAAAAGGGCGGCGGAGGGTATAAGTTGTACGACCCATTTGTGGACGGGCCCAAATCGTTGATCGAGCCCATGGCCAGCTTCCGCACCCTGGACCCGACCGACTACGAAACCCTCAATGACACCATCCAGAAGCTTGCTCCGGCCCTGGCCGATATATCGATATCGCTCATCCCGGGCGAGTTCGGCTTCGGCTTCCAGCCTACCTCACGGAGTACGGAGCTTCTCGCAAGCATTTTCCAAACGCCCTTCAAGGGCCTCAATCTGACCTATGCCACGCACTTCTTCGATTACAAGGCCCTGGTCAGTACGGAATACCTGACGAACTACATCGAAAGCGACGGCCTGGCGACCGTCATCCGGGACCCCGTCCTCGACCTGTCCTTCGTCCATTTTTCTGTCTTTCCCCAGAAGCTATCCCTGGACTTCTACGCTCCTAAGGACCAGTACTATTGCAATTTCAAGGTGGACGTCAGCCTGCGCTGCGGTGAGACAGTTGTCTATCAGTACGCTAAGGAATTTGCCCTCTACTTCCTACCGTCCGATATCGAGCGAATCCGCCAAAACGGTATCGCCCTGGAGGATACCTTCCCGGTCAACGAAGGGCAGTACATGCTGGCCATCCTGGTCCAGAATTCCGTAGCAAAGGAATTCACGGTCTTCGAACGATCTATCAGCGTTCCCAAGGCGGGCGGCCCTCCTTATCTCAACGGTCCCTTCCTGGGCTATAAGGTGAGGACCTTCCCAAACGATATCCTTATCCCCTTCAAGACCCTGGACCGGAAGCTCGTCGTGGATCCCAAGATGTCTTTCGGAATGGGCGATGAGATCGATGTCATGTTTTCCGTGGTGGACCTGCCCGAGGACCTTTGGCGGAACGGCGAGGTCGACCTGAATGTAAAGGGCCTGAGCAGGATCCCGGTGCTTAAGAATTATATGCTGCGCCTCACCGACTCCCCCTATAGCAGGGTATTGTGCTTGATTAAGACGATCGCCGCGGCGGAACTCATCCCGGATTATTACGAGCTCACCCTGAGCCTCATGGGGGCGGATAAGAAAGTCCTAGACGAGAAGAGCACGCAATTCGTCATTTCGCCAGAGAACGCCGTCGCTCATCCGGTCGCCAACGCCAAGGGCTTTTCCCTGTCCAACAAGTTTCTCCTCTACTACCAGCTGGCGCGCCAGAGCGACAAGATGAACATCAACGACCAGGCCGAAGCCGGCTACGCCAAGGGATTTTCGATGAACCCGAGCTACAAAGAAGGCGTCGGCGAATACGCCCGCTTCCTGCTCAAGGTGCATCTGTTCGACAGGGCTCTGGCCGTCGTCGAGAGCCTCAAGGGCGTCGAGCCGAGCCGATACGATTACTTCCAGATCAAAGGCATGGCCGATATGGGCAAGGGCAATTATGCCGGCGCTATCAACAACTTTCTCGAAGCCACCAAGGTCTACAATAGCGACCCTGTCCTGCTCAACGCTCTCGGCTTCTGCTTTCTCAAGACCAATCAGAAGGACCAGGCTTTGAACGCCTACAAGGCCTCGTTGAAAGTGAACGATAAGCAGGAGAGCATCAAGAAGATCGTCGAGGCTCTGGAAAAGAAATAAGATACTAGACGGGCTTAATCCGCCGGGAAAAAGCAGACACAATTCTCTCCGTGTGCTAAACATGTGTACCAATTGGCAACTTTTGCAGTCTTATAAACCTTCGTCAAATTAGACGTCTGGATGATGGCGCCATCCGGCGCCACCGGGGTTATCTCAACTCGGTTTGAAAAACGTCCCTGCGTAAAAAAAAAGCCCCGTCCCGATCGTTCGGGACGGGGCCGTGGCGTGTTTCTATTCGTACGCCGTTAGAACTGGAAGCGGACGCCGAACCTTATAATTCGCGGGTTCAGGATTTCATTGAGCTGGTTAAAAGTGGGATCGGGGACAAAAGTGTTTTCAGCGGCATCAGGATAGATGTAATAGGTTCCGTGAACTTTCTGCTCTCTCCGGTTCACGGTCCCGCTGTTCAGGAGGTTGAACGCGTCCGCCATCAGGTAGATCCTGCCCGTGTCTCCCAATTTGAGCAGCTTTTCGAGTCTCAGGTTCATCAGGAATATCGTGGGCAAGCGCTCCGACCCGAAAGGAACCATTTCGATATAGTTATCGTTGCTCAAGGGATTGGGGAGTCTGTAGTCGACAATATAGAAGGCCTCATCCTGGATATAGCCCGGCCTGGCAATCATCGTCGCGCTGATATTCACATCATAAGGAAGCTGATAGAGTCCCGCGGCCTTGAACATCCAAGGCGTATAGACATATTGGTCGATCTTGCCGCTGCCCCCACCGAAACTGGGCGAATAGACGCTCCCTTCGTAAGCCCAATTGTTGGTCGGATCCAGGGGATTATAGGGCCACCACCAGGTCTGGTTCGCGTTCAGGATCCCGTTTTTGCCGAAATGTGAGGCCTGGGTCTGAAGGGTGAAGCTTGCATTCAGCATCCACCTGTTGGACAGCCTTTTTGTCGCGACGAGGTCCAATCCCCAATAGACATTGTTCGCCTCCGGCTGTGGCTTCAAGAATGTCCAAGGTGAATAGGCCGTGGCTTCTGCGGTCTGATAATACCAATCGTGGTCCTTAGCCCCTTTGGTGTCTCCGATGCCCGGAATGTTGGCAGGAGGTGTGCCAGCAGAAACGTACCAACTCGCGTTCTGAATGTCGCCCGTTTCAGGGAAGTATTTGAGATACCATCTGAAGTGATTGTACTTACGGTAGGTGCCGCTGACTTGAACACTGAAATCCGGCAGGAGTTGCCTCTCCAAGGTGATAATGGCTTCGTAGGTGCGGGAAGAACCGGCGTTCTTATCCACGAGTGTGTAGGGCGCCGAAGTTTGCGTCGGATTCAGGGGATCATAGCCGCTCCAAAAAACGCCGGCCGCGTCCGCATAATTGCCGACGAAGCCGCCGGCGTCATCAAAAACGCGGTAAGGGGCATAATCCGAAATCGTATGCCAGTAGAGCTCCTTGAAATCGACGATGCCGTCACCGTTGTCCTGCCACCAGAAGTTAGTATTCCCCCCCGTGCCGCCGAGCTGCCAAGCGGTCGCTTCATAGTTGGGCATGTAATCGCCGTAGGAGGCAAGGCTTATTTTAGCCACGGTTTTTCCGTTGCCTGCGATATCCCATGTCACGCCCAGCCTTGGGGACCAGGTTGTCCAGATAAATTTGCTCCCGTCGGAGGCCAAGGTGGGGACCGCGGGGACGTTTAAGGGAGGAAGAAAATTATTCAGGATATCGGTCGTCTGCGAGTCGACGTTATTTATCCAAGCGGGGTTACCCTTATCCACCGCTGTGATCGTGTATGTCCCCATGCACGGAATCTGCCGATCATACCGTAGCCCCAAGAGGAAGTTGAACCGGCCGGCAGTTATGGTATCGCTCAGGAAGGCCGCAAACTGTTTGGAGCCATAAGAGCTGTTCGTAGATCGGTACATATAAAATCGTTTGAAATTCGGGTCGGTAGGGACATCCGGAGTTCCATCACCATTGAAATCCACAGTTGGAGTATTATAGTTTTCATTCACCTTGATATTTCCGGTAAACGACCCCTGTTCAGCCGGCATCGCACTATGCTTTTGATAGTCAACACCCAACTTGATTTCGTGAAGGACTCCGAACAACTTGTCGTTAAAATAGTTGGCCGTAAAGCCGAAAGTATTATCTTTATTGACGCCCCACCAAGTGGAGAAGGAATCGAAATATCTCCCGAGGGTCACGTCGTAAATAGCCAGTTTGTTTTTGTCGGGGTCCATTACAGTGACGTGCCCTCCAGAATTATCCATCCAGGAATACTTGGCCGACAAAAAGAGATTATCTCCAATCGTGTGTTCGTCCTGGATTTTTAGAAGAGGGACTCCGAAATTATAGGCCGGCAGCTGGATAATTCCCTGAGGATTGGCGGGGGATTGGCCGCCGCCGTACTTATATTTTTCGTTCCCACTGATCAAAACTTCCAACCGGTTTGCGGGAATGATCTGCAGGTTGAGCTTGGCCGCTAGGTGAGTCAGGGTGGTGTCGTCCCGGTTAGCATAAATGGTGGTGGTCTTGATGTCCTCCTCTCCATAGGATCCCCAGAACCAGGCCTTATCCTTTAGGATCGGAAATCCCAGGTTAACGCCGTAATCCCGGTTTCTTATGATCTTGTTGATACCCGGGAGGCCCTCGGCTTTGAGCGCATCCGTGACATTGTTGGACTGAAAATTCTGGTCGGTCAGATAAAACCTGCCACCTATCTCAAGTTTATTCCCACCCCTTTTGGTCACCAGGTTGAGGCTAACGCCGGCGGTCCGCGACATGACATCGGCGCCGCCGGTCGTGATATTCATTTCTTCATAGGCATCCATGTCATAATAAATGTTCGAGGACCCCGGGGAACCCGCGGCGGTAATTTCAACGCCGTCCATAGTAAAGATGTTTTGATCACGCCCTGCCGCGCCTTTAGCTGCAAACAAAGACTGATGGCCGGATTCGTTACCACCGATATTCTCTCTGTCGATAGTCACACCCGGGGCCATCTGGATGAACACCCACGGATCTCTGGCCGAGGGGAGCGACTGTATGAGATCTTGAGTTACGTTCATGCCCACGGCCACCTTTCTAGCATCGACGACAGGTCTTTCAGCCGTCACCGTGACTTCCTGATTAATGGCTCCGGCTGTCATGACAAGTGTTACATCAACATTCCCTCCGACCTCAATGATGATGTTGTCTTTGATCGTGGTTTTAAATCCTTGCAGCTCGGCCCTGAGCACATAGTCTTTTGCGGGCGAAAGCGAAAGAAATCTAAAAAGCCCGGCCGATGATGTCACCGACGTTACGGGCGCTGTCAGACGGCCGGTCAACGTCACATTCACTCCGGGTAGGATCTCGCCCGTATCGTCAATGACTTTGCCATAGATATTCCCGGTCCTGACCTGGGCAGCCACCGGGACTGCCAGCAACAAAACAAACACGAGAAAAAATACATTGCGCATGTTCAAACCCTCCTTCAAATCAAAGGAACCATCTTCTTAACCCTTTATAAACTATATATAAAGCCCTATCTGCGACTTGTCAAGGAATAAATTTGAGAAAGACGCCCGAGGCCGACTAGTTGGAGTTTGATCCCCGTTTCTGGTTAGTTCTGTCGGCAAGTTCTTGAATCCCGGGAACCTACGATCCCAGGGTTTTCCAGAGTAAACGCTTAAAGAGGACGGATCGCGCAATTCGAGGTGCTATTCCCAGGTCCGGGTCCCGACGGCCAGGTCAATGAGTCTGGACCGTGGCTGGCTGTTTGCCGTTCCTGCTGAAATTGTTGTCAGGGCGATGCTGACGGAGAAATATATATGAAGCCACTCCTCTTTATATTACTTGATTTTTTTCATTTTGGAGAAACTTTAATTCGTTACAAAAAAAAGTTTGTCAAACCCGCTGGCCTTGACTACGGCGCCCGCGCCATCAAACAAAAGACGCGGGAACGGACGTCATTTCTTGAAGGTAATTTTCATGACGTAAGCATAATCGCAGGGCTTCTTTTCCGGCAGACGGATCTTCAACCCCTCCCCGTCCCTTTCCCACCTCAGCGATCCGGCAGCTCCCAGAAGGCGCAGGTCAACGATCTTATTCAATTTCTGTCCGGTGGATAGCGACCGGACTGTTATCATCTGTCCTCCGTCCAGCCAGTCCAGCCCGATCACGTAGAGCGCATCACCCTTGGTCGTGAACCGGAAATCCCGGGAGGTGAAGGCCTCCTTGATCTCCTCGGAATACTCGTCCTTGACGGACGTCGGGCCCTCGCCGTAAGTCCGCCAGGGCCGCGTGCCGTGGATGGCCTCTCCGTTGACAGCCATCCATTTTCCCATTTCTGAAAGGATCCTCTCCGACGGAGCGTCAAGGGTTCCGTCGGCCATCAACGGGATGTTCAGCAGGAGGTTGCCATTCTTGGACACGATGTCGGCGAGCATGTCGATGACGTCGTTCCGCGTCACATACTTCCCGCCCCTCTCGTAGAACCAGGGCCCGTTGATGGACGTGTCCGTCTGCCAGGGTTCGGGCTTGATGCCCTCGAGCTTGCTGCGCTCGAGGTCCTGTACGCACATCCCTTCCTGGTACGCCCCGGAGACCTTGGTCTTCTTGAGGTTGAGGACGGCCTCCAGCCTACCGTTATGCCATTTCTGGTTCTCGTTGTAGAAATGGGCCACCAACGGCAGCCCGACGTCGACATAGGGGATGCCGCCGTCAAAATAGAGCAGATCGGGGTGGTATTTGTCGATCAGGTCCTCAGTCCTGATGAACCAGATTTTCCTCCAGGACTCGGGGGCGTTCTTAGGAAGATAAGGCCACTCCATTCCTTCGTCGTTCTTTTGACAGTAAAGATCGGAATATTGCGGGTCGGCCCCGTCGTACGGGACGCCCGCCAGGGGGCCTGTCTTGTCGCTGCCCTTGCTGGTATTGAACCAGCTGAGACTCCGGTCCATGTGCGTAGACACCCCGAACCTTAGGTCGTTCGCCAATATGGCCTTCCTCCACAGGCCGATGATGTCTTTTTTGGGGCCCATCTTGACGGCGTTCCATCGTTGATAGGTTGAATCCCAGAGATCGAAATTGTCGTGGTGGACGGCCACTGGGACAACATACCTGGCGCCGGCTTGCTTGAAGAGCTGGACTAGGTGGTTAGGGTCAAAGTTTTCCGCTTTCCAAACCGCGATGAGGTCTTTGTAGCCGAACTTGGACGGATGCCCAAACGTTTTGACATGGTACTCATAGGCGCTGTGACCCTGAATATACATATTACGGCCGTACCAGCCGTCCACAGCCGCGACAGAAGTCGGCCCCCAGTGCAGGAAGATGCCGAGTTTGGCGTCGCGGAACCACTCGGGGCACCGGTATTGGCCTAGGGATTCCCAGCTCGCTTCGAAGGTTTGGGCAGAGGAAGCGGGGGGAACGGCGGCGGTAAACAAAACCAGCAGAATTGCCGTCAAGGGGCTTTTTTGATGGTTCAGCATAATCCTCTCCTTTGTGAAGGCTAGGCATCCCGAAAAAAATTCTTCTTTTTCCGTATAATTGCACAAAAAGAATGCGCCGATCTCGCGGCGATGTCAATGGATTAATGGGCCAGGACTTCCCCCATTTTTTTATGAATCGAAGAGTTTCGGTTGGGCTGGTATCGGACATTGCTGCTCCCAGAGTTTCTTCAGTCCCTGGGTCTAACTGTAGAGAAACTGCCTGATCCCATCGGCCAGGGCGTAGAGCCGGAAGTCGGGGATGCCGAAGACACGCCTCGAGGCTCGAAGGACGTGGCAAGCCAGCACGCGGAGCTTCATCCGGAGTCCCAAGTATACGGCGGCAAAATAGGCGGCGGCCGTCACCAGCACTATCAGGGCTTGCTGCCGGTGATAGGTCAGACAGCGGATATCCTCCTGCCGATAACTCTGCTTGACGAACCGGATGACGTCCTCGATACGCCAGCGGGTGATGTAGGAGGCAACCACATGCCAGACAGACTTCCGGCTGCGGCGGAAAGGGAGGTTGGCCAGGATCATCAGCGGCTCTTCCCCGAATCTCCTGACCACCACCAGGGTCAACTCTTCTCTCACCACCGTCTCGTAAAACAGCATCGGGCAGCTGCGAGCTAAATTGACAGCCGGGCCTCGCCCTGCGACCGTCCTCAATCCCCGATCCCCACGGACACGGATCAGGAACCGGAGCCTCCGATCCAGCAGATAATCAAAGACATAGTCCCGGTCTCCGCCCCGGTACGTGCGAAAGGCCTTGGACGGCCGATAGGATTTCTATTTACGGCGTAAACCTTCCTCGTATAAGGTTTTAGTGAACTCAAAAACTTCACCTGATGGGGTGATCTGCTCCCCGGATCTTGGTCCATTCCGGATGCAACTTTCTTGCTAAAATCAGGCATTCAGAAAGGAGTTCGGGATGAAGAAGAAGTTTACGGAAGCTCAGATCGTCTTTGCCCTGCGACAAGCGGAGACGGGCACCCGGGTGGCTGAGGTCTGCCGGAAGATGGGGATCGCGGAGATGACGTTTTACCGCTGGAAGCGCAAGTATGGGGGCCTCGGGGTTTCGGAGCTTCGGCGTTTGAGGCAGCTCGAGGAGGAGAACAAGCAGCTGAAGCGGATGGTGGGAGTCTCGATAAGCAGATGCTCCAGGATGTTCTCTCAAAAAAATTCTGAAGCCAGCCCAGATGAGGGAGCGGGTGGGACATCTCGAGGAAGCCTATTGGGTGAGCGAACGGCGGGCCTGCCGGGTCATCGGGATCTGCCGCTCATCGCATCGGTATCGCTCCCACCGCAGGGACGACCGGGCCCTGCGGCTACGGATCGTAGAGATCGCGGAGACGCGGGTTCGGTACGGGTATCGGCGGGTCCATGTTGTTCTTCGGCGCGAGGGCTGGCGCGTCAATCATAAGCGGACTTACCGGATTTATTGCGAGGAGGGGCTGACTTTGGCCTGGCCTACCTCCTCCACCATGTCTCGCCGCTGTTCATGATGTGCGACCTCCACGACGTCGGGGTCTCCGTCGGCGACAACCTGACGGGCGAGTCCCTTCCGCCTCGGGACATCCCCCGCCGGATCGCCACTTTCGACGAGAACCCGGTCTTCATCGAGCCCAACTTCGAGCCCAATATCTTTATCTATGACAACTTTCCCGGCGGCATCGGGTTGAGTCCGGCCCTGTTCGACCTGGAGAAGGACCTCCTCAGGCACGGCCTGAAGACCATCAACGTCTGCCCCTGCCAGGAAGGCTGCCCCTCGTGCGTGGGTCCATCCCGGGAGACGGGGAGGCAGGCCAAACAGGTGGCGCAGGAGATTCTGAGGGGGCTTCTCGAAGAATAGGAAGCGGCTTACACATTACGCTCTTCTCATCGCCTGCCGTTTCCACTTCCCTCCATCGGGCGGATATTCTACAAGTACAATCGCCGGTTTCTGGGGTCACTCTGCCGCTGCGCTCTGCGCTCATTGACCCGTTATTTCGAGGTTTTAACCGGGAGCGAGCTTATGCCCGGGGTTATCGCGGCCATTCAGACATTTGGCGACCGGATCAATCTCCACCCCCACCTCCATTTTCTGGTGACCGAGGGCGGAGTGGATGAGGCCGGGGTCTTCCACATGATCCCTCGGATAGACGACTCGCGACTGGCAGAGTTCTTCGCCCGCGAGGTTCTCGCCGATCTTGTCCGTAAGGAACTTCTGAGCCCGGAATGGGCGGAACGTTTGCTTTCCTGGCGGCACACGGGGTTCAATGTTCACAGCCGGGTCCGGGCCAAGACCAGGCACGAGGCCGAGCGGGTGGGTAAATACATGATCCGCCCGCTTTTATCCCTGGAGCGCCTCTTCCTCAATGAAAAGCGAGCCCAGGTCGGCTACCGTTATGGGAAAGAGGCCAAAGATCTGGAGTGGATGGACTACCTGGAGTTCATCGCCCGGGTGACCTCGCATATTCCTGACAAGGGCCAGGTCACGGTGCGATATTATGGCCTCTACGCTAATGCCCATCGGGGCAAGATCAGGAAGGCAGGTCAAGCCGCTGTCCCTCTCCTGACTATGGAGGAGGAGCTCCGGCCCATCCCCTCCAGGGGTTGGGCCGAGATGATCCGCAAAGTCTATGAAGTGGACCCGATAGTCTGCCCCGAGTGCGGCGGACAGATGAAGATCATCACTTTCCTCACGGACTACTCCGTAGTGGACAGGATCATCAATCACCTGAAGCTGACATTTGCCGCCGAGAGGCCCCCTCCGCCTCATATCGCCTATCAGGAAATTCTGGTGGCCGCTGAGACCTCCACGGAATAGTTATCGTGATCTTCTCTTTGCCCGGGAGGAGAGGTCCGGCTGATTTCCGGCGCTTCTTGGCTTGTCCGCGACCGGCTGGCCTCTTTCGACCGGTTTCAGCTCAATTTGACAAGGGGCGATTCCCTGATTTACCATCCCCACCGATGGGGTGAGGCAAAGTCGGCGCATGAATACCCATTTTGCCAGGGCGGCAAAAAAACGAATTTCTTATCCTTAAACTTCAAGTGATCTATGATCCTCTCCGCCATGGAATAGCAATAGAAACGCCACGGAACATGGACATTATTTTCTTTGCCTTACGTTTTTGCGTTGCTTCCTACACACGGTAGAAGTCACAGGTTCAAATCCTGTATCGCCCATTCCTTCATTATCAAGCACTTGCGCCATCGAGTCCTCACTCCCTTTTTGAGGTTGTAGCGCAAGCAGGGCAGAACTTAACACACGCACCGGTGTAACAGATTTTGCTTGATAGCACATAAAAACCCTTCCGTTGGGCTTTCCCCTGACCCCCGAAATGATCAAGTTTCACTTCCGGTGCTTCATCCGTTCGCTCAGTAAATAGATGTTTCCTTCCTCATCGAGGCTTGCCTTTCAGAATTAAAGAAAAGCTTGACAAACGATACGGAAGGGAGACAATATGAAAAAGGAAAGGAGCGGGATCAACTTATTAGCCCGCTAGGGTGATTCTATCTGGTTCCATTTCCTGACCCAGCTGGAAGTTTTGCCAGACTCCGGCAGGGGGTGGATAGGAATGGAATGGGCAGGGAAAAATCTTCATTGTAAACACGGGGGTGCCTTTTTGCATCTGTGGGAGTGGCGCGCGGCCGAGGCGGCGAGGGGTCATGGAAAGGGTCAGGTACAAAATAGGTATTCGTCTTTTTGCTTGTTGGTTCTAGTCA
>Ga0315277_10006126_pt1 | contig 15812 bp, 12 predicted proteins | sample YL17G05_15_MG_FD_203695 | JGI IMG/M metagenome (GOLD analysis project Ga0315277, IMG submission 203695) | Sediment microbial communities from Yellowstone Lake, YNP, Wyoming, USA - YL17G05_15 | ecosystem: Environmental > Aquatic > Freshwater > Lake > Sediment | place: USA: Wyoming | collected...
TTATTGTCATTATCGTTCTTGTCGTGCTGGTGATATTAGGTGTCGGCGGCTATTTTCTCTGGAGGTCCTATGGCAGTAAGCTCTTTGGCGCAAAAACTTCTCCATCGCCAAGCGTCAGTCCATCCCGAACAATGAGCGTATCGCCATCGGTTGTGCCAAGTCCCGTAGCTTCTCTTTCCACCAGCAAAGTTATTTCTGGCGATTATGTTATCAGCGATTCTGATACGCGCCTGATAACAGAAGCAGAAATACGAAATTTAACCCCTTGGCAATTGAAGGTCGCTCGAAACGAGATTTACGCCCGCCACGGACGACCATTTGTACACAAAGACCTCCAATGCTATTTTGCCACCAAGTCCTGGTATAAAGTTGATGAAGGTTTTACGGAATCTTCCTTATCGGTTATAGAAAACAAAAATATTGCCACGATCAAAGCTTACGAAGAAAAAATCAATAGCCCGATGTTGGCAAAAGATACTGGCTGCTAAGAAGGATTTATGGCAAAACCAACAACTTATGCAACTCCTATCTGTCTAGTGCTGACTTTGCTGACCATTATTGGCCTTGTTATTGGGCATCTAAACCATAGCGCCTTGATTATTATAATCTTTCTTTTACCAACGGTTGCTTACGAGGCTTATCGCACTGAAGGCGAAACAACTCGTTGGGCTTCTTGGGTACTGCTCTTTTTGATTATTGCCGAACTGATAATGATAATATTTAAGATTAATTTTGATTTAGCGAGCCTCTCTTTTCAGAACTATGCTTATGTGGGCGGTTATTTTGTGCCGCTGGGTGATGTTAAAATTATCGCTCCAGGAGTGATGGCAGTTCTATCCTTAATCCTTTTTTTCCGAACTATCGGCAAATATACCAAATGGCTTTCAGTTTTAATCTTTGCGAGTTCTTTTGCCATTGTTTACACTCTAGACCCAAATATCTTTAAGTCTTTTTTGAGCTCGAGTATCATTCAAGGGCTATTTAATTTTGGCAACTTTTAATTTGTGTTTAGAACTCATTTTGGTATATTTAGATTAATGATTATAAAAATTAGTAACCGAGAACTTATTGAGGAACTCGTTGGCGAGCCGAAAGAATATCCCAAATACACTTCGCAAATTATTAACCTTGCCAACCGAAATTCTCAAGGGACAAGACCTCCGGTAGTTGGCCAGCTGTCTAATTTAATCCAAGAATGTCCTGAAAAGACCTATGAGGGATGGAAAAAGTGGTATTTATCTCGATATCCCAATTCTATCGATAATGCGGTCCAAAAGATTGCCAATATGGTAGCCAATTTGAGGAACGCAATGGAACAGATAGATGAGGAATTGGTTAAAAAATGGGTTGAGGATTTGGTTTTAGAAAAAACTTATGTAGGTTTACGTTTTCATGAGGCCATTCTTAAAAAAGTGAGCACGATGAAAAATTTAAATTATCGCTTGGCCGATTCCGACGAAGAATCTCAAGGCATTGATGGTTTTATTGGCGATATACCGATATCAATTAAACCTGTGACCTATAAAACAAAAGATTCTTTAGTTGAAGAATTAAAGGGTAAAATCATTTTCTATAATAAAACTAAAACTGGCCTGCAAATTGATACAGGCGAACTTATGGAAGGGTGAAAATGTCGACAAATCACAAAATCATCATCGGTGACTCCCGACATATGAGAGAAGTTCGAGATGCCTCCGTCCATCTTATTGTAACTTCCCCGCCTTATTGGCAGATAAAAGATTATGGTATTAAAAAACAGATAGGTTTTAATGATAGTTACGAAGAATACATCGGCAAACTTAATACTGTTTGGGCAGAATGTTACCGCGTTTTACATCCGGGTTGTCGATTGTGTGTAAACATCGGTGATCAGTTTGCCAGAGCAGTCACCTATGGACGATATAAGATTATTCCGATAAGGGAAGAAATTATAAGATTTTGTGAATCTATAGGGTTTGACTATATGGGCGCAATCATTTGGCAAAAGAAAACGACAATGAATACGACAGGCGGCGCTTCAATCATGGGCTCTTTCCCATATCCGAGAAATGGTTTAATAGAGATTGATTATGAATTTATATTATTATTCAAGAAGTTAGGAGAGGCTCCTAAAGTTTCGTTACCGCAAAAAGAAAACTCAATATTATCGAAACAAGAGTGGCGAAGGTATTTTACTGGACATTGGAATTTTGCCGGAGAGAAACAAAATGGAGGCCATATCGCCGTATTCCCAGAAGAATTGCCCAAGAGATTAATAAAAATGTTCAGTTTTGTGGGCGAGACCGTATTAGATCCTTTTTTGGGAAGCGGTACCACTACCAAAGTGGCTAAAGACGCCGAAAGAAACTCGATAGGCTACGAGATAAATGAAAAATACTTGTCAATTATTAAACAAAAAGTTGGTATCAATAAACCCTCTATTTTTGAAAAAAAATCTAATTTTGAAATTATTTTTATGGAAAAGGTAAAAAAACCCATTAAAACGATAAATAAGGTCAAGAAACAAAAGAATGGGATTGATAATAGAATAAATGACCCAGATTATTGGAAATTTCTGAGGCAAGCCAAAGGTTATCCTGTTAGATAGCAGTTGTTTTTTGTTCTCATTTTCGTTAGTTTAGGATTATGGACGAAGTAGAAGAAATTAAACGGCGGATAGATATCGTTGACCTTATTTCGAGCTATCTGACGCTTAAAAAGGCTGGCTCGAATTACAAGGCGATTTGTCCGTTTCATCAAGAAAAAACGCCTTCTTTTATGGTTTCGGCGGAAAAACAGATTTTTAAGTGTTTTGGCTGTGGGGAGGGCGGCGATATTTTCACCTTTACGGAGAAGATGGAGAATTTGGAATTTCCTGAAGCGCTGCGACTGTTGGCAGATCGCGCCGGGGTCGAGCTTAAGCGACGAAGTTTTAAACCAGAAGAGGGGAAAGACCGAAAGACCAAACTCTATCAAATAAACGACTTATCGGCGCGAGTATTTCATAAGATATTAATTTCACATCCGGCCGGTAAAATCGCTCTCGAATATCTCAAAAAGAGGGGAATATCTTCAGAGACAATGAAAGAATTTATGATTGGTTACGCGCCCGCCTTCGCTAAAGCTACGGCGGGCAAGCCTTCTTATCTAACTAAATTTTTAATGCAGCGGGGTTTTACTGAAGAAGAAATAAAAAATGCTGGTAGCCCGGACCGCTTTTTCAAACGGATTATTTTTCCTATCCGTAACCGTCTCGGACAGACGATTGCTTTTACTGGCAGAGTTTTAGATCCGAAGCAAGAACCAAAGTATCTGAATACACCAGACACGATCATCTTTCATAAAGGTACGGTTCTTTATAATCTTGATCAGGCACGCGGCGCCATCAAACAGCAAAATGCGGTGATTGTGGTTGAGGGTCAGATGGATGTGATCGCCTCCCACCAAACCGGCGTACAAAATGTCGTGGCTAGTTCTGGTACGGCGCTGACAGCCGATCATTTGCAAATTCTCTATCGCTACACCCCAAACATTAACTTCGCCTTTGATTCTGATTCTGCGGGGCTTATAACTGCCAAGAAAGCATATGAGATGGCAATAACTCTTGGCTTTAATGTCAAAATGGTTTTGCTTGAGGATTATAAAGATCCGGGTGAAATGATTGCGGCCAATCCGCCGGCTGGCGGACCGAAATTGTGGCAGGAAGCAGTAACAAAGGCCGTTCCCGTTATCGATTGGTATTTTGAGATAGCATTTCAGAAAACAGAAAATAGAAAAGAGAAAATAGAATTGACCTCTCAAGAAAAAAAAGAGATCGCCAAGGAAATATTACCAATTATCAAAATTATCCCGGATTCAATCGAACAAGCACATTACATCAACTTATTAGCAAAGCGTTTGGGCGTTAATGAAGATATTGTTTTTGATGCCCTCTCGAAAGTTAACCAGCAAAAAAGAGATAAACCAAGAGAGGCAGTCAAAAGAGAGCAGCTCTCGACAGAACAACTTCTAATCGCAATTCTGCTCTACAGGCCAGCCAAGATCACTCCAATTAAAGAAAAAATTAAAGAAGATGATCTTAAAGATCCAGTTTTAAAAAAGATTTACAGTACGCTTCTTGAGGAGTATAATATAAATGGAAAGATTGCAAAATCCTTGTTTGATGCTGATCGTGAATTAAAAAACTTGGCAGCAAGTTTGATTTTTGCGGCAGAAAATCTTTACTTCGACGAGCAAGATAAAATTGACGAGGATTTAAAAGAGTTAATTAAGCATATTGCCAGCGCTAAAAAAGAAGCCCTAAAAGCTCATTATGCCGATGAGATTAAAAAGGCAGAAAAATCGCATAATATTGCTAAACTAAAAAAATTAATTGAAGAGTTTCAAGATGCCATATCCTAAAAAGCTCAAAGCGAATGCCACGCGCAGCGGGCAAAGCTCAAAGCTCAAAATAAGAAGATCAAAGCTTCCGCTCACCATCCATCAGACGAAGATGGAACGGCTCAAACCTCGCAAGGGAAAAGTTGAGGTGATCGTTAAATTTCCATTGAATTTAGAAAAACTCCTCGAAAAGGGTCGCCAGCATGGCTTTGTTACCTTTCAAGAAATTATGCAGGCAGAGGAATTTCCCGAGAAAAAGATTTCAATGCTCGATGCGCTCTATGACGAATTTTTCGCTCAAGGGATCGATGTCCGTGAAGGTAAAAAACTCTTAGAAATTGTGGAGAGTCCCACTCAAAAAGCCTCGGAAATTAAAGATATTTCTGATGATTCGGTCCGGATGTATCTAAGAGAAATCGGTCGGATACCACTCCTGGTAACAGAAGATGAAATTCGCCTGGCAAAAAGAATTGAGGCAGGGGATGAGACGGCAAAAAGAAAATTGGCGGAGGCCAATTTGCGTCTAGTTGTTTCCATCGCTAAAAAATATATTGGTCGCGGCTTATCACTCTTGGATCTTATTCAAGAAGGTAATACTGGTTTGCTTCGAGCGGTCGAAAAGTTTGATTATCGTAAAGGGTATAAATTTTCGACTTATGCGACCTGGTGGATTAGACAGGCAATTACCAGAGCGATCGCTGATCAGGCGCGGACAATTCGGATTCCAGTCCATATGGTGGAAACAATCAATAAAATGATCCGCACCCAGCGTCAGTTGGTTCAGGATTTAGGTCGCGAACCCTTGCCCGAGGAAATTGCCGCGGAAATGGACATTCCCATAGAAAAAGTCGAACATATCCTTAAAATATCGCAAGAAACTGTTTCGTTGGAAACACCGGTTGGTGAGGAAGAAGATTCACGCTTGGGCGATTTTATTGAAGATAAAGAATCCCTCTCGCCCGAAGAAAACGCGATTTATCAGTTAATGAAGGGTCATGTTGGCGATTCTTTGATTGTGCTTTTTCCCCGTGAGCAAAAAATCTTGAAGATGCGCTTTGGCTTAGAAGATGGTCGCACTCATACACTTGAGGAAGTTGGCAAAGAATTTGGCGTTACTCGTGAAAGAATTCGCCAAATTGAAGCCAAGGCCTTGCAAAAATTACGTAAGCACGAAAAAGTCGAAAATTTAAAAGATTATTTGAAATAACCGCTCGCCAGCACCCATCAAAGACACCGGACTCGATTTCCCCAGCGAGGAAATCGGTCCTCAACGCTCGCCCTCGCATTGACCATGCACTCGGGCTCCGCGATGTGCTTTGAGGGTACATGGCTCGCTTGAGAAGATATTCGTGCTTAATAGTGTTTGTTTCCTAAATTTTGAGTTTTGACTTTTGAACTATTTTTATTTCTCTGCCCAGTCGAATAAGAAGCTAAAGGCCTGTTTGAGAAATGGCAAAATGTCAGAGGGTTTTTTGATAATTTTCTTCAGCCGCCCCCAAATATAAGAAGGCCTCAAGTAAAATTGCAAATAGGCGCGGCGCCGCCAATAAGCCAAACGTTCGACTGGTAATTTCGGGGTTGAAATAATATTTTTGCCGAGCTCATAATCTTCCCAATTTTGGGTGGTAATCCAGCCCTTTTTCTTCGCCTCATCGTAAAATCGTGTACCGGGAAAAGGGATAGCGGAATAGAACTGGACATAATCAGGATTGATTTCTTGAACGAATTTAATAGTTTTTTTGATCGTTTCTTCAGTCTCTCCCGGCAGACCAAAAATGATATGGGCCGCACTTTCAATGCCGGAAGCGCGGGTCCAGGCGAATGTTTGACGAATTTGTTTTAAAGTAATATTTTTACCAATATGATTTAATATTTTTTGCGAACCGGATTCAACGCCATAAGAAAGAATCTGACAACCAGTCTGGTGCATGGCTTTGAGCATTTCTGGATCGACTCGATCAATACGGGCATTGGCCATCCAGCGAAATTTAAGACCCCTTTTCTTGATACCATTGCAAATTTCTAAAACATTTTTTCGCTCATATGTAAAAGTATCCGCCCAAAAAGTGATATCGCGAATTTTTTGGATTTTTAAGATCTCTTCCACCTCATCTAAGACATTTTCTGGAGAACGCATTCTAATTTTAGAACCATAATAAATATTGGCCGTGCAAAAACTGCAATTGTTAGGGCAGCCGCGGGCTGTAATCACCAAGGTATAAGGACGATTGTAAATGGGCATTTTATAGCGCTCATTCTTGAGGAGGTCTCTCGCGGGAAAAGGGAGCAAATCAAGATTATTAATAAATTCCCTGGCTGGATTATTGACAAAAGTCGGATTGCCACGATAGGAGAGCCCTTGAACGTATCGCAGACGATCTTTTCCTTTAAGTCGATTAGCTAAATCCAAAGCCGTCATTTCCGGTTCGCCGCGAATTATTGAATCGAGAGCTGTTTCAATGAGAGTCTCCTCGGGTAAAGTACTCACATGGACGCCGATGCCGGCAAGATGCGCCTGGGGGAGAGCCTTTTTCAATTCCAAGGTAAAATTTTTATCAGCTGGAAAAGTGGCAGTTGAAAAATTTATGATCACCAGTTTAGGCTTAAATTTTTCAATTTTCCCAATGGTGGTAGTAGAATCAAGATTTTCCGCCATGCAATCGGCCAGTAAGACCTCAAAACCGCGCGACCGAAGCAAAGCCGCAATTGATGGTAAAGAGATCGGTACCATCAAATATTGAAATGATGACGCCCGTTGTTCACAACGACCCTCACGGATATATTTTTCATCCTTGTAGGCCGGTGGATTAATAATCGCAATTTTCAAATTACCCTCCTTTGATTCATTATTAATATATTAATTTCATTTGAAAACTTCAACCTCTGGCTCTTTAGCAAAAAAGATAAATTTTTGAATTAGCAAAAAATTGGTAATCGCCGCCCCAGCCGTCGCAAAAACTTTGGCAAAAAGATACCAAAAATGAAAAACTTGGACTAAAATCGATAAAATGGTTAAAGAGACCGCTAGAGCCAAAAGGTGAGAAACAAGATACTTGGTAAATTGTTGAAAATATTTTTTTTCGAAATTCTGAAAAGTCCAAAATTTGTTTAAGGAGAAACTTACCCAAAGGACAATAGCCATAGAAATAATGGCTGACACAAGATAGAAAATATGGCCGAATTCAACCAAAAAGTATAAAATACCGAAATCCAAACCTGTCGCGAAGGCGCCGACAGCAACATATTTGGCGAACTGTTTGTTAATTATCTTTTTTAACATTTTTTTAAACTTTTTGAGCCATTATTATAAATTCGCGGGTGTTTTTAATATTTTTATCAAAATAAATATCCTTCAAGTTAGTTTTCTGGGGGCGATAAATTTTTATTTTATAGGCAAGATTAAAAATTTCTAAATAAATTCTCATAATTAATTTTTTAATTATGAAGGGCAAATTAGCAAAAAGAACTCTAAGCAAACGTTTCGGATTCCTGGGTCCGTAAGTTAGCATTTTACGACCGCGAATGTATTCTCCCAAAATTTGTTTGATCTTAAAATCCCCAAGCAAGCTTTTTAACTCCTCCAGAGTAAATTCCTTAAAATGAAAAGGATAAAACGGTTTTTTGGTGCCGGGTGAATAAACCTTTTTATTAGGGGTGGAAAGGATTAATAACCCCCCGGGCTTTAAAACTCGCTTGAATTCGCTGATAGCCCGATTATAATCCTCGAGGTGTTCGATGATTTCAAAAGCGGAGATTAGATCAAAGGTGCTATCGGGAAAATTTAATTTTGTGATATCGCCGATTTCGAATTTTAAATTTTTTCGTAGATATTTTTTTTGACTCTCCCTAATAGAATTCTTAGATAAATCAACGGCGTAGACCTTTTTAGCGACTTCGGAAATAATTTCGGCGCCGTAGCCGGCGCCGGAGCCGGCCTCCAAGACAACTTTATTTTCGGCATAATCAGAGGCTAACTGATATCGAGCGAGCGCTAAATAATAATTATCACGCATAAATTCCGCCTCGGGCATAATCGAGCCTTCTAAATGTGGCATCAATCTTTTGGTGGTGGCAAAATTCATGTTAGCTCCAATTAATCAGGAAACTGAATCCTTTTTGAAAAAGATTAAGTAATTCCGAAAAACTTCTGACTTCTTTTAACTGGCGTAGGATAAATTTCTTACGCAGGTAAAACCTTAAAACTGCCCTTCTTCTCGTTTTGGCGAGCTCCGTCTGGGATAGGGTGGGAGTTTCAATAATCGCCTGGTTGATTTCATAGTTGCCCCAATCGTCGGTGGTAATCCACCCCTTTTTTTGGGCAAGCGCGCGGAATTCCGTTCCGGGAAACGGGACGGCGCAATAGAATTGGGCGTAATCCGGATCAATTTGATCGATAAATTTGAGCGTTTGCTCGATTGTTTCTTTCGTTTCACCAGGTAGACCAAAGATAATATGGGCTAATGATTCTATCTTCGCCAGGCGGGTTAGTTCAAAAGCTCTCTCGATTTGTTCGAGAGTAATCCCTTTTTTGGCCTTATTTAAAATTTCTTGGACTCCTGATTCGACCCCGAAAGCGACACCAATACAACCCGCTTTTTTCATTACCTTGAGCATCTCCAAATCCACGGTATCGACTCTAGCATTACACATCCATTGAAACTTGAGATTCTTTTCTTTGATTAAGCGACAGAGATCCAAGACAAACCTTTTATCTAGAGTAAAAGTATCAGCCCACATCGTTAAAACTCTGATTTTATCGACGCGCACAATTTGTTCAATTTCCTCGACAATTTTGTCAGGCTTTCGCATCCTAAAATTTTGGCCATAATATTGCCGAGCGGTACAGAAAATGCATTTGTTGGGGCACCCGCGCGCCGTGATTAAAAGAGTATAGGGGCGATTGTGAACTGGCGCCACATAGCGATCTTGCTTTAGAAGATGGCGGGCGGCAAAAGGGAGGCTGTCCAAATCTTTGATGGGGGGACGGGACCGATTATTGATAATTCTTTTGCCGATTTTGAAGGAAAGACCGAGAATTTGATTGAAAGGTTTTTGCTTTTGGAGCGCCTGGGCGAGTTTAAGACAAGTCATTTCCGGTTCGCCCCTAATGACGGAATCAAGTTTAGTTTCTTGCAGAGTTTTTCGGGGCAAGGCAGTAACATGAACACCAATAGCCGTTAAATGAGTTTTGGGAAGACGCCGGCGGAGGCATCGGACAAATTCTCTGTCGTCCTTATAGGTTAAAGTTGAAAAATTAATAACGGCTAAATCCGGCCTGAATTCGACAATGGCCTTGATCGCGGCCTGAAAATCAAAATCTTCAACCATGAAGTCATCAATTTTGAGCTCAAAGCCCTTTTTTAGAAGCAGTCCGGCGATCATTGGTAGAGATATCGGAACCATCACATATTGAAAAGAGGAAAGTCGTTGTTCGCAGCGGCCCTCTCGGATCACTTTTGGACCTCTAAAAGGCGGCGGATTAATGAGTAAAACCTTCATTGATGTTTTCTCCTATAGATCTGCCAGCGTTTTTTAAAAAGAAACAAGAGATTGGGAATCCCATCCCTTAATCTTCTCAATTTAGAATTGCCAAGGCGATCAAAGTAATCAATATGATATTCTCCATATCTAATTTCCGGATTGCAAAGAGCCTCCATTTTAATTTCTTCGGAAAAAGACATTGAATTTGATGAAAGTCGCATTTTTTTCAAGATCGGTTGTCTCAAAGCCCACATTCCCGTTTGCGAATCTTTGATAAATTTTCCGGTTAGTAGATTCATCGCCAGGGTCAGGATAATATTGCCCAAAAAATTGGGCCAGGGCATGGCTGATTTGTTGGCAACCGGAAAGCGATTGCCGCCCACAAAGTCGATATCATTCTCGAGTAAATTATCTATTATCTTGTCGATTGTTCTCAGAGGATAAGTCCCATCAGCATCACTCGTAATCACAATATCACCCTTGACGGTTTTTAATCCCCTTCGGCAAGCCGCCCCATATCCCTGCTGGCTTTCGCGAATAACAGTGGCCCCTAATCTCCGGGCAATCGGCGCAGTTTGATCATAACAATTATTATCAACCACCAAAACCTCATCTACCCAGGAAGGAATGCTCTTAATCGTCGGAGCGATGCCTTTTTCTTCGTTATAGCACGGAATGACGATGGAAATTTTATGATTTTTATACACTCTCTTTCCCTCTTTTTCTACTTAAATAAAAAATATAAATCAATATCACTAAGGTCAACAAAGTAATTCCATTAGCCAGCCAATGATCGGGAAGATTTTCGTATTTCAAGGTAACATGATTGTTACCAGCCGGCAAAGTCAGGGCCATCATGCTGTCAAGATTATAAATTTTGATCGGCTGACCATTCAAATAAGCTTTCCAGTGAGGCGAGATAGTATAAGAAACAAGGAGGGGCGCGGTTTCTCCGGCAGTATATGTAAATTCCATTTTGCCGGCTTCAGGATCGAGATTTTGGGAAGTAATCTCGAGTTCCGAAGAGGCACTTGAAATCTCGGAAGGATTTTGGGTGGTTAACTGGCGAATAAAGTCTTGCTCTTGTTTATTATGTGTAAGATAAGCGTGATAAATAAGATTGCCGCCCACGAACCAGATTTTGTTGCCGTCAATATTTTTGTAGCCAACCAAACTATAAAGATTTCGGTCGTCATCCGGGCGATTTTGCCAGCGAGCGATGGAACCATCAAGATTCAAATATTCAGTAAAGCGCCATTCTTTGAGGGGGACAGGTTTAGCCGGTTGCAAATTAGCATCACTAAAATCTTTTTCCGATGGAAGTTCCAATTTTTGAGGCAGAAGATTATTTTGCAAATTTTGAGCAATTTCTAGATTTAGGGAGGTTTCTGTTTTTTCCGGGGTGCTTTGCACGCCCAAAAAGACATCCTCTGCTTCCAATTTAGAATTTTGGACATTGAGCATATCTATCGTCACCCGACCGCCGCTTTTAGCATAATCGGAGACTAATTTTTCCGCTTTGTTTTTGTCATGATATCCAAAACCATATAAGACCAAATTGTCAAAATTCTTGAGAAAATCTAAATCATAATCGTCCAGATAGATTGAGCCGGCGATATAAGAGTTGGGTTGAAAAGCGGCGTAATTATAGGCATGTTGACCAATTATTAGGGTTTTTTCGTCTAAAGGGATGAGATAGGCAGAAGGTTTGTCTTTGTAATATATTGCCATATTTGGGTTATCTTTTTGTGAGGAAATATTCTTATAGCCATCTTTTTCAAGTAATTCATAAAAGGTTGGGCCTTGACTGGGATTGCTTTTATAGAAGTTTCTTAGGTCCGAACTATCTATATAAATGCGGTCATTAAATAGATTCATTTTGGCAATCACATAATCAAAATATCCATTATCCGAAGCATCGTTTATCCACGCGATTTCTTTACTAAGCCGAGTGATGGAAAAGTAATGCCCTTCAGAATAATATTTATGAGCCAATGCGGTTACGACCCAATCTTCACCCGCAGAAACTTTAATCGAATAAACTCGACCGGCATTTGGGATATTTTTTAGGGTGTCCAATTGCGGGTAGATATTTTCGAAGTCCAATGTCCAAGATCTGGTAAAACTTTTGCCAATGGTATTACTAATCTTGACCATGTCATTGAAATAGAATAGACTGACGATAATTATCAGGGGAACGGCAAGAAGGGCGATTGGGAGGCGAATTTTTGGATTGAGGGTGGGAAATTCAAAGGCCGTGGTTGCCCAATACAGGATACTAATCATTGTTAAACTTAGGATGGAATAGGAAGCCCAAGGCAATAATTTAAAAAATGGAACGGCAAAGACGGTGACACATAAGAAACTAAGGATTCCGGGAACCAAGAGGGCCCATTTTTTCCGATTGCGCGTTTTGAAAAAAGAGAAAATGGCCAGCCCAGCCAGCAGAGGACCGGCGATGTCAACGAGCGCCTGATTAGTAACTCTACCAAGATCCATTTTGGCAATATCGCCCGGATAGTGGTAGGTGATTGGTTCAAGCAGGAAAGGAATGGCATAGAAGGCAATGAGCCCGCAGGCGGCGACAAAAGCGAGGAGCCAAATTGAAAATTTTTTGAATGGGATTCCTTTGTCGGACAAGAAGCGCACTAAAATATAAATTGTAAGGAAAATCAAGGCGCCAAGGCCGTTAATCGGGTGGGAAAAGATCATCGCGGCAAAAATTACAGCCAAAATAATAAAATTATGAGCACTAAATTTTTTTTCTAAAATCTCATCACTAAAGTAAAAAGCTAAAGGCATCAAGATAATAGGTGTGACACGAGTTACTGACATTCGAGCGGTAAAGTAAATAATAGGAATAAAGGGAAATATGGTAGCACCGATAATGGCGCTTCTGATGTTATTTCTTTTATAGAGAAAGAAGAACATCGACATCCCCGCCGCTAATAAAAGCAAAAGGGTAAAAATCCGGTTGGTAAGATAAATATCTTTAGTGATTAGATAAATAATAGCGATAGGAATGTAATCTAACCAAGGAATATGATGCAAAGTTTCGGTGCCGTTGTACCAATAGGGATTGATGACAGGAAGGTGGTGATGGATTTTAAAATAATCCACGATATATTTAGGAATAAACATATGAGCCGCCTCATCCCCTCCATACATCATTCCTTTAGAAAAAAGATTGGGTATAAAAAGATAAAAAATAGTCCCCGAAACAATTAAGATCGCCCCGATAAGGGCTAACCAATGCCAAGCAGAAAGCCGTTTCGTCGTCATTTAATCTCCTTCGGATTCTTAACCTGGTTTACTTCCGCCCCGTTTGATTCCCGTCCGTAAAAGTCCAGTTCAGCGATTTTTTCATCGTAATAAACCGGGGCTTCGGCTTTTTGACCGCTGAAGAACTGCAAGACTTTTAAACCAAAATTAGCGGTTTTTTGATAACTCCCTTGAAGCGAAGATCGATAACCTTTAACTGATCTGACCGGATTAATCGGCGTGGTCCAGGCTTGAGGTTCTTTCAAAGCCTCTAAATAACCAGCAAAGCGAAAGTAGAAGGTTATCAGCCGAAATATCGGCGTCACTAAACAATAATGAAGACTCTCTTTGATCTTTCCACGAGTCTCTTTGTCAGCCACGCGCCAACAATAACAGGCGTTCAAAAAATCTATCAGGACATAAAAGGCATACATTAAAAGTATCGCCTGGATAATGAGGGTCGTTGAATAACCAAAGAGGAAGAAAAGGGGCAAAAGAAAAAGCCAGATAATTCGGGGAAAACCAAAGGTATGGTCAATCATTAACAAAGCTCCGAGCCAAAAATTGCGCCAAAAGCCTTTTCTAAGATTGGCGTACCAATCGAGATGCAAACCGATGACCTCAATCTGACCGCGATGCCAACGGATCCTTTGGGCGTAAAATTTTTCAAAGGAAAGAACAGGTTTAAGATAAGCTTTGGCATCCTCGGCAAACCCCAAGCGGACATTTTGTCCTTGTAAATCTAACGTTAAATCTGTGTCTTCAGCCACGGTCCGGGATCGATATAGACCCGAATTAAGCAAAATGTCCCTTCTGAAAGCGGAAAATGCCCCAGAGAAAGTGTACATCGAACCAGTGATATCTTGGAACTGTCTGCCTAAACGAAACGAGGTTAAATATTCCATAAACTGGGATTTACCTAAGAATTTTTCCTTGCGTCCTAATTCTCTGGGATAATAATGACCATCGCCGTCAAAAAGATAGCTTCCGTCATGATTGCGCTGGTAAATTAATTGCCAGTCAATTTCGACGTTGCCAGTGGCGGCGCCGTATTCGGGATGTTCAAGGAATTTAGTCACCATATTATAAACAGCATCCGGGGCCAAAAATGAACGACAATCAATATTGATGATAATCTCTCCGCCAGCCAAACGAATGCCCGTATTAAGGGCTTTGGCTTTGCCTTTTTCATAACGAACCACTAATCGCAGCAGCCCTCCAAAACCATTAGTCTGGTAAGATTGGCCATTAACTTTGATTTTGCCTGCCCCATTACCATTTTCCGTTTTCTGTTCTCCATACTGTTTTCCGTTTTCTTTTAACTGATTTCTAACTTCCCATATCTCTCTCATATGCTCTTTGACAATCCTTGATGTCGCGTCAGTCGAGCCATTGTCGACGACAATGATTTCCATTTTATTCTGCGGATAGGTCTGAATTTTTAAGTAATTTAAGCATTCGTTGATATTGTCTTGCTCGTTCCAGGTGGGAATAATAATTGAAACTCGAGGCAGGGTTAGGATGTCAACTGGTTTCTTTTGGCTTTTCTTAAAATGTTTTTCATGGAGTTGGTAAAAAATAATTGTGAGCGTGTAAATGAGGGTTAAAACCCCGTCAAAAAGAACTGGAATGATAATCCAAATTCCCCAGAAAATCGTTAAAATGAAAAGGTTATTGTTCATCTTTATCTCCACTAGGATATATCTTAATTAAATATTGGGCTGGTTCTTCAGCCAGATTCTGGAATCTCAACTCTAAGACATCTCCTGGTTTGACTGTAAATGGTTCAAAGATAGAGGTATATTTGTCGAAGCGCCAAGGCGCGAAGGTAACCAAGGCAACATTTTTGCCATTAATGATTAGTCTGCTTGCCAGATCTTCTTGGCCGGCGAGAACTTGAACATTAAGCTCCTCCTCCTTCTGGATATCGAACCTAAATTGAGTCTTTTCGCCTGCCAAAAGATCCAAGGCTATTTCCTGATTGAGACTGGAGTTGGATGTGGAAAGGCCTGATATAGATTTTTGAGTGAGAGGTTGAGACGTAGGTTGAGGTTGGGGAGTAGGTTGCGATGGGAGCGATTCTCGGGTGCAAATTTGAGTATTTTGCGTGCCTTCAGGATATATCTTAACTAAATATTGGGCTGGCTCTTCTTCGGCCAGGTTTTGGAATTTGAGCTCTAAGACGTCCCCGGGCTTAACGGTAAATGGGTTAAAGATAGATTCTTGCTTGTTAAACAGCCACCGGGGTAAAGTCACCAACTCAACTTTTTTCCCATTAAGTAGGAGTCTCGCCGCCAGACCTTCTTGACCTTCGAGAACTTGAACATTAAGCTCCTCCTCCTTCTGGATATCGAACCTAAATTGAGTCTTTTCGCCTGCCAAAAGATCCAAGGCTATTTCCTGATTGAGACTGGAAGTTGATTCAGGCACCGGCGTTAAGCTGGTTTCATCTTTGTAGAAAATTGGGCGGCTGACATTTCGGACTTTAGTAAAGCTTTTTTGCCACTCATTGGAAAAGCCAAAAGTCAAAATAGCAATCTGGATAATTATCAAGATAACAGATAGCTGGGCGATCGCATGTTTGAACTGAAGGCTTTTTCCTATCTGGGCGGCTTTCTCCAAAGTAATTCCGTCTCTGATAGAGTCTCCGACAGACTTAAGGGTCGGTTTTGTAATCAAATACCAATAAAGCATCAATTCCGCCAGGAAGA
>Ga0315277_10006128_pt1 | contig 15808 bp, 13 predicted proteins | sample YL17G05_15_MG_FD_203695 | JGI IMG/M metagenome (GOLD analysis project Ga0315277, IMG submission 203695) | Sediment microbial communities from Yellowstone Lake, YNP, Wyoming, USA - YL17G05_15 | ecosystem: Environmental > Aquatic > Freshwater > Lake > Sediment | place: USA: Wyoming | collected...
CGACCGCTGCCACCGTCGGGGAGGCGTTGCGCCGGGCCGGGCTGACGCTCTACCTGGCCGACGGGGTCCGGCCAGGGCTGGGCGAGCGCATGTCCGCCGGGCTAGACGTCTACGTGGACCGTTCCGTGCCCGTGACGGTGCAGGTGGATGGGCGGACGCTCCGCACCCGTACGCACCGGGAGCGCGTGGACGAGGTGTTGGCCGACTTGAGGGTCGTCCTCATCGGTGAAGACCATACCATCCCCGCCCTGGACACCTCTCTGGAAAACGACGTGCCGATCCGGGTGGTGCGGGTCAGCGAGCGGTTCCTGGTCGAGCAGGACCCCATTCCGTTCGAGTTCACGTGGCAGCCCGATCCAGACCTGGAACTGGACTCCCCTGCGCGGGTGATGCAAGAAGGGGTGCCCGGCGTCCTGGAACGGCGCATCCGCGTGCGCTACGAGGACGGCCAGGAGATCGCACGGGAGGTCGAAAGGGAGTACGTGGCGGTCCCACCCACGACCAAGATCATGGGATATGGGATCCAGATCGTCGTCCGGACCCTAGAGACGCCAGAGGGGCCGGTCGAGTACTGGCGCGTGATGCGCATGTTGGCGACCTCGTACTCTGCCTCGACAGCCGGCACGCCAAAGTCGAGCCCCTGGTATGGGCGCACCGCCACCGGCATGGTCATGAAGCACGGCATCGTCGCCGTGGACCCGCGCTACGTGACCCTGCGCACCCAGGTCTACGTGCCCGGCTACGGGATCGGCCTGGCCGGAGACACCGGCGGTGCGATCAAGGGGCGACGCATTGACCTGGGGTACGACGACGACAACCTGGTGCTGTGGTATCGTTGGGTGGACGTCTATCTGCTCACCCCGGTGCCCAGCAAGATCAACTATATCCTCGATTAGAGCCAGCCGATGGACGTGCGCAGGCTGCTGGAGCAGTGGGACCTCCGGCCGAACAAAGGGCTGGGCCAGAATTTCCTCGTAGATCCGGCTGCGTTGGACAAGATCGTCGCAGCCGCCGAACTAACCCCCGACGACGTCGCCCTGGAAGTGGGAGCGGGGCTGGGCACACTGACCCGGCGGCTGGCCCAGGAGGCCGGGCGCGTCGTGGCCGTGGAACTGGACCAGCGGCTGATCCCGGTCCTGGAGAGCGTGCTGGCTGGCCTGGACAACGTGACACTGGTCCGGGGGGATATCCTGGAATTGGATCCTGCGGTTTTGGTGAATCAGGGATCAGGTATCAGGGATCAAGGATCAGGGACCAGGGACCAGCATCCAACTTCCAACTTCCAATACAAAGTCGTCGCCAACCTGCCCTACTACATCACCTCGGCCGTGCTGCGCCACTTGCTGGAGGCAGCTCTCAAGCCCCAACGGATGGTACTCACCGTGCAGCGCGAGGTGGCGGAGCGCATCGTCGCCAAGCCCGGGCAGATGAGCCTGCTGGCGGTGAGTGTGCAGTTCTATGGGCAACCGCGGTTGCTCTTTCGCCTCAAGCCGGGCAGTTTCTACCCGTCGCCGGAGGTGGAATCGGCGGTGGTACGGGTGGACCTCCACTCCACACCCCCCGTGCCCGTGGAGGAGACGGCCGCCTTCTTCCGCGTGGTGCGGGCCGGCTTTGCGCAGCGCCGCAAGCAACTGCGCAACACGCTGGCGGCCGGCCTCAGGCAGCCGCCGGAGGAGGTGGCAGACAGGTTGAGGGAGGCCGGGGTGGACCCCCGCCAACGTGCGGAGGCGTTGAACCTGGAGGAGTGGGCTAAGGTAGCCTATGTGCTGGGCCGCCTCGGTATCTGACCCATTCTGCCTTGTGGAGCCACTGCTGGACAAAGTCCCGAATGACCTCTTCACGACTTCGCATATATAATTTTCCCGTATCTTGCAGCGGGGTAGGCAATACCGCCGATCACGTCGCGGGTCTCTTCAAACTCCCGCTGTGAGATGGTGATCACCTGAATGGGCAGTGGCATATCTCGAAACAGTCCCTGCGTGCGTAGCCTGCGTTCTTCACGGCTTACAGGCCGTCCGGTGACCACCAGCAGGTCGAGGTCGCTGTCGGCTGTGGCCCGCCCTTCGGCGTAGGAACCAAACAGGATCACCTGCTCTGGAGCGAGCGCGTCCACGATACGCCGGGTAACCTTGCGCAGCAACTCGTCTGTTACAGACTGAGAACCGGTTGGTATGTCAGTCGGGGATGCTGAGTGCTTTCCCATTGATAGTCTTCCCTACGGGTGATCTCAACCAGCACCTACTCGCCAAGCCAGCGGTGCTTGATCTCCTCGATTGTCATCTCGGGGTACTGCTCCATAACGATCCTCCTCGGCCACCAGTATACCACTTTATAGATTGCCTGCCAACGTAAAATGTCCGTGTCAATCCGTCCCATCCGTGTTATCCGTGTCCCAATTGCCCTTGCGACCACACGGGGACAAACATGCCCCACTGCTCGGGACAGGCGCGGATGAATTCCTCCATCCAGGCGGCTACCTGCCGCAGGTTGACCCGCAGGTCCTCGTGCGGGTCGCCGGTACGGACCATCTCCAGCGGCGGCGACACGCGCATGACGGTGCGCCCGTCCGCGTCCCGATAGGGAGCGCCGACCAGGATGGCCGCGTCGGTCTTGAGCGCCAGCCGCACGTGGCCGGTCGGCAAGAGAGCGGGGCGGCCGAAGAACTCGACCATGGTCTCCTCGCCGCCGACAGGCCGGTCCACGCCGGTCAGCACGGCCCCGCCATGCCGCAAACGGCGCACGGCCTCCCGCAAGGCCGGAACGCTGATGGACGTCAGGTAGACGCCGGCGCGCGTGCGCATTTGGTCCATCAGGTTAAAGCCCCCGGTCGGCCGGTGGGCCAGCCCCAACACCTGCATTTCCAGGCCGTAGACCACCAGCGCAAGAATACCCAGGTCGAAATTGCCGGTGTGCGTCCCCGCGATGATCAGCCCCTTGCCGCGCTGCTGGGCCTGCTCAATGTGGGCATATGCTTCGGGTGGAATATGGACGGCGGCCCGGATCGCCGCCTGGCCCTGGCTCACCAGGTGCCATAGTTCGTAGTTGTTGCGCGCGGCATTACGAAAGACCTGGCGCACCAGCCGGTGTAACGCCCTCTCGTCCACCTGCGGCCCCACCACTTGGCGCAGGTTGGCACGTACGATCCAGTAGACCGCCGGCTTGCGCCAGTTGATCAGCCCGGCGATGAGGCCCGCGACCAGGTGTCCGATGAACGGAGGCGCGTATCTGCTGACAAACATCCCCAGGCCGGTCACGGCGTGGCTGCCGAGGAAGCGCTGCAGCGGTGTGAATACGGGCAAAGGCCCGTTGGTTCGGGGGTCGGAATCGGTGACTTGGGACACGTTACCCTACTTCCTCCACCTGGAAGATGGTGTCGGCGTGTTCCAGCAGTGTTTGGGCGCGCTCCGGGGGGGTCTTCTTCGCCTCCAGGTACCGGGCCAGCAGGTCGCGATCGGTCATCTCTTCGGGGGCCAGGCTGCCCAACCGTACGCGCGTCTCCCGCTCGACCTCGCGGATGATGGAGCCGATAAAGTAGGCCTCAGAGAGCAGGGCGCGCACGTCCCGGTCGCGCACCAGCGGCTCCTGGTCGGCTCGCAGTTGCAGGATCAGCCGCACCACGGCGTCGTGCAGGTGGTGAGTGGCCACTGCCTGCTGGAGCGCCATCAGCGGGTTGAGCGCCTCCCGTACGTCGGCGCGCACGGTGACGAAGGGGCGCGCCTCCACCTCGACGAACTGCCACGCCGTTTCCCGCCGCGCCAGTTCCACCCAGCAGAACCCCTTGGGCTGTCCCTCTTCGCCAAAGTCAATCCGCTCCAGGCTGCCGGCATAGACGACGGGAGGGTACCCGCCGCCATTGAGGCTCTGGTGCAGGTGGATGTGGCCCAAGGCCACGTAATCCCAGGCCGGGTCCGCCAGCACCGATTTGAGGACGACCGCGTCCCGCCCGATCATCACGCTGCGCTCGGATCCGTAGGTGGCCTCGGAGACGCTCAGATGCGCCGTCAGCACCGCCGGCATCTCCGGGTCCAGCAGGGCCCTCATGGCTTCGATGTTCTGGGTGACGGTCTGCTCCAGGGCCTTGTCCAACTGTTCAATGGAGAGGCCACGGTACTCGTCGTGGGCCAGGAGTTGCTGGCGGGCCGGGTAGGGGACCGTGGCGACCTGCACGGGGCCGTGACGGGTCTGGATATGGTGCACCCGCTCGTCCCGCCCGACGACGACGTTGGGCACCTCCAGCGTGCGGAAGATGTCTACGCTGGAAGCGCGCTCGGCCATGGTCGGCAGGTCGTGGTTGCCGACCAGGAGGACGACCGGCACCCCGGCGTCGGCCAGCCGCTTGACGCGACGGGCGAAGGCCCGCTGGTAGGTGGCGTTGGGGTTGCAGGTCTTGAAGGCGTCTCCGGCGAAGATGACCAGGTCCACCTCGTGCTCCAGCCCATAGTCAATCAGTTCGTCGAAGCGGCGCAGAAAGTCGAGCACCCGCCCGTTGACGCCGGTGGCGGGGTCCAGCCGGCCATAGTTCTCCATCCCGACGTGCAGGTCGGCAAAGTGAAGCAGGCGAATTCTGGTCATGAGTGTATTATACAAGGCTCTGCCAAGACGGCCAAACAGCGGTTATGGGAAACCGCCCGGTGACGGACACTACCCCCAACCGCCCATTTGTCGTATAATGGGGTTTTGACAGACAGCCTGACCCTCGACAGCGATGGAGGTTTCCCGGATGAAGTTTCCGCGCCGCAGTGGCATCTTGATGCATCCGACGTCACTCCCGGGGCGGTTTGGTATCGGCGACCTGGGCGAAGCAGCGTACCGGTTCGTGGATTTTCTGACCGCCGCCGGCCAATCCTACTGGCAGGTGCTCCCCCTCAGTCCCACCGGCTACGCCGACTCTCCCTACCAGACCCTCTCCGCCTTTGCCGGCAACCCGCTGCTCATTAGCCCCGACAAGTTGGTGGAGGCCGGTCACCTTTCGGCGGCAGACCTGGCAGACGTGCCCGCCTTCCCCGCTGAGCGGGTGGACTTTGGGCCGGTCATTCAGTACAGGACGAGGAACCTGAACCGGGCCTTTGCCCGCTTCCGCGCCCAAGCGCCCGCCGGCCAGAAAGCAGCCTTCGCTCGCTTCTGCGACGAGCAGGCGTTCTGGCTGAACGATTTTGCGCTATTCATGGCCCTGAAAGAAGCGCACCACCTGCGCCCCTGGCACGCGTGGGAGCCAGAAGTCGTCACCCGGCAGCCGGAAGCACTCGCTCGCTGGCGGAAGGAACTGGCAGGCGAGATCGAAAACCAGCAGTACCGGCAATGGCAATTCTTCGAGCAATGGCTGGCCGTCAAGCGCTACGCCAACGAGCGGTCCATCCACGTCATCGGCGACATCCCCATCTTCGTCTCACTGGACAGCGCCGACGTATGGGCCAGCCCGCACCTGTTCCACTTTGACGAGCACCTGCGGCCCACGGTCATCTCGGGCGTGCCACCCGACTATTTCAGCGCGACCGGGCAACTGTGGGGCCATCCCCTCTATCGCTGGGAGGTGATGGCGCGCAACGGATACGCCTGGTGGATCTCCCGGTTCCGCATGGCGTTCACCCAGGCCGACGTGCTCCGGATTGACCACTTTCGGGGTTTCTACAACTACTGGGAGGTCCCGGCGGAGGAAAAGACCGCCATGCGGGGGCGCTGGCTGTACGGCCCCGGGGCCGGCCTGTTCCACGCCGTGACGGCGGCGCTGGGGGAGATGGCGATCATCGCCGAGGACCTGGGCGATTTTGACGCCGAATCGCGCGCCGGGGTGGACGCGCTGCAGGCCGAGTTTGGTTACCCCGGCATGAAGGTGCTCCAGTTCGCGTTCAGCAGCGGCCCGCACGACCCCTTCCTGCCCCACAACTTTACCCGCGACTGCCTGGTCTACACCGGCACCCACGATAACGACACGATCGCCGGCTGGTACCAGGTCACCTCCACCGCCGCGGAGCGGGAGTATGCGCGCAAGTACTGCGCGCGCCAGTACCTGGACCGCGACGGCTCAGACATCGCCTGGGACCTGATCCGGCTGGCGTGGGGGTCGGTGGCCCACACGGCCATCACCCCCGTGCAGGATCTGCTGAGCCTGGGGCACAGGATGCGAATGAACACCCCCAGCACCGTCGGCGCGCCCAACTGGTGCTGGCGTCTCTTGCCCGGCGCGCTGACCGGCGAAATCGCAGCGCGGCTACGGGAACTGACCACGATCTATGGACGCATGAAATAGATCAGAAACCAGGTTTTTGGGAAAAACCTGGTTTCTACTGGTTTCTGGAGGAACCCTGTTATGAAGCCATCATCTGCATCCCGGTCCTGGCGTACGCTGGTCGTTGTGTTTTTCTGTGCCTACGCACTGCTCAACACGTACTTTGTGCTCACGCCCGTGCTGGGCAGCGCCTCGCGCCTGGCATTCATCCTCGTGCCGCTCCTCATGGGTGGCTTTAGCCTGAGCCACGCCATCTATACGCTGGGGCTGCGGCACGCGCTGACCTTCCTGGCCATCGCTGCGCTGGTGAGCCTGGCCTTCGAAGCCGTAGGGGTCGCCACCGGCGCCGTCTACGGCCCCTATCACTACACGGACCGCCTCGGCCCCCAGTTGTTCGACGTGCCGCTGGTGGTCCCGCTGTCCTGGTTCATGGTCATTTACCCCAGTTACGCGCTCGCCAACGTTCTGGCCGACGGGCGCGTGGTCAGCGCACCCAAGCCGCGGCTGGGGCGGCTCGTCGGCCTGGCTGCGCTCAGCGCGCTCATCATGACCGCCTGGGACCTGGTGCTGGACCCCCAGATGGTCCGCGACGGCCACTGGGTGTGGCACGTCGAGGGAGCCTACTTTGGCATCCCCGTGCAGAATTACGTCGGCTGGCTGGCCACGACGCTGACGGTCTACCTGGCTTACCGGGCGCTGGAGGCGCACTGGCCCCCGCGTCCCTGGGAAACGGCCAGCCGCGCCTTCGAGCGCCTGCCTCTGGCAATCTATGCCCTGTTGGCTGTGGGCTACGCCGTCGGTTACACCCTGCTGGGACGCCCGGCGCTGGCGCTCATCGCGCTCTTTGCGATGGGGACGCCCTGCCTGGCCGCAACCCTGCGAAGGTTGTGAACCTTCGCAGGCTTACTGACCGGCGGGAGGCAAGACCAGGTCCATCACGTCCGCCCACAGCGATTCCAGTTCTGGCCCCACGCGGAAAGAGCTCTCCGCGATGAGCGGGCCCAGCGCTGTGGCGCGCCCCTGCAACGCCGCGAGGGCCTCCGCCTGTTCCGGCATGCGCGTCGCCGCCTGCTCCAGATGAGTCGCCGCCAGCGCGAGCGTATCGCGCGCACTCCTGGGGTTCCCTTCCAACAGCAGGAGGTGGACCTTGAGCAGGTCCTGTGCCGTCTGCAACAGCGCCAGCCGGCCTTCGAGTTCCGTCGCCTGCCCGACGGCCTGGTCAGTCCGCTCGCCCAGGTCCGCGAGCGCGCCTTCGAGTTCCGCGCGTGCAGCCTTCACCGTATCCTGCTGCGCGGCCAGGTCCTCTTCCGCCTGCGTGACGCGGCCATCCAGTTGCTGGACCTGTGTTCCGGCCTGCTCGATCTCCTGGGCATGGAGGGCAGATTGCTCCCGCAGCGCGGTCACCTCGGCCTCCAGGGCGGCGATGCGCGCCTGTTGGGCCAGGTTCTCATTCTGCAGGCGGGCCTGTTGCTGGACCAGCGACTGTTCCAGCGCGGCGAGGCGCACAGTGTTTTCTTGCACCGGCACCACCAGGCTGCGGTAGGCCCACGGCACACCATAATAAAGCCCCAGGCCGATCAACACGCCCACGATCAGGACGAAGAGAAAGCGCAGCAAGAAGCGGAAGAGCATCCCGACAGCCCGCAAGGCAGGGCTTTCCGCGGGTCTTGGAGTTGGTGATTGCACTGTCATCGCTTGGCCTCCTTGTTACTGGGGGGGTAGGGGGGTCTCCCCAGGGGGCTGGGGTACCGGTCCAGGGGTAGGCTCAGGCACCGGCCCGAACACGTCCTGCAGCAGCGCCTGGAGCCCGCCGAAGAAAGTCGTCACCCGCTGCGTCTGCGCCTGCATCGCACCGAGGCCCTCCGACACCTTCGCCAGTTCGCTCTCCAGTGCACCGGCCCGCTGGTCGAGCTCCACCGTCTCCTGATGCAGCGTCTCCACGGCGGACTCGGCCTTGTCCACGCGGGCCGTCAGGCCTTCCAGCGTGTCCAAGCGCTGCCGCAGCCCGCTGATCTCCCCGCGCAGGGTGTCCATCTCCGCCGTCAGGCCGTTTACCTGGTTCCGCAAACCCAGGACTGCGTGACTGTTGCTCAGGTCGAGCGAACCGTTGATGCCGGAAAACACCAGGAGGGTGAACAACATCCCCAGCAGCCCACCCAACAGTGACGACCAGAGCCAGAACAGGCCTCCCCGCCTGGCCGGCTCGGGCGCAGGCGCCGGGGTGGAGGGCAGCGCGACGGCTGCCACCGACGGGGGCTTGGGGGATTCCGCGGGGGGTTCAACCTGCGCTCCCGCAAGCACGTTCTCTGGAGCGGGCGGATGGCCTTGGGCCGGGAGGGCGCGACCTTGCGGTACCGCTTCCTCGACCTGAAGAGGAATCCCGGCCGGTTCTCCAGCCCACCCTATATTCGCGGGCAGAGCCACCGGGAGCGGTACGACGGTCAGCCGGTCGGCCAGCCGTGCGTAGGCCGCAAGACCAATGCCCGGGACCGTGGCGAGTTCCTCGGGCGCGCGGAATCCTCCCCGCTCCTCCCGGAAGGCCACGATGCGCTGAGCCAGCCCAGGGCCGATGCCCGGCAGTGCGTCCAGTTCCTCTGCCGTCGCCCGGTTGAGATCCACCACCGGCGGCCCGGGAGGCGCTATGCCAACGTCCACTTCGTTGACCTGGGTTTCAAGGTCCATGGTTCCTCCTTGCCTTACCTGTCTGCGCACTGACCCAGCGGCAGACAGTCTGTAGGCCGATTGGCGTGCTCTCGGCCACCACACACACCTGATGGCATGATTATACGTCCGCCGCCGGATCACGCAACTCCGATCGAGCCCGCCATCCGCCATTCGCTCGCTTGTCGCCCTGGTAGGGACATGATATAATCATGCCAGGCCCCTGTAGCTCAGCAGGATAGAGCAGGAACCTCCTAAGTTCAAGGTCGCGCGTTCGAATCGCGCCAGGGGCACTAGACGTGCACCCGTGGCCCCCCGGAAGTCCCCCCCCATCCCCCCCGCATGCGGGGGGGGATGGGGGGGGGGATGGGGGGGGAGGTACCGCATGGCGACGACGGAAGAACGGCTGCAGATCCTGAAGATGATTCAGAACGGCCGGGTTTCGGTGGAAGAAGGGGCCCGGCTGCTGGAAGCGCTCAAGGAAAAAGAGCGTCTGCAGCAGCCCCGACCGGAAAGCCGGGGGAAGGGGCCGCGCCAGTTCCGCATCCGGGTGACCGACCTGGAGACAGGGCGGCAAAAGATAGACATGCACCTGCCCTGGAGCCTGGTGAACGTGGGCATCAACATGGGAGCGCGCTTCGCCCGCGAAGGGATCAGCGTCGAGGACCTGGTCGAGGCAGTCCAGGCCGGGGTCGAGGGGAGGATCATGGACCTGGTGGACGAAACCGAACGGGTAGAGATCTTTGTAGAGTGACCTGTCTCCAGACTTTGGAAGTCTGGGAGACTTCCAAAGTTTTACTTGGCGCGCCGCAACACCATCAGCGTTTGATCGTCGGAGGGGGGGGCGCCACCGGTGAAGGCGGCCACCGAGGCGTCAATGGCATCCAGGATCGCCTGGGCTGAACTGCCGTCAGCGGCCTGGATGGCCGCCCGCAGACGCCCTTCGCCGTAGATGTCGTCCTGGGGAGAAAAGGCTTCGGTGATGCCGTCGGTGTAGAAGACCAGGCAGTCGCCCGGCTTCAAGGAGACGGCGTGCTCTTCAAACTGCAGCCCCTCCAGTACTCCCAACGCCATACCTCCAGTGTCGAGGCACTCCAATTCTCGCGCGTCAGACCGCAGCCACAACGGCAGGTTGTGCCCGGCGATCACGTAGACCAGTTCCCCGCTATCCAACGACAGCACTGCATATATGGCGGTGACAAACATGCCTTGATGGGCATCGGGCACCAGCAGGTCGTTGACGTGGGCCAACACGGCGGCTGGCGACATCGCCTCCAGCGCTGCTGCTCGCATCACGGTGCGCGTGAGCGCCATGAAGAGCGCGGCCGGCATCCCCTTGTCGGCCACGTCGGCGATGACCAACCCCAGCCGCCCGCCCGGCAACTCGAAGAAGTCGTAAAAGTCGCCCGCCACCTGGCGTGCGGCGCGCCAGGCGAAGGCCAACTCCCAGCCGGGCAGGTCGGGCAACTGGCGGGGCATGAAGGTCTGCTGGATCTCGTGGGCCAGTTGCAGTTCCCGCTCCAACCGCTCACGCTCGGCCATCTCGCGTTGCAGCCGGTCGTTCTGCACGGCCAGCGCCGCCTGATGGGCGATGCCGGTGATGATATCCAGCCGTCTCTCGCGGGAGCGCGAAGGCGCGTCGGCCTCCTCCAGCACCATCGCCCCGAGCACGTCCCCCTTTACCGAAAGGGGGACAGCCAGCAATGCGTGAGGTCCCCCCTGGGTGGCCTCCCCAGGACACCACCCGACATCGGCGGCAAAGTCGGGCGGGACCAGCCCATGCCCCTGGCCGGCCCCCTCCGGCGCAGCCTCAGGCCAGTAGGCCACCACTTGATCTCGCTCGCGGATCGTGTCGAGGATGGTGAAATCGCCCGGCCCATAGCGCCGGGTCCTGAGCGTCGCCTCTACGCGGCGGGGAACCCCGTAGGCCTGTACCGGGCGGAAGGCGGCTTGCTCGCCATCCCACAGAAACACGACACACCACTCGACGCCGACCAGGATGGGCACAATGCGGACGATGGTGCTCAGGACGTCGTCCAGGTTGGTCAGGCTGACCACGGCCTGCGCCACCTGAAGCAAGGCTGCTGAGACGTAGGCTTCTTCCTGTTGTGCCTGCAGCAGCCGGGCGCTTTCGACGGCGGCGGCCGTCTGGTGGGCAATCCCCTGGACAAGCGTGATCTGTTCGCCGCGGAACGCCCCCGTGGCTTCGAACTCGGCCAGGTCGCTCTGATAGTCAAACAGCATCGCCCCCACCACCTGGCCGTGGGCGAGTAAGGGCAGGAGCAACAACGCCCTGAAGCCGAAAGCCGAGAGGTCCACTCCCACCAACCGCGAGTCGGTCGTCACGTCGTAACTGACGATGGGGGCCTTGTCGAGGCGCAGACGATCGAAGGCCGGCACCTCACCCGGCGCCACGCGCCACCGGTCAAAGGCGGCCTGCTCGGCCGGGCCAATCCCATAGGCGGCGGCCGGCTCGAACATCCCGGTAGGTTCATCCCACAAGAGAAGGGCGCAGCGATCTACGCCGGCCAACATCGGCGCCAGGCGAACTACGGCTTCAAGTACTTCGTCGAGCGTCGCCAACGACTGGGTGGCCTCGGCTACTTGCAGCAACACCGTCGAGATCCAGGCCTGTTCCTGCGCCGCCTGGTAGAGGCGGGCGTTTTCGATGGCCACGGCCGCGTAACTGGCGAAGGCGGCCGTGATCGTGCGGGCCTCAGCCCCATAGCGCTCAGGAGTGTGATGGGCCAGCGCCAGTATCCCCAGCCGCCTTCTTGCCGCGCGCAGCGGCGCCGCGATCGCGGAATAATCTGGCGCAAACTCCAGGGCCGCGCCCAGCGGCTCCGAAGGTGCCGAGGGGGTGCGGACGAGGGGCTGGTCGGCGCCCAACGCCTGGGTGAGCCAGGGGCCAGCGTCGGGCGAGAAGTCGGGGACGTCCACTTCGGTCACGTAACCGCGCACGGCAGACAGGTACAGGTCGTCGTCGTGCATCAGCCAGATGCCGGCCACGTCGCAGGGGAGGGTACGCCCCAACTCGGTCAGGATAGCGTCGAGCACCTCGTCGAGCGCCAGGTCAGCCGAGAGCAGGCCGGCCACCTCCCGCAGGCTGTCGGCAACCTGGCTCCGCCATCGTTCGGAGCGGTACAGGTTGGCGTTGCGGATGGCGATGGCCACGCTGTCGGCCAAGGCCTGAAACAGGAAGCGGTCATCATCGCCAAAACCGTTCAGGCGATCGCTCTGCACGTCGAGCACGCCCAGCACCCGGCCGCCGAAGGTCAGAGGCACGGCCAATTCGGAACAGGTGTCAAACGGCGGCAAATCTAACGAGCGATAGCGGGGCTCGCGGCTGACGTCGTTGGCCAGCACCGTCTCGCCGTGGCGGGCCACCCAGGGGATGATGCCTTGTGGGTCGTGCAGGCTGAAGGATAGCCTCTCCACATCCCCCTCCGGCTTCCCCCTGAGAGGGGGGGGAGAGATAGTACCGGCCCGATAGACGATTTGCTCGGGGGCAGGATCTACGGTAAAGAGGTAAACGTACGGATAGCCAAACTGCTTGTGAACGAGCGTGACCACCTCGTTGAGCAGGGCATCCAGGTCGAGGATCGAGATAACTGCGCGGCTGACCTCGGCCACGGCCGAGAGTTGCTCCGCGCGCCGCCGATAGGCGTTGTAGAGCCGCTTGTCCTCCACCGCGATGGCGATTTGATCTGCCAGTGCGCGCAAGACCAGTATGTCGGTCTCATCGAAATCGTCCGGCTGGTCGCTCTGCACGTCCAGCACGCCCAACAGGCGGTCCCCAACTTTCAGTGGCAGCGCCGCCTCGGAGCGGGTTTCGGGCAACGCGTCTACGGGGCGATAGTAAGGATCGTGGCTCACGTCGTTGGCCAGGAGTTCCTCGCCGGTCTGGGCCACGTGGCCGATGATGCCATCTCCGAGCCGGATCTCCAGGACCGCCGAGGCATGGTCCTGGCCAGGCTGAGAGGAAACGGCGTCTGCACAAGCCCGGCAACGCAGGGTTTCCTGCCCTGGCTCCAACGTAAAGAGGGCCACGTAGTAGTAGTTGAAGGTGTGCAGGATCAGGTCCGTCACGCGACGGAAGAGTTCATCCAGGTCGAGAATTGCGGCAACCTGGGCACTGACCCGGGAAACGAGCGAGAGTTGAGTGACCCGCCAGCGCTCGATCGCCACCTGGCGGGCAGCCTGCAAGGCGACGGACACCTGGGCGATCAGGCAATCAAGGAGTTCGATCTCTGTTGCAGCAAAAGGGGGGCCACCGGCTCGCGCGACCTCCAATACACCCAGAGCCCTTTCGCCGGCCAGCAACGGCATCGCCACAGCCACCGGCAAGGCACCCGCGGCGGCTCCTGCGCTGAGGGTCATCTGCTGGCTATCGCGCGCGCGGCGCATCAGGTCCGACGGAGGTTCCTTGGGAAATGAGAGCGGTTCCCCGGTGCCCGGCAGCCGGTAGAGCGGTTCAGCCAGCCAGAGGTCAGCCTGGCCTCCCAGCAGCCGGGCTGCCGTCTGAACGATGAGGTCCCGTTGGGCAGCAAATGTCGGCTGGGCCATCAGTTGCTCGCCCAGGGTGAGAAGTTGCTTCCACGTAACGCGATCGGCCGCCCGCGCCCGGCCACTCAAGACCCCACCTCCCTGCGCTTGACCATCGTCAAGGCGTTGCCGGCCCCCGGCGTAAACTCGAAGTGCACTTCGTCCATCAGCTTACGCATAAAGTAAAGCCCCAGGCCACCAACGTCGCGGTCCTCGAGATCGGCCTGAAGGTCTGGCTCAGGCACTCCGGAGGGGTCAAAAGGACGGCCGCGGTCGCGGAGCGTCACGGTCAGTCCCTCGTCGTTGACGCGGCAACTGCATTCGACGTCGCCGCGTCCTTCACCCCCGTAGGCATGTTCGATGATGTTACAACAGGCCTCGTCCACTGCCATTTGCACCGCATAGATGCCATGTTCGTCCAGGTTGGCGGCTTCAGCGGCACTGGTGACAAATTCGCTGATGACAGCCAGGCTATCGTAGCGGCCGGGAAAAGTGAGCGTCTGCGAGGTCTCCACAGATGGCTGCAGCGCATCCCGCTGCGCGGGAACCGTAACGTCTTCTGGCGGAGCGTCCGTCTCTAGAAACTCCCGACCGCCTCGAGCGGTTCATCGGCGAACTTGAAGAGAGGCACGAAACCTGCCAGGTCCAGCGTCTCATGGATGCGCTGGGGCACACTGGCCAACACCAACTCGCCTCGATTCCAGCGCTTGCAAGTCTTTTGCACGTTGATGAGCACTCGCAAACCGGCGCTGGAGATGAAATCCACGCCGCTCACGTCGAAGACGATCCTGAAGCGGTCTGCTTTCGTGATCTCATCAAAGGCCTCTGCCAGTTTCGGCGCGGTGTTGCTATCAATCCGGCCGGTAGCCTTGACCAGGTCACAGCGCTTGAACTGCTTGATGGTGACTTCCATTATTGACCTCCTTTGCGTGCGAGAATGATGTCCAGACTACATCTGGAACCTGGATTATATCACAATCTGTGTCCTACACAATTTGAGCGCACCCCTATTTGACATTTCTCCGGCCAGGGGTATAATAATTTTTACCATGGACCCGCAGGGCCGTGAGGCTAAAGCGCTACAAACAGCCCAATGCACCGCTTTCCGGTGCCGCTGGGATCGCGAGGCGTAATCGCCCATGCGACCGAGACGGCAGGAGGAAGTGGCTCTCTCGCCGACGGGGTCCCAGCCCCGTCTTTGCGTTCCTTGCCCCTTGATCGCCGCGCGCCTCCCGATGCCCAAGCATTCACATCACAAACAGTAAAAGGAGGTAGTTGTGGAACAGGTTCAACGCTCTCCGTCGCCAGCCAGCCGCTGGCGACTCAGCACCCACGACCTGGCCGTCGCCGGCGTGTTCGGTGCCCTCGCCATCGTCCTGTCGTTCACCCCGCTGGGAATGATCCCCGTCCCCAACGTCAGTGGCGCAGCCACCAGCCTGCACCTGCCGGCCATCGTCGCGGGGCTCCTGGCCGGTCCCGTCGTCGGCGCATTGGTGGGGTTGGTGTTGGCCATCGCTTCGTGGCTGCGTTTCGGCGGGACCTTCATCGTGATGGCCGGAGGCGACCCAGTGGCCGGAGGCAACCTGGCGGTGGCCGGAGGCCACCTGGCGGTGGCGCTGCTGGCCGCCTTCTTGCCGCGTATCCTGATCGGCGTCTTCGCCTACTACGCCTACCGGCCCTTGCGGCGCTGGCCCGCGCTGGCTGCGGGGGTCGCCGGCCTCGTCGGCACCCTGACCAACACCTTCGGGGTGCTGGGGCTACTCTTGTGGCTGGGCGTGTTTCCTGCCGCGCTGCTGGTGCCTATCTTCTCGTTGAACGTCCCCATCGAGATCATCCTGGCGCTGGTCGTCACCATCCCGACCGTCGCCGCGCTGCGGGCGGTGACCAAAGGCCAGATTGCCGCGGCGCGGGAGTACGCGGCGCAGGAATCTGCACCGCAAGAATCCCCGCCGCAATAAAGTGCGGCGCGAGACTGAGGTGGGGTGCCGCCCTTCATCGAGGCTCACAAACTGGAATATGCCTATCCCCTGGAGGGAGGCAAGCGCATCCTGGCCTTGCGGGGCATAGACCTGGCCATCGAACAGGGCGAGTTCGTCGCGCTGGTCGGCCCCAACGGCTCGGGCAAGTCCACCCTGGCCCGGCACTTGAACGGGCTGCTCCTACCCACAGCAGGAGAGGTGCGGGTGGGAGGCTTGTTGACCTCCGACTCGCGCCACCTGTGGACGGTGCGCCAGCAGGTCGGCATGGTATTTCAGAACCCCGACAACCAACTCGTGGCCAGCACGGTCGAGGAGGACGTGGCCTTTGGACCGGAGAACCAGGCCCTGCCACCCGCCGAGATCCGCCGACGGGTGGACGAGGCGCTGGGGGTCGTGG
>Ga0315277_10006129_pt1 | contig 15808 bp, 9 predicted proteins | sample YL17G05_15_MG_FD_203695 | JGI IMG/M metagenome (GOLD analysis project Ga0315277, IMG submission 203695) | Sediment microbial communities from Yellowstone Lake, YNP, Wyoming, USA - YL17G05_15 | ecosystem: Environmental > Aquatic > Freshwater > Lake > Sediment | place: USA: Wyoming | collected...
CGATCTGCGGCTCATTGAGGTGAAGGGGCTCGGCGCAGCGACCGGCACCATTTTGCTCACGCCCAACGAGCGCCGAGTTGCTGAGGACCGGCGCGACTGCTACTGGCTCTACGTCGTCACCAACTGCGACGCGACGCCGGCGCTCGAGACACCGATTCGTGACCCCGCCCGTCTCGACTGGAACGAAGTCACGAAGGTTGCGCACTACTACCTGTCGGTGAACGGGATGACGAAGTCGATGCAGGTGCGCGAGGATTCGCCGCCTTACGGAGAAAAGCGTCCATGACGGCAATGGGGATTCCCGCGTCGCTTCCCGGTTCCGCCCGCAGCGCTGCGAGAAATCCTCCTCAACGCCGTCATGCACCGCGACTACTCCCATTACTCCGGGTACGTCGCGATCGCGATTTTCGACGACCGGATCGAGATCCAGAGCTATGGCCGACTCCCAGGCGGCGTGACCGTGGAACAGCTCTCCGGTCCGCATCTGTCGAAGCCGACCAACCCGTCGATCGCCGAAGCGTTCCATCGCACGGGAGCGGTGGAGGTCTGGGGCCGCGGCACCAACCGCGTGATCGAGATGTGCGAGAAGAACGGCGCGCCGCCTCCGGTCTTCGAGGAAAAGCAGGGGTTCCTCGTCGTCACCTTCAGGACGTCGTTGGTCGCCGGCGGCGCGGCGGGAACTTCAAGGAGCGAGGCTGGGGACCAAGTCACCGCAGAAGTCACCGCACAAGTGACCGCAGAAGTCACCGCACAAGTGGCGGCGTTCTGCCGCGAACCTCAACCGGCGAAAGCCATCATGGCCGAACTGGGGCTCAAGCACTGGAAGACATTCCAGGCCAACTATCTTGCGCCCTTAATGGCCATGGGCATTCTGGAACGGACCATCCCCGGCAAGCCGCGAAGCCGGATGCAACGCTACAGGACGACGGCGGCGGGACTGGCCGCCTTGGCGCAATCCGGTACGCGGAAAGACGGACAGCGCACATGATGAGCACGCAGGAAATAGTCCACGAATGCTTCTCTGGCCCACTCGTGCGTTTCCGGAGATACGGATCAGCCCGGCCTCCGATCTGCGTGCGGAAGGGATGATGGCGACATGTGGTACGCAGTGTGCGCGATCCTCGGTGCCGCGATCGGCGGGGCACTGGCCTGGCTGCTGGCCGTCAACCGCACGCGGTCGCAATCGACGATCACGATCGATGAGGCCGATCGCCGGGCCAATGCTGCCGAAGGTCAGGCCGCCGCCCTGAATGCCATCGTGGTCGAGCTTCGGGGACAGGTGGAAAGGACGAATACCAGCGTCGAGCAACTCCGAGTCCAGCTCGACGCCGAGCGTGGTGCCAAGGTCAAAGCCGAGACGGAACTGAAGGATGCGGGCCTTCACCTCCAGGAGGAACGCGAAGTGCTGGAGGAGGCCAAGACGCGGCTCAGCGACGCGTTCAAAGCCCTGGCCGGAGACGCGCTGAACAACAGCAATGAGGCATTCCTCAGACTGGCAAACGAGACGTTTGGTAAGGTGCTTGCGGAGGCAAAGGGCGACCTTGGCCGGCGGCAGGAAGCGATCGACGGGCTGGTCAAGCCCCTGGCGGAGTCCCTGCAGCGATTCGATGAACATGTCCGTAGCCTGGAGACGACTCGCCAGGAGGCGTACACGAGCATCGAGGGCTACATCAAGGCGTTGACGGGCACCCAGGAGCAACTCCAGAAGGAGACGGCGAGCCTGGTCACCGCCTTGAGGGCTCCGCAGGTGCGTGGGCGCTGGGGCGAGCTGACGCTGAAGCGGGTAGTCGAACTGGCCGGGATGTCGGAGCACTGCGATTTCACGGAGCAGGTGACGGTCGATTCCGACGCCGGCCGGCAGCGTCCCGATCTGATCGTCCACCTGCCCGGCGAGCGCGAGATCGTCGTCGATGCCAAAGTGGCCTTGGACGCTTTCCTGGACGCCGTGTCATCAGCTTCAGAGGAGCAGCGGAGCGGCGCTCTGACCCGTCACGCGGCGCAAGTCCGCGCACACATGGTGGCCCTGGCCGGCAAGAACTACTGGGAGCAGTTCCCCAAGGCCCCGGAGTTCGTGGTGATGTTCATCCCGGGCGAGTCATTCTTCGCCGCTGCCGTGGATGCGGACCGCCAGTTGATCGAGGACGCCCTGGACAAGCGAGTCGTGCTGGCCACACCCGCAACCCTCATCGCACTGATTCGGGCTGTTGCGTACGGATGGCGACACGAGCAGATCGCGAAGAACGCCCAGGAGATCAGCGACCTTGGCAAACAGCTCTACGACCGGATGAGAGTGCTGGCCGGGCACGTCACCGAGATCGGCGGTGGCCTGCAGAAGGCCAACGAGGCATACAACAAGGCAGTCGGTTCGATGGAGGCCAGAATCTTTCCGGCCGCCAGGCGATTCAAGGACCTGGGCGCTGCAACCGGCGACGAGATACCCGCCCTGTCACCCGTCGAGACCACGCCCCGCGCCCTTGTCGCGCCGGAGGCAGTGGAGGAAAAAGCATGACTCGGCTGAATGCGATCAAGCAAGGAGAACCGTCACGTGGATAGAAGGCTGGTGCAGTCGAGCAACGTCAGGTCCGTCGGCTACGACGCGCCATCCAAGACGCTGGAACTGGAGTTCCACAGCGGCAGGCTTTACCAGTACTCCGGCGTGCCGGAGATCATCTACCAGGGCTTCATGCGAGCCGCCTCAAAAGGGTCCTATTTCCACGACCACATCAAGGGTCGGTATCCGGACAGGCGGGTGAGGTAAACGACATGATAGTCAAGGTCCTTCACGTCAAGAACTTCCGTTCGATCCTCGACGAGCGGATCGACTGCGAGAACCTGACGGTCCTGGTCGGGCGCAACGGCACGGGCAAGTCGTCCCTCCTTCGAGCGTTGGAGATATTCTACGACCCGAAGGCGGCCGTGACGGCGGAAGACTTCTACGCCGGGGACACAAGCAAGGAAATTGAGATCGCCGTGACCTTTACCGATCTCGGAACGGAGGAGAAGTCACTGTTTTCGCCGTATCTAGATGGTGATGATCTTACCGTCGCCAGGGTCTTTTTCCTCTCGGCCAAGAAGTTGGGCACCTACCATGGCATGAAGCTCCAGAACTTCGACTTTGCAGACGTTCGCAATGCCGGAGGAAAGACAGAAACCAGGAACAAGTACAACGAGATCAGGAACAGCCCGGCGTATTCGTCTCTCCCGACGGTGAAAAACGCGGAACAAGTTGAAGAGGAAATCAAGAAGTGGGAAGCGGCCAATCCAAGCTCGTGCACTCGGATGCGCGACGACGGCCAGTTCTTCGGCTTCACGGAAGTCGGCAACGGTTACCTCGGTCGTCACACGCGGTTTATCCACATTCCTGCCGTTCGGGACGCATCGGACGATGCTACCGAGGGCAAGGGGTCATGCGTCACAGAAATCATGGACCTTGTGGTGCGACGGACGCTCGCCAGCCGGAAGGACTTCGTGGCGCTGAAGGACGATACACAGAAGAAATACCGCGAGATCATGGATCCCGCGAAACTCACGGAGCTTTCCGGACTTCAGACGCAGTTGTCCCACACCCTGCGGTACTACGCGCCCGAGGCGAATGTCTCGATGGAATGGGCCAGGCTCGTTGACATTGACTTCCCCCTGCCGAAGGCCGAGGTCAAACTTCACGAAGACGGATACAAGTGCTCTGTTCAGCGGACCGGCCATGGTCTTCAACGTGCCTTCATTCTGACGATGCTCCAGCATCTCGTCGCGGCCAAGGGCGTCGAGGTCGCAAGCGAAGGGGGTTTTGCGTCGGAGGCGGAGATCCCCGAACAGGGAGAGCCGCAGCTTCCCGGTCTGGTTCTCGCCATCGAGGAGCCGGAACTCTACCAGCACCCGAGCCGCCAGCGGCACATGGCGTCCGTCCTTCTCAAACTCTCGCAAGGCACAATCCCCGGCGTGGCGAAGAGGACGCAGGTTCTCTACTCTACGCACTCCCCGCTTTTTGTCGGCCTCGACCGCTTCGAGCAAATCCGTCTCCTGCGGAAAGCCGACGATGTCGCCGGGAAACCGAGGGTGACCAAGGCCATCAAGGCGGAATTGGACGCCGTGGCCGAGGAAATCTGGGTCGCCGGGGGCAGTCAAGGCAGCAAGTACACCGCCGACACGCTTCGCCCCCGTCTTCAGGCGGTCATGACCCCATGGGTCAACGAGGGCTTTTTCGCCGATGTCGCGGTGCTGGTCGAGGGTGAGGATGACCGCGCTGCCATTCTCGGCGTGGCAGTATCGATGGGCCACAACTTCGACAGCGACGACATCTCGGTCATCCCCTGCATAGGAAAGAACAACCTGGACCGCCCCTTGGTCATCTTTCGTCGTCTTGGCATTCCGGTCTACGTCATCTGGGACGGTGACCACGGCGAAACGGAGGCAAGAGCGGAAGACAACCGCAAACTCCTGCGTCTCGTCGGACAGTCCGAGGAGGATTGGCCGTGCGGAGTAAAGGATCAACACGCCTGCTTCAAGTCCGAACTCGAGACGACGCTTGCCGAGGAGATTGGCAAAGAGATGTTTGACCGGTTGCTGGTTGCGGAGCAAGGCCAACTCGGCATTCGCAGAAAGAAGGACGCCCTGAAAAACCCCGTCGTGCTCCAGCATATCGTCGAAAATGCCGCAGTAAAGGGGAAGAGGAGCGCGACGCTGGGGGGCATCGTCGAGAAAATCGTTGCCCTGAAACCTCAACGAGGAGGGGGGCAATGATCCCCAAGGACTGCAAGCGCCTGGCCGAAGTGGACTTCCCGATCGCCGAGGTGTCAAGGCACGCACCACGCGAGAAGTATGTCCGCGACACTCCCAACACTGCGCTTCACACGTGGTGGGCTCAGCGCCCGCTGGCGTCGAGCCGTGCAGTGCTGCTCGGGCTCCTCTGGCCGGACCCGTGCGATCCGCTGTGTCCGGTAGATTTCAAGGAGCAGGCCAGGAAGCGCTTGTGCGAGGTCGGTGGGTGCAACCCGGGCACCACGGACGCGGATCTGCGTAAGGCGCTGCTCCGGTTCATTGCCGACTTCGCGAGCTGGGACAACGCGTGGCAACCCACCTATCTCGAGGTGAGCCGCGCGCTGGTCAAGGCGGCGCACGGCCCCGTCGGAGGGGCCGATGGATACGAGCCCCCGCTGGTGGCGGACCCGTTCGCGGGGGCTGGCTCGATTCCGCTCGAGGCGTTGCGGCTTGGGTGCGAGGCCTTCGCGAGCGATCTTAACCCCGTCGCCTGCCTGATCCTCAAGGTGGTGCTGGAAGACGTCCCGCGGCATGGCCCAACACTCGCCGAACAGCTGCGCCTCGTCGGGGCGGAGATCAAGCGGCAGGCAGAGGAGGAACTCGCCGACCTCTACCCGAAGGACCCCGACGGCGCGACCCCCATCGCGTACCTCTGGGCGCGCACGGTGCGCTGCGAGTCCCCGAACTGCGGCGCGGAGATCCCGCTCGTGCGCTCGTTCTGGCTGTGTAAGAAGGCGAGCCGCAAACGGGCACTCCGGTATACGGTCCTGCGGCGCAAGGGCCAGCCGCCGCGCGCCGAAATCGAGGTCTTCGAGCCGAAGGCGGAGAAGGATGTGCCGGGCGGCACGGTGACGCGCGCGAAGGCGACTTGCGTCTGCTGCGGCGCGGTGCTGCCACCCGAGCGGGTGCGCGCGCAGCTCGCCGCCGAGCGAGGCGGGGCCGACGTGGTCTTCGACGCCGTGGGTCGGCGCACGGGCGGCGCACGGCTGCTGGCGGTGGTGCTCCTCAGGCCCGGCGGGGCGTGGCGGCACTACCGGCTGGCGACCGCGCGCGACTACGAGGTGGTGTGCAAGGCACGGGCGCGGGTCGCGAAGATGCTGGCGGCGTGGGAGCGCGACGGCAAGCAGGGCCTCAGCCCAGTGCCGGACGAGCCGCTGCCGCCGGTGGGCACGCTGGGCTTTCGCGTACAGCGCTACGGCATGTTCCAGTGGGGCGACCTCTTCACGGTGCGGCAGAAGGCAGCGCTCGTTGTGCTGTCCGGGAAGATTGCACAAAGCAAGGACTCGAACGGACTACCGATCACAGAACTCCTCGCTTGTGTGCTGAGCAAGTTCGCTAGACATTGCAATGGGAACGCGCGATGGAACAACGTCATCGAAAGCGTTGAGCCCGCTTTCGGCCAAGGCACGCTTCCGATCACCTGGACCTTTCCCGAAAGCAGAGTGTGGGGACCTTGGGCAGAGAACTTCGATGGAGCCCTAACGGCTGTCTTGAGGTGTCTAGAGCGCGGCTTCGGAGGCATCGGCGGCGTCGGACAAGTCGAGCAGGCTGATGCCTGTGCTTCACCGCTGCCGGACGCTGCCGTGTCGGTGTGGTTCACGGACCCTCCTTACTATGATGCTATCCCGTACGCGGACCTCTCGGACTTTTTCCTCGTTTGGCTGAAGCGCTCACTGCAGGAACACTCGCTTCTTCGCGACCCGTTTGATCCGAGCAACCGGCTCTCTCCGAAGCAGAGAGAAGCTGTCCAAGATGAGACTAGGCGAGATGATGGCCGGACTAAGGATCGTCGCTGGTTCGAGGAGGCGATGTCTCGGGCCTTCGCGGAGGGACGTCGCGTCCTCAAAGAGGAAGGTGTCGGGTGTGTCGTCTTCGCGCACAAGACAACAGAGGGATGGGAAGCGCTACTCGCGGGGATGATGCAAGGCGGTTGGGTCCTTACGGGGTCCTGGCCGGTTGCTACTGAACGACGCGGTCGGCTGCGCGCTCGCGAGTCTGCCGCCCTTGCGACCAGCGTCCACCTCATCTGCCGTCCGCGCCCCGACGACGCGCCGGTCGGGGATTGGGCTGCCGTGCTGCGAGAGCTCCCCACGCGCGTCGGCGACTGGATGGAGCGCCTGCAGGGCGAAGGCGTGCGCGGCGCAGATCTCGTCTTCGCCTGCATCGGCCCGGCGCTTGAGATCTTCAGCCGCTACAAAAGCGTCGAGGCCGCCGACGGACGGGAGGTGAAGCTCGCCAAGTACCTGGAGAAGGTCTGGGAGGTCGTGGGCCGCAGCGCGCTGGCGCAAGTACTCGGCACCGCCGACGCGAAGGCCCGCAATGGCGCGGCCGGGGCCGTCGAGGAGGACGCCCGGCTCACGGCGCTCTTCCTCTGGACGCTCCAGAGCACGAACCCGTCGACAGAATTCGGGGCACGCGGCGAGACGGCGGACGCGGCGAGCGACGAGCCCGAGGACGAGGAGCCGTCCGACGAGGACGAGGAAGAGGCTTCCTCCCGCGGCAAGGCCAAGGGCTTCACGCTGGTCTTCGATATCGTGCGCCGCTTCGCGCAGCCGCTCGGCATCGAGCTTCCCAAGTGGGAAGGCCGCGTCATCGAGACGAGGAAGGGCGTCGTTCGCCTGCTGCCGATCGCCGAGCGCGCGAAGCAGCTCTTCGGCGAGGATGGCGCACAGGCCGTCGCCGCGCGCCTCGAGCAGGAAACGACCACAACCAACCCCCTCCAGGGGATGCTCTTCCCCGACATGCAGCCCGGGGCGGCCCCCACGATCCGCGGGCGCGGCCGGGGCTTCAGGAAGCGAGGGGACGCCGAGGTCTCGGACGAGAGCCTGGCCGCCGCTCGCGAGGCCACGACCCTCGACCGCGTCCACGCGGCCATGCTGCTCCAGGCCGGCGGCCGCGCCAACGCGCTCCGTGCGCTCCTCAAGGCCGAGCAGGAGCGCGGCCCCGACTTCGTGCGCCTCGCCAACGCCTTCTCGGCGCTCTATCCGAAGGGGAGCGAAGAGAAGCGATTGATCGACGCGATGCTCTTGGCGGTCCCGAGGTAGCACGATGCTCATCCTCGATGGAGAAGACCAGCGGCCACTCACGGTGTCCGCCTACTTCGGTAGCCCGCAGCCCAACCGGCCGCTTCCAAACGCTGCGTACAAGAGTCTCATCCTCGCGGGGGCGAGATACTGGCACCTGCCGGAGGAATACATCCGCAAACTGGAACAGATTGAGGTCAGCGAATGACAGCCCCTGCCGTCGCTGTCTGGCAGATCTCGGGCGGGCCCGCCTCGCGTGCATACGCGGAGGTCTTCCTGAGGCACGGCGTCGCGCTGATCGGCCCGGGGGACGCCGGGCCGTGGGCAGTCGAGCGTGGCGACGGCGACTTCGAGGGCGGCTTCGTGCGGCGGTTTGCGAGCGAGGTGGCGACGGGGGACGCCTTCCTGCTGCGGACGGGCATCGCCACGATTGCAGCCGTAGGACTCGTGGCGAGCGAGTACCTGTACGTGAACGCCTTCGACGATGTGAACGGATGGGACCTGCAGCACGGCCGGCGCGTGCGGTGGTGCCGTCTGCCCGAGGAGCACAGGTTCGAGGGCGCGGTCTTCGGCGCCAACCCACCGCGGTGCTCGCGAGTGTGGCTCGAGGAAGTCGTGGACTTCGCAGAGCGTTTCCTCAACTCGCCCCCGACCCACTGGCAGATGGCCGCGCTGCCGGAGCTTCCCGCCGAGAGCCCTCCGCTGGATGACGTGCCCGACGCGCTGCAGGGCGTCGTCGCCCAGGCCGCCGATCTCGTGCCGCTGCTTCAGGACCGGAAGGCTTTCGGCGAGCACCCGAGCGAGGACGAGCTGATCGCGCACTTCGTCGTGCCGTTTCTCCGCGCGCTCGGCTGGCCGCCGGAGCGCATAGCGGTCAAATGGCGATGCATTGACGTGGCGGTGTTCCGCGACCTGCCGCGCACGCCGGAGAACTGCCACCTCGTGATCGAAGCGAAGCGGCTAGGCGCGGGAGTTGAAGGCGCGCTCGAGCAGGCCAAGGGGTACGTGGAGGCGATTGGCGTGTCTCGCGACGTGATCGTCACGGACGGCGTTCGCTACCGGATGTACGCCGGAGCGCGGGACTTCGAGCCCCTGGCCTATGCGAATCTCGCCCGGCTGAAACAACCGGCGGCCGACCTGTTCGCACGCATGCAGAGACGCTAGGAGGATCGGTATGGAGCCCTGGTACAAGGTCGCGACGCTGCGCAGGGAAGTGCGGGAAGGGCGCTCGTTCAACCCGGACGAGTTCGCCATCGCCCTCGAGCAGGTCGTGGCCGGGACGGCGCCCGAGGACTATCGCGATCCGACTCAATTCTTCGCCCGTACCTGCTTCACGCGGGCGCTGCGGGAGCACGCCGGCATGGTGCTGCGCCGGCTCTCGGGCAACACCGAGAACACTGCGCCGGTCCTCACGCTCATCACCCAGTTCGGCGGCGGCAAGACCCACACGCTGACCGCGCTCTACCATCTCGCGAAGGCGGGCGAGAGCTCGGGCGTGTTCCCCGGCGTACCCGCGCTGCTTCAGGAGGCCGGTCTCTCTTCAGTTCCGGCGGCGCGGGTTGCGGTCTTCGTGGGAAATGCCTGGGACCCGCAGCCGGGCCGCGAGACGCCGTGGATCGATATCGCCCGCCAGCTCGCGGGCGAGGCGGGCGTCGAGGCGCTTGGCCAGGCGGCGCGAACCACGCCGCCTGGGACCGAGGCGATCGCGCGGGTTTTCCAGGCGGCTGGGGCGCCCGTGCTCCTGCTCTTCGACGAGGTGCTCAACTTCCTGAGCCGCAACCGCGGCAATGATCTGCCGGCGTCTTTTCGGGCCTTCCTGGGGAACGTCGTGCGGTCCATGACTGGCACGACGCGGTGCGCGGCCGTGGTGAGCCTGCCGCAGAGCAAGCCCGAGATGGACGACTGGGAGATGCGCTGGCAGGACTTGATCTGCAAGGAGGTCGGACGCGTCGCCAAGCAACTCATGGTCAACGACGAGGCCGAGATCAGCGATGTCGTCCGGCGGCGGCTCTTCCAGGATCTGGGGAGCGAGAAGATCCGGAAGAACGTCGCCAAAGCCTACGGCGACTGGTGCTTCGAGCGACGAGCGCAGCTGCCGCCCGAGTGGACAGCCGTAGACTCGGCCGCGACCGAGGCCAAGGCACGCGAGTTCCTGCAGCGCCGCTTCGAGGCGTGTTACCCGTTCCATCCAGCGACGCTCTCGGTTTTCCAGCGCAAGTGGCAGGCCCTTCCCCAGTACCAGCAGACACGCGGCACGCTGGCGATGTTGGCCCAGTGGATCTCGATCGCGGCGCAGGACGCTTTCCGGAAGGCGCGCACCGAGCCGCTCATCACCCTCGGCTCGGCGCCGCTTTCGGAGCCGGGTTTTAGGAGCGTGGTGCTGGGCCAGCTCGGTGAACCACGACTCGTCGCCGCCATCGACGCGGACATCGCCGGCGAGCAGGCGCACAGCAAGGCGCTCGACGCCGACACCAAGGGGCCGCTGCGCGACATCCACCGGCGCGTTGGCACCGCGATCCTCTTCGAGTCGTCTGGCGGGCAAACGGACAAGGTGGCGCACCTGCCCGAACTGCGCTTCGCCCTCGGCGAGCCCGAGCTGGACACGACGTCCGTCGACAACGCCGCGCTCGCGCTCGAGGACCGGTGCTACTTCGTTCGCAAGGCGGGTTCGGACGGCTTCCGTATCGGTTACCAGCCCACGATGAAGAAGGTCGTGAGCGACCGACGCGCGTCGCTCGACGAGGAGACGGAGATCAAACCCGCCATGCGCAGGATCGTCGAGGACGAGTTCCGGCGCGGGGCAAGTGTTCCCGTCGAGCCCTTCCCGCGCGACGGGGCGGCGATCCTGGACACGCCAAGACTCACGCTCGTGGTAGCCGAGCCCGAAGCGGAGTGGACGGGGGGCGGGTCGCTGCGCGCGCAGATCGCCGAGTGGACCCGCCAGCGGGCCAAGTCGCCGCGACTCTATCCGGGTGCCCTGGTGTGGTGCCTGAAGAAGCCCGGCCGCGACCTGCGGGACACGGTTGAAATGTGGCTCGCGTGGAAGCGGGTTGCGCGGGAAATCGCCGAAGGCACGCTCGGCGGCGAGTTCGACAAGGGCGACCGGGCGGAGCTTCAGTCGAAGGTGAAGGACTCTGAGGAAGCCGCCAAGGACCAGGTCTGGGGCGACTACCGTTTCGCGGTCGTCGCCGACGGCCAGGAGGAGGACGGCCTCAAGGTGATCGACCTGGGTGCGGGGCACTCGTCGAGCAACGAGACCCTGTGCGGCCGGGTCATCACCGCCCTCAAGTCTGGGGCGCTTCTCAACGAGTCCGTGGGCGCGGGGTACATCGAGCGGAACTGGCCGCCGGCGCTCAAGGAGTCCGGGGCGTGGCCCCTCGCGAGCCTGCGGCAGAGTTTTCTCAACGGCTCTCTCACGCGGCTGGTCGATCCGGAGGCGATCCTCAGGTGCAAAATCGTCGAGTTCGTCGACCGCGGCGACTTCGGCCTGGCCTCGGGCCTGAAGCTGGACGGAACCTACGAGCGCGTCTGGTTCAAGGAGCTTGTGGCGACGGACGAGGTCGCCTTCGAGGCCGGCGTGTTCCTGTTGAGGAAGAGCGTCGCCGACGGGCTCAAGACAGGAGGACCACCGAGCCCGATGCCGGGGCTTGGCCCCCAGCCGGAATCCCAGCCCGTACCTCCGGCGGCGCCCGGCCTCGAGCCTGAGGCGCCGGGCGTTCAGACGAAGACCCTCCGCGTGGTGGGCACCGTGCCTGCGGAGGTGTGGAACCGTCTCGGGACGAGAATCCTCCCGAAGCTCCGGTCTGGGGCCGACCTCAAGATTGGCGTGGAGTTCTCGGTGGCGGTCAACGCGGCTAACGCCGGCAGCCTGGCATCGGAGCTACGGCAGATCCTGCAAGAACTCGGGCTGGCCGATCTGGTACGAATCGAATAGACCAGAAGGCGACCCGGGATGGCGGCCGAATCGCCGACGAGGTCATCGCCCATCTCGGTGGCTCTGTGGACTCGAAGGTGAAGGTGACGGCAGACCGCCCATGCGCCACGAGCACAGAAAACAAGAGGGGCGGCATCTGTGCCGCCCCTCTTGAAGTGAGTTCCGGACCCGAAGCCTGAGGCTTCTGCTAGAACGTCACGCGGACGCCGAAGCGCGCCACCCGCGGCGCCAGCAGCGAGCTGATCGTGTTGGCGTTGGACGCGTTCTGACCGCCGCGAATCGACAACGAGGTGTTGCCGTTCAGCAGGTTGAACACATCCATGCTGGCCGTGATCCGCGCCCCGCGCACCTTGACCATCTTGTCGACGCGGAAGTCCACCGTCTGGAACCTCGGCAGCCTGACATCGCCGCGCACATCGATGTACACGGTGGCCTGGCCCGCGCTGAACGGGCGAGTCGGCGAGAGGACCGAACGGATGAACGGGTTGCCGTCCCGGAGGTTGTAGTTGCTGGCCAGGTTGATCTCCCACCACGGGAGCGTGTACGAGCCGCTCGCCCGGAAGATCCACCGCTGGTTGACGAAGACGTTGCCAATGCCGCTCGACGTCGACTCGGGTGCGTACTGCCCGCCGTTGAACGACGTGTTGATATTGGTCGGATCCTGGTAGCCCGCCGCCGAATCGTAATGAACCGGGGCACTGTTGTAGGCGAAACTGGCGTTCATCAACCAGCTCTTCGACATCCTCTTCCGGCCGTTCAGTTCGATGCCCCGGTACCCGCGCCAGTAACCCGGCTGGTTCGTGGTGGTGTAGTTGACCGGCGGCTGGCTGGTGGGCTGGTAGTACGTGACCGTCGGGCAGGTCGCCCCGGCCGGACATGCGGACGCAGCGGGCGCCCACTGCACCGCCGTGTAGTTGTCCGAACTCCAGCTGTCGAGGGGTGACCACGAGAAGTTGGTGTACTTGCGCCAGATGAAGCTGGCGCTGACTGCCACGTCGCTCGAGATCTGCTTGTCGAAGCCGACGATGATCTCGTCCGTCCTGTCAACTGTCAGGTTGGGATCGATCTTCCCCGTGGTCGTCGTGGCCGTCGGGTTCTTGTAATCGTAGCCGCCCGAATAGGACAACGGCACGGAGGTCAGCACGATCTCGTTCGCCTGGATGAACTTGTCCCCGTTGAGATCAACCCAGGGGTAGCGAACCAGGGTCGATCCGACGGTATTGTAGGTGCTCGACAGGTTGCCGGTGCCGAGCTGTCCCACGTAGCGGGCGTAGTTGAACTTCAGGACGTTTCGGCCGTTGCCCGTGAGGTCATAGGTGGCCCCGAACCGCGGCGACCAGTTCTTGTACGCGAGGCCAGCCACGGCGCCCGGGAAGCTGAGTGCCGGCAGCTGGTTGAACACGGCACCTGTGTAAGTGGTGCCTTTGTACGTCCCGACATAGGTGGCCTGTCCGTAGAACGGTGATGCTGCCGCCTTCTCCGCGTTCGCGAAGTCGGTCTGATAGTCGAACCGGAGACCGACATTGACCGTCAGCTTCCTCCGGCTGTAGCTGTCCTGCAGGTAGAAGCTCCGGTTCTTCAAGCCGTACTCGGTGAGTCCGCGCCGGTACAACTGCGCTTCGACCGGGGCGGCGTTGGTGAACCGCGCATAGGCGTCGCCGCCGTACATGCTCTCCGTGTGCGCGATGTCATCGCGCCACTTGAACCCGAACTTGAGCGAGTGGTCGCCACCCATCCAGCCAGGCAGGAAGTAGTTGGTAATCAGGTCGACGCTGTCCGTCGGGCGCACGTACACGGCTTCCTGATACGACCGCGACCACGCCCCGGTTGTGGTCTCGTAGGCCGGCTGCACGTCGCGCAGGCTGTCGTCGTGGAACGTCAGCGCGAAGTTGTTCCCGACATGGGCGTACGACAACTCCATCAGGAGCCGGTCGCTGAAGATGTGTCGATCCCTCCAGTTGTAGGTCTTCGGCATGCCGGTCTTCCACCAGGACGAGCCGAGCGCCGGGTTGTCGACGCCGATCTGCCGGTAGGTCGTCTCGAGCGGACGCAGGTCGGACGCGTCGCGCGCATTGCGGACCTTCTCGGCCGCGTTCATGAGGAACGACAGCTGGTTGTTCTTGAACGGCTCGACCGCGACCTTCGCGTTGTAGTTGTTCAGCAGCGTCGAGTCGCTGTTGAGGCAGTCGCGGACATCCATGATCGACACGGCCACCGGATTGGCGGCCAGCGCGGTTTTCATGGCCTGGCACGCAGCATCCGGTTTGTAGAAGTTGTTGATGCCGACGTTGACGTTCTGCTTCCCGTAGGCGGCCCAGAACCAGGCCCGGCCCTTCTTGATCGGGCCGCCGGCCTCCAGGCCGTAGTCCTTGATGTTCTGAATCGGGTTGCCGGTGGAGGCACCCTGGAGACGCAGAGCATCGGTGACGTTGATCGACTGGAACTTCTGGTCGGTGATGTAGTAGCGGCCCGACCCGCGCAGCCTGTCGGTGCCGCTCTTGGTCACCAGGTTCACGCCGACGCCCGGCGACTGCATCGTCACGTCCGCGCCGCCCGTCGAGATCTGCATCTCTTCGAACGAGTCGAAGTCGAAGTAGATCGGGGACCCGCCGGTCGCCGACATGTCCGTGATATCGATGCCGTCGAGGTTCCACTTCTGCTCCCTCATCGCCGCGCCGCGCGCGACGAAGTTCGACTGCTGGCCCGACGCGCTGCCGCCGACGTTCTGGCGGTCCATCGCGACGCCCGCCGACTGCTCGATGATGACCCACGGGTCGCGCGCCGAGGGGATATTCTGCAGCGCTTCCTGATTGAAACGGTTCGTCTTGCTGGTGTCGCGCAGATCGATGAGCGGCGCCGCGCCCGACACCGTCACGGTCTCCTGTACGGTGGAGACTTCCATCCTGGCGTTGATCTGCGCGTTGAAGCCGATCTCGATCCGGATCCCATCCCGCACCATGGACTTGAAGCCGGTGAGGTCGAACTTCACCGTGTAAGTGCCGATGGGCAGCTGTGGGAACTGGTACGTCCCGGTCGCGCTGCTGACCGCCGTCTGAGGCGTGATCAGCGAGCCGCCGGTCAAAGTCACGGACACGCCGGGAACGACGGCGCCCGACGCATCGGTGACCTTGCCGAAAATCTGGCCCGTCTGCTGCGCCCACGCCACGCTCCCGGCGAGCGACATGGCCAGCGCGAAGATGATGACGCGTAACTTCATTCCGGACCTCCTCACAAGAAGACGGTTGCGCAATGTTGTCGAGTTCACCGACGACGCCGCCGAACGAAATGTGCGCCCGCAGGGCCTGCAGGCGAGGCGTACCGGATTTGGGCGGACCTGGGGGCAGGAAACGCATCGCGGCACTTTGCAGCTCATGTGCCACTCGCGATGCAGCCGGAGGTCAAAGAAAACCAATGAAATCCCAGGCGAGGGCCCAGTGGCATTCAATCCCTCGAGTGGCATTCAATCCCTTGAGTGTTCGAATACGGGCTGTTGGATCGCCGACAGGACTTGCGCGGGCAGGACTCGGACCGCGGGAATGAGAAGCGAGCCCGACTCGAGGGTCAGGGCTGGAGTTCGGCGGAAGTGCACCAGCCCTGTCGCCCGCGTGCCGACGGGTCGAACAGGCCGCGTGCAAGCGGATTGCGGCAGGGCTTCACCAGGTGGACCGGCGAGCGCACCCCTCGCCACACATCCCCACGCGGCGTTGCCGAAGGCTGACACTTCGCGCTAGAGTGTTCCCGCTCACACCGGACCGTACAGACTTGCATTACGGCCTGTTGAACGGAGGCCACACCATGCACAGAGTCGTTGTAATGTGCGGCATTCTCCTGAGGTGCCTGTGTGTCGCAACGGTTGCCGGGCAGGGCAACCCGTTCCTTGGAAAGTGGGACATCACCGCGACAACTGCCAACGGAAGCTATCCATATTGGCTCGAGGTGAGAGAAGAGAACGGCCAACTGATCGGGTTTTTCCAGGACCGATGGGGCGCCGTCAGGAAGCTGCCTGAGATCGCGCGCGAAGGAAACGAGCTCGTCTTCTCGCTCGGCGCGCCGAACAAGCCCGGTGCTCCAAAGCCGGTGCATCGCGCGCGCGTGG
>Ga0315277_10006134_pt1 | contig 15800 bp, 22 predicted proteins | sample YL17G05_15_MG_FD_203695 | JGI IMG/M metagenome (GOLD analysis project Ga0315277, IMG submission 203695) | Sediment microbial communities from Yellowstone Lake, YNP, Wyoming, USA - YL17G05_15 | ecosystem: Environmental > Aquatic > Freshwater > Lake > Sediment | place: USA: Wyoming | collected...
GCGGCGGTCATCATCGACGCAGAAATGAATCCCATTGGGACGCGCATCTTCGGCGCAGTTCCGCGGGAATTGCGCGACAGGAATTTTATGAAGATTATTTCGCTGGCCAGCGAAGTGGTCTAAGGCCGGTCCGAAGCAGGATAACCCGATATGGCAATGCATGTGAAAAAAGGCGATACGGTACAGGTAATTTCCGGCGACAGCAAAGGCGTAACCGCCAAGGTGCTGCGGGTAATTCCGGATGAAAATCGCGTGGTGGTGGAAGGCATCAATCTGGCGTATAAGCATGTTCGTCCTTCGCGGAAAAGTCCGCAGGGCGGCCGAATTCGGATTGAAAAACCCGTTCACCTGAGCAATGTTCTGCCGGTCAGTCCCAAAAGCGGCAAGGGCGTTCGTGTTCGATTTGAGACGGACAGCAAAGGCATCAAGAAACGCATCGGCGCCGACGGCGCGGAAATCGGCGTCGTGACCAAAGCAACTAAAAAGAAGTAGCGTGAGGAATTTGGATTCATGGCTCGCTTGAAAGACTTATATAAGAGCAAAATCGCCCCGGCGATGAAAGAGAAATACGGGTACAGTAACAGTATGGCGGTGCCGCGGCTGCAAAAGATCGTGGTGTCGATGGGAGTGGGCAAGGCCGTTGTGGACAAGAAGTTTATGGAACTGGCCGCCAAAGATCTGACCACCATCACGGGGCAAAAGCCGCTGGTCTGCAAGGCCAAAAAAAGCGTCTCGAACTTTAAAGTGCGTCAGGGTGATAAGACCGGCCTGAAGGTAACGCTGCGCCGGGAAAGAATGTATGAATTTCTGGATCGCCTGATTAACCTGGCGATTCCCCGCGTCAAGGACTTTCGCGGTCTGGACCCCCGCGGTTTCGACGGCAGGGGCAATTATTCGATGGGCCTGGACGAACAGAGCGTGTTTCCGGAAATCGACCCGGCCAGGATCGAGCATCAGCAGGGAATGAATATCACGTTTGTAACCGACGCGCAGACTAACGACGAAGGCCGCCAGTTGCTGCAGATGTTCGGAATGCCTTTTAAATCGTAAGCGGCAGGAACAGGAAATCAGGATACCCAGCGGGTATTTCGATAAATCGGGATTGCCGCGAGGGTGGCCGTAGATGTGTTGAAAAAGGCACATCGCCGCGACCTAAGTAGATAATTTATTTTGGAAAGTAATAGAATATGTCAACCAAGGCGCTGGAAAACAAGGCAGCCAAAAAACCGAAATACCGGAGTCGCGCCTATACCCGCTGTCAGATTTGCGGGCGTGCAAGAGCGGTGTATCGCAAGTTTAAACTCTGCCGGATTTGCTTTAGAAAAATGGCCAACGAAGGCAAAATCCCGGGTGTCAGGAAAGCCAGTTGGTAAAACTCAGATCAAAGTGAAAAACGTTTTGGAGCGGAATGAATGAGTTTGAGTGATCCCATAGCGGATATGCTGACCCGGATTCGCAACGCCGGCCGTGTTGACAAGCGGGAAGTCACAGTTCGGTCTTCCAAGGTCTGCCAGGGGGTGGCCGCGGTACTGAAAGAAGAAGGTTTCATCGCTGATTTTGACCGTATCGACGACGGCAAACAAGGGCTGTTGCGGATTCGCTTGAAATATGCGCCGGCCGGCGAGCATATTATCAGTGAGATTAAACGCACCAGCACCCCCGGTCGGCGGATGTACTGCGGCGTGGACGACCTGCCCAGAGTGATGGGCGGGTTGGGGATTTCGATTCTTTCCACCAGCAAAGGGATATTGAGTGATAGACAATGCCGTAAGGGAAATATCGGTGGTGAATTGATTTGCACGGTGAGCTAAATGAGTCGCATAGGAAAAAAACCAATTGTCATACCGTCCGGCGTCAAAGTAGAACAGCAGGGTCAGGCTGTGAAAGCGACCGGCCCGAAAGGGACGCTGGAAATGAAATGTCACCCGGCGATCACGGTGAAAGTCGATGACGGCCGAATCGTGGTGGACAATGCGGAGCCGAATGACCGCATAAAAAGGGCCATGCACGGTACAACGCGGGCGTTGCTGAATAATATGATTCTCGGCGTCAGCCAAGGATTCCAGCGGGAGATGCGGATTTTCGGAACCGGTTATAACGTCAAGGAACAGGGCGGCAAGCTGATTCTGACCGTTGGGTATTGCGATTCAGTTTCGCTGCCGATTCCCAAGGGAGTGAAGGTGGAAATCAAGAATCCCGCAACCAAGGGCAATGAAGTGCCTGCGGTATTTTCCATTTCCAGTGCGGACAAGCATATTCTGGGGCAGTTCGCGGCCAATATTCGCCGCGTTCGTCCTCCTGAGCCGTACCAGGGCAAGGGAATTCGGTATGCCGATGAACATGTCGTTCGCAAGGAAGGCAAGGCGTTTGCTTCCGGTTCCGGTGCATAATCGGCGGACTCGGCGATGGGATTGCACTGGACAGGCTGCTTGAGGAAATAAACAGGATAAGCGCAATTATGTTAAAGGAAAGAATACAACAGGCCCGAATGCGTCGGAACTGGCGTTCGCGGCGGAAGGTTTTTGGAACGCCCGAACGGCCCCGGCTGGTGGTCTTTCGTTCCGCCCGGCATATCTACGCCCAGATTATTGATGACGCGGCCGGGGTGACGCTGGCTTCGGCCGGTACCACAGCCAAAGGCGTCAAAGAGAATCTGAAAAAAACGGGTAACAAGAAAGCGGCCGAGGCGATTGGCGCGGCGCTGGCCAAACGAGCGCTGGAAGTCGGTATCAAGGCGGTGTGTTTCGACCGCAACGGCTACAAATATCATGGCCGGATTAAATCGCTGGCCGACGCGGCCCGCAAAACCGGGCTGGTGTTATAAACGGTGGAAGCAATTGCGAAACCATAGACAGATTTTTGAAACGGAGACTCAAGTTGGCTGAGGAAACAATCCGAACGGAAATGTATGACGAGCAGCTGCTGGAAGACACAGTGGTGAAAATCTATCGCAACGCCAAGGTGGTCAAGGGCGGAAGACGTTTCAGCTTCGCGGCGCTGGTGGTCGTGGGCGATCGTAAAGGGATGGTGGGTTACGGCTACGGCAAGGCCAATGAAGTTCCCCCGGCCGTGGAAAAAGCGATCAAGGATGCCAAAAAGAATCTGAAACGGATTACCCTTGTCAACGATACCCTGCCCCATGAAGTTCGCGGCAAGTGCCGGGCGACGGATATCATTATGCTTCCGGCCGGCGCGGGAACGGGCGTCATCGCCGGCGCCAGCGCCCGGGCGATGCTGGAATTGGCCGGGGTGCGGAATGTGCTGACTAAAGTGTACGGCAGCCGTTCGCCCAAGAACGTGGTCAAAGCCGTGATGGACGGGCTGCTGAAATTGCGTAACAGGGAAGCTGCGGAGGCACTTCGCGGCGTACAGATTGAAGCTTAAAAAAGGACGTAAGTGCGATGTATATACATGAAATTACATCTGTTGCCGGGGCGTATAAAAAACGCAAACGGATAGGGCGCGGTAAAGGAAGCGGCCACGGGAAGACCTGCGGCCGCGGCCATAAGGGCGCCCTCAGTCGGTCGGGCTGCTCGATTCCACTGACATACGAGGGCGGCCAGATGCCGCTGTTTCGGCGTCTGCCCAAGCGGGGATTCAGCAATGTCAATTTTGCCGTCCGTTATGAGGTGGTGAACGTATCACAGTTGGATCGCATTTTTGCCGACGGAACCGATGTGGGGTTGGCGGAACTGGTCGGGGCCGGGCTGGTGGACAGCCTGAACAATCGGGTCAAAATTTTGGGCGACGGCGATTTGACCAAAAGACTTATAGTCTCAGCCCATAAATTCAGCAAAAGCGCCGAACAGAAAATTTCCGGCTGCGGCGGAACGGTCAAAATCGTAGCCTGAAAACCATCACAGAAAAGGATTTTTAGATGCTTGGAACGTTTGTCAATATCTTCAAAATACCGGACTTAAGAAACAAGATTTTGTTCACGGCGGCGCTGCTGTGCATTTACAGAATCGGCTTCTATATTTCCGTTCCGGGATTTAATCAGGAAGCCATCGCAGCGCAAAGTCCTATGAAGGGTTCCGAATCTCCGTTCAGCCGGGCGGCCGATTATCTGGAGATGTTCACCGGCGGAACGCTGAGCCGGAGCAGTTTGTTCGGCCTGGGGATTATGCCCTACATTTCGGCGTCCATTATCCTGATGTTACTGGGCGAAGTCGTTCCGTCGCTGCGGAAATTACGGCAGGAAGGCGCGACCGGCTATAAAAAGATTCAGGAATATACGCGGTATTTGACCGTGCCGCTTTGTATGCTGCAGGCGATGATGTATATGCGCATGACAGCGATGGGTGGTTTTACTTATCCGGGGATGTTTGTTCAGGCCATGTTGATGGGTGTGATTGGAATGACGGCCGGTACCATATTCCTGATGTGGCTGGGTGAACAAATCGACGAGTACGGCATCGGCAACGGCATCAGCCTTTTGATTATGGCCGGCATTCTGGCCCGGATGCCCAAAGCGATGATGGATGTCTGGCGCAATACCGAATTTCAGGTGGGGGCCTCGGCGGGCAAGTATGGGCCGGGAACGCTGATATTCCTCACCGCGGCGTTTATTTTTGTCGTGGCAGGCACGATTTTGATTACGCAGGGACAGCGGAGAATCCCCATTCAGCAGGCCAAACAGATGCGCGGCACTCGAGCCTACGGCGGACAGCGGCACTATCTGCCGCTACGGGTCAATCACGGCGGCGTGATGCCCATCATTTTCGCGTCCAGCTTGATGATTTTCCCGTCGGTGATTACCGGCTGGTGCAAAAACGCCTTTCCGGTGTCGCGCGCTGTGGCGGTGATTGACGAGGCGTTTCGCCCGATGGCTTATACGTACAACGTGCTGTATATCGTGATGATTTTTGTGTTTGCTTTTTTCTGGACGACGGTGCAGTTCCAGCCCAAAGATATGGCCAAAAACCTGCGCGACCGCGGCAGTTTCATCCCCGGTCTTCGTCCGGGACAGCGTACCGCCGAATACCTGGAAACGGTGATGATTCGCATCACGTTTTTTGGCGCGGCGTTTCTGGCGTTCATCGCCGTGGTTCCCAGTCTGGTGACCGGATTGGTCGGCGTGAACTATGTGGTTTCGTCCTATCTGGGCGGGACGGGCTTGTTGATTGTGGTGAGCGTTTCGTTGGATTTAATCCAGCGGATTGAGGCCAATCTGCTGATGCGTAATTATGAAGGTTTTTCCGAAGCGGGTAAAATCAAAGGAGCCTTCCGGTGAGATTAATACTGCTTGGGCCGCCCGGCGCCGGCAAAGGCACCCAGTGCAAACGCATCGTTGAGAAATATCAGATTGCGCATCTGTCCAGTGGGGATATCCTGCGGACTGAACGGGCCGCCGGTACCGACCTGGGCAAAAAAGCGCAGAGCTATATGGATTCCGGGGCGCTGGTTCCGGACGACCTGATTATTGATATGATGGTTGCGGCAATGAAAAAAGCCCCGAAAGGCTATGTGCTGGATGGTTTTCCCCGTACTATGGTACAAGCGGAAGGATTGGATAAGGCGCTGGCCAGGGCCGGCGAAAAGATAGACGCGATTGTCAATCTGGTGGTGGATGATGCGTTGATTCTGCCTCGGATGACCGGTCGTCGCAGTTGTCCTAAATGCGGTGCAGTGTATCATATTGCGACCCTGAGGCCCAAAGTGGAAGGCAAATGTGATAAGGGGTGCGGTGATCTGGTACAGCGGCCCGATGATACACCCGAAGTGGTTTCCAATCGATTGAAAACCTATCATCATCAGACGGCGGCGGTGGTGGGATATTATCAGAAGAAAAACGCCGTGATTTTGAATATGGATGCGTCCCGGGAAATCAGTCAGGTTTCCAAGGCGATTTTCCAAAAGCTGGATAGTTTGAAGTAGCGGGTTGGTTGCCTATGGCGATTACGCTCAGGAGCCGCCGGGAAATACAGATGATTCGCAAGGCCGGTTTGCTGGTTGCGAAGGTTCTTTCAAAACTTCAGGAGTGCGCAAAGTCAGAGGTTAGCACGGCTCAGTTGGATGAGCTGGCGACGCAGATGACCGAAGCGGCGGGAGCCAGAGCCTTGTTTAAAGGCGTACCCTGTCCTTATGGCGGGAAGCCCTTTCCCGGAGCGATTTGTACATCGCTCAATGAACAACTGGTTCACGGGATTCCGTCCAGCCGGGTTATTTTACGACCGGGCGATATTCTCAGTATTGATTTCGGCGTCAAGCTGAACGGTTATTGCGGCGACGCGGCGGTGACGTTTGGAGTTGGTTCGGTTTCGCCGCAAAAACAAAAGTTGATGGAGGTAACTCGCAGGTTGCTGGATATCGCGATTGAAAACGCCGCCCCCGGCGTATTGTGGAGTTCTATCGCAGGCCAGATGGAAACTTTTGCCAAACAGGCTGGATTTTCGGTGGTGCGGGATTTTGTGGGACACGGCATCGGTACGGAAATGCACGAAGACCCCAAAGTGCCCAATTTTGTGAGCCGAGACCTGCTGCGAAATGATATTTTGTTGCAGGAAGGTATGGTGCTGGCAATTGAACCGATGGTCAATGCCGGAAAATACGCAGTGCGGACGTTACCCGATGGGTGGACAGTAGTGACGCGGGACGGCAAGTGTTCGGCACATTTTGAACACACCATCGCGATTACGCAGGGTGGCTGCGAGATATTGACAGATGGACATGAAAATTGAAGGCGGCCTATGAGAATGAATTTTTAACGAGCGGATGAGTTTTTGGAGATTTTTCCAAAGCAATATGCCCGCGAGGATAGCAACAGAAGCCTCGATAGGGTATATAGCCGCTGCTTAATGGATATTTTGATTCGTGAGCAGTATAAAAAATATGGTGAAAGCAGATGCAATCCGGGTGGATGCGAAGGTGATTGACGCTTTGCCCAACGCAATGTTTCGGGTGGAGCTGGAAAACGGCCATCGCATCCTGGCACATGTATCCGGAAAGATGCGGATGCATTTTATTCGGATACTGCCCGGCGATAAAGTGGTTGTAGAAATGAGCCCTTATGATTTAACCAAGGGCAGAATTGTTTTGCGAAGTTAATGGATAATGGTGTGTTATGAAAGTACGCAGTTCAGTCAAGCGGATTTGCGAAAATTGTAAGTTGATTCGGCGCAAAGGTGTATTGCGGATTATCTGTCCGGCCAATCCGCGTCATAAACAGCGTCAGGGTTAAATTGAGTTTCAAAACGATCAGTTACAGGAGACTATATGCCGCGTATTGTTGGTGTGGATATTCCGAATGATAAACCGGCGTGGATTTCGCTGGCTTACATTCATGGCATCGGGAAATATCTGGCCCGTAAAATATTAGAAGAGGCCGGAATTGATCCGCAGATTCGTGCGGGTAAACTAACCGAAGATGAAGTCAGTCGTATCACGCAGATTATTGACCGTGATTGGACGGTGGAAGGTCAGCTTCGTCGGCAGGTATCGCAGGACATTGCCCGATTGCGGGATATTGGCTGTTATCGCGGAATCCGTCACAAACGAGGTCTTCCGGTTCGGGGTCAGCAGACCCAGAGCAACGCCCGCACCCGCAAGGGCAAACGCAAAACCGTGGCCGGCAAGAAGAGCGTCAAAGAAATACGCTCCTAATCAATATTCAAAAAGAAAATCACAAGCGATTGAGGATTACAGACAAAATGGCCAAAAGTACCAAGAAGAAAGTCAGAAAAAGCGTAATTCGGGGCATTGTTCATATCAAGGCCAGTTTTAACAATACCCTGATTTCCATTACGGATACCGAAGGCGCCGCCATTTGTCAGGATTCAGGCGGTTCGGTGGGCTTCAAGGGGTCGCGAAAAAGCACACCCTTTGCGGCGCAAAGGGCTGCCGAGAAGTGTGCCCGCATGGCGATGCGGTACGGCCTTCGCGAGGTGGAAATCCGTGTCAAAGGCCCCGGTTCGGGCCGCGAATCGGCGATTTCGGCCATTCAGCAGGCCGGACTTCGTATCTCTTCGATTGAGGATGTGACGCCAATACCGCATAATGGCTGTCGTCCGCCCAAACGCCGTCGTGTATAGTGAAAATAGAACAGAGTGAACGAATAAAATAAACTAAGGAAACGAATCGAGTATGGGACGTTACTTGGGTGCGTCATGCAGGCTTTGCCGTCGGGAGAGGATGAAATTGATGTTAAAAGGCACACGGTGTGAAACTGCCAAGTGTGCGATTGAAAAACGTCAGCGGAGTCAGGCTCCGGGACAGCATGGCTGGAGAAGGGGCCGTAGCGGTGACTATGCGGTTCGTCTGCGTGAAAAGCAGAAAGTCAAACGCTATTATGGTCTGTTCGACAGGCAGTTTATGAAGACCTTCCGAATGGCGAAAAGGGGAACTACCGATACCGGCAAGCAGTTGCTGGAATTTCTGGAACGGCGGCTGGACAATGTGGTCTATAAGCTGAATTTTGCGCCGTCCCGCAAGGCCGCCCGACTGCTGATTTCGCACGGCCATATTTATCTGAACGGGCGTCGTGTGGATATTCCGAGTATGCTGGTCAAGGTGGGCGACAAGATTACGTTGAAGAATTCCGAGAAAACCCGCAAAAAAGTCAAAGCCCAGCTGGAGAGCAACCCCAATTTCGCCGTGCAGGGCTGGCTGCAGCTGGATGCTTCCAAACCGATGGCGACGGTTGTTGCACTGCCGACACGAGATGATGTTCAACTGGCGGTGGAAGAACAGCTGGTTGTGGAATTCTGTTCGAGATAAGAAAACGAGAAATAGTTTTATTGACAGGGCGGATACCAGAGAGTGTCAGAAGACGCCTTCTGTTTTTGACGCTGAGAACATCCGCCCCCGATTGGGAGGCTTGACATGAGAGTAACCTGGAGAGGACTGGAATTACCGACACGGATTCTTCGCGATGAGCAGGTCTCCGACGACCGCTACGGCCGGTTTGCGATTGAGCCGTTTGAGCGCGGTTTTGGAACCACCATCGGCAACAGTCTGCGCCGCGTGCTGCTGTCCTCGCTGGAAGGCTGTGCCGTGGAATGGATTAAAATCGCCGGCGTGGGTCACGAATTCACCATGATCAAAGGCGTGATGGAGGATATCACCGACATCGTGCTTAACGTCAAGCAATTGATTGTGCGGATGCAGGGTGAAGGGCCAAAGACGATGAAGATTTCCGCCAACAAAGCCGGCACAGTGACCGCGGCAATGATTGAGTGCGATTCTTCTGTTGAGGTTCTCAATAAAAACCTCGTCCTGGCGACGCTGACTGAGAATGTAAAATTTGAGATGGAAATGGGAATCGGCGTCGGACGCGGTTATTCGCCCGCTTCCGAGCGAATCGCTCAAAAAGACCGGTTTGATCAGGAGCTGGGTTTGATTGACATCGATGCGATTTATTCGCCGGTGGTGCGGGTACGATACAAAATCGAAGACACGCGCGTCGGTCAGCGAACCAACTATGACAAGCTGATTCTGGAAATCTGGACTGACGGCACCGCTACGCCGCAGATGGCGATGGTGGAAGCAGCAAAAATTTTGAGAAAATATATCAATCCGTTTGTTCAATATACCGAAGCCGGCACCAAAACCGTCGAGCAGGAAATTTCGATGGCCCAGGCGGAAACGGCCAAGGCCGGCGGCGAATTGGCCGAGAAACTGGCGATGTCGATTGAGCAGCTCAATCTGACGGTTCGTTCCAGTAACTGTCTGGAGTCGAACGATATCCAGACGGTCGGCCAACTGGCCAAACTGACCGAGGCGGACCTGCTGAAGATTCGCAGTTTTGGCAAGACCAGCTTGCGGGAAGTGCGCCAGAAGCTGGCGGATCTCGGCCTTTCGCTGGGGATGACGGATGTGCCGTAAGTGAATTTTCAGAATAGAATAGATAACCGTAAGAAAAGGGTGAGTTGATATGCGTCATTTACGAGCCGCAAGACGTTTGAATCGGACCAAAGAACACCGCCGGGCGATGCTGCGGAATATGGCTGCTTCGCTGTTTGAACATGGGACGATTTCCACCACGATTCAAAAGGCCAAAGAAGTTCGGCGGTTTGCGGAAAAACTGATTACCAAGGCCAGGCAGGGAACGCTTCACGCCCGTCGTCAGGCCATTGCCATGCTGAACAATCGGGCTATTTACGCCGAGGAAGACGGCAAAAACGTCCGCAAGGGCACGGTGATTGGAAAATTGTTCAGCGACATCGCGCCGCAGTTTATAGATCGGCCCGGCGGCTATACCCGCATTGTCAAGCTGGCCAAATCCCGCCTGGGAGACAATGGCCGACTGGTGCTGTTGCAATTGGTCGGACAGGAAAAGAAAGCCAAAAAATCCGCCGGCAAAAAGAAAAAGAAAGCCAAAAAAACGGAATAAAACAAAAATCAGTGTTCAAGCCCGATGAATCCGCAGTTCATCGGGTTTTTTTATGGCTTGACAGGGAGGCGCATTGCTGTACGATGGGAGAAAATGAATCGCAGTCGGAAAGGCTTTCAAAATGGCGGCAGAACAACCCAACTGCATTTTTTGTAAAATCATCGCAGGACAGATTCCCTGTTATAAGGTGTTTGAGAATCCGTCGGTTCTGGCGTTTTTGGATATCAGCCCCGTCAGTGAGGGCCATACGCTGGTTATGCCGAAGGCGCATTGCGGGCGACTGGATCGGTGTTCTTTGGAAATACTGACAGCGGTCGGCGAAGTGTTGGGACCGATTGCAAAGGCGATTACCGCTGCGACAAACGCCCCGGCGTACAATGTCCTGTGCAATAACGGAACTGAGGCCGGCCAGGTGGTAAAACATCTGCATTTTCATATCGTTCCGCGCAGAGCTGATGACAAAATTTTTACGCAGTGGCCCGCGTTTCAGTATCCCGCCGGAAAGGCCGAGGACATCCTGCGGAAAATCAAAGAAAAGATGAGAATTTAATCTCTCCCAAGGGTTGATAACCCCTTGAGTTTATGATAAACTCAATAATCTATTGAACGCGGGGTAGAGCAGTCTGGTAGCTCGTCGGGCTCATAACCCGGAGGTCAGTGGTTCGAATCCACTCCCCGCCAGTGTAAAAAGGGACAGGTATAATCGCCTGCCCCTTTTTTGTTTCAGTTGTTTTTGCAGACATCCCGGCATTGAAAAAAGTACTTGTCTTTTAGGGGGCTTGTTTTACCATATTCAGGAGAGATATTGGAGATGTAGAAATTGACTTACGATTTGACGAAAGTACCGACGCCGGGTTATTTGATTGACCTGGGCCTACTGCGCAAAAATCTGGAAGTCTTAAAGTCTGTGCAGGACAGGACCAGATGCAAGATTCTGCTCGCGCTGAAGGGTTTTGCCGCGTGGAGTACGTTTGGGCTATGCAGACAATATCTTTCCGGTGCGGCGGCCAGCAGTTTGTACGAGGCCAAACTGGCCCGTGAATACTTCGACAAGGAAGTCCATCTCTGCGCCCCTGCCTACCGCGACGACGAGATGAACGAATACATCCAAATTGTTGACGATATCGTCTTTAATTCGTTCACCCAGTGGTCGCGTTTTAAGAGCAAAGTTCTCAACGCCCCGCGTAAAATTAACTGTGGCATCCGCGTTAACCCAATGCACTCGGAAGTCAAAACCAAAATCTACGACCCCTGCGCCCCCGGCTCGCGGCTGGGGACAATACGAGAGTTTTTCAAGCCCGACCAACTGGACGGCATCACGGGTCTGCATTTTCATACGCTGTGTGAATTGAACGCTGATTCACTGCAAAGGACACTCGCAGCGGTGGAGAAACAATTCGGTGAATTTATCCGTGGGATGCAGTGGATGAACTTCGGCGGCGGCCATCACATCACACGCCCGGATTACGACATTGACTTATTGTGCAAGCTGATTACCGATTTTTACGCATGTTATCCCAATCTCAAAATGATTTATCTTGAACCGGGAGAGGCTATCACGCTTAACACGGGAGTACTGATTACTACAGTACTGGATATTGTACATAACGCGATGGATATCGCCATTCTCGATGCCTCGGCCTCGGCCCACATGCCGGATGTATTGGAGATGCCGTATCGGCCCGACATCACCGGTGCGGGTTTGCAGGGCAAAAAGCCCCATACCTATCGCCTGGCCGGGCCGACGTGCCTGGCCGGCGACGTCATCGGCGATTATTCTTTCGATAAGCCCTTGAAGGTCGGCGATAAACTTATCTTTCACGATATGGCTCATTACACAATGGTCAAGAACACAATGTTTAACGGCATTAATCTACCGGATATTATGCTGTACGACCCGGATAAGGACGAATACCGCGTTCAGCGGCACTTTACCTACGAAGATTTTAAAAACCGTTTGTCGTAAAACAAAAACTTGGGTTGTAAATACCCCTCGAAACCTTCTAAACCTCTTTTGAGTCCCATTTAAAGAATACAATCCAGTAAATTTTTATTCTTCCGATTTTAATACTACCAGTTTCAACTGGTAGATGGAAATATCCGCCAAAGGCGGACAAGCAAAGCCTGAAACTGGCAATGCCACCAGTTTTAACTGGTGGTTCTTTACTGGTGTGGGGGAGATTATTGTTCGCTGTGGTTTTTTTCACGTCGTCGCTGAAAAAATGCCTGCAATTGCGCTTTGCAATCTTCCATTAAAACGCCAGGGGTGATCTCCACACGATGATTCAAGCGGGAATCCTGCGCGATATTGTATAAACTTCCGCAAGCGCCGGTTTTGGGGTCGTCGGTTCCATAGACGAGCCGGTCGATCCGCGCCAATACCAGCGCGCCGGCACACATCGGGCAGGGCTCAAGCGTCACATAAATCGTGCAGCCCTCAAGCCGCCAGTTGCCCACGGCCTCGGCGGCCTGCGTCAGTGCGATAATTTCAGCGTGAGCAGTCGGGTCGTTTAACTGCTGACGCTGATTGTAAGCCTTTGCGATAACACGATTTTCATACACAATCACCGCGCCGATGGGCACATCGCCGTTTTGCTCGGCAATGGCGGCCTGGTCAATGGCTATCCGCATATACCGCTGATCGAGCGTTTCCCGCTGAATCGTATTCATCCGTAAGTACTTGTCTTAGGAATGTTTCTGTGAATCGTGAAATCGACAATCGAAAATGGACAATTACGAATACCCCCAAGGGGATTCGAACCCCTGTTTCCGGGATGAGAACCCGATGTCCTGGGCCTCTAGACGATGGGGGCGATAATTCAAAGTAAAAAATTAAAAGTCAAAAATCAAAATTAAGGACAACCCTTTGGGTTGAGCTTTTTATGGCTACGAGACAAAAGCTAACTTCATTCGCAAAGGAAACTTACGTAATGGCGGCAAGTGGACTCGAACCACTGACCACGGGCTTATGAATCCCACGCTCTACCAACTGAGCTATGCCGCCTTAAAGCCTTTTGGAAAAATGAATTGTACCGTTTTTTGCGGATTCTGCAAGGGGGGTTCTCGTGCAATTTTTTCAGTCAAAATTCTTGACAAAACCTGATTTTTTTGGAGAATAGACAATTTATGCTGGCTTTGCCCAAAGATGGGCATTTTCGAACAGGCCGGTGAAATCCGAGGGAATCCCCGATAGCTCAATCGGTAGAGCGAGCGGCTGTTAACCGCTAGGTTCCAGGTTCGAGACCTGGTCGGGGAGATCAAAAACGGCGGCGAAGGTGGTGCCGCCTTTTCTGTTTCTATGTGCTGTTATTTTAGTACCGCATTGTGTGGGGAAGTATTTTTCTGCTGATTTCAACAATATTAATACCCGATGATTAAAACAGTATGAATACTGGACAAAAGGGGCAAAAACGGGTACAATTATCACTTTAGAGAAGATGAGGCTGAAAGACCGGGTATTTATCGGACATAAAAGGAGTCCATTTTTTGAATGAGGGATTACCACATTATGGCTCGAATGCCAATTGACATAGACGGCTTTACAATTGTTCGGCGTATTGGCACGGGCGCCCGCAGCGTGATTTATATGGCTGTGGACGAAACGACCAAACAGACAATAGCCCTGAAACGCGCGGTTTTTGAAAACCCGGAGGACCTGCGGATTTTCGAGCAGATTGAAACGGAATATTACGTGGCCCGACAATTGGACCACCCCTATCTGCGCCGCTGCTACAGGCTGATCAGAAAACGCAGATTTATGCGCACCCGGGAATTGCTGTTGACAATGGAGCTGTTTGATGGGCAATCGCTCGAAGAGCAGGAACGACTGAGTCTGGGCGATGTGGTGCTGGTTTTCCGAATGGTCGCTACGGCCCTGAACGCATTGCACCAGAAAGGCTTTGTCCACTGCGATATCAAGCCCAACAATATCCTGTTTAACAAGATAGGGACGATTAAAATTATCGATTTCGGCCAAAGCTGCAAAATCGGCCATATTAAAAAACGCATCCAGGGTACGCCGGAATATATCGCGCCGGAACAGGTTCGCAGGGAGCATTTGAGCCATCGAACGGACGTGTTTAATCTCGGCGCCACGATGTACTGGGCGCTGACCGGTCGCCATGTGCCGACGCTGATTCAGCGAACCAATGAGTTCGGCCTGACGGTGTCCGAGCCGCCGGATTTCAAGGCTCCTCACGAAATTTATAAAAAAATCCCCGTGGAACTTTCGGAAATGATTATGCAGTGTGTGCAGGATAAGCCCTCCGACAGACCTGGTAATATGTCGGAGATTATTGCCCGCTTAGACATAATGATTCGTGATATTTTCCAGTCAAGGCTGACCGCCAATGCCGCAGCAGGCAATCCAACTATTCCGCAAAGCGGCTGAGTTAAACAGCTCCTGTCCGCTTCGCAAAGGCAATGTCATTTATCTGCCGGACCACGGCAGGGTGATTGTGGCGGGTGATTTGCACGGCCATCGCAGGAATTTTGAACGTGTCGTCCGCTATGCAAATCTTGAAAATCGTCCCGATACATACGTTATCTTGCAGGAGATTATTCACGGCGGACCGGAGGACGATTATGGCGGATGCCTTTCCTATCAATTGCTGTGCGATGCGCTGGAATACAAACTGCGTTTTCCCTCGCAAATCCATTTCATCCTCGGCAATCACGACACCGCCGCCATTTGTAATACCAGCGTGCTTAAAGCCGGAAAAGAGATGAACCTGGCGATGAAGACCGCGATGCGCCGCCAGTACAAAGCCAAGTTTCAGGATGTGGAAGTGGCGATGGTGGATTATATGATGACGCAGCCGCTGGCCGTTCGGTGCGCCAACAGGATTTGGATTTCTCATTCTCTGCCCGCCGACGGATGGGCTGAGGATTTCGATATTTCTATTTTTGATCGGCCCTACACGCTTCAGGACATTCAGCGTCCCAATCCGGTGTATCAGTTGACCTGGGGGCGGAGACATTCGCCGCAAACGCTGGAGTTTCTGGCTGAAAGGCTGGATGTGGATGTATTTATTTTCGGGCATCAGCCGCAGGAAATCGGCTGGACTCCGATGGGGGATAATACACTGATCGTGGCTTCGGAACATGACCACGGTTGCCTGCTGGTGTTTGACCTTTCGCGCTCCTATACCATCGCAGAGTTAATCGAGGGGATCATCTCGCTCGCTTCCATCGCGTAAAATTGGGTTCGTTTCGTTTTTTTGCCTACCTTTTTGGCCTCCATTTCTGCGTTTTTGACGCGATATTAATGTTTTTTCTGTTTTGAAATTGGGTTCGTTTTGCAAAAATGCCTGCGGGCATTTTTGAAATTAAAAATCAAAGATAAAAAATCAAAATTGAGGAGTCGGCGGAGCCGACGACCAAAATAAACAGATTCCTGTTATGAGGCCATCCGTCAAGTAAAAAAATGATTTTTTGTTCTTTTACATTTTAATACGACGCACCTTTCACG
>Ga0315277_10006135_pt1 | contig 15799 bp, 15 predicted proteins | sample YL17G05_15_MG_FD_203695 | JGI IMG/M metagenome (GOLD analysis project Ga0315277, IMG submission 203695) | Sediment microbial communities from Yellowstone Lake, YNP, Wyoming, USA - YL17G05_15 | ecosystem: Environmental > Aquatic > Freshwater > Lake > Sediment | place: USA: Wyoming | collected...
TATAAGGAGGGCAGACACTTGGGTCTGCCAAATTAAGGGCAGGCACACGGGTCTAAAGGAGGGCAGACACTTGGGTCTGCCCGTACAGATTGATTTGCGGCGTAGGGGCGCACCCGCGTGTGCGCCCAAAGAGGGCAGACACACGGGTCTATAAGGAGGGCAGACACTTGGGTCTGCCAAATTAAGGGCAGGCACACGGGTCTAAAGGAGGGCAGACACTTGGGTCTGCCCGTACAGATTGATTTGCGGCGTAGGGGCGCACCCGCGTGTGCGCCTAAAGAGGGCAGACACTTGGGTCTGCCCGTACGGATTGATTTTAAGAAGAGCCGGAGATTTTTTCCACGCTGATCACATTTTTGATTCGTTCCAACCGGGTGATCACGCGGTTTAATTCCTGAACACTTTTCAGTTGCAGTTCAAAAGTAGCCACGGCTTTCTGACCCTCGGTGGTTCTAACCAGAGCCTTGCTGATGTTAATTCCGAGCTGGCTGATGGCCCCGGTCATTTCGTGCAAAAGTCCTTTCTCATCCGCACTTACCACTTCAATGGCGGCATTGAAAGTTCCCTTGATTTTGGGAGACCATCTGGCCGGGATGATTTTTTCCGGCAGGAGCTCCAGGATTTTCGGGCAGTCGGTCCGATGCACGACCAGGCCGGAGTCCGGGATCAGATAGGCGACAATGTCCTCGCCGGGAAGCGGCTGACAGCAGGTTCCGAATTCAATCAAAGGCTCATTGGCGCTTTTGATTAAAACCCCCTTGGGCTTTAACTCCCGGGCTTTTGCCCTGGTTCCCGCTTTGGCCCGGATTTTGATTCCTGGTTTTCTGCCATCAGCCGGGGTCATTCTTCTCAGCTCATCTTTGGGAACCAGTTGGGCAACTACTTTTCGGTGCGAGAATTTTCCAAAACCGATCGCTTCCAGAATCCGCTTATGGTCGGCAAAGCTGAATTTTTTGGCAATCTCATCCAGTTTTCCGGATTTGATCAGCTCGCCTAAGTGGAGATCAAATCTGAGCAGTTCCGATTCCAGGATTTGCCGGCCCAGCTCGGAGCTTTTCCTGGTTTCCTGCGCGCGAATCAAATGCTCTATTTTAGTCCTGGCCCGGGGAGTGACCGTGAGATCCTTCCAGGCCCGGACCGGATGCGCGTCTTTACTGGCAATGATTTCCACGATGTCTCCGCTATCCAGTTTACAGGAAAGCGGGACGATCCGGTTGTTAACCCGGGCGCCGGCGCAGTGATTTCCGAGCTCGGTATGAATGGCGTAGGCGAAGTCAATCGGGGTGGCGCCTTTGGGGAAAACCTTCAGGTCTCCCTTGGGGGTGAAGACATAGACTTCATCCGGGAACAGGTCGCTTTTGACGGTTTCCAGGAATTGATGCGGGTCGGAAAGCTCCTGCTTGAATTCCACCAGCCGTTTGAGCCAGGCAAAATGGTCTTCCTCGTCTTCTTCAATCACGCTGACGCCTTTTTTGTAGCGCCAGTGCGCGGCAATCCCTTCTTCAGCTATTTTGTGCATCTCATAATTCCGGATCTGGATTTCAATCCGCTCTCCTTCCGGGCCGATCACGGCGGTGTGAAGGGACTGATAAAGATTGGGCTTGGGGAGCGCGATATAATCCTTGATCTTGCCCGGCACCGGCGCCCAGAAGGAATGGATCACATAGAGGGCTTCATAGCATTCGCGGATGGTTTTGGTAAAGATGCGAAAGCCGTAGATGTCGGTCATTTCTTCCAGGCTCAGCTTTTGCTGTTCCAGCTTCTGATAAATGCTGTAATAATGCTTGATCCGGCCTTCAACCTCGCACTCCAAACCGGCTTCCTTCAACTTCTCCTTCAGGATATTCTGCACGCGCCTGAGATAGTCCTGGCGCTGGCGGGCGATTTTGGAAACCTCTTCCACCAGCCGGTAATAAATTTCGGGTTTAATGAATCGGAAAGATAAGTCCTCCAGCTCGGTCTTGATCCAGTAAATCCCGAGCCGATGGGCGATCGGGGCATAAATCTCAATGGTTTCTTCCGCTTTTTCCAGTTGTTTTTCCGGGGGCATAAACTCCAGGGTGCGCATATTGTGGAGACGGTCCGCGAGCTTAATCAAAATCACCCGGATGTCCCGGGCCATGGCCAGGATCATTCGGCCCAGATAGTCGGCTTGAATTTTGGGTTTGTTCTCCAGGGTGATTTTTCCCACCCGGGTCACCCCATAGACCAGGCTGGCAATTTCCTCTCCAAATTCCCGGGCCAGGTCTTCTCTAGTAACATTGCAGTCCTCAATGGTATCGTGGAGAAGTCCGGCCGCAATGGCAGGCTCGTCGGTTTTAAGCTGGGCGAGAATTCCCGCGACTTCCAGAGGATGAGCCAGATAGGGGAGGCCGGAGAGCAGGCGCTGATCTTTATGAAGCTGGGCCGAGCGGATATAAGCCTTCTGGATCAGTTCCGCCCGGGCTTTGGGCTGGTAGCTTAACAGCCGGTCAATAATATCGTTGATCCGAATCAAATTCTAATGCCTGGTTTAAAAATGCTCCTCATCCAGCTTCACCGGAACATACCGAACCGATTTTTTGGTGGTTTTTTTTGCCTGCGGAACCACCATTTTCACTTTTCCCCGGGCGATCTCGCGCAGGGAGATAATAATTTCTTTATTAGCCGCTTTGATCAGGGGTTGCGCTCCTTTGAGCAATTGCTTGGTCCGCTTGACCGATAACTTGACCAGGGCAAAGCGGTTATTCACCTGTTTCAAACAATCTTCCACCGTGATTCTTGCCATCTTCTACCTCCGAAATTGCTTCAGTATGGGTTTAATCTCTTTCTCTTTAATCGGGAGCCGATTTCTTTCCGACCAGATAATCGCTTCCAGTTCCTTCACCGCCGGCTCCAACTGCGCATTGATAATAATATAATCGTAAAAGCGATATTCTTCAACTTCCTCCCGCGCCCGCTGGAGCCGCCGGTTAATTACCTCCCGGGATTCGGTCCCTCTTAATAACAGCCGCTTTTTAAGCTCCTTCAGGCTGGGCGGGAGAATGAAGATGTATGAGCCGGCTGATTTTTTTTCTTTCAGCGCGCGGGCGCCCTGGCAATCAATCTCCAGGAGAAGATCAATTCCTTCTTCCAGGGCCTCCCGCAAATATTTTTTGGAAGTTCCATACCGATGTCCGTGGACAAAGGCCCATTCGGCGAACTCGCGGGCTTTGATCATGCGGTCAAATTTATTGTCATTGACAAAGAAATAATCCACGCCATTCTTTTCTCCCTTGCGGGGAGCGCGGGTGGTATAAGAGCAAGACCATTTCAGCGGTCTTTGGAAATTCCGATTGATGCGCAGGAGGACCGCTTTGCAGAGAGTGGTCTTTCCCGCCCCGCTCGGGGCGGAAACAATGAAGAGCAGACCTTTTCCAGCCATTATTCTCCGGGAATTTCTTCTCCGAGCCTTTGCGAGACGGTCTCGGCCTGAATCGCGGACAGGATGATATGATCCGAGTCCGTGATGATCACCGAGCGGGTTCTTCGTCCCTGGGTGGCGTCAATCAGCTTGCCTTCCTTCTTGGCCGAATCCTTGAGCCGTTTGATCGGCGCGGAACCAGTGGAAACAACGGCGATCACTCTTCGGGTAACCACGACATTCCCAAAACCCACATTCAATAACTTCACTTCCCGGCCTCCTTGCTCATTCAATATTCTGGAGCTGTTGCCGAATGCGCTCCAGTTCCGTCTTTGCCTCTACGCTCCAATAGGACAGCTCTGGGTTTGGGGTTTTGGCGCCCATAGTATTGAACTCCCGATTCAGTTCCTGGGTAAGGAAATCCAATTTTCTCCCTTTGGCTCCTTCTTGATTTAATCCCAGCTCAAATTGCCTGAGATGGCTTACGATCCTTTCCACTTCCTCGGAGATGTCTGCCCGAGCGGCGATCATCACTATCTCCTGCTCCAGCCGGCCCGGCTCCAGTTCCGTTCCCTCGGTCAGTATCTTTTCCAATTTTTTCCGCAGTTTGATCCTGGCTTCGGCGGGCACAGTATCCTGTTTGCCCCGGATCTTCTCCAGCAATTCTCCAATCCGCCTCAGCCGCTTTTTCAAATCCTGCTCCAGCCTTAACCCTTCTTCCTGTCTGGCCCCGGCCAGTTGCTCAAAGCAGGACCGAAAAATGGGCTCCAAATCCGGCCAGGCTTTCCTTCCCCATCTCTCCGGTTCCGAGATAATATCATCTTTCTGGCTGATTAACAATTCCAGATTCGCTTCTCCTTTGATTCCGAGTTCGGTCTTCATTTCCTGAAAGGCCTTGAGATAAGCTTTGGCCAGGGGCCGGCTCCAGGAAAAGCTCAAGTCCAGCGGCTCGGCCTCAATGCCGACCAGAAGCTCAATTTTTCCCCGCTCAAAATATTTTCGGGACAGCATTTCTATTTCCAGCTCCAGGCCGAAAAGCATTTCCGGCAGCCGGGTTTTGATTTCCAGGAATTTATGGTTCAAACTGCGGGCTTCAATCCGGAATTTGAATCCTCTGACTTCTCCGGTGACTGAGCTGAATCCGGTCATACTAGAGAGCATCGCCGGCCTCCCCGGATTTCAGGGTTAATTTCAAAACTTCTCTCAGCCGATTGAAGAGGCTGAGCAGGCTTTGGCTCCGGTAGTCCGGATAAGTCCATTTCAGGGGCTGGAAGCCGCCGGACTCATAAATCAGATGCAGGTCGGCCCAGATGCCGTCTCGGAGATAAATCCGATGGGCGCAGGCTTTTCCAGTGGCTAAAACCAGATGGTCCAGGCTGAGATAGCCGGGGTCCAGATTGACCTTGCGCTTGCCGCCTTCACTTGCTCCCAGCTCCAATTGATTGGTGAAGATCTTAATCCCGGCCAATTCTTCGGGCTTAATCAATCGGGCAAAGCTGACCAACTCCCGGAACAGGGGCGCTCCCATTTCTTTTTCATAATAGCTGGTGTAATTGAAGGGCATCTCTTTGCTGGAATAATCCGTCTCGCCGAATTTTTCCTCCAGATTTTTCAACAGGCTGAGCCAGGCCTGCGGATCCGAATAAATCGCGCTCAGGATCAGCTTAACTTTTTTTGCCGGGGCCGGCTGGCTCATTTTCTATGCCCCTGCCCTTCTCGCAACCGCGAATCGCGAACACCCAAAAGCAAATGTGCGAGCGCCTTTAGGCGCGATTCCTTTTGATCTTTTATCTTTTAGACCCTTCAACCTTTCACCCTTTCAACCTTTCAACCTTTCACCCTTTGAATGTGCAGGCTTTCACGCAAATCCCGCAGATCCCCACGCTGATCCCTCTGATTCTCTCAAATTCTTTGACCTGGCCGAAGCAGGCGTTGCGGTCAAAATCTTCCGGGCCGGTGTGGATGGCGGAAACCGGACAGACCGGAACACATTTTTGGCAATCTCCACAGCCGAGATTTTTCCCCCAGGCCGGTCCGGGAATTTCCAGCTCCAGATCCGTGAGCACGGTCGCCAGTCTCACCCTGGCGCCATATCCAGGAACAACCAGCAAATTATTCCTTCCGTAAAAACCCATCCCCAGCCGGACCGCGACTTCCCGGTGCGAGAGATGCGCCAGGTTCTTTTGCCAGTCTATGATCTGGCTGGCCGGGATCGGAATCGCTCTGGCGCCCATCCGCCCCAGCCATTCCGAAACCAGCAAAGCAACCCGGTCCAGCAAATTATTCGCCTGGCGATAAATATGCTTGTAAAGCAGGGTGGGCTGATCCCCAATTCCTTCCAGGGCCGCGGCCGGCAAGGAACAGGCAAGGGAGATCGCATAGTCTATCCGCTCCAGCTTCATTTCCCGGCTTAAGGGAAAAGCGTTTTTGATTTCCCGGACCGGGCCGGCCGAGAAAAGGTTTATTCCCCGGGCTTGTAAAAATTCCCCCAGCTCTTTTTCTTTCGCCATCAAAGCCCGCCGTGGCGAAGCGCTCCCCTCAACTCATCCCTGCTCACTACGGAAGTGCCCAATTTGGAAACGCCGATCCCCGCGGCGAGATTGGCGATGACCGTGGCTGAGTAAAGATCCATTCCTGACGCCAGGGACACCCCCAGGGCGCTGATCACGGTGTCTCCGGCGCCGGTGACATCATAGACTTCTTTCGCCTCAGTCGGGATATGCCTGGGGGTTTTATTCTTCTCCATCAGGCTGATTCCGCGCTCGCCTCTGGTGATCAGCACCGCCTCCATCTCCAACTCTTCCAGAATAATCCTGCCCGCCTTTTCCACTTCCTGGTCCGTCTCCAATTCCAATCTGGCGATCTGGCCGGCTTCTATATGATTGGGAGTAATAATCTGCGCGCCGCGATAACTGGCCAGGTTGGCCAGTTTAGGATCCACCAAGATTTTCCTCCCGATTCCGCGGGCGAGCGGAAAGAGTTCCTGGGTCAATTCCACGCTGATCACTCCTTTGGCATAATCCGAGATTAAAACCAGGTCAATTTCCGGCAATATTTTCTTGAGCGCCTTCAGAATCCGGCTGCGGCTTTCCGGCTGGATCGGCTTCCGCACCTCCCGATCCACCCGGACAATCTGCTGATGGGCGATGATCCTGGTCTTGACGGTGGTGGACCGGTTCTCCTCAATAACCACTCCCTGGATTCCCACTCCGCGCCTGGCGAGCTCCTTCAGGATCCCTTTTCCCGCATCATCATCGCCGATGACTCCGGCAAGATGTATTTTCGCTCCGAGCGCAATCAGGTTATTGACCACATTGGCCGCTCCTCCCAGCATTGCGGTCTCCCGCTCCACCTCCACCACCGGCACCGGCGCTTCCGGGCTGATCCTTCTCACCTTGCCCCAGATGAAAATGTCGCGCATTAAATCCCCGAGCACCAGGATCCTGGCCTTTTCAAACCGAGCCAGCCGGTTCTCCAGCTTCTGATATTCTTTCTTATTCCTTGCTTTCATCTCCGTCCTCAATCCACTTTCTCAGATAAGGAGAGAGATAAACTCCCTCCAGGTCAAATTCCTTCAGGAGCCGGGTAAGAATTTTTACCTTTTCTTCCGGTTCCAGGGAATGCTCCAGCAGGATGATTTTTTGCTCCCGAATTCTGACCAATCCGCTTTTGGCTTTTCCCAGCTCTGATTCCAGCGCTTGTTCCCTGACCTCCACTCCTAATTTTTCCAATACCTGTTTCAATTCCGACACCAGGATTTGCCGATCCATCTCCGGCTCAGATCTGGAATTGGCTGATCCGGGCTTTGAGTCGTCCCGCTTCTTCTTCCAGCCGCTGGATCACCTGATCCAGCCGGGAGGTGCTGTCCACCGACTCCTGGCTGATCTGCCGGATCCGCTCCATCAAATGGACCACCTGCTCCGAGGCCTTTTTCTGTTCCTTCTGAGCGGTATTAATATTGGCGAGCATATCCGTGATATTTTCTATGGATTTGCTGGTTAATTTGGCCGCCTCATTCTGCTCCTGGGTGGTTCTCCGCACGAATTTGCTGGTGTCCTTCATATTTTCCGAGGCCTTGAGCACCAATGCCCCGCCTTTACTCTGCTCATTGGTGGCGATCGAAATCTGGTTCACCATCTCGGCCACCTGCTCCATTCCCTTGCTGATCTGCCGGCTGGAGCTGGCCTGCTCAATGGTGGTTCGGGCGATTTCCTTGACCCGGTCGGTTGCCCGCTGCGAGCTTTCCAGGATTTTATCCAGCGCGGCCCGGGCCTGCTCGCTCAAGGCTACTCCGCCGGCCACCGATCGGGTTCCGTCCTGAATCGCCGTGACCGCCTCATTGGATTCTTTTTGAACCCCGGCAATTAACTGAGTGATCTCTCGGACCGAAACCGCGCTTCGCTCGGCCAACTGCTTGATCTCATCCGCCACCACGGCAAATCCTCGGCCGTGCTCCCCGGCCTGAGCCGCAATGATCGCGGCATTAAGCGCCAGCAGATTAGTCTGGCTGGCCACTTCATCAATCACCCGCACGATCTTGCCGATCTCCGCGGCGCGCTTGCCCAGCCGGGTGATGACTTCTTCGGCGTGGCTCACCACCTCGGCAATCTGGTGAATACCCTCTCGGGCCAGATCCACGGCTTTAGCCCCTTCCTCCGCATCCTTGATCACGGCCTCGCTCAAGCGCGCGGTCTCATTGGCGAACTGCTCAATCTGGCCGATCGCTTTGTCCATTTGCGACATACTGCTCGCGGTTTCCTCGGCAATCGCGCTCAGGTTGGCGACATTGTCCGCCACCTGCTCAATCGCCACGGTCATCTCATTGATGGACCCGGAAGTGTCATTGATGGACCGATCCAGGCCTTCCATACTTTCAAAAATCTTCTTCATTGAAGTCACGGTCTGAAACACCGAGCTGGCGCTTTCCTGCGAAGTCAGACTCAAGGTCTCCACATTCTCGCTGATTCCCTGCAGAGTGGTATTCACCTCCATCATCGCGGTAAAAACCTCTTCAATCGCATGCTCCTGAACCGTGGCGCCCTGATTGACCTTTTTGCTCGCCTGGCCGATGTTGTCAATCGCGTGCTCCATACTGGAGATCGCCTCATTGATCTGAAGAATGATTTGCAGGAGGCTGTGGCTCATCTTCCGGAAGCTAAAAGCCAGTTCTCCTAATTCATCATTGGAAATATGATAAATCTCTTCCTTGAGCTCCCCCTTGGCCAGCCGCTGGGTAGCCTCGGTTAAGCTCAAAAGCGGACTGGCAAGGTTTCGGGCCACGCTGATCGCAACCGAGCTGGCCAGGCCGCCGAAGAGCACGAACATAATCAAGAAATAAATCAACAGCTTATGTAGCTGAGCTCGGTAGTTTTTCCAGGGGTAGGAAGCGATCAAGTAAACTTTAAGGTTTTTCCCTTCCGCGCCGGCGTAATTAATGGCCTTGAACGCCATAATTTCGCTGTCGTAATTATCAAAAGTATAGCCGTGCTTTTTGGGACTATTTTTTGAGACTTTGATCATCCCTTCAAAGACGATGTTCGGAAAAATGGGCGCGCTCTTGGTGAGAAGGTCCAGCCGGGACTGATCTTCTCTGATCAAATAGAGGTTTCTTTTACCGGCCGCGACATAGGGGGTCAGGGAAGTGCGGGCAACCTCCACATCAGCGGGATTGTTAAAATCCAATCCGGAGAGACTGACCGACATTGACTCCACTTCATCCAGGAAAGAATTTCCCAGCCATTCCTGGAGGTTGGACGCGGCCTGGCGATAACCGCTGAGAATCGCGAAAAGAAAAGACACCAACAGCAGAAGCGCCACGGTCATCAGCAGGCTTTTTTGAAGAGAAAAAGGCCTGATTTCCTTAAAGGCGGTCTCAAAAATCTTGGGATCTTTTCTCACGATTTCCTGGGCCAAAGGCGCTAAAATCACCCGGAATTTATAAAACTGAAAAATATAGATCACGGCCGCCCCCAGCATAACCCCGACCCAGAGCAAAAACATATCCTGGGCCGCGAATCTTCCGTTGCTGGGAATCAGGGTTCCCAGAACCGCAAATAATCCTCCCATCGCCCAGAGCCCGAATCCGATTGAAGGCTGGATTAAAGGAAACCTCATAATCATCTCCAGCACTTCGGGCCCGGATTCATCTCCTCCTTTGAGATAGTTGTCCACCCTCCTCAGTCGGTTATGGATCAACCGGTGATGAAGCAGGATAAAAGGAAAAATACCGCCTACCCCCAGGCCGACCGCGTATCCGAGTAATTTCCAGATCACCGCCAGGCTGGGAATGATGATGATTCCGTAAAAGGTTATAACGGCGACTCCGATTCCGGTGGTAAGAAAAATCCAGCGGGTTATTTTTTTATAATAGGCTTCCACATCAACCATCTTTTCCCCTCACCTTTTCAGCCGCTAAAACGGTTTCTTGACAAATTTATCCCGGCAACTCTTGCATAAATAAAAGTACAGCTCATGATAAACTTCATTCATCAGCTCATCCTCATCCAGCTCCAATCCTTTCCTCATCTCCTCGCTTATTTTAGCCTTGATTTCCCCGGGATTCATATCCACCAGCCCGCCATCAAAATCGCAGGTCAAAGTTATTCGGACCAGGTAAAAAACTGCTCCGGGCTCCTTCGCCATCCCGCACCGGTTGCAATGATCCAGAACCAGCCCGGGCATCTCTTCACCGGAACAGCCCTTTCTTCTCCACCAGCCTCACCTCGGTCTCTCCCTGGGGACAAATCACCTCCAGTTTCTCCCCAACCATATCCTTCCCCACCACATCTCCAAACTCGTTATTCTCCAGCCGATAATAAAAATCGCGATTCAAGATCTTGATCTGATCCCCGGCCGCCAGCTTCTCCAGATAATAAATATATTGATCGTCCAGGATCAGGTTGAGGTCCTTTAAATTCTTCTGGGAGTTATTCTTGACCGTGATGTAATTGCCTTCCCCTAACAGACCCGCGGTATTTTGAACCGCAATGATCTTCAGGCTGGGAGTATAAATCAGCGGGATCAAGATTACCAGCAGAATAATCAAGCCGGCTCCGCCTAAAATCCCGAGCTGAATGCGCTTATCCATCCGCTTGAAGCTGTCCCATAAATCCAGAATCCGATCAACCAGCTCTTCCCAGACCTTTCCCGCGATCTCTTTGACCCGATCCCATAAATCCAATAATTTTTCCTTAAAATCTTCCGTTGCCAAGGCATCCTCCCCGATTAAAAATATTTCCTTAATTATATCGGTATTCCCTTTGCTTGTAAAGAATTTCGCCCGGAGCCGCGAATTGCCCGCGGAAAGACACTGATTTTCCCGCGCATCCGCGGATTCCAGATTTTTTATTGACTTTTTCAGCTAACTCAGATTAAACTTGGATAAAGTGGAACTGAAAGATTTTCAAGAGTTTCTCTGGAAGCATAACTGGGCCAAGCGGGCAATATTCGGTCTTTCCCGCGGGATTCTTTATCTTTACCGGATTTATCTGGAAAAATTCCTGGGCAAAAGAAAAAGCTCCCGGCTGGTGCTGGACCGGGAACTTCCGGGCGGAGTGGTCAAATTGAGCATTCTGTATGGAACCGGAATCAAGGAGAAGGAACTGATGAAAAAACCGATTGTGGCGATTGCCAATTCCTGGACGGAGTTGAATCCCGGACATCGGCATTTGCGGGAGATTGCCTCCGCGGTCAAGGAAGGGATTCTGATGGCGGGGGGACTGGCGTTTGAGTTCAATGTGCCGGCGGCCTGCGACGGGATGGGCAACGGCAATGAGGGAATGAGATACATCCTGGCCCAGCGCGACCTGATTGCGGACCTGATTGAGACTCATATCAAGTCGCAGTGGTTTGACGGGATGATCACCATCTCCAGCTGCGACAAGATCAATCCGGCGATGCTGATGGCCGCGGCCAGATTAAACATTCCTGCGATCTGCTTTCCAGGCGGATTCGGCGTCTGGGGAATTCGGTTTTCGGAATTGGACAAAGGAAGCATAGACCAGGCGGATTATGCGAATTGGTCGGAGAAGCATGAGACTTTTCGGCTCAGTTCCTGCGGCGCCTGCGAGGTGATGGGAACCGCCAACACGATTCAATGTTTGATGGAAGCGCTGGGAATGGCGCCGCTCGGCTCGGCCGCGATTCCGGCCTTTCACAGCCTGAAGCTGATCAAGGCGCGCGAGGCCGGAATCAGGATGGTTGAGATGATCCGGGAGAATTTGCTTCCGAGCAAAATTCTGACCGGGAAATCGCTGGAAAACGCGGTGATGGTTGATCTCGCTATCGGCGGTTCCACCAATTCCTGCCTGCATCTGCCGGCATTGGCCCGGGCGCTCGGAATAGAGTTCAAGCTGGCGCTTTTCAATCAGCTCAATAAAAAGGTGCCGACCATTCTGGCGATTGCGCCCAACGGCCGGTATGGGATGCTGGACTTGTTCAAGGCCGGCGGCATCCCGGCAGTGATGAAGGTTTTAGAGCCTTTGCTTCACCTGGATTGCCTGACCATCAGCGGTCGCACGCTGGGGGAAGAATTGCAGGAGATCAAGTCCGCGGGCAATGAAGTTATCCGGCCCCTTTCCCGGCCCTATCATCCGGAAGGCGGCACCGTGATCTTATATGGAAACCTGGCCCCGGAGGGAGCGGTGGTGAAGCAATCGGCAGTGGCAAAAGAGATGATGATTTTTGAAGGAGAGGCCCTGGTGTGCGAGGGCGAGGATGAGGCGATTCGGGCGTTGACCTCGGGAGCGCTCAAATCCGGAATGGTTCTGGTGATCCGCTACGAAGGCCCGAAAGGCGCGCCCGGGATGCCTGAGCTTTTGACCGTGACTACCATGCTGGAGGCGCTGGGAATGCACCGGGTTGCTTTGATCACGGACGGCAGATTCTCCGGCGCGACCCGCGGGCCGTGCGTGGGACACATCTCGCCCGAGGCTTATGCCGGAGGCCCGCTCGCCGCGATTAAGCACGGAGATCTGATCAAGATTGATATTCCGGCCCGGAAGCTGGAAGTGAATTTGAGCGAGGCTGAGATCAAAAATCGGCTTTCCGGCTTTACGCCCTTGGAGAAACCCGCGCTCGGATATATGAAAAGATACCGGATGATGGTGGGGAGCGCGTCCGAGGGAGCGGTTTTGGAATGATTTGTCGGGGCGCACCTATGTGTGCGCCCTTTGGAGGGCAGAGACACGGCTCTTTGAAGGGCAGAGACACGGCTCTGCCCGTACGAATTGTTGGGGCGGATTGAGGTCCGCCCCGGCGATAGAAATAAGGAGCGATGAAAAAATGGAGCAGGTTGATAATCAGAGAGAGGAACTGGTTGCGCGGTTGAAGCAGTTTGAGGCCGAGCATAACTTCTGGGTGAAAAAAACCCGGCACGCGCTCGGCCGGTTGATCCTCCGGATCGGCGGAAATCCGGTCAGCCGGTTCATCATCCGGAATTTCACTACCCGGGTTCTGGCCTATCTGGTCGTGCGCTACGGCGCGCTCGGAATAGAAAAAGGCGGGGATGCGATGAACATCACTTACAACTGGCAGAAGCTGGCGATGTTTCTCCAAATCCCGGTGCATATTGAAGAGGCGGATCCGGACCGGGTGGTGATGGTTCACAAGGAATGCACCATGGGTTTTGAGCCCTCCGAGCGGGCGGACAAGGTCTGCCGGGCGACAATGAATATGGACCAGAGGATCATCCGGAGGCTGGGCGGAAAGATCACGATCTTGCATACGATTTCCGGGGGCGCCGGGGAATGCAGATATATTATTGAGCGAGGCCGCGCCTGACTGGTCCGCCATAGCTCGCAAGAGCGAAGGCGGAAGGCGTTCGCACATTCAATCGGAATCGCGATCCCGCCTGGGCGGGATCGCTCGCACGATAGGGAAAAATAAAAATGACGATGGAGATTTTCTGGGGCAAAGATAAAATTGAACTGAGGTTGCCGGAAAGCTGGAAGGTGATTGCCATCGGCGAGCCGGCGAATTTGCCGGAGATTTCCGATTTGAATTCCGCGGTAAAGCAGGCGCTGGATCAGCCGATCGGGTCTCCCAGCCTGAGAGAGCTGATCCCGGGCAAGAAAAAAATCGTCATCGTGGTTGATGACCTCGGCCGGCCAACTCCGGTTGCAAGAATTTTCCCCATCCTGATTGACTATCTGCGCCGGGCAGGATGGAAAGAGAAAATTTCCGTTCTGTTTGCTCTGGGCACGCATCGGAAGATGACTAAAGCTGAGATGATGAATCGGATCGGGATTTCCTCAGAGGACAACCTGGAACTGCTTTGCTTTGACTGCCGGAACCAGGAGCATTTCCAATTTATGGGCAAAACCGGCCTGGGCACCCCGGTTTATCTGTTGAACCAGGCAGTGGAAGCAGATTTGCGGATTTTGATCGGGACCATTGAGCCGCATCCGCAGGCGGGATTCGGAGGCGGCGCAAAGCTTTTAGTGCCCGGCCTGGCCGGCGCAAAAACCATTGGCAGGAATCATCTGATTATGCCCGGGCCGGAAAATTACAATATGATCGGAACCATTCCGGACCAGAATCCCATGCGCCAAGACCTTGAGCAAGCCGCTTCATTTTTTCCCGGCAACAATTTCATCGTCAATGCCATCCTCAATCTTTCCCTCCTGCCGGCGCAAATTGTGGCCGGGGATCTGATCCTCGCCCATAGAAAGGGGGTGGAATTCGCCCGCGCGCATTTCGGAGTTCCGATTCCGAGCCGGGCGGATATAGTAATTTCCAGCGCCTATCCCATGGATATGGACTTGCGCCAGGGAGTAAAAGGAATCACCAATGCGGCAAAGGCTTGCAAGAAAGGAGGGGTGATCATCTGCTTTCTCAGGTGCGAGCAAGGCTATCAGGGGAAATTTTATTTCCCGATCCGATTTTCTCCCGTGCGCTTCTTGAGAATGATTCTCAATATTCTTAGGCCCAAAGGAATTTATTTCCTTTCCCGGATTCTTCCGGGCCTGCCGGTTGAGATCAGATTCATTTTGAATTTCGGAATGCAATTGATCCGGGAATATGAGGTCCTGGTTTTTTCTCCCCGGCTGGCCGAGACCACTCAAAGGAGTCTGCCCAAAGTGCTGTTTGCCGACCAGCAAGAGTTGTTCCGAAAAGCCGAACAAATCCTGGGCAAAACCGATCCCGAAGTGATTATTTTCCGCGCCGGCGGCGCCAGTTTTCCGATTTTAGATGGAGAGAAAAATGCGCGGTCAGAAAAATAAATTACCCAGGATCAATTTCGTAAAAATGTTCCTGCTCGTTTCCCTGCTCAATATTTCCGCAGTCATTTTCCAGGGGCTGGAGCAATCAAATCCGAACCAGGGGATCAAGCCCGGGGAAATTGTTTACTCGCCGATGGAAGATTTTCTTTACAATGAAAAATGGCATTTTATGGCCCAGTTTGAGCAAGGCTGGGTGATTTACAGCAATATTATGATCACCAATATTGCCACCTCAAGATATTCCGGCGGAGTGGAATTTTCCCTTTATAGCCCGGAGGGCAAAATTTACACCTCCAAAAAAGATTATCCGCCGGAAACCGTGAAAGCGTCTCAGGAGCGCTACCTGGTCCAGATTGAAAAAAATAGAGTTGGCGGAGAATTTCCCAAATATTCCCTGGAGCTGAATCAGGACGGGATTTCCGTCAATCTGATTTTTGAGAATCAGGTTCCGGGCTGGAAGCCGGGAGACGGCTTGATCTGGTTTGACCTGGAAAAAACCAAATTCTGGAAATATATCTATACCAGCCCGCGGGCTGAAGTTTCGGGAAGCATCACGGTTGAAGGCAGAAAATTTTCGGTTCAGGGGTTTGGGTTTCAGGATTATTCCAAATCCAATATTTCCGCTTCGGATTATTCCACCCGCTGGCTTCATATCCGGATCTGGGATCCGGAGTATTCCGTGGTTTACACCGAGCTGGACCTGTCGGAAAAATACGGCGGGAAGCGGGTCAAGTTCGGGGTGATTACGGATCGGGAAAAAATTCTGCTCCAGTCTCGGGACTGGTCAATCGTTCCGACTAAAACTGCCTTTGATCAGAAATTCAAAAAGGAATATCCGGAGGAGATTGAGGTCAAGGTTTCCGGGGAAAAAGTAGGGTTGAAAGGAAACCTGAAGCTCCTGCGGATTCTGGAAAAAATGGATGTATTTGCTCATCTCAATCCGGCCTTGAAAACCATTGTTTACACCTTCATCGCCAAGCCGATTTTTTATCGGTGCCAGAATCAATACCAGTTGGAATTGACCCTGGAGGGCAGGAAAGAGATTTTAACCGGCAAAGGTTTGCATGAGGGGGTCTGCGTCATAAAAGTGGGACTTCAGGCGCAACGCGACTCCCAATATTCCTCAAAGCGACCCGAGAGTAAGAGACACCGCAAGCTAATAATGGCATTGGCGCCGGAGACCGACCATTCCATG
>Ga0315277_10006136_pt1 | contig 15797 bp, 10 predicted proteins | sample YL17G05_15_MG_FD_203695 | JGI IMG/M metagenome (GOLD analysis project Ga0315277, IMG submission 203695) | Sediment microbial communities from Yellowstone Lake, YNP, Wyoming, USA - YL17G05_15 | ecosystem: Environmental > Aquatic > Freshwater > Lake > Sediment | place: USA: Wyoming | collected...
CTTCTTAAAGCTATACGTCAAGCAAAGGACAAGGATAAACCTGTAATATTTATGTTTGGCGCCCATATAGTTAAATTGGGTTTGTCGCCGATTATCATTGATTTGATGAGGAATAAGTTTATTACTCTGCTTTCCACCAATGGAGCCGGTGCAATTCATGATTTCGAGATAGGTATGTGGGGAAAAACCTCAGAGGATGTAAAAGAAGGTCTGAAGAGAGGCACCTTTGGTATGTCTGAGGAAACCTCCAGACATTTCAACCAGATTTCCAAATGTGCCTTCGACTCTGAGCAAGGATTGGGTGAGAGCATAGGTCAATATCTCGTTCAGAGTAAAGCCAAATTCAGAAAATACAGTCTCCTGGCTGCAGCTTACGAACTTAAAATCCCGGCAACAGTACATGTTGGTATAGGAACGGATATTGTGCACCAGTCTCCTCATTTCGATCCAGCCGCAACCGGAAGAGCAACTTTCACAGATTTCAAAATCCTGGCAGAAGAGATTTCAAAACTTCACAATGGCGGAGTAGTCCTACATTTTGGCTCTGCCGTAATTTTACCAGAGGTTTTTCTGAAAGCCCTTTCAGTTGCGCGTAATATAAAGGGAAAAGTGGAGAATTTTACCACAGCCAATTTCGATATGATTCAGCATTATCGGCCCAATATGAATGTAGTCTTAAGACCCACCCAGGGAAGCGGAAAGGGGTACTCATTCACCGGGCATCACGAGGTTATGCTGCCGCTTTTAGCTTGGGCTTTAAAGGCAAAGTAAGACGTGAGATGTGAAACGTGAAACGAAAAAAACGGCATTGGAGTGTAAAACTTTAGTTTTACCTATAACTCAAAAATAGATTGTTTGAATACAATTCGTTCAGATAAACCTAAAGGTTTATAGTCCAGTTTGAATATAAAAGGAGAGGTATAAATGGCAAGGTTAGTAGAATGCGTGCCTAATTTCAGCGAAGGAAGAAGGGCTGAGGTGATTGAGGCTATTTTAGCTGAGATCAAATCAGTTGAAGGAGTGATGCTCTTAGATAAGGAGATGGATAAGGACCATAATCGTGCGGTGATCTCATTTGTGGGAAGTCCCCAGAAAGCTAAAACTGCCGCTTTCAAAGCAATTGCTAGGGCGGCTCAGTTGATAGATATGGATCAGCACAAAGGTGAGCATCCCCGAATGGGAGCAACCGACGTGGTACCGTTTGTACCGATCTCCGGGGTTACTATGGATGAATGTGTAACCCTGGCAAAAGAGTTAGGTAAAGAGGTCGGGGAGAAACTGGGCATTCCGGTTTACCTGTATGAAGCCGCAGCCACCCGTCCGGATAGGGTGAACTTAGCTGATGTGCGCAAGGGAGAGTACGAAGGCATTAAAAAGGAAATCGAAACCAATCCTGACAGAAAACCTGATTACGGACCGTCTAAGCTCCCTAAGGCAGGAGCTACTGCGATAGGTGCACGGATGCCTCTGATAGCCTTCAACGTTTACCTGGGAACAAGGGACGTAAGCATAGCCAGGAAAATTGCCAAGGCGATCAGGTTCTCCACTGGAGGTTATAGATACGTGAAAGCTCTGGGCTTTGAGATCAAGGAAAGGGAACTGGTTCAGGTTTCGATGAATCTGGTCAACTACAAGGAGACGCCGATTTACAGAGTGTTTGAGACAATTAAAAGAGAGGCTGAAAGACATTCAGTTCCGGTGATTTCCAGCGAGATAGTGGGACTTACCCCACTTGAAGCCCTGGTGGACGTTTCTGATTTTTATTTGAAATTCGAAAACTTCAAAAAAGGACAGGTCTTAGAAGAAAAGCTGATGACTTTTGCGGGAAAGCAGCAATCAGGACTTTCAGATTTTATGGATGAAGTCGCGGCCGGGACTCCGGTACCTGGAGGTGGAAGTGTTGCTGCCTCATCCGGCGCCTTAGGCGCGAGTCTGGTTTCTATGGTTTGTAGGCTGACCATAAGAAAGAAAAAATACCAGGAAGTTGAAGAGGAGCTTAAAAAAGTTTTAGAGGAGTCTGAGAAACTACGCCAGGAGTTAAAGGAGTTAATTGTAAAAGACGGCGAGAGTTTTACCAGGGTTTTAGATAGTTTCAAGCTTCCTCAGAACACTCCGGAGGAACAGACCAGAAGGCTTTTAGCCATTCAGGAAGCATATAAAGAAGCAGCCCTGGTTCCCTTGAGAACAATGGAGAAATCCTTGGAGGTTTTAAAGCTTTCCCGCGTAGTAGTGGAGAAGGGAAACGTAAACACTCTGAGCGATGCCGGAGCCTCAGCCCTTATGGCCAAAGGTGCCTTGGAGGGTGCGCTTTTGAACGTGAAGATAAATCTAAAATCGATTGAGGATCAAACCTTCGCATCTGAGCTGAAAAATAAGTCCGAATTTATACTTTCAGAGTCTCAAAGGCTCAAACAGGAGATAGATGCTTTCCTGCAGGAGAAGTTGTAAGTGGAGAAAAAATATATAGATTTGCATATCCATACTACCGCCTCAGATGGCCTTTTGACTCCTGAGAAGGTGGTGGAGCTGGCTAAGGAGTTGAATCTTTCAGCCATTGCCATTGCAGATCATGATACCGTTGACGGGTATGAAAGCGCCAAAGGTAAAGCAGAGGAATCAGGCGTTGAGTTAATTTCTGCAGTAGAGCTGAGCCTGTCTTACCAGGGTAGGGACTTTCATCTCTTAGGATATCTGATCAATTGCGACGATCCTACCTTCAAAAAGAAGATCGAGGAGTTCAGACAGGAGAGGCTTTCCAGGGGGGAGAAGATGGTGGAGAAATTGAACGAGTTAGGAGTGGCATTGCGCATGGAAACAGTTAAGGGGATAGCCAAGGGTGCTTCAGTAGGAAGGCCTCATCTTGCAGATGCGCTTCTCAAGGAAGAATACGTCAGATCATATAATGAAGCCTTTGCACGCTATTTAGGTTACCATGCACCGGCCTATGTGCCAAAAAAATATTTAACACCGGAGAAAGGGATAGAGCTGGTTCATCAAATCCAGGGGCTGGCCATCTTAGCCCATCCGGGAACAGCTCATCAGGATGAGCTTCTGCCAGATTTTCTGGAGATGGGGATAGACGGGATCGAAGCCTACCATTCACAATATGATCGCTATCAGATTGACCATTACATCAACCTGGCTAAGAAGTTTGGAATACTTTACACCGGCGGCTCAGACTGCCATGCCAGAGCTGATATGGTGCTGATGGGAAAAGTCAAAGTCCCTTACCGCTGTCTGGAGATGTTAAAGAAAGCTAAACAAAAGAAATTTGGAGGATGAGGCAAAATCTCATACAATGGTTACCCTGAGCCCTACGGGCGAAGGGTCTCAGATTCTTCTCCCGCCTTTGGCGGGATCAGAATGACGTTCAGTTTAGATCTGCCATGTTGAAAGAAGCGAAACGTCTATAGATACAAATACTAACAATAAAAGGAGTCAGAATGAAAAGGTCAATTTTCTTATTTGTCTTTCTGACAGTTGCCGTTTCAGCTTACGGCAAGGAATATACTCAGGCTTATGAGGATAAGCTTATCCAGGATTTAAAGGGAATTTATACCCAGGAAGCCGTTAAAACTCCAGGCAATCCCACCGGTCATCCTGTGGATGCAACACCAATAATTCTTCAGGCAAAACATGATTTTCCTTTTCTGAGCACTCAAGCTAAGGAAGCGATCTACCCATTCGGTGCCAGGCCAACCTATCCCGCCCCCGATACTGAATATACATATAATACTCCGAGCGGTTATTTCAAGATACATTTCGCTAAGACAGGAGCTAATGCAGTGTTTCAGCCGAATGTTGACAATAATGGAAACGGAGTTCCAGATTACGTTGACAATTGTGCCGCTATTTTGGACCATATCTGGACTAAGGAGATAGACAGTTTGGGTTACAATGTGCCGCCTTCAGATGGATGGTATCCACCGACCTGGGGCAACGGGGGTGATGGGAGATACGATATTTATCTTTTTAATTTAGGCCTATCATATTTAGGTTTCACCCAACCTGAGACTACAAGCGCACCAAACCCCGCTATACCGTGGAGCTATACAAGCTGGATTGAGTTAGATAATGACTATTTAAGTTACCCCTATTACCATTCTCAATATGAGTGGCTTAGCGTTACAGCCGCACATGAGTTCTTTCATGCAATTCAATTCGGCTATGATGTTTCTGAATTTGAATATGACCCGACAGACCCGGTAAAAACCCAAAAACCTTACTGGATGGAGATGAGTGCCACCTGGATGGAGGATCAGGTCTACGATTACATCAATGATTACGTCTACTACTTGCGATCATTTTTTAACTCCCCTTGGCTTTCTTTGAGAACTTTCAGAAGCGATGGGGACTTGCACCCATACGGGGCAATGGTCTGGCCTACCTATTTAGGGGAAAAATTTGGCAAAGGTATCATTAAGGATATCTGGGATTCATGTGCCCAGACCGCAGGCGATAACGTCTTGATTGCAACTGACCAAATACTGAGTCTCCACCGAAGTTCTTTGAACAATGCTTTTCAGGAATTTTCAGTCTGGAATTATTTCACGGCAGATAAAGCTAATCCTTCCATTCTTGGCTTCTATTCTGAAGGTCATTTGTTTGTAGACAATATTGGACCCATAAAGGTAGCAGAGACCAGGAGGCACGCTGTTTTTCCCGTTACTGATACGGTCAATCAGTTTCCCCAGGACTTGGGCTCGACCTACATAACTTTTGTCCCTCCATCTGACACCGGAGGACTTAGAATATATTTCGAAGGAGATCTTGGTCCAGAATGGAATTTTTCAATTATAGGTTATCAGGGAACTTCCCTTCCTCCTTGGGATACAGTTGTTGGGTTGACCACAACGCCGAGCAGTATGAACGGGATGGGATTAGTTATTGCTTCGTGGCGTTTTACTGAAGTGCCGATGGTTATAGCCAGAGGCGCTACTATCTCAACCCAGAATTATCAATATAGGTCTACTGCACAGTTCGATCAGAGTCTAAATAATGGATTACTTCCGCCATCAGCAGACAAAATATATCAAAATTTTCCTAACCCGTTTGTTATAACAAATACCAACTCGACCACTAAATTCCCCCTCTCTCTGATGAGCTCCAGTGATGTCAAGCTTTTTATCTTCACGAGCTCTGGAGAACTTGTCTGGAAACATACCTGGCAAAACTTAAGCGCCGGAAATTATGATATCACTAATTTCCCTGACCCTGCATTTTTGCCCTTCCAGTGGGATGGCAGGAATCTAAACGGCGAATCTGTGGCATCCGGGATTTACCTGTATAGAATAGTGACTAACGGCAGCTCAACAACTAAGAAGTTGGTAGTGGTTAATGAGAGATAGTGATTCTTCGTCCCCTACGGGGACTCAGAATGACATTTGATACAACACAATTGTCATGCTGAGTCCCGCTTTTAGCGGGACGAAGCATCTATGTATAAAAAGGCAGATTCTTCGCCTCTACGAGCCGTAATGCCTTTATCGGTCTACGGGCTCAGAATGACAGGATAAGCGTAGCGTCGGGCTTTATGCCCGACGATTCCAGCTTCCGTGGCCGTCAGGTCCCCTGACCTGAGGGAGTTGTAGTTGCCCAATTCATTGGGCTCCTTGCTCGATAAATCGAGCAACTACAATCTGAGGTGACGCTAAAAAAAACAGAAATGACCTTTACCACGAAAAAAATAGCCAAGATGGGAGTATTCGCTGCCCTTCCAATAGTCCTGAAAATCCCAATTTTGCAGATTCCGAATGTGGAATTCTTCACCTTCGTGGTTTTCACCTCCGGCTTTTTGTTGGGTACAATCGAAGGAGGGGTAGTTGGCGTGCTTTCAATGAGTATCTACACCGTGTTCAATCCATACGGGCTTGCACCGCTTCCTATAGCAGTTGCCCAGGTAATATCTATGTTCATTATAGGCGTCTCAGGAGGGGTATTTTTCTACTTGAAGCTCTTTAGACGAGTCGCCTTAGTCACCTTTATCTGGATGGGATTGGCAGGATTGGTTCTCACTCTTCTTTACGATTTTTTGACCAATTCAGGTGTCGCCATAGTGATGGGAAAATTTATACCGGTTATGCTTGCAGCTATTCCCTTTGCTCTGACTCACCTTATTTCCAACGTCATTATCTTTGTCCTCCTGACCCCGGTTCTTTTTCGTTTAGCTAAATTAGAAAGAAGGGGGCAGTTTGCATAAGATGATTGTTCTCTTTTTTCTTGTCTTCTTGTATTTTTCTTCTTTTGCCCAGGCTCAGAATGACGATTCCCTTCTATCCGCCCCTAATCAGTTGATGACGGATACATCTTTTGAAGAGGAAAACCTTACGGATAAAGTATGTTCCCTTTTCACCACTAACCAGATTTTCTCCTCTGAGGAAATAGAAAATTCTATTTACAGAAGTCTGGGAGACATTCTGAAAAGGAACAGGGTAGTCGACATAACCAAATATGGACCTTATGGCCAACCAGAATATGCAACTCTCTGGGGCGGGACCTCACGTCAGTTTTTGATCTATCAGGATGGGATTTCCTTTTTCGGGCAAGCTTTGTACCTGCCCCAGACCGGGGATTTTGACCTTTTTACTGTTCCGCTTGAGAATATTGAAACAATCCAGTTAATAGATAACCCGGTGGTTAATATATTGGGTAGGGATATTGGATCGGGCGGACTTAGAATAAAGACCAAACAATATAAGACTGAAAAACCATTTTCCAGGATAAATTTCGAAAGAGGACCTTATGGTTACGGAAGAACGCAGATAGAATTCGGCAACCAGTTAGCCCGGAAAATCGACTTTTACTTTACCGGAGGATGGAAAAAATCAGATGGATACATTACCAACAGTAGTTTTGAATCTTTATACCTGACCGGCAATCTGCTTTTCAAAATGAGAGAGAACTGGAATATTCGATTGAAAGCGCTTCATTTTGAGAACAGGGCAGGGAATCCACTTCCTCACGATACTCTGATCACCTTGAAAACAAAAGAGGATAGAACTATTTTAGATCTGAATTCGGATTATCGTTTTAAAAACAATACTTTCCTGAAGATAGAGACTTTTTATTGTGCTAACCTGGCTGAAAGTTATAATGATGGATATTTTCTGGACAGGGAAAAAACTGAAAATGAATTCTATCTGAGAGGGAGTTACGAGTTCAATTGGAGAAAGAAGACACAAAATAAGATAGAAGGATTTTTAAGCTGGGGTAATACGGAATTGGATGGAATAAAGAGGACTCTACGTGAAGGATACATTTCTTATCTTGGACTCACCAGGATTTTCGACAAAATTGATAATTTTGGATACGCCAGGCTGACTTTCCAAAAAGGATTTCACTGGGCATTGTCTACTTTGTATGGAGTTTCCTATAGCCCCAAGAAAGAACTGACTCTGTTTACCAACGTTTCGTACTCCTTAGTCAATCCTACGTATTATGATCTCTATCTGCCGAGGAGTAGTTATTCAACTCATCTCGACTCTACCTATTTCTCTTATCAAGAGTCCTATAATCAATTCCTCACCTATGAGAATCTCTTTACTATCGACGCAGGATTTTCCTGGTTGAAAAATGATTTTAAGTTGAGAAACTCGATATTCTACTCTTATGACTACAACAACATAGAATGGACTTTTTCTAAGATAATAAACCTGCTTCCTTCTTATACCTCCATAAGGTACCAGGTTTACCCCTCTAACCGCACGACGAATTTATTTGGATTCGGTTTAAATCTCGACTATACTTTTTCTCCGAATTTTCAAGCGAGTCTTGCTTACGCTTACAAAAGGGCCCGTGCTGGCGACTTCTGCATACCCTACACCCCTGAACACAGTTTCTTCGGATATTTTCAGTACTCGTATGAATCCCCTAATAAGGAATATGGACTAAGAGTAAGATTGGAACAGGAATATATTTCTAAAAGGTATCTGGCAGATTATAATCAGGACCGGGTCCCATTTGTTCTTCTTTTTAATTCTAAAATCACATTGAGATTATTGGATTTGCGCTTTTATTATATCATTGAGAATATAACGGATGAGGTCTACCGCACCAGAGGAGATTTCAACATGCCCGGCAGAACCTTCTGGTTCGGTCTTAGCTGGGATTTTTATGATTGAGGTTTTTTCGTAGGGCAGACTTTCAGGTCTGCTTTGAGTTTAGCAAGGCTGAAGCTTTGCCCTACATGCCGTCATTACAAAGAGTCCAATTGGACGACGAAGCCCCCGCCTTTGGCGGGACTTCGCTCCTTGTAGTCGCTCGCAATGACCAGCTAAAATAAAGGAGAACTAATGAACAGGGAAGAGGCTCTAAATTTAGTAAAATCAAAAATCAAGAGCAAAAACCTTATCAAGCATATGCTGGCTGTGGAAGCCATAATGCGCAGGCTGGCGGAGTATTTCAACGAGAATGTGGAGCTTTGGGGCTTAACTGGACTCTTGCATGATCTGGATTACGATTCCACAGTCAATGACTTTCCCAAACACGGTATCCTCACAACTGAATGGCTTAAAGAATATGATTTAGATGAAAAAATCCTTTATGCCATAAAAGCCCACCCCCAACATGTGCCTGCGACTTCAAAACTGGACTGGGCTCTTTATGCCACAGACCCTTTGAGCGGATTGATCGTAGCCGCCACTCTGATGCATCCGACCAAGAAAATCAAAAATGTGACATCAGAATTTGTGCTCAACCGCTTTAAGGAAAAAAGATTCGCCGCCGGGGCAAATCGTGATGATATAAAAGCCTGTGAGAAGATGGGTTTAACTCTGGAAAAATTTGTGGAATTAGCCCTGGAAGGTATGCAGAGGATTGATGCTGAATTGGAATTGTAGTTGCCTGATTTATCAGGCATATTTAGTTGCCCAATAAATTGGGCAACTACATTTGACTGAAGATGCGAAAATATATACTTATATTGTTGTGCTTCTTTATATTTTGGAATACTGTCACTATTGGTTATGCTCTGGATAAACAAAAGTCTCATCGAACAGAAAAAAAAGTCAAAAAGGTCGAGGATAAATGGCTGGGTTGGGATAAAGCAGGACATCTTTTGATAAGCGCATTTTTAGCCGGATCCTCTTATTCCATCTATTATAAGAGTTTCGACAATGACAAAAAATCGTCAATTTATTTTGCCAGCGTCTTCACCTTAAGTTTAGGAGCAGGGAAAGAGATAAGCGATATGAAAAAGCCAAAAGATAGATTCAGTTACAAAGACCTTGTTTTTGACGTGCTGGGGATCTCTGCAGGACTGTTTATTGCTTCCCGTTAATCCTTTTACGGTTGCTTAACGACGTATGATAATCGACTAAGGTCAAACTGAGAAAATAAGATAATATGGAAGAATTCAAGCTGAACAAAAAAGTAATCTTCTCCTGGGGAATATATGACTTTGCCAATACCATCTTCTCCATGAATATCATCTCGATGTATTTTGCACAATGGATAATAATTGACCATCACAAAGAAGACATCTTGTACAGCCTGACCTATTCTTTGTCTATGTTGATGGTAGCTTTGACTATACCGGTTTTAGGAGCAATCTCTGATGGTCGTGGAAAAAGGAAACCATATCTTCTGATTTTGACCCTGGGTTGCGTTTTAGCGACTTTTCTGATCGGCGGAATAAGTGCCTGGATTTCAGATGTCAATACCCTGGTCTTTTCCGCTTTATTTTTCTTTTTATTAGCTAATTACTGTTTTGAAGGAGGGTTGGTTTTTTATAATGCTTTGTTGCCAGAGATTTCTACTCCCCAGAATATCGGCAGGGTCTCCGGTTTTGGAGTAGCTTTAGGATATGCCGGCTCAATTATCGGGCTTCTCCTGGTTAAACCTTTTGTCACCGGTAATTTTTTCGGGTTGCAATTCGGAAGCGGTGGCAGGGAAAAAGCTTTCATCCCTACGGCAATTTTTTTCCTCCTGTTCAGCCTGCCTACTTTTATATTTGTCCGAGAGAAAGCAAATCGGAATTCTAGTGAAAAGAGAATAAAGATTAAAGAAGCTTTTAGAAAAGTCTGGAATGGAATCATTGATACCAAAAAATATCCAGGGGTCTTGCGATTCCTGATTGCCGACTATTTTTTCGAAGATGCTATAGCCACGGTGATTATCTTTATGGCAGTCTATGCTCAGGTGGTTATGAATATGGGAGATGAAGCAAAGATCCTTTTCTTCTGGTTTGCCACAACCTTTGCCATTCTTGGCTCTTTGGTGTCTGGAACGTTAAGCGACCGCATAGGGCCGAAAAAGACCTTGTTTTTTGTAGTCTCAGCCTGGATCATATCTTTGTCTGTCATTATGCTTTCCACTCGTACCCTGTATTTCTGGATAATGGGGCCTTTTATCGGAATTTGCCTTGGCTCCACCTGGACAGCTTCCAGGCCGCTCTTGGCCACTTTAGCTCCCAGAAATATGTTGGGACAGTTTTACGGGTTATATTCCTTATCCGGTAGAACCGCGGCTATCATAGGCCCACTTCTTTGGGGTGGAGCGGTTTTGTTCTTGAAAAAAGATAATCCGTTGGTCAAAGGAATCATAAATTTGCTCGAAAGGATTGGATTCACTTTTCCGGATAAGGTTTTGGATACGATCCAGTATCGTTTTGGGATTTTGGTTTTGGTCCTTTTAATGATTATAGGTCTTCTGATTTTTATCAAAGTCCCGGATAAAAAAATGGACGATTACGAGCTGGTTTCAAGATAAGACGTCATTGCGAGGAGTCCCCGTAGGGGACTCGCAATGACGGATAAGGAGAAGGAATTTGGAGAACTGGTATGAGGTAGTGGGGGCGATACACATCCATTCAACTGATTCGGATGGGGCCAAATCTATTCCTGAGATAGCGAAGATCGGTGATAGAATGGGACTTGACTTCCTGATCTTCTCTGACCATATGACTCTCAAGTCCTATCAAGCAGGCTTAGAGGGGTTTTATGGCAAGACCCTGGTCATAATCGGTTACGAAATCCATGATAAAGAAAACAAAAATCATTATTTGGCTTTTAACCTAAAGGAGACCTTACCTTCTGGACTGACTCCTCTGGAATATGTAAAGCAGGTCAAAGAAAAAGGAGGGTTTGGAATAATTGCACATCCGGATGAGATAAGGAAGGATTTGCCCAAATATCCTGCCTATCCCTGGACTGCCTGGGGTGCTCAAGAGTTTGATGGAATCGAAATCTGGAACCAGATGTCAGAGTGGATGGAGAAATTGACCAGGTTCAACCAGGTCAAGATGCTTTTCTCCCCTCGAAAATCTCTAGACAGCCCGACTGAAAGAGTCTTGAGCAAATGGGATGAGCTGAATCTCAAAAGAAAAGTCTGCGGCATTGGAGCAGTTGACGCCCACGCCCATCCATATAAATTAGGCCCTCTGAAACTTACCATTTTCCCTTATGAGGTCCAGTTCAAATCGATCCGCACTCATCTGGTTTTAGACCAGCCCCTTTCTTCAGATTTTGAAAAAGGGAAAGCCCAGATATTTTCAGCGCTCTTAAACTGCAACGTCTTTGCCTCGAATCACAGAAGGGGAGATGCCAAAGGGTTTCTGTTTTATGCGGAAGGCAAGAAAATTATTGCCCGAATAGGAGAGGAGATAAATTTAGAGGAGTTTCCAGAATTAATTGTTAAGACTCCAGCAAAAGCGGAAATTAGATTAATTCATAACGGCAAGTTGATTTATAAAACTAAAGGCAAAGAGCTTATTTACCAGGCCAAGGAAAAAGGAATTTATAGGATTGAAGCCTTTAAAGGCGATAAAGGCTGGATTTTCTCGAATCATATTAGGATTAAGTAAATCCACTGTATATCTTTTGTAGAAGATACTTTTAGTATAATTCAATTTGTGGCTTGAAGTAAATTAATCAAATCTTTCGGTCTCGTGTTTTAGCCCATTTTGATAGATTCAAGACCATCTCTGTAGCACCTGGGCTTGTGTATGGGGCATATCTAATCATCTCGGTTAGCAAATCAGCATAAAGGAATATTTTCTCACCGCTTGAAAGATATCGTACTAAGTATGTAATGTCCCCTTTAATTGAAGCATAAAATAGCAAAGGTTCCCTCCACCAATCATTAAGCATTAATGGCTCAATTTGCTGTGTGGTGTAGTTTTGCTCATATATGTACTCACCTGCCAGGTGCTCCTGGAATGAGAGATGTCCAAAAGTGTAAACATTTCTTCGTTCCTTGATAATGACTCCACTCGCATGAATTAGATCATCTATAATAAACTCGATCCCCTTTTGATATCCCCAATCACCCAAAGCGCCTATAAATGCCTTTCTGATATCTTCTGAATTGAAGGTACGACGTCTTTGTTCGGAACTATGAACGTTAAATGCCAACTTTCTAAGGAATCGTCGCTTCGCCTTAGGATCATCAATATGAATGCGTTCAATTTCCTTGAATTGGTCCCATTCGGACAACAGCAGACGAAGTCTATTATCATAGATCTCTGACCGCGTCGTAGGTTTGTAGCCTTTTTGAATCAAAGTGGCAGTTAACGTGGCAAGCAATGGTAAACGTGTATGGTAATCAATATCTGGAAAATCGGAGATCAGCTTTCTTACAATTTTTTTATGATTTATATCTCCTCGAAACCATTTCTCAAAAAACTCGTCTCTTTCAGATTCATCAAACGGAACTAAGCCGATATTAAATGAGCTGCCCCTGATTTCAGTATTGTATGCAGTCCTTACTGACACTATTATCTTACTAAATCTGCGTTTCTCTCTTTTTATCTTATCTGATAAGTCAAAAGGTGCTTCGTCCAGACCATCAAGTACAAGAATGCTATCTTTCAGTGCCCATTTTTTTGCTACACGACCTTCACTTAAATTTTGTACAATGTATGAGAGACTTTTATTGCGATACTTAGGTTGGACAGAACAGCATGGAACATACAAAACTTTCCCACCTTCTTCAAGAATACGAATGGACAATATCCGTAGAAAAGTCGTTTTTCCTGAACCAGGAGGTCCTTCTATCATAAGTAAATCGGAGATGTCAAGAACGTCAAGGGGATCTTGAACCTGAATCCGGATTATATCCTCCTTTGTGAAGTCATATACTTCTACCTCTACTTTATATTTGTCCATCAACGATTCTACATATTCGTTTAACTTATGGACCTCAGCATATGATCGAATGATATTTCTTGCTTTTTTCTCTTTTTTTTTGGAGCATTGTAAAATTGCTTTTTTTACTTTCTTTACCTCATTTCTTAATGCTTGTTGCAGATATACAGTTACAAAATATTTAATCTCATATCCCTCGAGCAAACTTCTGCTATCTTGTTCTTGTTGAGTTTTGGTACGACCTCCGAATTCTGTTGTGAGACCACTTTTGATTCGATCTCTACATGCTGTAATTACCAACTGCCATTCCTCTGAAAGAGTTATCTTGAATTTTGCATTATGCATTTCTGCAGGTGATATTGGAATTTGATCATGCAAGCGAGTGAGTAGTTTTCTCTCAATAAACGAAATATCTTCATCAATTTCATCCAGTTGAAGCAACTCGCTCAAGGGAATGCTTCTTTTCTCAATATGATTGTCGACATTTATCATGTCATTGAATGCCGCATATGCTAATCGTAGGCGTGGCGCGAAAGTTACTGGAACATAGAATTCTTCCAATGGTCGATCTTGTGACAAGCCAAAAGCTCTGCTTTCGCGATGTTTTGAAAGAAACCCTATTAAATCCGCTGCTCTTACATCGACAAATTGTGAAAATTTTGCTGCTAATCTAGGAAGTTTTTCAACCAATAGTTGACATAATTCATCTGCTGCAATTATTTTGATGTTCTCACACGTCATATCTCGCAAAATGCTATCGACTTGTCGTCTGTCTTGTTCTGGAAATGGTTTTGAAGATATAATCCAAATCTCATGAGGACGAACGGTATTACCATTTAAAAGAGTCACCCCTTTATCCCTAGCAACGGAAGCCACATGATGAAGTTTTCCGAATTTGCAGGCCGCATAAGAAATAGGAACGGCTTTTACTTGTATGCATATAATTTCTTCTCTGTCAAGCTCATCTTTCCCAAAAGATACGAGATCTCTTCCAGCCTCGTTAGAAGAGTGCGTATATTCAACTCTTTCACGAGAGGAATTATAACTGATTTTGTAAGTCCACTTTCCTTGAGCTTAGAGAGATATCTTTTAAGAGGTTCGTGCATACGTTTTGTCTTGTGTGGCCTTTTCGTGTTCTAAGGTCAAATTCAACTTATTCATCGAGGTTCAGGACTAAATAAGTAGTAAAATTTTAGAACTAAAGAATCCTGGTATAATACTGAATATGGTACTTAATTTATAAATAATATGAACTTTAAGAATTGTCAAGAAAAATTAAAGCATTTACAAGCTTTTTAGATTTTAAATTAGAATTTAAGAATGTTTGCAATTGTTTAGCATTAGATTAGCTTTAACTTTCACTAATCCACTCCTCTTATCCGTAATATTTAAATGAGTGAATTGGCGTTCGATGAATCGAACCCCAACATGAGTTTTGTAGGGGCTTGATTTATTCCGCCTGTGGCGGATTTTGTTTGTTGACAAATATGCGATTTATATTAAATTGAACCTGATGAACAAACCTGCCGATAAATTAAGAAAGGTGGCACTTTCGTCCGGTAGAACAGACATTCCTGTCTGTTCCTTGCGGTCAGAGAGCAAAGCGGGCTGGCTCGTAGCCACAAGAATGTCTGACCTACCGAGCAGTTAAAGTAGGGACATCCCTATCTTCGGCTTCGCTCAGGACGGTGAGTCTGTCGAACCGTGTGGCTGTCCGTATTGAGGTTGGGCTACAAAACTACGGAAAATAATCTTTTGAAATGCAAAGAGTTACTTCGGAGGTGTAATGAAAAGGTTTAAGTGGGGTATTCTGGTTTTCCTGGGGCTTGGAATGATCTTGATTTTTTACCCTGGGGTTGTGAAATCTGCTTATGCAGTTGATAAGGGGACTGTAGAGCTGATTGAGGATGCTTATAAAAATGGAGAGATTGACTACGAGACCAGTCTTATTTACAAGGTGCAGACCATTCGCCATCCAGAGAACATACCTGCTAAGTACAGGGCTAAAGTGGAGAGAATCCAGAAGAGTGCCACGCCTATTTTATTAGAAGTCAGGAAAAGCTGGCCTGGACTTTCACCTCAGACTCAGACGGTGTTAAAGACTCTTTTAGCCAGACCTTCCGAGCCTTATTCATACGATAGCCCTGAAGGGCACTTCAAAATTCATTATGATACCACCGGGATAAATAAAGTTCCAACAACGGATGCTAATAGCAATGGCATCCCGGATTATGTGGAAAACTTGGCTCTTTATGCTGACAGCTCATACCGAACTATGATAACCTATCTGGGGTATAGAATCCCGCCTTCAGATGGCTCTGCTGGAGGGGACGGTAAGTACGATATCTATACTGAGGATATGCCTTATTACGGGTACACCCAGCCGGAGCTGCCGGGACCTCAGCCCTGGGATGATTACACCAGTTATATTTCCGTTCATAATAACTTTATCGGCTTCCCTCCGAATACTGATCCGGAGGGAAACCAAAAGGGAGCTATGAAGGTTACTGTGGCTCACGAGTATTTTCACGCGGTTCAGTTTGCCTACGATGCGAACGAGGCTGATTGGTTTATGGAGATTTCATCTACCTGGATGGAGACTATCGCTTATCATACGGTAAACGATAACTACAACTATTTACCCTATTTCTTTAATTATCCAGATGTTTCCTTGCAGGCAACCACGATCCATGAATATGCCGCCTTTATCTGGGA
>Ga0315277_10006137_pt1 | contig 15796 bp, 13 predicted proteins | sample YL17G05_15_MG_FD_203695 | JGI IMG/M metagenome (GOLD analysis project Ga0315277, IMG submission 203695) | Sediment microbial communities from Yellowstone Lake, YNP, Wyoming, USA - YL17G05_15 | ecosystem: Environmental > Aquatic > Freshwater > Lake > Sediment | place: USA: Wyoming | collected...
AATACAAGTTCAAACAAGAGCAGAACCAATCTTACCCTACATCGCTCTAATAGCAATCTTAACAGCGATCTTCACAAAGTTGAAGCCAAAAACCAAAAGAAAACGCTAAAAACATCTAATGCCCACTTTTCACCGGAATTCCTTTCTGCGCCACCTAGCTTGGCCTTTTTCCTTCAGAAACATTTTCTATCTTAGGTATTTGCCTTTATCATTTACCATTGCCTACCTAAATGTATATACTATATATAGACGCGCTAGCGCGCGCAGAACTAAATCAGCTTATAGGCTCATGCGGAAAAACCTTAGGAACATTCCTTCAAGGCTTAAAAGAAACAGGCTCCGATCCTGGAGAACTTGCAGCAATCACAGGCAAGGACATAAACAAAGAAGCCAGAACAATCACTATCAACAGGCCAGTGAAAAGACACAGACCACGCATTCTAACCGTTTCGGCAGAATTGATTAGAAGACTTGAAAGCATGAATTGCAGTCAAGAAAGAATCTTTGACGATTTCATCCTGAGAAGAGCCTTCTACTATAAGCGGAAAACCACAGCTCACAAGCTCTCAAACCCCCGATTGCTACAGATAACATTCATAACATTTCGTCATTGGTTTGGAACAATGGAATACCCCAGAACCAAAGACATTCTGCACGTTCAAAGGCTTCTAGGACACAGAAGCATTCAGAACACGCTGATCTACATAGACCTAGAAAGCAAACTCTTCGACACAGCAACCGAAGGCTTCACTTCAAGAATAGCGCACAACACTGGAGAAGCACGCAACCTGATAGAAAGCGGCTTTGAGTATGTCACTGGAGAATACGACGACGGAGGAAAAATCTTCAGGAAGAGAAAGTAGCAATTGCAATGGTTCAGTAGAAAGCATGGAAAGTTTAGACATGTCTAAATAGTCCATACAGAAGCTTTATGTCTTCTTGACCCTTAGTGCTCAAGCTATCCTAGTGGTGAATCATTTGAAGTCATTAGACATTGCGGCTCTAGCATTAGACACGGGATTATACGCTGTTTTTGGCCTGCTTTTCTACTACGTTTGGCCTGTAACAGTGCCTGGGGGACTTGTCAGGTTTTGGCCTCAAGTCGTGATCCCCGCAGTTTTCGCGGTCGTTTTCGGTCCATGGGTGGGCGGTCTTGGGGCAGCAATGGGGATATTCATCAACGACATGTTTATTCACGGCAATCCTGTTCTCAGCCTTATGGCGGGAGTGACCTCCAACTTTGCCATGTTCTGGATTATCGGATACATAGCAAGCAAAGACATTGATTGGAAAATCCCTATGATTGGCTGCGGAATAATCAGCGCACTCCTCGTGGGGGTCTCCTACATCTCACTATCTTCACTATCCGCGCTTGCCTATTCAATCATCATTATTGGAAGCTACGCAAGCCTGATTGTCATTGCCGCGATAACCCGCAGATGGCGAAGCTTTGAATGGGGCTCAATGCTGGGTTTACTAGTGGGCAGCATTATAATCGGAACGATGGTGCCGGTTTTCAGCTTTTTCTTCATAATGCCTGGATACACTGCGCTGACCCCTCTGAGTACCACAACAGGCCTTGCATACATCATATGGACGTTCGCGACAGAGATTCCTTTCTTGATTGTTGCTGGGCCACCCATACTTTGGGCGGTTTATAGAGCTTTTCCTGTTTTTGACCGAAAAAGGGTAAAAAGAAGTGAAGGCAGCAGCTAAAGCGTTTGCGCCATCTGGAATCTCAAGCTTTTTCGAGATTTGCGATACAACGCAAGACGGAAAACCGATTTCCAACCCAGAAAAGATCGGCGCCAGAGGGGGCGGGTTCGTAGCTGAAAAAGGAGTGCTGACAGAAGTCAAGCTTTCTGAAAGCGAGGAAGAACATGTCACCGTATTCATAAACGGAAAACTGGCAAGAGAAGCCGAAACGACAAAGACTGTTGCAAAGACGCTGCTTAAGAGAACTCGAAAGAGCTATGACGTCAACGTGCATCATGCGGTCGAAGCGCCGATTGGTGCGGGGTTTGGCTCAAGTGCAGCTGGCGCCCTGAGCACGGCTTTGGCATTGTCGAAAGCATTGCGGTTGAATCTAACGTATAATGACCTCGGCAGAATAGCCCATATTTCAGAGGTTCAATGCAAAACAGGTTTGGGCACTGTTGGCGCTCTCATGCTCGGTGGATGCATAATAACAAGAGAACCAGGAGCCCCAGAAAATGCTCTGATAGATCGCATACCCATACCCGAAGACTACATGATCGTGGCTGGAATCTACGGATCCATACCTACGAAGAGTGTCTTATCCTCCCAAACGAAAAGGCTAGTAATAAACAAGTGGGGAAGAAAAACACTTGAGAAGATACTTGAGGAACCCTCGCTTGAGAACTTCATGAAATGCTGTCATGATTTTGCCGAGAAAACTGGTTTCATGACAGAACGTTTGCAGAGATTGACGGCACTCGCCCTGGAGGCAGGTGCGATAGGCGCAGCCCAAAACATGGTAGGCGAAGTAATTCATGCAATTGTGGACCAAGAAAACGCAAAAAACGTGGCTCAAGCTTTTAGGCGAGTCTTGCCAGAAGAAAGAGTTTGGGAATCAAGAATAGACCTGCGCGGCGCCAGAATAGTGAGTTGAAGCACAAAGATGAGCAGGGAATTTGGGACTGTCGGGGTTGGCGGCACTTTCGACGAACTCCATAAGGGGCACAGATCATTACTTAGCAGAGCTTTTGAAATCGGCGAGCAGGTCATTATTGGCTTAGCATCAGATTCGTTTGTCAGAATCATGGGTAAACCGCACATAACGGCATCGTATAGGGAAAGACTGAAAGAACTGGAGAGCTTTTTGAGCAGCCAAGGTTTTTTGCAGAGGGCTGAAGTGATTCCCATAGACGACGCATTTGGTAGCCTACTCCTATTAAACAGCCCAATAGAAGCGCTGGTCGTCAGCAAGGAAACAGAGTCTACAGCTCTTAAGATCAATGAGAAAAGAAGAGTGAAAGGTTTGCCGGTGCTTGCTATAGTTGCAATCGACATGGTTCCTTCCGAGAACCACACTGTCATTTCCACGACGCGCATTCGTCGCGGTGAGATCGACCGGGAAGGCCACTTGCTCAAAGGCTGAGAGAAACAGTTCATACTCTTTTCTGTCCATGTCTTATGCATAAATGGTGTTTGTTTGCAGAGAACAGGTGCTGCAAGGTTACCGCTTCATTATGGCAAGGCTCCGAGATGGCTGACTTACTGTATGGAGAAGCTTGGCAGAGAAATTGTCATCATAATCGTTGACGAATTTGGCTTGGACGAGTTTCTCAGACGCATTTCTGATCCATTCTGATTTCAAGCTTTGGGTTGCGTTCTAGGTTTTGATTGGCACTCCACGCTGGGAAAATGGATAGCAAGCCTATGGAAAGAATCTGAATTGCAGCGGTTTCTTTGCGTTCGACTGTTCATCGTCACTCATCTATGTCACGACAATACGGGATATTCTGGGATTAGCGTGAAAGAAACTAGTGGAAAGACATGATCACGTTCGCGTGAACCAGAACGGATTGCAGCCTTGTCTAGCCTTTTTGTTCTTAGTGAGCTTTTGTCAACTGTTTGATTGAGACTGATCCGATGAAGAAGTCTTTCATACACTGGGGTCGTTTCACTCTATTGCCTAGGTAGTGTTGAAGAAAAAAGGAGGATGCTTTATGACCAGTGTTGGCTGAAGTATGTGCCTAGCATGACTGCGTCTTTGGCGTTGCAGTAGTCGTCGCCGTTGATGTCTGCGTTCGGACTATACACTCCAACGGGGTAGAAGGCACCTCCTAACAGTACAGCGTCTTTCCCGATAACCCAATGATCACCATCTATGTCTCCTGGCAATGTCACGAATATGTAGACGTCATTGAGGCGGTTGTCACCCGTTTCTGTCTCGCCTGAAACAGTCTCCACAACGCCCGTCACCGTGTAGTTGCCGTAAGCCACTCCTGTGGTGTCCCAGTTGAAAGTCAACGTAGTCGTTTCGCCAATCCCAAGGCTTGCGACTTCTACAGGGCCAACCGTGATCGAGGGCGGCAACCCGAGGCTGAGCTCAGTCCACACGTCAAAGAAGCTCTCAACGTAATTGCCTTGGTTCTCTACTGTTACGTTGATCTGCAGCGTGTAGTTTCCGCCTATGGTCGGCTTAGGCACACAGCCCTGCTTCGAGGTTGTGACGTTGATCACCGCGAGGTCATGCTCCGCTAACGGCGAGGTCACCACGGCGGACTCTATCACCGCGAATTTCGGTAGCGGCCTCCAGCTGGCAAAGTTCCAGAGAATCCAGTTCCCTCCTGGACACGGTGGGGCGGTTATTATCTGTGCTACGGTGTAGATGTCCTGTGAAACGTATTGCGCGTCGTTGTGTGTTGTGTAGGGTGGCTCGGGCGGAGTATGCACGTGCGGAACCGGGATTCGGCCTTGAGGGATTAGGCCTGACTCGAACGCGTCTTGGACAGGGTCACTCAACGCAAGTTTCTGTTCGGTTGAGTCAACTCCTGCTACTGTTACGTAGTGTGCTCCGGGTTCTCTGTACCAACCCCCGCCGTCAAGGAACCAGTAGCCAACTAGCAAGACCACGTCTTGGCACTTCTCCACTTCCTCTTCTATGAATTGGAAGTCAGGCTGCATGACAGTGTGTTCGTAGAACGTGCCCGTCTTGTTCATGTTCTTTCCAACAAGAAACAAATCTTGTCCGTTCACTCTGTTGTCCTGATTCAAGTCTGCGGCTAGGTTCCAGTTTGGCATACCAGGCATGCTGCCAAACGCAGCACTAACAATGTCGGCGTCTGTTAGGTCCACGGTTCCATCACCATTTGCGTCCCCTTTGGGGTTAACCCCTGTCCATGAGAGGTATTGGGCCAGTCCAGCTTCCATGTCGGTGACGTTTGTGCCTGAGTGGATTAGCCCTGTTCTTCGTCCGTCAGTGTCCATCAGAAAGGCTAAGTGCTCAACCAACGGAGCAACATTTTGCGGATCGTGGTCATCCCACGTGCCATATTCTTGAACCAGCGGGAATCCGTCGTTGATCGTCGGTGGTGTTATTGGGTTCGGCTCGAATTCTGAGTCAAGCCACCAAAGCGAATTCGCAACAGCCACAGGGCCACAATGACTCCATTGATCCCACATGTCTTGCCATATGTATGTTCCTCCTTGTCTTTGGTCGAAGTCTGGAACTCCGCTCTGAGCATAGTCTAGGTATAGTGGCTTGTAGTACCATGGTGGATATGGATCGGGTCCTGTTTCGTGGGAGACATGTCGGATGAAGCCAATAACAAGGCCATCTTGGGCTTTAAGATCAACACTTTCTGGTGGACCTGTGTAGGTTGTATTCCACGGCGGTATAGTTGTTATCACTGCGCTCATTAGAACTGGATCGTCGTTATACAGAACATTGAGCGGAGGAGGCATCATCGTTTGAATTTCAATGTACACGTCAAAGAAACTGTCTGCTGGGAAGTCGACTCCAGCGGTCTTTTGCCGTACTTCTCCATCCGACTCAATGGCTGGACTCTCAACGACTGTTATTGGTCCTATGTAAGTGCTTGCTCCCACCAAATTCATAGAGACAATCTCCGTGTCAATCTTGATGCGGCCATCCCCGGGATCGTACGGGTTCCCCCTTGCAATCGTGGTTGAGCCCTTCACTACTAGCGTCTCGTTAAACAGCCCAAGGTCTAGCTCAATGGTGGCAGTTGTAGATGGCAAGTAGTCCATACCAGCGTGGGGGTAATCACACCATGCGCTGAGAACGCTCGTAATCGTCAGAATTGAAATGCAAACAATCGTCAAACACGTCTTCCTCATGATCAGTCAAACTCCTGTGTTCTTGGTTGCTTATCTGCGGGTGATATTTTCATTCTCATTTCTCTCCTTTCGTGTTCATAATGCTTTGTTTCCTTGCGCTTCTTCCGAAGCGCTCTTGAAGGGTGAAACCTCCTAAGAAAAAGCCAGTTCACACTCTGCAGAAGCCAGCCAGAAGTTTATCTCTCCCTTCACTAGATTGTTGTCTTCACAGTCACCTTATAAATCTTATGGAACAAAGCTCTATGCAGCATTAGAATCAGCCATTAAACATTAGGAGGAATGATCAGTCAAACTAAGCAAAGACACATTAACCGACCAGTCAAACAGATCGTGCTGAAGGCCACCTTTGCCTCGTTAACAGGCAACCCCTCTAAAGAGTTGACATCCTCGTGTCCAACGAAGAATGAAGACTGTGTACAACCACCGAATCAGTCAACTCGCAGGAGCTTGGGAATTAGGCCCTTCTCTAGGTGGCAAGTGCGGCTCTTGAAATTGGACCCTAAACAGTTTTCAGATGCCAAGAGGCGAGTTCAAATAAGAGTCCTTGCAAGCTTCGAAAAAAGTCACAAGCAAGAAAATGGTCACGACAGAAAAAGAGGGGGTTGTGCGGGAGAAGTCTCCATTTACTGAATGAGAGCTTTACCACCATGCTTTCTCTTTGGCTGAAAACAGAAAGTGGGCGGTGGTCAATAGGGCATGTGCCTTCAGGATCGTACTGCTAGACGATTCCATTGGCTTTCAGAAAAGACCCAGACTTTTGTCGTTGAGCCTCACAACGCTATTGTAGGCGATGTGAAACATGACAATGTGTTGGACATGACTTCAAGCATAAGCGAAGGCTGCAGAAAGGCCTCAGTAGACATAGCTAAAGAACGTCCGGAGAAGATCATGCGAATGATTGTGCCCACAGGCTCGTCTCTTCAGAAGTCGCTTGAGGCATGGCTGCCAAAAGAATGGAATCCAGCAAGAAGCTGTTCGATGGAGTTTTTGTCAATGCCCAGAAACATAAACTGGAAGACTCTGAAAGCAGTCTACGAGTTTCAACCTAGCAACTACGAAGAGCTCCTGAGTTTCAAAGGTGTCGGTCCAGCCACCGTTCGAGGTCTAGCTCTTGTAGCTGAAGTAATCTACGGTGAGAAACCAAGCTGGAAAGACCCTGTGAAGTATTCCTTTGCATATGGGGGAAAGGACGGAGTGCCGTATCCAGTTGACCGTAAGACCATGGATGAGTCGATTAGCATGCTGTAGTGGGAAACGAGGAAAGGATGCACTCGCTTCAGAGGCTTAGGCGATTTGTTCCAGATGATTTAGAACAGTAAGCGACCATTGTTATGCAGTTCTTAAATATCCAAGCCAAATCATATGAACACTAGCAGAGAGTGCATGTTGTGAATTTGCAGAACAAAACATGGTTCAGAATAGCGGGACTCTGTGGAGTCACCACCCCTCTCGTAGCCTTTACGTGCATCTTGCTAGCCACTGCGTATTCTCCACGATTTAGCTGGACAGAAAACGCTCTTAGCGACCTAGGCGTTCAAGAAGGCTTAACCGCTCCATTGTTCAATTACGGATTGATCATCAGCGGAGCCATGTCCTTGGTTTTCGCAAGGGGAATACTTGCTCTCTTGCGCAATAAACTCGTCGGCAAAGCTGGTTCCTTTGCTTTTGTGCTTGCCACGTTAGCGTTGATTGCGATAGGGATCTTTCCTGAAAACGCTAGACCGATGCACTATTTCGCCTCAGTGGCGTTTTTTGCTCTAATTCCAATCGCCATGCTTGTTCTGATATGGGCTTTTGTGCAGATTGGTGAATCAAAAGTAGCCTTGTTCACGTTGTTGACAGCGATAGTTGCGGCTGTTCCTTGGGTGATTCAGCTTGCAGTGCCTTATGTGCGTGGTGTCGCAATTCCTGAAACCATTTCGGCGCTTTCGGCATCAGCGTGGGCTATAGCGTTGGGATTCATGATGCGGAAGAAAGCGTCAAGAACAGACAACTGATGCTTGCGCAGTTCAGTTGTGAAAACTCTCGCACATCGATTACTTCGAACTACTTCGAAAGAGCCTAAGCCAGAACAATGGTTGAAAGCGAGAGAAACATATTAAGGCAACCAACCAAGAGAACAGAAGTCGTGCTCCAGAGGTTTATGCATGGAACAGTTGGCAGTGAAGGTCGAAGGACTCGTTGTTAATTATGGTTCTTTCATCGCCGTCAACCACGCCTCATTTTCCGTCAGAAACGGCGAGATCTACGGGTTACTTGGTCCTAATGGAGCTGGAAAGACAAGCACTATTAAGGTTCTAGCAGGCGTGTTGACGCCAGCATCAGGGAAGGTTGAGATTCTGGGCAAATCCTTCTTGAACGAAGTGGCAACAAAGAGCCAGATTGGTTACGTTCCCGAGGAGGTTGTCTTGTTCGATTCGCTCACACCGAGAGAGTTCCTCGAATTTGTGTCATCAATAAGGCGTCTAGAACCAGACACCGTGAATCCCAGACTTGAAAAGTTAACGTCAGCATTCGAACTCGGACAGTATTTTGACACCCCGATCGCGGCTTTGTCCATGGGAAACAAGCAGAAGGTCGCGATTATCGCAGCTCTGCTTCACGATCCTAAGGTTCTCATCTTTGATGAGCCCTTGATAGGTTTGGATGCCCGTTCCTCGAAGATCCTAAAGGAACTAGTGACTTTTCATGCAAAGAAAGGCGGTTCAGTGGTTTTCTCTACTCACATCATGGAGATTGCTGAGAAGCTTTGCACGCGGGTTGGGATAATAAACAAGGGAGAGATCGCGAGCGAAGGCACGGTTGATGACCTGCGCAAACTTGTAAAAAGCGCTGAAGGATCACTTGAGGACATTTTCCTGAAAGTGACTGAGCAGGAAACAGGAATGCAGGACATAATAAGGGCTTTGGAATCGGAGTAGAACGTTTTTGAGGTTTTCTGAGCTTTGGCGTTTGTCGGGGACTGTCTATAAGGAGATTTCTTTTCAGTCGATTTTCTCACTTCGTGCCGGTTCATTACTGAAGCAAAGAGGCAAGACAGACATTGAGCGGCTAGTCAATAGTGCCCGGGTAAATACGCTGATGAGCAAAGTCCTCACGGCCATTTTCATAGCGGTTTTCGGGTTATTCGTGTTCATTCCATCAACGGTCAATGCGCCTTGGACCTTGTCTAGGGAGCTTGCCTTCGTAGGCGGTGTATCAGCGTTTCTTGCGGGTGTACTGTTTCTGATAGCCTTCATGGGCTTGCAGGTTGTCACTTCGTTTGTTTCGTCAAAGGTTGTTGATGTTTTAGGTCCTCTTCCACTTTCAAAGAATGATGTCTCGAAAATTGTTTTTCTGTGCCTGTTAAGGGTTTTTGATTTGCCGTTAGTAAGTGCTCACGTGGTTTTCCTTGCTGCCTATCTATCGATTGGTGGCTCGATTCTGGGTGCGCTGGTTGCAGTCGTCTGCATATTTGCCACCGAGATTTTTGCGCTGGTCCTCACTATTGGGTTGGCTGACTTCTTCTATTCACGAGTTGCGAGGGGGGGCAGGTCAAAGTGGCAGGTCCTTACGCGGTTTCTTTTCATGCTTGTCTGGATTCTGCCAACTTTTGCCGCGTATTTTATTATGAGCTTCTCAGGAACAATAGTGCAGTCCTTCGCGTCTTTTGCGCAGAGCCTTTCTTCATTGCTGCAAGTTCTGGTGTTGGTTTACCCATTTTCCTTTGGTTTTCTCATGGCTCACGTTACTTTTCCCAGTGGATTCGATAATCCTTCACTTGGTCTTTCCATTGCGGCATCTATTGGATATGTGGCAGCTTCAGTTTATGGCTTGAGATGGATAGCCAAGACGGCGGGAAGGATAGGAACTAACCAGACCGTTGCGAGAAAGGTGGAGGCCATGAAAGATACGCTCATCAGGCCTCGAATTCCGTGGCTTGGAATAATCCAAAAGGACTTGAGAGTGGCGTCTCGAACGCCTTCTTACGCGAGCCTGTTTCTCTTGCCGTTTGTTCAATCAGCTTTTCTCGCTGTTTCCTTCTCCTACGGCGAGGTGGATTTGACGAAGACGTTTGGAACGCTTGTCGGTGTGTCCATGATGACGCTTTTGCTTCCTCCAACATTGCTTTCAATCGAAGGCATTTCGTCTGCCTATGTGAAGAGCCTTCCAATGAAGAAGAAGTCACTCATTTTGGCTAAGACATCGTTGTCCGTGGGGATCTATTTGCTTTCGTTGATCATCGCACTGGCTGTTTCATTGTACAGGAGGCAAGATCTCTCCCTGATAGTCACGTTTGGGTCCATCCATACGCTTTCAGTTTCAGCCGCGGCCATGCTGGAAGTCACGATCTTGACGAACCGGTTCTGGAAAGAGGGATTCGCAGTGGGTAATCTCTATTCGAGACTCTCCAACTACATCTTAATTCTGATTCTCGGCTTTGGTGTAGTTCTACTGCCTATAGTTGCCGCATTCACCGCGTTCATTCTTGCGCCGCATTTGGTTTTGCCAGTTTTTGCAGCTATAGCTTGCGTGGAGTTCGCGGTCATGGTGACTGTGGCTTCTCGTGTGAGCTAGTTGGAGCTTATATCCATATAGATTTGTGAGCAGCAGATTGGAGAAAAAGAAAACTGTTTCCCTTGGTCTTTGGCGAATCTCACTGCTTCTTCTGTTGGATATGCAATGGCGTCTACTCCAGCTTTTACGGCTAGAATGTCTGTTTCGCTTCTGTGTTTTCCTTTGGGTCTCATGCAGCCAAGAACCAGCGGGGTTTGAGGGAACATGGCTCTTGCGGTGACTATGACCTTGGCTATGTCAACGGGTGTTGGCGGTTTGGTCTTTTCCATATCTGTGCCGTGTATGGGCATGAAAGCGATTATGACTAAAGCGGATGGCTTGTATTTGGAAACCATTTTCAAGGCATCAAATTCGCCTTTTAGCTGGCCATAGTGTAGTCCAACTATAACGTGTGGTACGAAGGCTATGCCCGCAGCATCCAGTGCTTTCAGAGAGCAATCATAGTCTTTGACCGTGACATTAAGATTATAGATATTCTTGACGGTTTCATCTGATCCGATTACGTCTATCAAAGCGCTGTCGACACCGGCTTTTTGAAGGTTTTGGGCTGTCTGGGCATCGATTATGCCTGTGTGAACGAAGATCTTTAATCCGAGTTCGCGTTTGATCTTTCCAATTGTTTCGATGAATCTTCCAAGAGGAACAGAGCCGTCTGGAAGGCAGCCGCCACTGATGAGGCAGCCCAATGCTCCTTTCTGTTTGATTTCGCTGCATAGTCTGAACAGTTCTTCTGGTGCAGTTGCGGGGTACATCGTGTTTAGGACGGTTCCGCCACAGTGTTTACACTTCAATGAACATCTTGAGCCAGTTACAGAGATCGTTGGAAAATCCTTTGTCGAAGAACAGTAGTGAACCGTTTTGTAGTTCATGAAGCTGGGAGCGTAGAAGCGTATCTTCCTGTTCTTTGACAGCCATGTGCCTTTGTTTAGGAGTTCCAGTAGTTGCTCATCTGTCATTTGCCATATTGCTTCAGGCGATAGGTTTGTCATTTTTCTCTGCTAGAGAGTTTTTGTCGTTGTCCTAATAGCTTTCGTTTTCTAGTCTATGTGCATTTCCACGTGTCAATTAGTTAATCTTATGTGAACCTTTGTGGCTATTATTGACTATGATTTCTATAATAGGCGCTGGAAAAGTAGGGAGCGCGGCTGCATTTAACATACTTAGGCTCAGAACGAGCGACGTGGTTCTGGTAGACATTGCTGAGAACTTGGCGAAAGGCGAAGCTCTTGACATGATGCAGGCGGCTCCTGCGATCGAGTTTGACGGAAAAATAAGGGGGACGAGTGACTTCAGTGTTATGAGGGGTTCAGAGCTGGTGATTATCACGGCGGGTCAGGCCAGACAGCCGGGAATGTCTAGAATCGACCTCATGAACAAGAACGCAAAGATAGTGAAGTCAGTGGTGAAGGAAGTTGCGAAGTATGCTCCTGATTGCAAGCTTATGGTTGTGACGAATCCTGTTGACATAATGACGTACCTTGCCTATGAGGAATCGGGGTTTGAGAGAAACAGGGTCTTTGGGATGGGGAATATCTTGGATACGCTGCGTTTCAGATCATACATTGCGATGGAGTTGGGGGTTTCCAGAGAAGATGTGCGTGCTTTAGTCATAGGCGAGCATGGTGATTCGATGGTTCCACTTGTTGAATGTGCCTCTGTTTCTGGAATACCTGTGACTAAGCTGCTTACCGAAGAACGGATGAATGAGATCGTGAACATGACAATATCGTCGGGTGCAGACGTTATCAACATGAAAGGGTCCACGATTTACGCGCCTGCAGCAGTCATTGCAGTCATGGCTGACGCGATCCTGAAAGATAGGAGGAGAGTGATTGGAGTTTCCACGTATCTTGATGGCGAGTACGGCTTTTCAAACATTGCAATAGGTGTGCCAGTGGTTCTGGGAAAGAATGGCGTTGAACGGATTCTGGAGCTTGAGTTGACGGCTGAGGCGAGGAAACGTTTTGAGAACTCCGCGTCGGTTGTGAGAGAAGCCCTCAAGATGATGGGCTAGATGGAGTGAATCACGTATTGCGCAATCAAAGACGCACCATTGTCTCACAAACAAGTGGACAATGAACACGCACCGAACGTTCCTTATGACAGTTGGTGATTAGTTCCCTCCAGATTCCAAGGGGTTAATTCACATGATTCGAAAGAAGACGGACAAGACTGGTTTGACGCCTTTATCGGAGCTTGTTTCTTTGGACAAGAAGAGAGCGTTGATTACTGGTTCAGGCTCGGGCATAGGCAGGGCAATAGCGTACAGGTTTGCTGAGGCAGGTGCAAGGTTGGAGCTTGTTGACATTAACGAAGAAAGCTTGGCTTCAGTGGAAGAAGAACTCGAGCACTTCAACACTGAGATAAACGTTCACAGGGTTAATCTGTCCAAGAAAGAGGAGATAGACTCTCTCTGGGAAAGGCTAGCGGGAAAAGAGCCTGGCATATTGGTGAACAATGCTGGGATATATCCTACTAAGCCGTTTCTTGATGTGGATGAGTCTTTCCTGAAGAAAGTGATGGATGTTAATCTGAACTCTGTTTTCTGGATGTGCCAGCACATGATTAGAAGCAGACTCAAGAAAGGAGGAGTGATCATAAACACTGGCTCAATCGAGGCTGTTATGCCTTTGAAAGAGGACTTGGCTCATTATGGCATTAGCAAGGCTGGGATTATGGTTCTTTCAAGAGCCTTAGCCAGCGAGTATGGCAAGCGTGGTTTCAGGATAAACGTTCTCGGCCAGGCGGAATATGGACTCCGGGAACTAGGAACTTGCGAAAGACGCTATGAAGTTCAAGTTGAATGTTGTCAAGTCGGGCATAGAATACAACATGAGGACTCCTCTAGGAAGACTAGGGAAGCCAGACGAAATTGCGTGTATGGCTTTGGTTCTGGCGAGCGACTTGTCCAGCTACGTTAATGGAACGTTGGTAGTAGTTGACGGAGGCTTCCTATCAGCATAGCGCGCGCTACGAGAATCCTAGTGAGAGAAAAATGGATGCTTTAGGAAGACTTGACGAAGAACTAAAAAGAGCAGTTCTTATCAGAAGCTTGACAGACTACCTCTTGTCGCACGCCAACAACAGAGTATGAAATCTGCGCGCGGGACTCTGGAAACGGAACCGCGCACACGCATTGCTGAACCCAGATACAAAAATTCGGTTAGCGTGCGCTGTTGCTTACTAATTTGGGTTTTGAGGATAAGGCTTTGTCGATCGATCGATTGGAAACAAGATTTCGGCAAATACAGGAGTTTATCAAGAAATAACAAGCTCTAGCTTCTATCTTCGCTCTCTAACCACTCTTCTGTTTTGTCTCAAATCTATTCACCTTTTTTTAGAGTGCTTACGATGAATCTTTCGAGTTTTTCGATTACTTCGCTTATAAGTCATTTTTCAATCTTCTTTGTTTTCTTATTTCACTATTCCGACGATTATCTTGTAGAATGTTGTATTGTCCATAGTGCTTAATAATTATTCGCGCGCGCTCGAAGACTTCAGGGGATTGGAAGAACAATCGATCGATCGCAAGGAAAGAACTAGCGTATGATGTTATGCATTAGCACGCGCACCACAATTGAGAACTATTTCTTTAATCGCTTCTCCTTATGCTTTCTTCTTTTTTCTTCTCTTTCCTTTTTAGTCATTGGCTCCTTCTTGGTACTTCCCGTGCTCAACGCAATCACCACACTCAAGTAATCAGAATAGGGAATTAAGTTTTTGCGCGCGCTCCGGCTAATGCGCGTGCTTCTTCTAGTCTCCTCACTTTCTCAACGTTGCTCCTTCCATGTTTCCATTTTCCTCGACTTTTCATTCTTTTCAAATATCGTTCTCTTCTTGCCCGCTTTTTCCTAGCTCGTTTCAAGAAAATCTTCCTTCGCAGAATCAAATAGTAACAACAAACAAGAATTATGACCTATCACCTGAATGCGAAGTGAATGCTGCGTCTAAGACCGGAATCTAGGATAAGGAAGCTGTGAAAATATCCTCAGGCTACTCTGTTGTTTTTTCGCTTTATAAGGAAGTGTGCGTAGTATGAGGGCAACAGCGTTCTGTTGTTGAGAGACGAGAAGAGCACAGCAACGTTGCATGTTACAATCAATGATGAAAGATGTGATGGAAATGTCAGAAAAATCCGGAATTGTTTTCGTTGGAAGCAAAACACCAATGGACTATGTTCTAGCAGTTATGACAAGACTATCGACTGGCAATGCTAAGGAAGTAATCTTGAAAGCACGAGGACGAGCAATCACTACAGCTGTTGACGTGGCTGAAATAACCAGAAATCGCTTCCTAAAAGACCTAAAAATAAGCAAAATCTCCATAGGAACAGAGGAAATGCCGGCAAGAGAAGGCGAAAACAGAGCAAGGATGGTTTCAACAATAGAAATAACGCTTACAAAAGAGTAGGAAAAGCCCTGCTGGACAAAGCGTCAACCGGTAATATCCTTCTTTCTAGCGCGCGTTGCGGACTAACAATCAAATCGCTCAAATTCTGAAACGCAACATGAGGAATTGCGGTTTGTGAAGGTTATCTGTTATGACCTTACTCCATATGATAGAGACAGAAAAGATGGAAAAAAGAAAGAAAGTGGCACGGTCTCAGCAAACGTTGCCAGATAAGTGTCCGGAATGCGGTAGTGCAAACCTTATCCATGATTATGATACTGGTGAGACTGTTTGCGGCGACTGCGGACTCGTCTTATACGGGCAAATGATGGATAAAGGACCGGAATGGCGCGCTTTCACCCAGGAAGAGAAAGCCTCAAGAAGCCGCGTTGGGATGCCAACGTCTTATTCTGTCCATGACAAAGGCTTGTCAACGGCCATAAGCCAGGTTGACCGGGACGCCTTCGGAAGAAAACTTCCATTATCAACGCGTCTGCTGATGTGGCGCCTGAGGAAATGGCAGATCCGTTCTAGGGCGCATTCTTCAGTTGACAGAAACCTTGCCCAGGCAATGGCTGAGCTTGACCGCCTCTCAGACAGGGTCTACATTCCACGCCCAATCAAAGAGAAGGCCGCGGTCATTTATCGTAAAGCCTTAGATAAGAGCTTAGTCCGCGGCAGGTCTATCGCCGCCATAACGGCTGCTGCGGCTTATGCGGCTTGCCGCGGAAGTGGAACCCCAAGAGCACTTCATGAAATCGCTGAGGCAAGCCTAGTCGATAAAAAGGACGTTGCTCGTTGCTACCGGCTTTTGCTGCGTGAACTTGACATGCACATGCCCATCGCTGACTCCCTCACGTACGTTTCGAAAATCGCTGAAAGAACAGGAATTTCGGGCAAGACCCAGGGAATTGCTATACGGATTCTTCGAGAAGCCAGAGATAAACGGGCTGCTGCCGGAAAAGACCCTATGGGGTTGGCTGCTGCAGCATTGTATATTGCTTGTTTGCAGAACAACGAG
>Ga0315277_10006138_pt1 | contig 15794 bp, 13 predicted proteins | sample YL17G05_15_MG_FD_203695 | JGI IMG/M metagenome (GOLD analysis project Ga0315277, IMG submission 203695) | Sediment microbial communities from Yellowstone Lake, YNP, Wyoming, USA - YL17G05_15 | ecosystem: Environmental > Aquatic > Freshwater > Lake > Sediment | place: USA: Wyoming | collected...
CGGGACATCTGGGCTATGACTTGCAGCATTTCCCGGGTGCCCATTCCGCAGTTTGCGCCGGCGATTTCCGCTCCCGAATTTTCCAGTTCCCGGCCGACTTCTTCAGGAGTCAGGCCCCACATCGTACGTATGCCGCCGGGAGTGGCTCCGAAAGTCATCGAGGCGAGGATCGGCAAAGAACAGGCCTTTTTTATCGCCGCTAAAGCTATTTTTAACTCCTCCACATCCATGAATGTTTCCAGAGCGAACAGGTCTACTCCTCCCTCCAGAAGACCTTCCACCTGGCTGCTGTAAGCATCGGATATCTCATCTTTAGACCTTGTCCCGCCCCATTCTTCGAGTATTTCACCCGTGGGCCCTATGTCCCCGGCGACAAACACGTTATCTCCGGCAGCCTGACATGCCAGTTTGACACCGGCGCGGTTTAATTCCCGGGTCTTTTCAGCAAGACCGTAATGTGCCAGTTTAAGAGGGTTGCCTCCGAAAGTGTTGGTGATTATTATATCGCTGCCGGCAGCGACATTAGCCAGGTGTATCGCCAGAACTTTTTCCCGGTTCGGACCAACGTTCCATTGTTCCCCGCATTCCTCGCCGCTTTTAAGCCCGGAGCGCTGGAGCATGGTACCCATGGCGCAGTCCAGAAGCAGTATTTTTTTACGCTCGAGCCTTTCAAAGATAGTTTCATTCATTGAAAGATTCTTTCCCTGATAGTTGGAAACTATAGCCTTGATCATTATTTAAAGATTAAAGGTTTGTTATTTTAATATAATTATAAATCAAAATCAAGCCATTACTTAGTGGGGGGTTAATAGTTGAAGAAAATAGGGAAGCAGAGTAGAAAAAATATTGCCGATATGCCCAAAGTTGAGCTGCATCTTCATTTCGAGGGTTCGGTCGGACCTGATCTGCTTGCCCGGATAGCCGCCGGCGGGCATGGGGTAGCCAAAGGGGAGATAGAGAGGCTCTATAACTTCCGGAATTTCCAGGAATTTCTTGCAGCTTATGGCCGGGTGAACGAGCTTCTCCGGTCCCCCGGCGATTTCTATCAGGTGGCCCGTGCTCTGGTCGAACGCCTCGCCAGCCAGCATATCCTGTACGCTGAGATCACTTATACGCCGCTGATCCACACCAGGCTGGGATTGGATCACGCACAGATCATGGCTTCGATAATCAGGGGGTGTGCCGAAAGATCTGAGGAAAACACCCCCCGGCTCTCTTTTATCTATGACACTGTCCGACAGTGGGGGAGCCAGGCCGCTCTAGAGACAGTTGCCCTGGCTATTGCTGACCGGCGGGCGGGCCTGCCGGTAGTAGGTTTTGGCGTGGGCGGCAACGAGCTGAGCGTTCCTGCTTTCGAGCTTGAAGAAGCTTTCCGGCTGGCTCACTCGGCCGGTTTAGGAAGGTTTGTCCATGCCGGAGAAGTGGGAGGGCCGGAATCGGTGTGGGAAGCGGTCGAAATACTGGGAGCAGAGCGAATAGGCCATGGAATTGCCGCCATGCGGGACCCCATGCTCCTCTGTATGCTCAGGGAAAAAGGGATTGCTCTTGATATCTGTCCCACAAGCAATGTCCGTACCGGGGTCGTAGAGAGTTTCGAATCTCATCCTCTTCCCGGGCTTATCTCAAGCGGCGTAGCTGTGACCCTGGGCAGCGATGATCCTGGTTTTTTCGGAGTCTGGCTGGAGGATGAACTTGAGCGGTCGGCTGGAACCTGGGACTGGGATCTCGGGACAGTAATCGAACTTCAAAAAAACGCCGTCTTTCACTCTTTTTTAAACGACAGGGAGAAAACAGCCCTGGCCGCCAGTCTCAAAAAAAGGATTGCCAGGCCTGAAAAGTATATGAAAGATGAATCCGGCCAGGGATCAGGCAACAGGCAACCCTGATTTGATCGAGAGGTCCGGTTTAATGGTACTGCGCAGTATCTCGAGAAAAGCCATGACCGAGGGTGAAAAAAACTGCCCTTTCCGATAAATAAGCCCCAGCCTCCTTTGGAATTTGACCTTTCCCATATGCAGAACATGAAGCGTACCTTCCTCCAGTTCCCTCTTTATGGTCATCTCCGGTATTATCGATACCCCCAGACCTGCCTCAACCAGCTTTTTCATGGCCTCTGGCCGGTCGATCTCCATATCCGGCTCGAGCTTCAATCCTTCCTGTTCAAATATACTTTCGATAATCTTCCTGGTCACTGATCCCTTCTTGTAAATAATCAGGGTGGTTTTAGTTAGATCGGCGAGGCTCACCTCTTTCTGGCTGGCCAATGGATGTCCCCGGGGAGCAATAACTCGCATAATATCATTGTAGATAGGGATCGATACCAGGTTTTTGTTATCTACCGGCAGGGTGACAAAACCAAGGTCGAGAAGGCCTTGAAGAACTCCGGTGCTGATACTGGTGGAATTGTCCACCACTATGGAGATCTCCACCTTTGGATATCGCTGGTGGTATTGATGAAAGATCTGGGGCAGGACATAAATACTGATCACATCGATCGTACCCAGTGAGAGCTTCCCTGTCTCCAGGCTTTTCAAATCTTCGAGGATTCCTTCCACTTCCCTGAGCTGCTGGAAAATGTTACGGGAATGAGCAAAGAGTATCTCTCCGGCCCGGGTCAGTTGAACTCGCTTCCTCTGCCGCTCGAATAATTTCTGGCCCAGGTCTTCTTCCAGTTTGATTATCTGGCTGCTCACCGCCGGCTGGGTAACATGGAGAGCCTCTGCCGCACGGGTGAAGCCCCCTTTCTCGGCCACGGTATGGAAAAAATGTAAATGTTCCAGAAGCATGTACGCCTCCGCGCAAAATATCATTCCCGGAAAGGACAGAATACAGAAGAAAGAAGTCAGAATTCAGAATATAGAAGATTTTATATCAGAGATTGTAGTTATACTGCTTCTGGCTCCTGTCTTCTGTATCTCTGAATTATAAGAAATATTTATCGTATATATAAAAATAATAAATTTGACAAATGATGTAAAGAAATTATAATTAAACTGAAATTGTTTCAGACCGTATGCAATTCTTTTTTGCCGACACTCATTTACCTTTAACTGCTGAATTCGATATCTGGTTTATCTTCATATTTCCGATAGAGAAAACCAGTTAAAAATTTTTATCGTTTATTTAAAAGAATATTTTCTAACCATTTTGTCAGGAGATCCTGTATGGGCAAGAAAGTACGAGTAGCGATTATCGGTGCAGGCAATTGTGCCAGCTCATTGGTCCAGGGAGTGGAGTTTTACAAGGATGCTCCGGAGGATGAGCTGATTCCGGGCCTGATGCATGCGAACCTCGGTGGTTACCATGTACGCGACATAGAGTTTGTCGCCGCGATTGATGTCAACAAGACCAAAGTCGGCAAGGATCTCGCTGAGGCAATCTACGCCGAGCCGAACAATACCTATCGTTTCTGCGATGTCCCCCGGACAGGGGTAATCGTGCGCCGCGGGCCGGTTATGGACGGGATAGGGAAGTATCTTTCGCAGGTGATCGAGATAGCCGATGAGCCGGAAGTCGATCTGGCCCAGCTATTGAGCGATACCCGGGCCGATGTGGTGATAAATTACCTGCCGGTCGGCAGCGAAAAGGCCACACGCTATTATGTCGAGAAAGCGCTCCAGGCCGGAGTGGGGTTTGTAAACTGCATCCCGGTTTTTATAGCCAAGAATAAAGAATGGGGAGATCGGTTCCGCCAGAGAGGCTTACCTATTATCGGCGATGATATCAAGAGCCAGGTGGGAGCAACTATTGTCCACCGTGTTCTGGCCAAGCTTTTCGGCGACCGGGGTGTCAAGCTTCTGCGCACCAGCCAGCTCAATGTGGGCGGCAACACCGATTTCCTGAACATGCTCGAGCGCGAGCGCCTGGAAAGCAAGAAAATCTCCAAGACTAATGCTGTAACCAGCCAGCTCAGCTATGACATAGGGGCCAAGAATATCTATATCGGCCCGAGCGATTATGTCGCCTGGCTTGATGACCGCAAGTGGGCGCATATCCGGCTCGAGGGACAGACATTCGGCAATGTGCCTCTTAATATCGAGCTCAAGCTCGAAGTATGGGACAGCCCTAACTCAGCCGGAGTGGTGATCGATGCTGTCCGCTGCTGCAAACTGGCCATGGACAACGGGATCAGCGGCCCGCTTTTCGGCCCGGCAGCCTATTTCATGAAGAGTCCTCCTTTCCAGTATCCGGATGAGGAGGCTAGGCGGATGGTCGAGGATTTTATCTGCGCCATGAACAGAGGCGAATCCCCCAAAAGCGGCGGCCAGATAGAATTGGCCACTGTCAAATAAACCAAAGCCGTCGGAAAACTTGAATTTTAAGCCCTGCCCGAATTTTCAGGCAGGGCTTTTTCTTTTTGTCTGATCAGTCCCTTTTTATTATTTTAAAATATCGATCCTGTTTTGAAATCAAGATCATTTTGACGCCTGTTAAGGATAAAATAATGATTCATCGTCTGGAAGTGGATTTCCTCGACGGAGTGACCGATGCCCTGGGCGAAAGCGTGGCCCGTTCCCTGGCCGATCACCTGGGTCTCCGGGGGATCAAGGTCAAAACAGTAAATGTTTACACGACCAATGTAGATCTTAGTCCCGTGGAGCTTTTCCGTCTGGGACAAGAGCTTTTCTGCGACCCGGTGATCCAGCGCTTCAGCATTGATAAGCCTCTTTACGGGGCCGGGGATTTCGACTGGCTGCTCGAGGTGGGATTCCGCCCGGGTGTGACTGATAATGTGGGTCAGTCAGCCGCACAGGGTATGCAGGACATGCTGGGCAGGAAAATCGCCCCAGGCCGGGGATTTTTTACCAGCATCCAGTATCTTTTCCAGGGCCGGCTTTCCTGTCAGGATATAGAACGCATAGCCCGGGACCTTCTGGCCAACGACCTGATCGAGCGCTGGCAGATCGTGAGCAAGGAGGATTGGCTCGCCGGATCGAGGATACAGGCCGTGGCCCCGGTGGTTTGCCAGCAGGCGAGCGAAGAGGTTAAAGAATATGATCTCGAGGTTCCCGATGCCGCACTGATGCGTATCTCGGAAAATGGTGTTCTGTCTCTGAGCCTGGAGGAGATGAAGGCGATCCAGGGTTATTACCGCAAGGAGGAGGTCAGGCGGAGACGGGCCGAGCTCGGGCTTCCCCCGCGGCCTACCGATATGGAACTGGAATGCCTGGCCCAGACCTGGAGCGAACATTGCAAACATAAGATTTTTAACTGCATTATCAATTACGCCGCGCCGGGGGAACCGGCAAAGAGGATCGACAGCCTTTTTAAAACATTCATCAGACAGGCAACGGAAGATATCGGCTCGCGGATTAACTGGCTCGTCTCGGTTTTTCATGACAATGCCGGTGTGGTGGCATTCGACGAAGAGTACAATATCTCGATGAAGGTCGAGACCCACAATAGTCCCTCGGCCCTCGATCCATACGGAGGAGCGATAACCGGTATTGTCGGGGTTAACAGGGATATCCTCGGTACGGGTATCGGCTGCCGCATGATTTTTAACACCGATGTTTTCTGCTTTGCCAGGCCGGACTATGACCAGCCCCTCCCCGGACGGCTGCTCCATCCCAAGCGCATTTTCAAGGGAGTGCACCGGGGGGTCCGCGATGGGGGGAACCAGAGCGGCATCCCCACAGTGAACGGGGCCGTGGTTTTCGATGACCGGTTCAGGGGGAAACCCCTTGTTTTCTGCGGTACCGGTGGCATTATCCCCAGGATTGTAGCCGGCCGGCCGAGCCATGAGAAAGTGGTCAAGCCGGGGGACCATGTGGTGATGGTGGGTGGAAGGATCGGCAAGGATGGCATTCACGGGGCGACTTTTTCCAGCCTTGAACTCGACGAAACAAGCCCGGCCTCGGCTGTGCAGATCGGCGATCCGATCACCCAGAAAAAAATGGCTGACTGCCTGATCGAAGCGCGCGATGCCGGTCTTTACCGCACCCTGACAGATAACGGAGCCGGGGGCCTGTCCAGCTCAGTGGGGGAAATGGCCAGGCTTTCCGGAGGCGCTGAACTCCATCTCGACCGGGCGCCACTCAAATATGCTGGGCTTGCCCCCTGGGAGATTTTGCTCTCCGAAGCCCAGGAACGCATGACAGTGGCTGTACCCGAGGATAAGCTCGAAGCCTTTCTCGATCTCTGCCGCCGCCGCGAGGTCGAGGCCACTGACTTGGGAACTTTCAACGATTCCGGGGTATTCAGGGCTGTCTATAAAGGCCGCACGGCATGCGCCCTTGATCTCGATTTCCTTCACGACGGTCTGCCGAAAATGGAACTCGAGGCCCGCTGGAAATCCCCCTCTTTTACCGACCCGGTTCTGCCGGAAGAAGGTGGGCGGCTTGATCAAACCTTGCTCAAGCTCCTCTCCCGCTACAATATCTCCAGCAAAGAGGCCATTGTCCGCCAGTACGACCACGAGGTGCAGGCCATGACCGTGATCAAGCCCTTCGTCGGGGCGCGGGCCGATGGCCCGTCGGATGCGGCAGTGCTGAAAGTCCTCCCCCATTCGAACCGTGGACTGGTAGTGGGCTGCGGCATAATCCCCCGTTACGGCGACCTGGACACTTATGACATGGTGGCCTGCTCGATTGACGAGGCCCTGCGTAATGTAGTGGCTGTGGGTGCCAGGCCGGACAGGATAGCCGGTTTGGACAATTTCTGCTGGCCTGATCCGGTCCAGTCGGGAAAAACTCCCGATGGCCATTACAAGCTGGCCCAGCTTGTGCGCGCCTGCCAGGCTCTCTACGATTACTGCACCGCTTTCGGCGTCCCCTGTATCAGCGGCAAGGACAGCATGAAAAACGATTACGGCAGCGGGAAAGACAAAATCTCCATTCCGCCCACCCTTCTTTTTACCGCTCTGGGAGTGATCGAGGACATAAGAAAGGCGGTAACTGTCGATTTCAAAAAACCCGGCGATCTGGTCTATGTTGTCGGTGAAAGTTTCCCGGAATGCGGGGGCAGCGAGTACTACGCCATGCTCGGCGCTGTGGGCCGAAGTGCGCCGAAAGTGGATGCGCGCAGGTCAAAGGCGCATTTCACCTGCCTCAACCAGGCTGTCAATTTGGGCCTGATCTCCTCCTGCCACGATATTTCCGATGGCGGGCTGGGAGTGGCTCTTGCTGAATGCGCCATAGCCGGGGACCTGGGCCTTGAAATTTATTTGCGAGAAGTACCGGGTGTGGGGAACTTCGAGCGGGATGACCTGCTTCTTTTCAGCGAGAGTCAGGGCAGGTTCGTAGTGAGCATAGACCCGGCAAAAAGGCTGGATTTCGAAAAAGCCATGAAAGATGTCCCTTGCCGGGAGATAGGGATGGTGAGCAGTGATGGCATTTTCAGAGTCTGCTCAGCCAAGGTGAAAATAAAGGTAATAATCAGTTTGACTGTAGAAAGTCTGCGACAGGCCTGGAAAAATCCGCTTGACTGGTGAACAGGCAGGCTCAAGCCAAAGGCAAAATTTTCCCTTTGACCGGGAAATTTTTACCGCGGCTTTTTTACTCTTGATCTATACTTATATTGTTGATGCTTATAACTGGAAATAGGAAAAAGAGAGCATGAGAAGGAATAGACCCAGCAGGATAAAAAAGTACAAAAGCGCTTGCAGGTTATTCCTGCTCTCGTAGATCAGATCTTTCCACACTTCTCTGATAAAGTCGGCGATTACCGCCAGTGAGGCCATGATATTTTCTCCGCTTGACTTATATTTTTCTGTTTATTTTGCATGAAATGTACCAGTATCTGAAAGTGGAGTCGGTCATGGGTGTAAAAGGAGATTGAAATGGCAAAACCGCAAGCCCTGGTGTTGACCGGTTTTGGGATCAATTGCGATTACGAGACCGAGTTCGCTTTCAACCTGGCCGGGGCGCAGGCCCGCCGTGTGCATGTAAATGATTTGATCCAGACACCGTCTCTCCTGGAAAGTTATCAGATAATGGCTGTACCGGGGGGTTTTTCTTTCGGAGACAACATCGCCTCCGGCAAGGTACTGGCCAACAAGTTGAAATATCGCCTGGGGGAGGCTTTTCTCTCCTTTATCGAAGAGGACAAGCTGGTAATCGGAATCTGTAATGGTTTCCAGGTGCTGGCAAAATTAGGGGTCCTGCCGGATGGCCGGTCCGGACTGAAGGAACAGAAAGTTACCCTGACCTATAATGATTCGGGGAAATTCGAGGATCGCTGGGTCACGCTCGTGACGGAAGAAAGCCCCTGTGTTTTTACCCGGGGGATTAAAAAATTGGAACTTCCGGTGAGGCATGGGGAAGGCAAGTTTCTTGCCTTGAATGAAAGAGTGCTCAAAGAGCTTAATTGCTCGAAACAAGTTGCCCTGCGCTACTCGACACCGCAGGGTGAAAGACCTGCTCCGTATCCTTTCAATCCCAACGGGTCTGCGGAGGACATTGCCGGAATCTGCGACTCGACCGGCAGGATCTTCGGCCTTATGCCCCATCCGGAGGCCTTTATCCACCGTTACGTGCACCCTCGCTGGACCCGGGAGGATATAGCAGAAGAAGGACACGGTATGGCTATTTTCCGCAACGCTGTGGGGTATTTTGCCTGAACCTGACGTTCAGTATTGGCCTTTGGCTGAATATGGCTTTCCCTGTCTGGTTTAAAGATAAGTTCGGTCCTCATACGCTGGAGCTTTATGAGGATGAGATTTTGCAGACACCGTACCAGTTGTCTGCCTTGAGAGAGCTTTTCGGCCCGCCGGACAGTTATCCGGTGCTCGATCTCTGCTGTGGCTGGGGCAGGCACGCCGTGCCCCTCCAGAGAATGGGCCACACGGTTGTGGGCCTTGACGGCTGCCGATATTTTCTGGAGAGAATCGAGCGCAAAAAAATCACACGGCAGGTAAGCCGGCTGGAGCTGGTTCAGGGCGATATGCGCTCGCTGCCTCTGGCTGGTGAAAAATTCCGGGCGGTCATTCAAATGTATACCTCGTTCGGTTACGGTACCGATCCCCGGGATGACCGGTCGGTTCTCGGGGAGGTATACCGGGTGCTGCGGCCGGGAGGGCTTTATCTCCTCGACCTTATCAACTGGACTCTGGCCCGGAGGGCTTTTGACGGGAAGTTCGAGGAGTCTTACTCGAATTTCGATATTGTCGAGGACTGCCGGATAGAACCGGGGAGCAACCTGCTCACAGTAAAGCGGGCGATCCTTTACCGGGATGGAAGAAAGGCCCATATCTATTCATTTGAAATCCGCATGTTTGACCGCGAAACCATTATCGCCCTCATTCAGTCGGCAGGACTTGCCGTGACTGCAGTCTGGGGAGATTTCGATTGCTCAGCATATAGTCCGGACAAATCATACCGGATGATAATGGTTTGCCGAAAGGGGGGCGGTTAATGGCCGCTGGGCGGATCCTGATCACCGGGGGCAGCGGATTCCTCGGCAGCCTGCTTACTGTCAAAGCCCGGGATGAGGGCTATGAGGTTTGGGCTGCCGGCCATTCCCATGAAATTTCGCCTGGTGCGGGCATAAACCCGGTCAAGCTCGATTTGCGTGAGGGGGATAATGTCGCATTATCGGTAAGGCGGGTGGCTCCGCAGGTCGTTATCCATACGGCTTACAGCCAGGTTGACCGCCGGGTCACATTTGACGGAACTGTTTCGCTGGCCCGGGCATGCCGCTTGCTGCCGCAGGCTCCCTTTTTCATCTTTCTGTCGACCGACCTGGTTTTTGACGGACTTAAAGGGATGTACACGGAAGATGACCAGCCGCGGCCGGTCATCGATTACGGCAGGGACAAGCTGGATGCCGAATTGTCGGTCAGGGAAGCCCTTCCCGGAGCTTTGATCGTGCGCACATCCCTGATCTACGACCTCGAACGGATTCCGAGCCACCTCCGTTTTGCGGTGGATGCTGTCCACCATGGACAGAACTGTACTTTTTTCGAGGATGAATTCCGCTCTCCGGTTTTAGCGGATGATCTCGCCAGGGCGATACTTAAGCTTGCCGACACAAAGCCTTCCGGCATTTTCCATGTTGCCGGGGCCGACCGGGTGGATCGGTTCTCGTTCGGAGTGGGCCTTCTAAGAGTACTCGGATTCGATGTCAGCAGTGCAGGTAGAGGGTCGGTGAAAGCTATGGGGAAAGTCCGCCCGCCTGACTGCTCGCTCGACAGCTCGAGGGCCGAAAAACTGACCGGCATGCATTTTCTGGGGGTCAAAGAAGTCTTTGGCTTACCATAAGGAGTGAGAAATGGATTCCTTGAATTTTAAGCCGCTTGATAAAAGAGAGCGGAAAGAAATTCTGGAATATATCAGGTCGAGGATCGACGAAGCTGACCCGGAGAAATTACGCCGGGCCATGCTCAGTATGGGATGGGTCGAAGGGGTGGATGAACTGATCGAGCCGCTCGTGATCCTGGTCACCGAGGGCCGTCCGGAAGTCGCCCTGGCCGCCTTGAGCGGCCTGTCGCAGCTGGAAAGCAAATACTCCGAGAAACCTGTGGCCAGGCACATAGTAAATCTGTTCAAGAAAAGAGATGCAGCCTATAGCGAGGTCCTGTTGGAATGTATCAGAGTTCTAGGTAAAGTAGGCACAAGGCGGAGCGTTAATTTTCTGGCCGAGATTATCCGTAATCCGGCTCCGGCCTCTGAAAAAGACAAGGAAGCGGCTGTGGAGGCCCTTATTTCCCTGGCTGAACGAAGAGTGCGGGGGATCACCGAGACCCTGGAAGAGTTATATTCCACAGCGCATGGGATTGTGAAAGAGATTATCACATACGCCCTCAAGGAATTGAACTCTCAGCGCTGGGAGGAACAAGGTTACCTGACCATTGAAGCTGATTTCGAGAATGAGGACAACCCTTGAACATTCTCCTTCTTGTCGATTCATTACCCAATCCCGAAGACCCGGAACCCCTTTTCCGGATCAAAAATGTCGCTGTCTTCCAACCGATGAAGCTGCTGTCCCGAACCCACAGAGTGGAATGGCCGCTATTTGTTCCCTTTTTCGCGGCCATGGTGAAATTTTTTTACCGCTTACGGGGGAGACAGTTAAAATTTCCCGCACCCCGCAGGGGTTTAATAGAGGGGATCAAGGTCAATACTTTCCGCTATCTGTATCTGCCGCGTTATTACCCGCGGGTTAAAGCGTGGACGCTTATTAGAAAGTTAAAGAAAGAGAAGCCGGGCTATGACCTTATCCATTGCCATACTGTTTACGACATGGGTCTGGTCGGAATCGAACTCAAAAAAGTTTTGAATTTGCCTCTAGTAATAACGGTTCACGGGACCGACATCAACTGGCTTTTTGATTCCGGGGAGGACCGGGCGGATGAGCCTCTGATCAGGGACACAACCAGAGCGCTGAAAGCTGCGGATGCTGTGATTTGTGTCAGCCGCGACCTCGGGGCCAAAGTCTCCGGGCTTGGAGTGGAGAAAGAGAAAATTTTCTGGGTTCCCAATGGTGCAGACAGCGACCTTTTTTCACCCGGAAACTCTCTTGAGGCAAGGAAGAGCCTGGGATGGCCGGAATCAGGCAAAATAGTCCTCTACGCCGGGAACATTATCCAGACCAAGGGATTGGGCGATCTGGTCGCTGCTGTCGAGCTGATGGAAAAAGGGGAGGGGAGGGATCTTGACTTTGTTGTCGTGCTTGCCGGACCGGGTAGCGAATACGAAAAAGAACTCAAGGTGGTCATTGAGACACGGGGGCTCGGGCACCGTTTTCGTTTCCCGGGAGCTTATCCTCATGAACGGATGCCTTATCTCATGCGGGCCTGTTATATTTTCTGCCTGCCCAGCTGGCGTGAAGGCTGGCCGCTTACTGCGGTCGAGGCTCTCACTTGCGGCCGGCCGGTAGTGGCCACTAAGATAGGGGGAATCGCGGAGCTGATTGAAAGCCCGGAAACAGGTATTCTCTGCCCGGCGGGAAATCCTCAGGCTTTGGCCGGAGCGCTTATCCAGGCTTTGTCCAGAGAATGGGATGCCGACTGGATTGTGCAATCGGCCGAAAAGTATTCCTATAAGAAATTGATCCGAGATGTAGAGTCAATATATAGAAAAGTACTGGAAAGAAAAAACTGTTGGTAGCTGGATAATTGGAATTGAATCCAGATGCTTTAAAAATATTTGATAATCTTGCCGAGCATAGGATTTATTTTTGCCATCTGTTCTTTTTCATCTTCGTCGAAAAGCTTTATTATCCTGAATATAATTATGGCGCAACCAAGGAAAACCACGCCTTCCAAGGCTAAGCTTAATAGTCTCCCTGCCGCCATAAAAAAAGTGGGAATTACAGCCAGTGTCATACCGGCAATGGACCTAAGAATAAATGGAATGGGATAAATAAATCCAGCCTGGCGCCAAAATAAAACAACGATCATTACGCTGCTGATAAGCGTACTGATTGAAGTAGCTATTACCGCGCCCATGGCCCCTAATAAAGGAATAAGGATCAGATCCAGAAGCAGGTTTGCAAGACCAGCCCAAAATGTGATCTTTAGAACCTCCTCTTGTTTGTGCAGCACGTAAAGCCCATCATTGCAAAGACCTCTTCCAGCCAGCACAGAAAATATAAATACCATGACAAATATGTAAAACATCGGGATGCTCTCTACCATTTTTGAGGTATATAATACATTGACTATCTCTCGACAGTTGGCAATGATAAAAACCAGGAAAGGAAGTATTGCCAAAATGAATATTTTATAAAGTTTTACAAAACCGGTTTGCAGGCCTTTTATTCCTGAGACTGCGTGGCTTTCAGACAAGCTGCTCAGTGTCAAACTGCCGGTTCCGGAAGTTAGAAAACCTATTTTACCGGTTATTTCAAAGGCAATATTGTAACATCCCACTGCGGTCAGAGGAGTTTTATACAGGCCCATTATAGTTATATCAGACTGTTTCCCAAGCAAATAGGACAGGATTTGCTGCATCCAGATATTGCGGGAGTATCCACGGATGGATTTAAATTCCGGTGCAAGACTCCCTGTGGATAAAGAAGGGCGGTGAATATATTCTGCAGAGACATAGTATAGGACTCCGAGAGAGATTGCACAGGGTATTATTGTGGCCCAGAGGAGGCCGGGAATCCCATAGCCTGAACTAAGGAAAAGATAAATCAGGATCAGATTCAAAAATTGGGTGAATATACCGAGTTTTATCACCCCGCGGATGTGGATTTTGGAAGTGAATATGTTCCGGAAAACAGCAGTGAAATACTCCAAGCCGATAATAAGAATGCCCAGCCTGATGTAATAAGCCAGATCCGGAATCTGGAAGCCAAGGGCAATCAGGGGAGCGCCGAAAAAAAGGACCAGCGCAGTGATAACGAAAAACAGGCCTCTTTTTTTAAGGATGTAAAGTAGTAATTGAGCCGCATTGTCTTTTTCCCCCTTAGCCAGGAATCTCGGCAGATAAGTGTTGATTGTTATTTCATGGCCCAGAGATATCGCCAACCGCACCAGTTGGCTAAGGCTCAAAACCACCACATAACTGCCGTATTTTTCTGCGCCAAGTATCCGCACTACCAGCACCGAACCCAGCACCATCATCAAACCCCCGACCACCAATCCCGTCATGTGCCAGATGATACTTTGAGAAAAACGCTGAGCCAGGTTCACTGCAACTTTCCTCATCCATAGTGCGGATTAAAAGATAACATCGGAATGTGGTAATTTTTTACTGGAAAAATGAGTAAAACACACTATAAAAAGTTTAATAACTCCTTGACTTTTTCTCCTACTTTCAAAAGCCGGCATTTTTCTCCCATTTGTCGACGCAACTTAATGTCCATAACTGCCTCAAGAGCTGGTTTGATTGATTCACCGGCTTCCAGGTCGGAGCTCAAAGCCAAACCACGTTCAACAAAGGCACGAGCGGTCAATCTTTCATGTTCTATGGTGGGCACGATGATCATGGGAATCCCCAGTGAAGCCACTTCATAGGGGGTTTTCCCTCCGGAAGTTATAACCAGATCCGAGCTGGCGATAAGATCTGGAAAATCATCCGGGCCATGGTGAATCCGGAATTTCGGACCAAAGGGATTCCCCTCTGGGGCACAGGATGCCGGGCCATAAACAACATTTACTTTTTCAAAACGAGTGATTTTCTTTATCTGCAAAACCACCAGACCGGTAAGATTCATCGGGTCCGCCCCGCCCATGCTGATCGTAACTGTTTTCACTTGGGATGGATATTCCCTTTTTGCCTTTTTCAGTCTCAGCCAGGCTTTGCTTAATACCTGGTAACCAGGGCCGAGCAGGTAGATGGCGGGCGGATTACATACGCGCACCTTTTCAGCCCAGAGACGGGGATCGACAAGGACATCCACGGAAGGGAATTCGCCGTCAAACTCATCGGTGGCCACTATTCGCGTACCAGCCGGCTTATCCAATTGTGCCAGGAGTTCTGCTCCATCGACCAGGTCGAAAACAACAGTGGATATTCGGTTTTCGCAGCAAAACTTTCTGATGATTTCCAGTTCTTCCTGGCGGCTGGCTTCTTGAGGCAGAAAACAGGTTTCCAGTCCCTTTTTTTGAACAAAATCCGCTCCGCCTGGTAAAGGGCGCATAAGGAAATATACTTTCCGGCCGCGGGAATTGAGGAAATCGGCCAGAACCAGGCAGCGGGACAGATGCCCCAGGCCAATCTTAGCCACTCTGCCGCCATCGGCGCGGAAAAGAACAGGTCCTTTTAAATAATTCTGTTTTATTATCCTGGCCCTCTGAGAACCTGTTGCTTCAGATTCCATTAAGTTCCGGATTGTTGATCATGATTACCTGTTTAAACAACAATTGATTTCGCTTTGCTTAATACCATATCAGGAAGATTATCTTCCACAGCATATAAAAGCCCGCAGGATTCACAGACAAGCCCTTTTTTCGTTTCTATCAAAGTTCCTTTGCATTTTGTGCAGGCAATTATTTTTAATCTATTAAACTCAGGCGGTAAAGGCGATTCAAAGTGTTCTATGGGCATACTAAATTCATAAAAGGTATAACGATCCGATGGAGTCCCTCTGTTTTCATCAAGACATATCAGTTTACATCCCAACTTCTTCATCATTTTCTCGTAATCATGGCTGAATATATAAGGATGTTTTTTTGCAGCCTTAATAAATTCTTTGTTTTCACAGTATGGTATAAAATATTCAAACAAGATAATTCTTTTCCGTGTAACACGGATAATCTCTTTCAATCCTTTAAGAATGTTGCTGGGAGGGATATTCATCAGTATCCCCAGCGAAAAGGATATATCAATGCACTTGTCGGCCAGGCCCATGTTCGTTATATCGCCCTCCAGTATAATTACTCTGTTGCTGTCCCAAATTTCCGGATAAACCCGGCTCTTCAATAATTGCGGCCTGCTGAAATCTATTCCTACTATATTTTTCCCGGGATATTCCTTAAAGAGACGTTTAATATTCCAACCGTAACCGCTGCCAAGCTCCAGAATGGTATAAAATTCTCCTTTGGCAATAAAGTTGAAAAGTTCATCCTGAGCGAAATAAGAATTTCCTTTTTCTGCCAGCATTTTTTCCTGTAATTCATAATAGTCCCCACCACGTTCAGTCCATAAATGGCGCACCTGATCCACTTCTTTAGTTTTTCTACCCTTTCTTAAGATGTAAAAATAGTCTTTTGCCCTCTGAATTATCTTCATCTGTTTCCTCCAAATATTCTCTCTTGTCAGCTTAATGTGGTTACTGTAAGTAATTTATTATTTTTGAATATGTTACATAATGCCCAGGATTTATTTCTTAATTTGATTTGTTTTTTCAGCCGCTGAAATCAGTTCCGGCAAGCCAAGATTTTCTGGTTTTTCAAATCGTTTCAA
>Ga0315277_10006139_pt1 | contig 15793 bp, 10 predicted proteins | sample YL17G05_15_MG_FD_203695 | JGI IMG/M metagenome (GOLD analysis project Ga0315277, IMG submission 203695) | Sediment microbial communities from Yellowstone Lake, YNP, Wyoming, USA - YL17G05_15 | ecosystem: Environmental > Aquatic > Freshwater > Lake > Sediment | place: USA: Wyoming | collected...
TTCGGTCGGTTCGTGGCACGGGACGGCCATTCCGGCCCTTCGCGACCCGCGGAGTTCCAGTTGCCCCGCTTCATGGCCGCTCAGGTCGCTGCGTGAAAACAGCTACTTCTGCCACGGGCTGCTAAGCCAGCCTTCTCCCGGAAGCGATTCCGGAGCGGGCCTGCCTTGCATCAGTTCGAGGATCGTCGGCACGAGATCGATGTGACCGACCGGCTGGGGTACGACGATCTGCCGACTTTGCCGCCAGGGCACGCGCAACAGCATCGGCACATGGATCGCTTCCTCGTACATGACGCACTTCTGCGCCAGCGAGTGCGCGCCGCCCATCTCGCCATGGTCCGCGGTGAAAGCGATAATGGTGTTGCCGGCTTGTCCGGAGGCCTCCAGCGCCCACAGAATCCTGCCCAGCGCGTGGTCCACATTGCTGCAGTTGCCGGCATAGTAGCGATTCAGCGCGCGGAATGCCCTGCGCCGGGCCTCCTCACTGGCGGCCTCGCCCGGCGGCAGACCATCCAACCCGAGTTCTTTCTGGCTGGCGTTCCGCAGCTCCTGGCGTGTCTGCTGGTAGGAAAGCGGCTCGTGATCAACACCCAAACCCGGGTAGTTGGGCGGCAGCGGCGCTTCGGCGTCGCTGTGAAGATCGTGAAGCGGGCCGAAATACGGCGGATGCGGCTCGTGGAAACTCACGTACAGCATCCAGGACTCACGCCGGTTCTTCATGATGAACTCGGATGCCCGGCCCGCCAGAAAATTAGGCTTGCAGTGCTCGAACGGCAGGTGCGCGGCAAAGTCGTCCGAAAACTGGCCGTTGGGTTTCTGCTTATAGCCGAGTTGCACAAGGAAGTGCTGATAACTGGTGCGGACTTCGCCTTTGGGTTGCAAGGAGACCCATTCCTGGAATCCGTGCTGCGCGGAGCCCTCGTTTCCAAGGTGCCACTTGCCCATGTAACCAGTTCGGCAGGCGGAATCGTTCAGCAGTTCCGGCACGGCCTTCGTCTCGCGCCGCAGCGGGATGCCGTTATTTACGCAGCCATTCTGGTGCGGATAGAGACCGGTCATGACTGTCGAACGCGCCGGCGTGCAGATGGGCTGCGTATCGTAGCAGCGGCCCAGAACAATGCTGCGCGAGGCGAGCTGGTTCATCACCGGGACGTGGTAGCCGCGATTGCCATAGACAGCCAGCGTGTTGGCGCGCTGCTGGTCAGTCCACAGGAAGAGGAGATTCGGCTTGTCGCCGCTGCGCCGGGAACCATGCAGGATGGCCGGCGCGGCCAGAGCACCGCCCATGGCCGTCTTCAGCGCGTCTCGCCGGGTGATCGGCTTCATCGTCGTCTTCCTCCGTTAGCGAAGAATCGTTCGAGCGCCTTTCCTGAGCGAAAACCGGACCGGGAACTCCGCAGCGGGGTAAGTTCCGGCTCACACCGGGACGAGCGTTGCAGGCCGCTAGAAGAGCTGAGCTGAGCTGCGCATCGCTCTGGGCGGTTCATCAGGCATCTGATGTTCTGCGTGCGTAAATTATCGCTGTGTGGACGGTGTGTCAATCGAAAAGCTGCCCTCACGTAAGCGTAGTCACGGGGTTCAGCCATTCAGCGAAGGAAGGATTTTGGCCTTGACAAACAAGGGTGCCAAGAGCTAGCGTGCCGACGGTCAGATGTCTGACGCCATGAGAGGAGAGTCGTCATGAAGAGCTCGCGCCGTTCTATCCTGAAAGCTTTCCCCGCAGCGTTGCTTGTCGGCCGCGCGGCCCGCGCACAAATGGGAGGCAAGTATAATGTCGGGCCCACCAGGATCGTACGCAACAAGGCGCCCAACGGCCTGGCGGCTTTGTGGCCGGGGCCGCAGTTGTTTATTGACGATTACATGGTTCTCAAGCAGGAGGGCCTGGCGCGTACTACCCACCATCCGCGGCGGCTGCCTCATCCCGTCCTCACCAGCAAGGAGTTCGCCACGTGCCAGGCCTACTTGACAGTCGTCCGCGATGCAGAACGCGGCGTGTTTCGCATGTGGTATAACGCCTGGGTCGAACCCAAAAAAAAGAAGACCAAGCCCGATGCCTATTTGGCCTACGCCGAGTCGAAAGACGGCGTCGAGTGGCAATCGTCGCAATTCCCGTTCGTCGCCGAGAGCAGCCTGGCCGGCAAGCACAACCTCTTGATGCGGCTAAACGGCTACGGAGGGAGCGTGATCGACGAAGGCCCCGCTTTCGCCGACAAGCCGCGGCGTTTCAAGCTTGGCTATTATCAGGATCTAGACAAGATGCACGGTCTGAGTATCGCGTTTTCCTCCGACGGCCTTCGCTGGACGCCTTTTGAAGGCAACCCGGTGATTTCCGGCGAATACGACGAGGACCATGAACTTTTCACCCGTTCTGCGTGCGACGAAGTGGAGATCTTCTGGGACCCGCTGCGCAAGCGCTATGGCAGCTTCGTGAAGACCAAAATGGTCCCCGAAGACGGCTTCCTGCCAAGCCCCAAGATCTCTTCCGGAGTCCGGAGGGTCGGCAGTTTTTCCGTTAGCCCCGATTTCCTGCACTGGGAGTTGCCCTGGCGGGCCGTTCTGCCGGAGCAGGATGAAAGCCTGTTGGACTTCGTCGTCACGGGAGCCACGGTCTGCCGTGGCGGGCTGTTGGTCGGCTGCGCCAGACCGATTCACACGGAGTTTTCCGCGGATCCGGGCGGACCCGCGGAAGGTGTCGGTTTCGTGACTCTCGTCACCAGCCGGGATGGGGAATCCTGGGAGCGGCACCGCGACGTGTTTCTCAATCGCAACCTCGATCCCACCTCCTGGGATCACGCCATCGTATGGATGGGCTCTCAACTGAACGTCGGCGACGAAACGTACTATTACTACGGCGGCTACAGATACGGCTGGCATGTCGACGTCAGGAACGAACGTCAGATCGGCATGGCCCGGTTGCGGCGCGACGGCTACGTGTCGCGCGATGCCTTCGGGCCCGACCCCGGTTGGCTCATGACTCCTCTGATCAAGCCGGAAAAGTCCGCTGGCTTGACAGTGAACGCCGAGGCCTCGCGGGGCGAAGTGCGCGTGCAGGTGCGCGATCAGCGGATGCAGATCGTGCCCGGCTTCAGTTTCACGGAATGCATGCCGTCGCGCGGCGACGGCTTGCAGCAGCAAGTGCGGTGGTCCGGCGCTGGGGACCCGCGGAAGCTGGCGGGGATTCCCTGCCATCTCGAATTTCGCGTGGCAGACGCCCGGCTGTACGGGTTTGAATTGGCGTAAGAAACCGTGCTTAGGCCGAAGTCCTCTTCGGTTCAGGACACGGGTAACGATGTGCGGCTCAATGCTACTTTGGGCTCGGTCTCAAGGCGGATGCAGGCCTCACCCCGTGCTCAGGTCAACTCAGCGGAATCTCGCTCTTGGGCGAGGGTAGGAGGGTCGGATATGAACAGCGGATGCCCGCGAAGGGCGGCAACAGGAATCGGCGCGCAATTGTGTCGCCGTATGCCGCTCGTCTGCTTGTTGATCGGCGTTAGTCTATCGCTTGTGCCGCGCGTAGTTCGCGGGCAAGAAGAGGGCGCCAAATCCGGCAAGACGCCTGGACAGAAAGAGAAGTCCAACGCGGACAAGCGCCGTAACAAAATTTGGACCCCGATAAAACCAGGTGCGGAAGTCGATGCCAAGAACGCCGCGACCAAGTGGGTGAACGAACCGCCGCCAGGTTCGCTGGTCCCCGGGCAGATACATACCACCTTTTTTAGCAAGGCGCTGGGGCGGGAAGTAGGGTACTGCATCTACCTGCCTCCCGATTACCAGGAGAATGCCAATCGCCGCTATTCGGTCATTTACAGCCTGCACGGTGCCGGAGACAATGAGCTCTCTTATCAACTCCAGACCCACGTTTTGCACGAGGGCATCGTCGATGGCCGCTGGCCGCCCATGATCCTGGTCCACCCCAACGGAGGCCGAACCACTTTTTACAAGGATTCCGCGGATGGAAAGTATCCCATTGAAACTATGATCATCTGGGAATTTATACCTTACATCGATGCCACCTACCGCACCATCGCTTCACGGGAGGGGCGGGCCATCCAGGGATTCTCCATGGGCGGACGCGGCTCCACCCGCCTGGCGATGAAGTATCCGGACATGTTCTGCTCTCTGTTTAACCAGTCCGGCAACGTCATTCATGTTTCCGAACTCTACGATCCGGCTCATCCCGACACTTTTCCGACCAGCTATCTGGGGCTCGACCGGCAGCGTTTCATCGACAACGACTCGTTCCTTTTGCTGGAGAAGAACCTGGCCAAAATCAAAGGCCGGATGCGCATTCAGATCATGTGCGGGACGGAGGATAGCCATCATCTTCCATCGGTGCGCGATTTTCATAACGCCCTGCTGAAAGCGGGCGTGGATCACACCTACATCGAGCTCGAAGGGCTGGAACACGAGCACGACAAGATGGTTAACCTGTACCGCCGCATCTGGTTCGACTACCACGTCGAGTCGTTCCGCCGCGCCGCGGAGGCCGCCAAGGCGGCCGGCAAACAAGAATGAAGCGCGTTGCTTGACGTCCGAATCGGGTCCTGGCATTTGCGGAGGGTCCCTTGCGCACACTCCTTGCCCCTTTCGCCTGTTACCTGTTGGCCGTGACAGCCCTGGCGGCCCGTCCGGAGCCAACCAAACCCGAGGAAGCGGGCATGTCCGCTGAGCGCTTGAAGCGCATGACCGCTGCCATGCAGCGATACATTGATCGCGGTGAAGTTCCCGGCACCGTGGTCCTGGTGGCGCGGCGCGGCCGTCTCGTGTACCTGAACGCGCAAGGGGTGATGGACGTGGATTCGAAAGCGCCGATGAGGCGCGACACGATATTCCTGATCGCTTCGATGACCAAGCCCATCACCGCCGTGGCACTGATGATGTTGGTCGAAGAAGGCCGAGCCAGGCACCTGGGACCACGCCATGAGCTGGATAAGCTCTCAACTGATAGTCGGGGATGAAACATTCTGTTACTACGGCAGCTTCAGAAGCGGTCACAAGGTCAACCCCGCTACCGAGCGCCAGATCGGTATGGCCAGGATGCGGCGCGACGGCTACGTCTCGCGCGATGCCTTCGGACCCGACCCCGGCTGGCTCATGACGCCCCTCATCAAGGCCGGACGGTTCGCGGCGTTGACGGTGAACGCCGAAGCTTCGCGGGGCGACGTGCGGGTACAGGTGCGCGATCATCGGCTGCAAGTCGTGCCCGGCTTCAGTTTCGCCGAATGCACGCCATTGCGGGGTGACGGGTTGCAGCAGCAAGTGAGGTGGTCCGGCGCAAACTCGGTCAAACTGGAAGGAGTTCCTTTGCACCTCGAGTTTAGCGTGGCCAACGCGCGGCTGTATGGGTTCGAGTTTCGCTCGGCGGATTGACAAGAATCCGAGCGGGCGACATGTCAGGCAGACTATCGTGGCCCACAACGCGCACAATGCGCGCCCGGTGGAAACGTGCACTTTATGAGAACTGCGAAATGAGAGCTACGAAGTTCGCTGCTTTCTTTGCCATCGCTGTCGCCGTCGCCGCTCTGGCCTACCAGGCTGCTCCAAGGCCCAAAGACCAGGCACCGGCGGCTATCTCTACAGCGGATCCTGGTGGTACGCCCGAAGAGAATTTGTGGGAAGTTCTGGTGCTAATGGGCTGTGGGGAGCAGCAGCCTTCCAACTGGGATGGGCGCGTGACAGTCACCGGCGGGGAGTTGCATGCCATCGAAGGTTATCGCTTCGTTCCGCCCGACCGGGTGACGCCCGAAGGGGGCTGGCGGATGAGCACCCAAGTTGTGCTTGTCACCCCCTATCCTTCGCTGGCAGGCAGGCGCGACAATGATCAGCGGCGGGTCGTTCCGAAAGGTGTGCTTTTGCGCGGGGCAGGCAATTCCGGGACTCGCGTAACGCTGTCAATCGGCACACAAGATATTTCTTTCGTTCCAATGGAACTCGTTCCCGGCAATGCCACCCGGTTCCTCAACGGCAGAGTCGAGCTGGTTCGTTCGGTTTCCGCGACCGATCTGTCCGGGACCGAACTGCGCCAACACGACTTCCCCGCCCTGGCGGCCGGCCGCGATGGAACTTTATGGGCGCTCTGGTCGAGCTATCACGATCGCCGCCAGGAATTGAACCTCCGCTTGCGGCGTAACGGGCGCTGGAGCCGGCTGATCCCGGTGGCTCGCGCCAGCGAGGACTTGTGGCGCCCACAGCTTGGAGTCGACTCCGGAAACAGGCCGTGGTTGATCTGGTCGCAGGCGGTCAAGGGCAACTGGGATATTTACGCGATGTCGCGCGATACGGATGAAAGCTGGGGGCCGTTAGAACGGCTGAGCGACAACGCTTCGTCCGATATAGAACCGAGCGTCGCCACCGCGCCCGACGGGACGATCTATGTCGTCTGGCAGTCGTTTGAAGGGGCCCATTCGGGAATCCGCATGCGCTATCTGCGCGGCGGAAAATGGTCGCAAGTAATCGCGGTATCGGACGCGGGTGCGCACGACTGGGAGCCGGCCGTAGCCGCCGGCCCGGACAATCGCGCCTGGATCACGTGGGACCGGTACAACTCCAGTTACGACGTCTACGCCCGTTCGTATTCGCCCGACACTGGCCTTTCCGACGAGATGAAGGTGGCGGGCAGCGACCGCTTTGAAGCTCACAGCAGCGTGGCGGTGGACAGCCGGAATCGGCCGTGGATTGCCTGGGAGACGGGCGGGGTGGATTGGGGCAAGGATCTTGGGATGGCGCTACGCGGACAACCGCAGGGTTCGCCGCTGGGAGACCCCCGCCGTATTGAAGTCGCCGTACTTGATGGCGGTCAATGGAAAAGCGCGCCGGAACTGAACTCCAGCGGACCGCTGTCCGATGGGAGCGTTGGTCAGAGTAATCCGCTGTTGTACTGCGACCCGGCCGGCGATATCTGGATGTCGTTCCGCCGTCGCTACGCTTTCCGCATCTTTGACAAAAGCGCTTTCTGCGAAGCCTACCTCACGCGCCTGGAAGGCGACCGCTGGGCGGCTCCTGCGCTGCTGCCGCGCAGTTGGGCGCGGCCAAGCGCTCGCATGAGCCTGACCGCAATCGATGGCCGGCTGTGGGCTTTCTGGACGAACGAGAATCGCGAGTTTGCCTATGCCGGCAGGCCGCATTCGATGCGCGTTATGGCTGGCTCCGTCGCGCTCCCCGCGAAAGCCGGCGAGGCGAAGCTCGTTAAGTACGAGCCATTGCCCGTTACCGGCCCCCGCGTTTCCGTTGGCAACGAGCTGGGCGATGTGAACGCTCTGCGGTCGCACAAGCTTCAATTACGGGGTGAGACGTTCCGTCTCGTGCGCGGCGAACTGCATCGCCACACCGAGTTCTCGCAAGACTTCGGTGGACACGGCGATGGGACGTTGCCGGAATTCTATCGTTATGTGATCGACGCCGCCAATCTCGATTTCGCCGCTTCCACCGACCATCAGGGCGGCGGGGTCGACTACTGGAACCACATTATGCTTGAATCGGCGGACATGTACGACCTGCCGAATCGGTTTGTCGCCTTGTATGGCTACGAGCGCAATATGGCGCCTCCGTTCGGCCATCGCAACATTATTCATGCCCAGCGCGGCTATCCCATCGTTCCCTTCTTTCAACGCATCAGCCCGAAGTTCCTGCTACCCGACACACCCGATGGGGAGCTGCTGACGCAGAACGCCGCGCAGAACGGGGGAAACAACATCGACGATACCCGCTTGCTCTATGAAGAGCTGCGGAAATCAGGCGGCCTGGCCATCCCGCATACCACCGCCGGCGAGAACCGATGGGGGGACAACGACCCGAAGCTCGATCCGGTCCTGGAAATTTATCAGGGCGCGCGCACCAGCGCCGAGCACCCGGGCGCCCCCCGCAGCGGGGACACGAAAACGGACTTTGGCTGGGCCTGGGACGCCTGGAAGAAAGGCTATCGCATCGGCATCATCTCGAGTTCCGATCACTACTCGACGCATATTTCCTATGCGATGGTTTACACGAAGGCGAACAGCCGCCAGGCTGTCTTCGACGCAATTCGCGAACGCCGCACCTACGGAGCGACGGACAATATCCTGCTCGAATTCTGGCTCGGGGACCATTTCATGGGCGAAGATTTCTCTGCCGAGGCCAACCAGCCGATTCGCGTGAAGGTGCGGGGCACCGGGGTGGTTGAAAAGCTTCAACTGATTCGCGATGGGAATTACATTTATCAGTCGAGTCCAGGAAAGCAGGTTGCCGATCTCAACTACCGCGATCTGGAAGCGGGGCCGGGCGAGCACTGGTACTATGTCCGGGTCGAACAGCAGAACGGCGAGCTCGCCTGGTCCAGCCCGATTTGGGTCCGTTATCGCTGATACGCCGGATACAGCCCGATGAACCAACGTTCTCTGCGCTCAACAATCCACCAAATCAAGGGGTATTCCATGACAGGACTTTCGCGTTTCCTCCCCGCTATTCTGATGCTTACGATGGTGTGCAGCGCGGCTGCGCAATCTCCCAAGACCAGGAAATTCCTGACCAAACCGCTGGTGATCGAAGACCAAGGCAGCTTCTTCATTGGCGGCGTGCCGAAGATCACCGACTACGCGACCAATTTCCCGCCGGCTCCCAACCAGATCACGATTGGGCAGATGTACGTACAGTTCCAGGTGCCGCAGAAGAAGAAGCGGAACATGCCCCCGGTTATCATGGTGCATGGGTCCAGCCATACGGGAGCCTGCCTGGAGTCGACGCCGGACGGGCGGGAAGGCTGGTATCCTCACTTTGTACGCAAGGGCTTTTCGACCTACGTGGTGGACCAGGCGGGACGCGGGCGTTCCGGGTTCGACGAGTCCGCCATCCACGAAGGCGAGGCCATGATCAAGAACGGCGACGTCGAGGGTGGTCTGGCCAAGATTCAGCAATACCACCGGATTCCCGATAACGACGCCTGGACGAAATGGTTCGGCCGCCTGGTACCGCCGGGATCGACCATTCTGACCGGGCAACTAATCCAACACGGCGACCCGGCGCATCCTCCGGCCGACGAGGCGCTGCGCGCGAACGATCATGCCGCGGCTTTTCCTGTCGGCGCGGTGGATGCAAACATAGTTAAACGGGGGGGAGCGATCGGCCCGGCGCCGGCTGGGCCCAACGCCGCTCTTGCTCTGGAGTACTACAAACAGTTGGTTCCCAATACCGAGGTAACGCTTCCGGGCTCCACCTGTGCTAGCTGCGAGCCGAAGCAGGTGAATGCAGGCAGCACCTGGACGCCGCTGGCTCTCGCGCTGCTGGTAGAAAGGCTCGGCGGGGCGATCGTGATCACACATTCCCAGGCGGGGGGGCGGGGGCACCACATGACCCGGATTCTAAGGGAAAGGGGCCACCTGAGCATGCTGAAGGGGCTGATTACGCTGGAAGGCAGTTGTTCCTTCACGGGCAGCGGGCTCAAGGCCGAGGATTTCGACAATGTTCCCTACCTGGCTGTAAAAGGAGATTACGCTTCCGCCAGCGCCGATGCCAAAACCTGTGAGGCGTCCATAACTGAGATTCGGAGCCGGCGCGCGGGTGGAAATGGAACGGCGAGCGCCGAGTACATCAAGCTTGGCGAGTTGGGCAATCCGGCGCTGAAGGGCACGACGCACATGATGATGCTGGGAACCAACAACCTCGAGGTCGCGGACGTGATTCTAAAATGGGTGGAACTCAACATCCCGCCGAGGAGCGGTAAGCGCAAGAGGTAAGAAAAGCGCGTTCCTTCTTGCCCGAGATCCCACGGCCGGGTCAACTCACAACGATTCCGGCCTTCCTCATCTCGCCTTTAACAAAAGCAAGATTCTGGGCCATGATCTTCTTCAGCTCGTCCCTGGAGATGGTGGGTTTTTTGCCATTTTGAGCGCCGCCTAGACGCGGGTCTTTACAGTGCATCTGAACGGGTCCGGCAAAGTTGGCCGCTCTTACCATCTGGAAGAAGCGTCCCCAATTGACCATGCCTTCGCCGTCGGTGCACCATTTGTGCTCCCATTGTCCCTTCTCGTTCCTCGCCCAGACGAAATCCTTGACCACGATGCCGCGGACATACTTCTCGACAATTCTGAAATTGTCCACCCATGCGCTTACGCCGCCTTCGGCGGTGGCGTGGCCGACATCATAACTGAAGCCGGTATAGCGCGGGTCAAGGCCCTTAATCAGGTAGTACATGTCCAGGATCGGAGCGCCCACCATACCGAGGCCGGAGTGCGTATCATACATCGCGCAGATCTTGTACTTCTCGTTCATCTGCGCAAGTGCGTCGATCTTCGGCTTAAAGCTTTCCAGTTGAGCGTTAAGATCCCGGTCATAATCGTACTTAAACCAGCCCCAGCGGTAGTACCGGATGCCCAGCCCGGCGGCCGTCCGCAGGATGGCCTCGCAATGAGGCGAGCTGGTGTCGACGATCTCGGCCGTGATCATGGGAATAGCTAGGCCCGACTGGTGGATCGTCTCGACCGCTTTCGGCAGGTCGCGCTCGACCTTCTCGGGTACCACGTGACCGCCGTTGCGCACGGTTAGGTCGATGCCGTCGAAGCCGACCTCCTTCGCGATTGCGCACATCTCCCTGACGTCCGTCCAGTGGAACTGCTTCGAGAAGACGCAGATCGGAGCCGGCGGAAGAGCAAGGGCTGGAGCAGGCCCGGGCGGCGCCGTCTGAAGGCGATTGACCGCGGCGCCCGCCACAATCCCACCAAGAAGTTGGCGGCGCGACAATGCCTTTTCTATCTGTGTAAGCATGAATGCCGCCTCAGAGGACCAGATAGGGCTTTCTATACGGGTTGCGGGTAAGTAGCCTGTTAGCCTCGACATCGCCGACGAAGCGGGTGGCGCCCGCCTCCAGCACCAGCTTTCGCCCGGTCCGATAGCTGATATTGGCCATGTGCACCAGTTCGGCGGAACGCACTCCCTCCTGGACGTCAGCAGCCAGGTCTTGCGGCCGGCGCTTGCGTACGCAATCGAAAAAGTTGTTGACGTGGGGATAGGTCTCGTCGTGCTCCTTGTCCTCGACGACCCGCCCGGATTCGCCGGGCTCACGCTTGGGGCCGCGAAAAGTCTTGAAATTGCTGTCTTCGGTGACCATGTATCCATCGCTGCCGTAGAAAAGATTCCCCACGAAGTTGTCGGATCCGCGACGCTGTTCCATTTCGCTCTCGGGGCCGGTGATCAGTTGACGCACTTCGAAAGTCATCAGGCAGTCGCCGTAATCCCAAATAGCGGCCTGGACATTGGGCGTTTCCTGGTCGTCGTCCCAGATGTATTTCCCGCCGCCACAGTACGCCGTCTTGGGATTGACGGACTTGTTGAGTCCCCAACGCGCCACGTCCACCTCGTGGATGCCCTGGTTGCCGATGTCGGCATTGCCAGTGTCCCACAGGTAATGCCAGCCCCTTTGACGGTTCTCGGTGTACGGCCGCATGGGAGCCGGCCCAAGGAACAGGTCCCAATTGAGAGTCGCCGGGGCCTGGGTCTCCGGTTTGTGCCCCATCGATCTCCGCTGCTTATAGCAAAGCCCGCGCGCCATATACACTTTTCCGATGTAGCCTTGCCGCAGCAGCTCTATCGCCCGCTTTTTGTGGGGCAGGCTGCGGCGCTGCATGCCGACTTGCACCACGCGGTTGTGGCGGCGGGCCGCTTCCACCATGCGCTGTCCTTCGAAAACGTTGTAACTCGCCGGCTTCTCCACGTACACGTCCTTGCCGGCCTGGCACGCCCATATGGTTGCCAGACTGTGCCAGTGGTTGGTTGCGGCGATGAAGACAACGTCGACTTCCTTATTCTCGTAGAGCTTGCGCAAGTCGACGTAGGTTCTCGGCTTGGGCTTGCCTGGAGCCACGACCTCCAGCCCTTGCTGCGTTCTGGCCTGGTCCGGATCGCAAATCGCGAGCAGATTGATATCCTCGCGGCGCGAGAGGTGCGTAATGAGGTAGCGGCCCCGCCCACCGACGCCGACGATACCCACTCCGACCTTGTCGTTGGCGGCCCGTGAATGGGATCCAAGGGCCAGCCCAGCCGCAACCGATTCCACGAAATCACGGCGATTCATCGCATCCTCCTGGAGCGCCTTTATAAAGCAGTCATCAGATGAATGCAAGCACTATTTTGTGTGGTTGGCACAGTTTTCCCTTGACATCGGTGATCCGGCTCCTTTAAATAGGGTGCGAAAAGGGGTGCGTAATCAGACGTCTGATGGCTTGATCGACGCGTGCTTGCTGCTGGCTTCCCCCTGAAGGAGTTGCTCATGCTGAACCGGCGAACGGTCTTGTTGGGGTGCGGCGCGATGGCCGGCGCGATGAGAGTCAAAGGCTCGAAACGCCCGTTCTGTATAGACTGCCAGAGCCACATGTTTGCACCTCAACTCATTGCCATGATGCAGAAGCGGAAGAAGCCTCCGTACATCTACGACAAGGGCAACCAACGCTTCCTAGTTGTCGGCGAATGGCACCGTCCGATGCTCGCCATGCCCCTCCACGTCGATGTGGACTTGAAGCTGAAAACGATGGACGAAGCCGGTATCGATATGACCGCGCTCAGCATCAACGATCCAGGCCCGGAATTGTTCGGCTCGCAAGGGGCCGAGGTCGCGCAAATCTGCAACGACTTCATCGCCGGCGTCGTGAAGCGGCATCCCACTCGCTTCCTCGGTTTGGCGGTGCTACCCCTGCAAGACATGAATGCTTCCATGGCTGAATTGGACAGGTGTATCGGGAAGCTGGGTATGAAGGGCATCCTGCTTTATTCGAATATCGATGGGAAATTCCCGGACGAGCCACAATTCCGCGACATGTTCCGGCGGGCCGAGCAACTGAACGTTCCGATTCTGCTGCATCCTCCGAATCCAGTCACCTATGCCGTGACGTCTGGGTACAAACTGACCGGCGGACTCGGCCTGATGTTCGATACCACGATTGCTGTGGCGCGTATCATTTTGAGCGGACTGATGGACGAGCATCCGAAGCTCAAACTGGTATGCCCGCACGTCGGTGGAACTCTTCCCTACCTTATCGGCCGGATTGACCACCAGATGTTCGTGTTGAAGCGGGCGGCGGGCGAACTGAAGATCAACCGCCGGCCCAGCGAGTACTTGAAGAACGTCTACCTCGACTGCGTGTCAGCACTGCCGCAGGCGATCCGCTTCGCTTACGACATGGTTGGACCCGACCGCTTTCTGTATTCCAGTGACCATCCATGGGTCGACCCCAAATTCATTCGCTCTAATCTCGACAGCTTGAATCTTCCCGCGCGCGATCAGGAGAAGGTGCTGTCCGGAACGGCAAAGAAACTGTTTGGAATCTAGGAGTCTGTCCGACAAATACGAGATGAGAAATGGTACGAGGGGCTTCTGATTATTCGTCCCCGTTCCCGTGGCGTGCTGCGAGTTGCCCTGTTGGGCATGGGGGCCAAGAGTGAGCGGGCCGTTGATTTCGGCTTGTAGGTGCCGACCTATGTCACGCGCATGCGCTCGGTCCTACCACGGCATCCTGCTGGCAGCGAGAGACAGCCGCTGCCGAGTCGTTCATTCCTCGCTACTCCTACCAGATCTGCGCTGCAAACCGAACACTGTGAAAGCCGCCGGCCTTTGGCCGGGGAAGAGGCGGGAGCACCGCTTCGATTTTGTTTAATGGAGGTGCCTCATGGCACGGTCAAATCACACCGCATTAGTCGTGCGGAATGCATCCATCGCTATTTTGGCGTTTCTGGCTCTGGCCGTGATCTGCCAAGCCCAGGAATTCCGGGGTACAATCTCCGGCCGGGTCGTTGATCCGCAGGAAGCGGTGGTGCCTGATGCCAGAATCACCGCCGTCTGCGTTGAAACCGGGGCCCGCTATCAGACGGTCAGCACCGCCGACGGCCAGTACACCCTGCCATACGTGGCGCCGGGACATTACAATATTGCGGCGGAGGCCAGCGGATTCAAACGCCGCGTGACTGAGGGGGTGCTGGTAAGCACCAACGAGCGCGTTGGCCTCGATATCAAGCTTGAGCTAGGGCGGCTTGTGGAAACCGTCACGGTAACCGGGGGCGCCCCATTATTGCTGACCACCACCGCCTCGGTCGGCCAAGTGATCAGCCAACGCCAGGTTGAGAACATGCCGCTGAACGGGAGATCTGCTCTTGGGTTGGCGCAGCTTGCCTATGGGGTAATCCCCACCAAACCCCCGACACAGGTCGGGCCGATTGACGAGGGCGGGAGTTCGAATTTCGTAATGGGCGGCGCGCCTCGCGGCCAGAACGAGCTGCTGCTGGATGGAGCTCCGAACACCGGTCGAGCAGGACAGATTGGATTCAGCCCTCCGCTCGATTCGCTGGTGGAGGTAAAGGTGGAATCGTTCCAATCGGACGCCGCCTATGGCCACACCGGTGGAGGAACAGTGAATCTGGTCACCAAGAGCGGCACCAACGGTTTCCACGGCTTGGTCTACGAGTACAACGAGGTGTCGCGGCTGGCTGCCACGCCCTTCTTCACCAACAGTTCAGGTCAGGCGAAGCCCGTTACGCGGTACAACCAGTGGGGAGTGGGCGCTGGCGGGCCGGTTATTCTGCCCAAGATCCTAAACGGGCGCAACAAGCTCTTCTTCTACTTTGCGTACGAAGGGATCAAAACTGGAAAACCCGTACCGACCACTCTGGGCGTGCCGACCGCCGCCGAACGCACCGGAGATTTTTCCGCGCTACTCTCGGCCGGCAGCAATTACCAGATCTACGACCCGATGACCGCCGTGCAAGCGGGTTCCCGGGTGCAACGCCAGCCTTTCCCCAACAACATCGTTCCGGCGAACCGGATCACTTCCATCGCAAAGAAGCTTCTCGACTATTACCCGCTGCCCAACCAACCTGGCCGCCCTGACGGGGCTAACAACTTCCTGGCCAATTACGTAACCGATAGTCTCTACCAGGTCGAGATGGGGCGTATGGATTGGAATGTCTCCGATCGCCACAGGGTGTTCTTCACCGCCCGGAATAACGGCCGGAACAACCAGCAAGAGGCCTGGTTCGGGAGTCCGGCTACTGGGAACATGAATTGGCTACACAACCAAGGTACGACGCTGGACTATGTCGGCACGCTCAGTCCGACGATGGTCCTGAACACCCGTGTGAACTGGTCGCGCAATGGCGAGGTGCGATCGAGAAACGGCGATGGGTTCGATTTCACTACACTCGGGCTTCCCGCTTCGCTGGCGCAGCAGTCGCAGCTAATTGCGTTTCCGGGAATCTCGTTGACGTCCATGGATGGAAGTAAGGGCGGTTTAGGAAGAGGGGGAGGGTCGGGCGATCACACCAACATTCCGCTTGACATCTTCCAGGTCTTCACCACGGTGACCAAAATTGCCGGACGGCAGAGCATCAAGTGGGGGGCGGATCTGCGGTTGGTCCGCTTCAGTGCGGCCACTTTTCCCAACTCCGCGGGCAGCTATTCGTTCGGTGGCGCCTGGACCAACGGCCCCTTGGACAATTCTCCTTCGGCTCCCATCGGTCAAGATTTGGCGGCCCTGCTTCTCGGCTTGCCGAGTGGGGGAACTTTCGCCCTCAATGCCACCCAGAGTGTTCAGACGAGCTACTATGCGCTGTTTCTGCAAGACGATCTTCACGTCCGGCCAGACCTCACGCTGAACCTCGGTCTGCGCTACGAGCGGGACACGCCGATGACCGAGCGCTTCAATCGCGCCGTCAACGGCTTTGACTTCGCGACGGCGAATCCCATCAGCGCGGCGGCCAGCGCCGCCTACGCCCGCAATCCCACTTCGGAGATAGCAGCGGGCCAGTTCCGCACGCCGGGGGGGCTGCTGTTCGCTAGTCC
>Ga0315277_10006142_pt1 | contig 15783 bp, 15 predicted proteins | sample YL17G05_15_MG_FD_203695 | JGI IMG/M metagenome (GOLD analysis project Ga0315277, IMG submission 203695) | Sediment microbial communities from Yellowstone Lake, YNP, Wyoming, USA - YL17G05_15 | ecosystem: Environmental > Aquatic > Freshwater > Lake > Sediment | place: USA: Wyoming | collected...
AGGCGAGCTTCAGCCGGTATCGCGACTATCTTCAGCAGGCGATGGTCTACGCGGTCAACCCCAACACCTATTCCCTCCGCTACTACGTCTGGGTGGACCTCAACGCCGACACGCTGAAGGGTCCCGAAGACTATTACATCAACGCCTACGAGGCGGGTCGAGGAACAGAGGACCCGCGCACCCTGATCGACCCTAAGGTCAAGGCCCCCTTCTGGAACGAATTTATCGTCGGCCTGGACCATGAACTGTTCGCCAGCTTCAGAGTCGGGGTCAGCTACATCTACAAGAACAACGTCAACATATACGAGAACGTCGAGAGGAACGCCGACCTCAACTGGGGGGCCCGGCACACCGTCACAGACCCAGGCTATGACGGGGCGTTCGGGACGGCCGATGACGCCGCCTTAACCGTCTATGACCGGACGCGGCCTCAAGAGCCCCGCATCCAGACAAACCCCAAGGGCGCCAAAAGAAAGTACCAGGGGCTGGAAATCGTCATGGAAAAGCGGATGTCCAACAAGTGGCAGCTCCTGAGCTCGGTTGTCTTCAGCAAATATGTCGGCAACATCGGGGCGGCGCAGGCTCAGAATATGGAGAGCGCCTTTGATACGCCCAACTATCTCATTAATCGCTACGGACGACTGGACTACGACCGTCCTCTCGTCATCAAGTTCCAGGGCACCTACCAGCTTCCTTTCGGGATCAACCTCAGCGGCTACTTCATAAGTTCCTCGGGAGCTCCCTTCAACAGAATCCTCCAGGTTTGGACGCCGAACAGCCAATCCTACGTCACCGTAAACGCCGAGAAACAGGGCTCGAGAAGGCAGCCGTCGCAGAACCGGCTGGACCTGAGGCTGGAAAAGGAATTCGGGATCGGCGCCTTCGGAAAGGTCGGGATTTTCATGGATGTCTACAACGCGCTTAACAGCGCCTACCTGGACATCTCATCCGATTTCCAGGGGATCATCCAGCCCGATGGGAGCTTCATCGAGGCGGCCACCTGGCAAAAAGTGAGTTCCATCTCATCGCCGCGTGTCCTAAAATTGGGAGCCCGGTTCTCTTTCTGAGTGAATTCGCCGCAAAATCGGCGGACAGACGAGGCTTTTTATTGATACAAAATCAGAGGGAGGAATTGTGATGCCCAAAAAGAAGAAAGACGAGGGTCCATACGAATGGATCCGGAAATGGGGCATCGGAGATGACCTCATCTCGGACGAGAAGTACGGCGAAGAGGAGATGCCCGTCCTTAAGGAAAGGAAAATACTCACGCTCGACAAGAAGGTCATCATCGAGGCCGCCATCACGGGCTGGCAGCCGGTCCGGTGGTGGAGAGAAAGAGGAGTAACGAACCTGCCGCCCGGATCCAACGGAGGCAAAACCTGCATCGCCGAGCAGGTGGATGCTATCCTGGAGTGCGTCCAGGCCGGCGCAGCCTGCATCCACATGCACCCCCGCCATCCTAAGGACGGAAAGGCCCGGCTCCATGACGCGGAGCTGACTGCGGAGATCATCGACCGTGCCTATGAACAGGTCGATTTTATCCCCATGAACCATTCCTTCACCCAGGACTTCAGGAAGAGCATCGTCTGGGATTTTATCACCGGGGCTCAGGAAGCGCTCAAACTGGGCAAGGGCAACCGGTACGTCCAGACGTCCCTCGTCGTGACCCTGCCCACCTACACGGAAAAACACGGGATTGTGACGGACGAAGCGGCCGCCGAGGCGGTTCGGTTCTACGAGGCCAATCAGATCAAACCCCACTTTTCCTGCGAGCCCTTCTATTTTTCCCAGCTCTACCGAAACCTGATCGAGTCGGGCGTCGCCAGGATGAAGCCCTACTTGATCGCGCTCCAGCTCGGGAAGCACCGCGATGACCTCCAATTCGCCGATCCCTGGTCATACCTCAACGTGATCTCATTCATGGGCTTGGTAAGGTCCTGTATCCCCGAGAAAGACCTGGTTCTGGGCCTCCACCCGGGCGGGCGGAATTGGCTTCCCAGCACGATTGTCGGGCTTCTCAACGGCGCCGATTATGTCCGGCTCGGCATCGAGGACATCTTTTTCCTCCGGCCGCACCAGGATGAAATCCCCAAGAAGGTCTCGACCACGGTTACCATGATCCGGGATTTCTGCGAAATCATCGGCCGCAAGGCAGCGACCGCCACGGAGGCCCGCAAGATCATGAACATCAAGAGAACCTCCTGAGGGCTGGCGCCGATCATCGGTCGGCGCGACGGAAGCTGCGGATCTTGGCATTCGTTCCGCTGGTCTGTATAATCGGGAAAAAGCTGTAGAAAAATGAGATGGATCGTCCTACTCCTGGTCAGCATTGTGCTGGCCCTGAGCTTTTATGCCTATGACTCTCTTTCGCCCATCAAGGAGACGATCCAGGTCCATCTGCAGTTCAGCTCGACCGACTACGGCCTCTTGGTCTCCGTGTACTCCATCCCCAACACCATCCTGTTCATGGTGATCTTGGGCGGCATCTTTGCCGACCGCTGGGGAATCCAGAAAACGGGGCTGGCGGCGGCCCTCGCCTGCGTCTTGGGCGCCCTGATCACGGCCTACGGAGCCAGCGACCTTTTTGTCCGGGGAGGGTTCGGGCATTCGTTCCTGAGTTCGTTCCTGCCGCGTTTTTCGGCACCCTTGAAGATGATGGTCCTGGGCCGATTTCTTTTCGGCCTGGGAGCGGAAACGCTCAACATCGTCGTGCTCAAGATCCTGGTGAAATGGTTCAAGGGGAGAAAAATGGCTTTCGCCTTCTCGCTCATGACGATCATCGCCCGGATGGGAACGGCGGCCGTCCTGATTCTCTCCCCCGTTCTCATCGAGGCCAAGACGGGATGGGCGACATCCCTCTGGGTTTCCGCTTTCCTGATGCTTCTCGGGCTCCTGCTCCTCGTGGCCTATCTGTCTATTGACCGGCGTTATCCGGAGGCGTCGAAGGAGACCGCCGATGATTTCCGAAGCCGCGAGATCGTGGCCCTTCTGAAGAATAAATCATTCCTCCTCATCTGTCTGCTCTGCGTGATGTTCTATTCCGCCTTTTTCCCCTTTTTGTCCTTCCTCCCGGACCTGCTTCACAATAAGTTCCAGCTGTCTCTCCGGTTGAGCGGAGCCCTGAGCAGCCTGATGATCTGGGGTACGATCGTCTTCATCCCCATCGTCGGCTGGTTTGTCGACAACAAGGGAAAAATCGCTTCTCTCCTGCTCTACGGTTCGGGGATGCTCTTTTTCTCCCATCTCGTCCTGGCCAAGACCAACCTGACCCCCTATCTCGCCATCGTCGTCCTGGGCCTGGCCTTTACCCTTGTCCCGGCGGCCCTGTGGCCGGCTGTTCCGCGGATCGTCGACGAAAAGAGGGTGGGCACCGCATACGGGATCATGACCTGGACGCAGAGCCTGGGCATACTGGCATTTCCCTACCTTGCCGGACGAATCACCGACCTTTCCAACCCGGGAGTCGGGCTCGAACAGGTCCAGAGCGGGCGGGCTTTTCTCGATTACACGAACACCTCCTTGATGTTCGCCGGGCTCGGGATCATGAGTTTTCTTTTCGCCCTCTTGCTCAAAAGGGAGGATTCAGGGAAGAGCGGATTCGGGCTGGAGCTTCCCGAAAAGCGGGTCAAGTAAGACCCCTCGGGCGACCCTCTTGGCGGAGTCCCCGGGGAAAGGAGTGCTCATGCCGACCAGAGACAAGAGATCGGGTCTCAAGGACCCGGTGGCCAATTTTGAAGCCTTCTGGAGGATGTTCGACCGCAACTACGGGAGCTTTATCCCCAAGCGGATCGACTGGGATCTCCTGTACCGGGTCTACCGTCCGAAGATCACGCCCCGGACGAGCGACCGGGACCTTTTCGAGATCATGTCGCGCCTGCTCGAGCACCTCAACGACAACCACGTCAAGGTTCAGTCGCGCCGGCCGCCGCGCTTTTTCCGGTCGGGCATCCTGGGAAATCTCAACCGGGATGCAGGGGGACGCCACATCCCCATCGGCTATAATATCCCCGATTTTTCACTCGACCTGGTCAAGCTCAAGTATCTCCGGGGAAGGTTCGAAACGAGGCTCCCCGGGACAAAGCTCGCCGCTTACTTCGGGGGCGACTTTCCTCTCTACACATTCGGCCGGCTGAAAAAAGATATCGGCTACTTCCATATCCGGAATTTCGACGAGGCCGAGAAGACCGCGGCCGTCACGGACGAAATCGTCGGCGGGTTTAGAAACGCCCGGGGGATGATCGTCGACATTCGCGGGAACGGCGGCGGCTGGGACCCTGTGGCCAAAGCGATCGCCGACCGATTCGCCGACGCCCGGCGTCTCTACATGGTCACCCGGACCCGCAACGGCCCCCGGCATGATGATTTCACGCCGCCGCGTTATTGGTACACCGAGCCGAAAGGCCCGCATCCGTTCACCAAGCCGGTCGTCCTGCTCACCCACCGCTGGTCGATCAGTGCGGCTGATTGTTTCGCCCTGGCCATGAGGGCACTGCCCCATGTGACCAACCTCGGGGAGTTCACCTCCGGTGCCTATTCCGACGAATACTGGGACACTCTTCCCAACGGATGGATGGTCTCGATCGCCAATAAGCTTTACCTGGATGCGGACGGCCGCTGCTGGGAGGGAATCGGGACGCCGCCGGACATCCGCTTGGTCAACACGAGAGAAGATATCGCGGGGGGCAGGGACCGGGTCCTCGAAGCGGCCCTAGAGTTCCTCATGGCGGGTCCGCCCCGAAGACGCGAAACAAAATCAGGCCTTCCGCCCCGGGAGTCATTGGCGGAGAGTCTCGAAAAGAACGTCCCCTCGTTGGGTATCCGGAGAGCGGTCGACCTATTCAGCCGGGCCAAACGTCGTGACCCCGGCACCTATTATATCGATCGTGAGGAGATGGACACTCTGGCCAAGAGCCTTCTGTCTCAGGAGAGGGTCGACGAGGCGCTTGAGGTCTTGACGCTCAATCGCCGGGAGTTTCCCCGGGATTATCATGTCCATCAGGGCCTGGCGGAGGCATTTGAAAAAAAGGGAGACGATCGCCTGGCCAGGAGTCATTATCGGAAGGCGGCCGAACTCAACCCGAAGAACCTCCCCGAAGAAAAGCGGGACTCGGAAAAAGCCCTGGAGATAGTGAATCGCTGAGGGCCCGGCGTCCCGACATCGCATAAGGAGAGCAGGCATGGAGGAAAAACAGCGGCTCCGGATACCCCGGCTCCATTTCTTGACACCCGAGAAAATGGAGATGATCCATGGGGCGACTCTGACCGTCCTGAAGGAAACCGGCATCCTGGTCAAAGACCTCAAAGCCCTGGAGATCCTTAAAGAGGCGGGCTGCCCCGTAGAGGGAGAGAGGGTGAGGATTCCGGCTTCTCTTGTGGAAAATGCCCTCAAGAATGCCGTCCCTCGCATCCTGATGACCGACCGGAGCGGGAGGCCGGCCATGAGCCTCGAGGGAGATGAAGTCTGGTTTGGCACAGGCTCCGATACGCCCCACGTGATCGACCCATATACAGGGCAGAGAAGGCGGACCGTGTTGAAGGACATCGAAAACGTCTCCAAGCTCGTGGACGCCGTTCCGGAAATCAGCTTTGTCATGTGCTCGGGGATCGCCAGCGACGTAAACCCGGAGATAGCGGATATCCATCATTTCCAGGCGATGGTCAGCCTGACGGAAAAACCGGTTGTCTTCACCTCCTGGAACCTCGCCAACCTGACGACGATCGTCGAGATGGCGGCCGTGGTGGCGGGAGGAGAAGAGAAACTCCGGGCGAATCCGTTCCTCGCTCTCTACACAGAGCCCGTTTCCCCATTGATTCTTGGCCAGGACTCCACCCAGAAACTCATGTTCATGGCCGAGCGAGCTCTCCCCGTTGTCTTTGCCCCGGGGATGATCACTGGGGCGACAGGGCCCGTGACTCTGGCCGGAGGGATCGTCCAGGCCAACGCCGAGATCCTGGCCGGGTTTGTGCTTGCCAACCTGGTGAGGCCCGGAACTCCGTTCATCTATGGAGGGAGCGGTGAGCCCATGGATATGTCCGCCATGCTCATGAGTTACGCGGCGCCTGAATCCATGCTCGTTGTCTCCGCCCTGACCGACATGTCCAAGTACTACGGCCTTCCCTCCTTCGGCTACGCCGGATGCTCCGACTCCAATGTGTATGATCAACAGGCCTCTCTCGAGTCCGCCCTCTGGATTCTCATGGCCAGCCTGAACGGGGCCAACCTCGTCCACGATGTGGGCTATATCAACAACGGCCTGACGACATCTCTCGAGCAGATCGTCGTTTCGGCCGAAGTGGTCGGCTCGGTGCGGAGGATCGCCGGCGGGATCGAGGTCGACGAAGAGACGATGGCCCTTGATCTTATAGCCGCAGTTGGACCCGGAGGCGAGTACCTAACGAGTGAGCACACCTTGCGACATTTCCGGGATAACTGGTTTCCGCGGCTGATCGCCAGGGATCCCTATGAGAAATGGGAACAAAAGGGGCGAAAAGACCTGGGGAACCGGGCGAATGAATTCGTCCGCCGCATCCTGGAGAATCACGAGTCCAAGCCCCTGGATAGCAGGGTGGCCGACGAACTCCGGAGGATCGTCCGGGCTAGAGACCGGTAGGCCCAAAGCTGGGTGGAGCGCCCGAACCGGCAGTCTAGATTTCCAAGTCGGTCTTGTCGAGCAGAAGCTCCATGCCTTCCAGGATCTCGAGGTCGGTCGAGCCGCAGGAGGGGCAGACCAGGACGAAGTCCTCTTTCTCGATCTCCGCGGCGCATTTCCGGCAGCGCATCTTGAGCGGGACTTCTTCGATCTCCAACCGGGCTTCGGAGGCGATCGTGTCCTGTTTGTAGCTGTCAAAGGCGGTTTGTAGAAACTCGGGTACCACGCCGGCCAGCTTTCCCACCTTGAGTCTCACCCCTACGATCTTAGTCGCCTGGTTTTCCCGGGCCTTTTCTTCCAGGATCTCGAACAGGCTGGCGACGATGGACAGCTCATGCATGGCGCTGGTGCTGAATCATGTTGACGCGGCTCTCGATGAAATAGCGGGCGAGCTCGGCAATCCCTCTTCCCTTGAGGGCGGAGGTGACAAATATCCGGAGGCGGGGGTTGAGGTCCAGGGCTTCGTTCCCGGCCTTCTCCAGGTCAAAAGGCAGATAAGGGATCAGATCCGATTTGGTGATGACCAGGCAGTCGGCGCTGATGAAAGCCTTGGGGTACTTCTTGGGCTTGTCGTCTCCCTCCGGCGCGGAAAGGAGCACGCAGCGGAGGTTTTCCCCAAGGTCGTAGCCGGCCGGGCAGACGAGGTTGCCGACGTTCTCGATAAACAGGAATTTGGTCTCGGCGGGGATTTCGGGGAGTAGCTTGCCGACCATCTTGGCTTCGAGATGGCAGGCTCCTCCCGTCGTGATCTGCCAAGCGGGCACCCCCTTCCGCCGGATCCGCTCGGCGTCCCTCTCGGTCTCGATGTCGCCCTCGATCACGGCCAGAGGATGGGTAGGCTTGAGCGTCTCGACGATCCTCTCCAGCAGCGTCGTTTTCCCCGACCCCGGCGAGCTGAGAAGATTCACCACCAGGACGCCCGCCGCCTCCAGCTTCCCCCGGATCTCGGCGGCGATCTTCTTGTTCGAACCGAGGATCTCCTCCCGGACGATCAGTTCCTTCTTGCTCATCCCTCAGCTTTCTTTAAGGACGCTCTTCACTCTGCGGACGATGGCCGGAAGTCTCTCTCGCATTTCTCGAGAGAGGCCTTCTCCCAGGGTGTACATGTTCTTGGCCTCGACCGCCACGATCCGGATCTCCGACGGCACGTGGAGCCCCAGCCTCCGGCCGATCTCGATCGCCTGGGGGATGGAGACGTAGTGGGGAGACGGCCCGGGGAGGGAGCGGACGTCTTTCTCACCCAGAAGATGAATTCTTCCCGGAACAGGGGAGAGACGCTTAATCGTGTCCACAATGACCAGCCGGTCATAGCCGACAATGACGTCGAGCAGCGCAAGGCCCGATAGGCAACATTCCTCCAAGTCGGTATCCCGTAGCGCGGCGGCCGTCCGGGTTTTCTCGGCGGCTTCTTCTTTGAGGCGGCGAACGACTTGGATGCCGATGCCGTCATCGCCGTAGAGCTCATTTCCCAGGCCGAGGAGGAGGGTCTTCACTTCTCTTCAGGCTCTGCCTTGGGCAGCCGGACCGAAAAGGTCGAGCCTTGTCCCGGCTCGCTCGCCACTTGGATGGAACCGTTGTGGGCTTCGACGATCTTCTTGGCGATGGCCAGCCCCAGCCCGGTGCCCTTGATCTTCTGGTCCTCGCGCCGGCTGACGCGGTAGAACTGATCGAAGACGAGCGGCAGATGTTCCCGGGAGATGCCGATTCCGGTGTCGGCCACATCGGCGACGAGAATGCCGTCCTCTTCTCGCAGGGTGATGATCACCGAGCCCTCGGGCTTGTTGTATTTGATGGCGTTGCTGATGAGGTTCGAGAACACCTGCTCCAGGGACTGCTCGTCGCCCAGGACAACGGCCGTTTTTTTCATGGGCCGGAGCTCGAGCTTGACCTTGAACTCCTGGGCCAGCGGCTTCATGAATTCGACCTGCTTGTCCAGGAGCTTCTCCAGGGCGAGAGGTTTGAGCTTATCGACGATCTGCCCCCGGCTGATCCTGGCCATGTCCAGCCAATCGTTGATCAGATGGAGGAGGCTCTCCAATCGCTCCCTAGCCCGGAGGATCATGTCCTTTTGGGCGTCTTCGACCGAGCCTACCATCCCAGCGAGGATCACCTCAAAGTACTGCTGGACGGCGACCAGCGGGCTCCGCAGCTGGTGGGATACCATGGTGATGAAGTTCTCTTCCATCATCTTTTTTTCGCGCCGCAGGGTTTCGGCCTCCATGGCCAGCTTGCGTCTCTCCAGCGCCCGCCGGATGATAATTCGGAGCTCGTCCGGCGTGAAGGGCTTGGGCAGGAAATCGTAGGCGCCCTTCTTCATCGCCTCGACGGCCGATTCCACCGTGGCATAGCCGGTGATGACGATGGGAATGATCCTGGAGTCGATATCTTTGATCTTTTCCAGGACCTCAAACCCGCTGAGCCCGGGCATCTTGAGGTCGATGAGCGCCAGGGCGGGCTTCAGTTCCCTGGCTTTCTCCAGGCCGACTCGGCCGTTCTCGGCGGTCTCCGCCCTGAACCCCTCCTTGACCAGGATCAGGGAGCAGGAATCGCGCATGGCTTCTTCGTCGTCGATAACTAGGATGATCGGTGTTTCGGCCATGGTATCTTCTCCGCCTCGTATTTTACACGAAAACCACGGCCATTTCAGCAGGATAAAGGATTATCAGGCAGGCAGAATATTATTTCTTCAGGAATTTGGCGATGCGGGCCAGGAGGTCGTCCGGCCTGACCGGCTTGTCGATGTAGTCGTCTGGACCTACCATTCCCTCTTCATCTCCCTTGAACTGGAACCTCGAGCCGGCGATCTCCTTCACGGCAGACACGAAAATGATGGGTGTATCCTTGTAGTCCGTATATTCGGCGGACGTTTTGATGGCATGGCATAGCGAAAAGCCGTCGAAGAGGCTGTCCATCATGATATCGAGGAGGATCAGGTCGGGCTTTTCCGCAAAGATCTTTTCCTTGGCTTCCTGGGGATTGGAGGCCATGACCACGTCATAAAGGGCGGACTTGAGGATGGGGGTTACCGCGGCGCGGAAATCAGGGTCGTCGTCGATGACCAGGATTTTCGGGCTCTTATTCATATTCTGTCCCTCCTTTCAAGGGTCGAAGGCGCTTTTAATGGCCAGTCTGAGCTCGTCCTTGCCGAACGATTTAATGAAGTAATAAAAGATATCCTGTTCCCGGGCTTTGGCCTCCAGATGTTTGGTGTTTTTTTGGGTTGTCATGATGATCCTGAGCTTGGGGTCGAGGTTCTTGAGTATGGGAACGGCCTCGTAGCCTTTCATTTCGGGCAGGTTGATGTCCATGACCAGGCAGCCGAACCCTCCCTCGGATACCTTCTTGATGGCTTCAGAGAGGCTTTTTCCTGTATCGATGAAGTAGCGCTCTTCCTTCAGGGAATAAATCAGGTCGCGTCTCTCCTTAGGGTCGGGGTCGATGATCAGGACCTTTCTTACCGCGGCCATCAGGTTTTCCCTCTGGGGCCAGAGAGAGCAATTTGTGTGCCAACCGGGCTGGCTGGGCAAAAGAAGGTTTCTATCTAAGTTATTGATTTCTAACATATTAAGAACAGAATTCAGCGGTTGCCCCGACCACACCGGGAAGCCCGGCGTGTTTTGAGGCATTTTTCCCCAACTCTGTTCCATTATTTCCTCGCGTTTTTCCGGGGGCGTGTCGATTCTAGCACTCTATCGTCAGGACGACAAGCAGATAAAAAAGAGGCGGAGTCGAGCTGCTTGGGAGAAAATCCGGGTCAAGGGGTGGGCGCTTAAAAAAACGGGGACGGTCCTGGCTGAGGACCGTCCCCTCGAGATCGTCCAGCGGGAACTTGATTGATGCAGGATTGATTAGGCGGGTATCTGAATTCACTTAGGAATCAGTCCGTCATAATCCCGCTGGACGTTCTAGTTCGTGATTTCCTCCAGTATCTTTTCAACGGCCGCCCGGACAGAGTCGGACAGGCGACCTCCCTCTTCTATGGATTCAGGCTGGATACCGAGGATATAGGCATTCTTGATCTGGTCTAAGGTCAGACGGTTGGAGACCGCAGGCAACAGCCGGTGGCTGAGGACGGCATTCCAGAAAACGTGCTGGAGCGGAAGCAGGGCGATCTTGCCCGCGGGCTCTCCCATGTTGACGACATCGAGGAAAATAATGGGGCGTCCTACCAACCCTTCGAGGATATGGTCCTCTTCGATCTCCGTTTCGAAGTAGACATTTTCCAGGCCGGCCTCTTTCATTCCTGCGGCCAGGTCCAGGCCGGCCCGGTCGTCCGATCGGCCTTCTTTGCCGATCCCGACGAACACGGGACCCGCCGTCTGAAGCTCGGCCAGCTTCTTCTTCCAATCATCGCTCGGCGCATGCTTGACTTCGGCCATGTGGACCGAGCAGCTGATGCAGGGGTCGAACGCCCGGACGACCAGGTCCATCCGGTCGCGTATCGCGTCCTCTTTCCCCTCGTCGAGCAGATTCTGGGCGGCGAGATAGCAGTAGCGCTCGATGTCCTCGGCGTTCTGGGCGGTGGGGGTGACGATATCGACGTCGCTGACCAGACCGTCCTTGACCTCGTAATGATGGATCAGTAGTCCGCGCGGCGCCTCGACCAACCCCGTGCCCTTGCCGTTCTTGGTCTTGTAGGGAACGACCGGTGGGTTTTCGGGGATGGCCAGGATCTCGTCGACCAGCTCGGGGACCTTCTCGAAGCAGTACAGGATCTCCAGAGCTTGGGCGGCATTGTGGAAGAGCGGATTTTTCTTCCAGCGAGGGCTGAAGTACTTCTTGTACATCTTGGCCGATTCGCCCTGGAGCCGTTCGCCGAGGACGTTCACCCGAGCCAGGGCGCCCACCGAGTAGGGGTTCCCCTTGTAGCGGCTGCGCTTGCAGAGAGAATGGGACACCAGGAACTCGTTGGTCAGGCTCTTGTAGTCTTCGCGGGCGACCTTCTCTCCTGTGGACAGGATGATTTCTTCACCCCAGAGTCCGTACTGGCCGTTGCCGGGTTCACAGCAGGCGTAGAGGGTATCTGATTCGGGGACGGTCGGATAGTCCAGGCCGCAGAAGAGCTCGACCGTCCGGAAGACGAACGGCATGAACTGGATGGCCCGGTTCTTGATCCAGACGAGATCCTCCCTGGTCGGAAACGAGCCGAACCCGCCGATGACCATGTTCTCGCCGTGGATCATGCGGCCGTTGAGGATCTTCATAATGGCGTTCCCGAATTGCTTCATCTCCAACGCGATCTTGACCTCGAACGGGAATTTCGAGGCCATGGCGATGGCGTTGGGGAAGCCGACATAGTCCGGAAGCGCCAGGTAATAGACGTGGAGGGAATGGCTCTCGATAAACTCCCCCATATGGGCCAGCTCCCGGAGGAGAGTGATCTTGGGCTGGACCTTGACCCCAAGGGCGTTCTCCATGGCCCGGATCGCCGCGTTCTTGTGAGAAACTGAACAGATGGCGCAGATCCGGGGCGCGATGCTGACATCCTCCTCGGGGGTCTTGCCGACAGTGAGCCGCTCGATGAGCCGGGGCCCTTCGTTGATAACGAGCTTTACCTCGGTGATGACATGGCCGTCGATGGTCGCGAAGACACCGCCGTTTCCTTCGACACGGGGGAGGTGGTCGATGCTGATCGTTTTCATCTTTTCTCCTTTCTGAGTTGTTCGAAGAATTCGGTGATGCGTGTCCCCGAATAGTTGGCCATCCTGTTCTTGATGACCTCGGTGTCAAACCCCTTTTCCCGCAGGAGATGGTATTCGGAGGTTCGGTTGGCTTCCTCGGTCGGTCCCCAGCAGCCGAAACAGGGGACGTTGAAGTTGGGGCAGACGGAGCCGCAGCCGGCGAGCGTCAGGGGGCCCAGGCAAAGGATATCCTTGTTGAGGAGGCAGTCGTTCTCATGCCATTTGCACTCGACGCAGACCGGGAACCGGAAGAGCTCGGGGGGGTTGCCGTTCACCATGCGTGTGAATGTGGACAGGAATTGCGCCTTTCCGATCGGGCAGCCCGGGAGATAGTAGTCGACCTTGATATAGGCATCGATGGGCTTGCTCTGGAGGGGCTGGGAGTGGGAAAACTCGATATTGCCGTACACCTTTTTAAGGTTCTTCTCCCATTCTTTCTTGTCCAGGAAAGCCGCCTGGGGGCCGCCGACGCAGGCGCAGCCGCCGATGGCGACAACGACCCTGGCCCGCTTCCGGATGTCGAGGAGCTCCTCCTTCTCCTTCTCTGTGCTGACCGATCCTTCGACGAGGGCCACGTCCAGCTCGCCGTGACGGTTGTCGCTCTTGGCCATGAGGAAGACCTCGATATTGGCCGCCGTGAATATGTTGACGAGTTCCTCCTCGCAGTCGACGATGAGGAGGGCGTCTCCGGCGCAGCCGGTCAGTTCGTAGATTCCGATTTTCAGCTTGTCTTTTGGCATGGTCCGCTCCTTAGATGAGCTCCCTCATGTGGAGGACATCCCAGTAGTTGAACACAGGTCCATCGAGGCAGGTGTAGATGTAGTCGATGGCGCAGTGGCCGCATTTCCCGACGCCGCACTTCATCCGACGTTCTAGAGTCATCAGGATCTGGTCCTTGGGGATGTTGAGCTTGATCAGCTCCTTGATAACGAACTTGTACATCACGGGGGGACCGCAGACGAGGGCGTAAGTATTCTCGGGGTCGACTTTTTTGAGATGGCGGAAGAGAGTGGTCACGACGCCGATGTTCTCCGTCCACTTGCCGGTGTCGTCGGCATCGACGGCCAGAAGGCATTCCAGGTCGCTGCGGCCCTTGAGGGCGAAATATTCCTCGCTGAAGATCATCTCGGACGGCCGTTTGGAGCCGTAGAGAACGGCCACCCGTCCGAATTGGTCACGGTTGTCGAGGGAGTAGAGAAGCACGGAGCGAAGGGGGGCGACGCCCATCCCGCCCTCGATGATGAGGATGTCCTTACCCCTCATCTCCTCGACCGGGAAGCCGTTTCCGTAGGGCCCGCGCAGGCCGATGAACGAATTTTCCTTCAACTCGAAAAGGGCGCTGGTTACCGTCCCCATCTTCCGGATGCAGAATTCGAGCAGTCCCGGCCGCGACGGAGTCGAGGAGATGCAGAAGGGGGCCTCGCCGGCGCCGAGGATCGAGAGCATGGCGAACTGCCCCGGCTTATAGTCGAAACGGAGGGCTTCCTCCATGTCGACGAACCGGACCTGGAAAAACTTGACGTCTTTGGTGAGATGGTAGGAGCGAACGATCCTGGCGGGATGGGGAGTGAAGGGGTTCGTCTCAGCTAGGTATTTGTGCTGGTTGTTCATTTGGATACCTCTTGCGCAAATTTTTTCCAGAACGCTTCGACGGGATGACCCTCCAGGGCGTCGGCTACGGACTTGACGTGGATCTGGACCGGACAGGTCACTAGGCAGCGGCCGCAGCCGACACAGCTCGGCTTTCCGTACTTGGAGACGTAGGCCTGGAGCTTATGAGTATACCAGAGCTTGAGGCGCTGGGACTTGTGCTCCCGGAAGTTCTCACCGCCGGCCACCTCGGAATATTCGGGCAGTGTACAAGAATCCCAGTGGCGGAGGCGCTTGCCCGGTTTATTGCCCAGGAACAGCTTATCGACGACGTTGTAGCAGTTGCAGGTCGGGCAGACCATCGAGCAGGAGCCGCAGGCTAGGCAGGCGGAGCCCACCTCCTCCCAAAAAGGAGCCTTGTAGTTGAGTTCCATAAGGTCGGGCATGCGGGTGAAATTAACCGTGGTCTTGAAGGCGTTGTCCCTCTTTTCCTGCCACGTCGTATAGGTCTGAATGTCCTTCTCGGTTAGTTTGTCGTCGAAGAAATCAGGGGCCAGGCGGATGAGGTCGTCACCGCGGCTCGAGCCGATCCAGACCAGGAAGTAGCTCTCCAGGTCGGTGAAGAACAGGTCGTAGCCTTCTTCGATGATGTCGGTGTGGGTCGATTTGCAGAAACAATAGGCGTCCGGCAGACAGGAGAGACCGAGGATCAAGGTCTTCTTGCGGGGCTCAAGATAGTAGGGGTCGAGATAGGCCTGGGAGAACAACTTGTCCAGTATGAGCAGGCCGTGAATGTCGCAGGGATGGATCCCAAAGAGGATGCGGTCGGTAACGTGGGAGAGGTCCTCCTGGTATCCCTTCTCGGTGAAGTCAAACATGTTAAATAAGGAAGGCACCATGATCTTCTTTGGCGGGATGATCGTCCGGACCGCGTCCATGGCGATCCGGGAGAAATCCTGGACACGACCATAGACGAACTTGTCTCCTTTGGCCATCGGAGTCCACAGCTCCGCCTCCCTCGAAATGACCTTGAGGAATGGGAAAAGGTCTTTCTTCTGAAGTTTGAGTATCCTCATTTCACCTGTCCTTTGTCCGGGCTCGACGGGTTTTTCTCCTGGCCTGAAACCTGGAAGGAGAGAGGAGCCCGTTTGAGTTTATCGAAACCAAAGAGTATAGACCTAAACGTCATCGGGGCACAATAGATGCAATTTCCGTGCCGATAACGGAGAGGAAGACAGGCTCGCGGTTGTGCCATAACCCGTTGATTTTATTCATATTAATAGTCGACTTGGAAACCGTTCCTCTTTCGCCTCCGGCCAGAGGCGGAGGGGGATGGGGCATTTTTCCCCAGTTCCAGGGAAAAAGGGGACAAAAAGGGGACGTTCCCCAAGGTGCCACCCTTGACTGAAGAAGCAAGATGCAAGGCCCCAAAGGAAAAAGGGTGGCACCTTGGGGAACGTCCCCTACAGCTTGAATTTCTTGATTTTAGCCCAGAGCGTCTTGCGGTCGATGCCCAAGATGTCGGCCGACCGCGTCTTGTTGCCGTACTGCGCCCGGAGGACGGCCCTGATATAGTCCTTCTCCATATCTTCCAGGGTCTTGAGCTTCCCGCCGAGCAGGCCCAGGGCCGTTGAACCGGCGCTGATCCCGTGATACATCAGGTCCTCGAGTTCGATGCCATCGCCCTGCGAGAGGACCACTGCCCTTTCGATCGTGTTTTCGAGCTCCCGGATATTCCCAGGCCAATCGTATTCCTTGAGGGCCTTGAACGCCCGGGGGGAGACGAAAGAGATGTTCTTTTTGGCCTTCGTATTATATTTCTGGAGAAAGTGACCGACGAGCTGAGGGATGTCTTCTTTCCT